>Ga0255028_100032_pt1 | contig 42752 bp, 36 predicted proteins | sample DRGLUT_MetaT_FD_178168 | JGI IMG/M metagenome (GOLD analysis project Ga0255028, IMG submission 178168) | Metatranscriptome of freshwater microbial communities from Pennsylvania, United States - DR:GLUT (Metagenome Metatranscriptome) | ecosystem: Environmental > Aquatic > Freshwater > Creek...
CATGGCAGGCCATTCGCAGTTCAAGAACATCATGCACCGGAAGGGCCGGGTGGACGCGGTCCGCTCGAAGGTGTTCGGCAAGCTCGCCCGCGAGATCACCGTGGCGGCCAAGCTCGGCACGCCCGACCCGGCGATGAATCCGCGCCTGCGGGCGGCGATCCTGGCGGCCCGCGCCGAGAACATGCCCAAGGACAACATCGAGCGCGCCATCAAGAAGGCCGCCGGCGCCGACGGCGAGAATTACGAGGATATCCGCTACGAGGGATACGGGCCGGGCGGGGCCGCGCTGATCGTCGAGGCGCAGACCGACAACCGCAACCGCACCGCCTCGGATGTGCGCTCGGCCTTCACCAAGTCCGGCGGGAGCCTGGCCGAGACCGGGGCCGTCGCCTTCATGTTCGACCGCGTCGGCGTCATCGCCTACCCGGCCGCCGTGGCCGATGCCGACACGATGCTGGAGGCTGCGATCGAGGCCGGCGCCGACGATGTCAGCTCCGGTGAGGACGGGCACGAGGTGATCTGCGCCCAGGATTCCTACGGCGAAGTCGCCAAGGCGCTGGAGGCCCGCTTCGGCGAGCCGAGCCGCACCGGCCTGATCTGGAAGGCGCAGAACACGATCGATGTGGACGATGAGACCGGCGAAAAGCTGATCCGCCTCGTCGAGGTGATCGAGGACCAGGACGACGTTCAGAACGTCTACGTCAACTTCGCCTTGTCGGACGCGCTGGTGGCGAAGCTGCAGGCGTAAGCGTTCACCCCATGGGCCAAGACACCGGAGCCCCGCGTTGCGACGTGCCCGATGTCTGCTGCCCGCCTGACATCGAACCCCGTTATTCCGGGGCGCTGCAGGCGAACCCGGAATCCAGGGCCGCCAATAGAGCCGGTCCGCGCACGCGTTGAGGGGCTGGTTCCCGGGCCTTGCTGCGCAGTCCCGGGATGACGGCGCTCAGGCATCCGCGGCTGCGAGTTCTGTGCCGAAGCGGTCCTGCGCGTAGCGCTCCACCGAGAAGGTGTCGTCGGGCAGCTGAACCATGAAGCGCTCGGCCACCTCGGTCAGCACGATGTCGGGCCTGACGCGCTCGATATACGGCCAGTCGAGCGAGGTGCTCCAGATGAAGTGCACCTCGCGGAACGTCTCGGCCAGCATGATCGTCAGCATGTACGGCATGATGTGCGAGAAGGAATCGCCGAACAGCGCCAGACGGCGCGGGTCGGTCGCCTTGGCATTGCCGTAGACGACATGGGCGCCGACATGCAGCGTGTGCAGGAGGCCGGCCTTCTCCCGCGCCTCCACGATCGGGCTGCCATAGGTCCGCACCGCATCCTGCTGCATCAGGACGGTGCGTGAGCGCGCCCGACGGGGCGGATCGAACGCGCTCCCCAGATCGCCATCGTGATCGGTCTCGAAGGAGGGCCGGTCCCGGAGATCCGCCCGGGGCTCGGCCCCCAGCGCCCGGCAGATCTCCGCGTAGGCGAGATAGCAGCCGTCGGGAGACCAGTGGGTATCGGTCCGGCAGTAAAGGTCGGACCTGTCGCGCTGGGCGCGCATCGGCGTCACCAGATCGATGCAGGTCTCCCGCCAGCGTTTCCGCCGACGCCACGCGGTATAGAGGCCGAGCGGCCCACGACGGCCGACCAGCGGAGGCTCGCTATGGAGCAGCCGGTAGGCCGGCGAGGCGGTCGGCCGGATCGTGATGCCGTCGAGCCGGTGGTCGTAGATCATCAGTTTCTCCGGCGCTACCACATGCCGGTACAGGATGCCCATGGCCCGCAGCCGCCGCTCGCGGGTCGCCAAGAGGCTCCGCCATTGCCAGACAAGCTCGGTGGTCTCCTCCGGCCGCTCGTACTGGCCGAGGACGTCGTTGGTCCCGGTCTTGAGGAACAGCCAACCGTCCTTGCCGACATGGATGTGGTCGGGCGTGCTCGAAGCCATGGCGCACTCGTGAGACTGATCGGCTGCTCAGGTTGCGTCCGCCCAGGAGTGCGGATTCGGCAGCAAGGAGTGGGATGCCGGGATTGTGGCGAACGGGCAGGGTGGCGGGAACGTCCGCTCCCGCCCGTCAGGTTCCGTCATGCCCCTCCCCATCGCCTGCGCCAAGACGCATAGTGCTGCCGCCATGAGCAACCGCCCCAAGATCGACACCGCCGAGGCCGCCCGATGGGCTGCCCTGGCCGATCGCGACGTGCGGGCGGACGGCACCTTCGTGTACGCGGTCCGCTCCACCGGCGTGTATTGCCGCCCGAGCTGCGCGTCCCGCGCGGCCCGGCCCGAGAATGTGAGCTTCCACGCGACCTGCGCGGAAGCGGAGGCCGCCGGCTTCCGGCCATGCCGGCGTTGCTGGCCGAACGAGGCCGGCTTGGCCGAACGTCGCGCCGAGGCGGTGGCCCGGGCCTGCCGGGCCATCGAGGCGGCCGAGACGATGCCACCACTCGCGGAACTCGCTCGTGACGCCGGCCTGAGCGCCTTCCACTTCCACCGGATCTTCAAGGCCGCCACGGGAGTCACCCCGAAGACCTACGCCGCCTCCTGCCGCGCCGCGGTGCTTACGGCCCGGTTGCCGGGCGCCGAAACCGTAACGGAGGCGCTCTACGAGGCCGGCTACGGCACCGCGAGCCGGTTCTATGCCGGGGGCGCCCCGCGCCTCGGCATGGCGCCCGACCAATACCGGAAGGGGGCCGCCGGCATCCGCATGCGATTCGGCGTCGGGGCCTGCTCCCTCGGGGCGATCCTCGTCGCCGCCACCGCCACAGGCGTCTGCGCGATCCTGCTCGGAGACGAGCCCGATGCCCTAGTGCGGGATCTCCAGGATCGCTTCCCGAGAGCGGAGATCGAGGGCGGCGATCCGGCCTTCGAAACCTGGATGGCGCGGGTCATCGGCCTCGTCGAGGCGCCGGGCGGCGGCCTCGATCTGCCGCTGGACATTCGCGGCACCGCCTTTCAGCAGCGGGTCTGGGAGGCGCTGAGGAAGATCCCGGTCGGCTCGACAGCGAGCTATGCCGAGATCGCCCGCGCGATCGGCGCGCCGGCCGCGATGCGGGCGGTCGCCCAGGCCTGCGGCGCAAACCCCCTCGCGATCGCGATCCCCTGCCACCGGGTGGTGCGCTCGGACGGTGCCCTGTCGGGGTATCGCTGGGGCGTTGCGCGCAAGCGCGCCCTGCTCGCCCGCGAGACGGACGCCTGACGGCCGTCATCCTAGCGCCGACCGCCCCCCGGTCCGCCGAAACCGCCGCCTAAGCCGCCGCCACTGGGGCCAGGGCCAGGACCACCGGGCGGTCCGCCAAATCCGCCCGGGCCGCCCGGGAACGCTCCGGGACCTGCCGGCGGTGCGCCGCCGAAGCCGCCGTGGGGCGCCCTAAATCCGCCAGCACCGTCCGCCCCGGGGACGACCGCGGCACCCGGCCGGGTATCGATCGCGGGGCCGTGCAGCTCGCCGATGCCGCCCGGACCGCCCTGCCGACCGCCGGGCTCGGCGCCGAAGCGGCCGGGAATCTCGTCGGGCAGGTTGCGCAAGTCGAGGCGGTCGCGTTCCCGCTCGAACCGGGGCGTGTCCGGCTGCGGAGGCTCGGGCGCGATGCGGTTCTCGACCCGCAGCCGCTCGACGGTCAGATCGCCGTCCCGCGCGACGGTCGCGGTCAGCACGGCCCGCGCACTTCCCGTGTGAGGCACGAGGGCGTTCGGACGTCCCGCGACGGCGTAGCCGGAGCCGACATCCAGGCGGGTGCCGGTCCGGCCGATATAGGCTTCGATGGAGACCTGCTTCAGGCCTGGCGGAAACGGCAGCCCGACCTGCGCGGCGTTCGTCACGCGCAGCGCGCCGTCCGCCTCGGTGCCGGTCACCAGGGCGCGTCGGCCCGGCGGCAGGGCCTCCGCGCCCGTCAGGCGCAGGCGCCCGATGGTGAGGGCACCCCCGGACTCGCGCCGCACCGGCCCGGCGACGCGGTCCGGCCCGGACGCGCGCGGCTCGATCAGGCTCGCGACGATCACGCCGTCAGGCCGGCGCAGGCCGCTCACAGCGACCCGGGTGCCCGGCTGCCAGGCGCCAGCCAGACCCGCGGTGGAGACCCTTTGCCCAAGCACGATCATCCGTCCCGGCGCGACCGACTCGACCCGTCCGACCACCTCGCTCGTCACGTCGATCCGGCGTGTGGCGAGGCCGCCGCCGTCGGGCCGCGCGACCACATGGACGACTTGGCCGATCTTCAGATCGGCCGCCGTCCCGGCTTCGCCGTCGATCCGGACCTCGACCCCTGGGGGGTAGGCGATGCGCAGGTCGTTGACGATGATCGAGCCGAAGCGGCGGATCGTCCCGATCACGCCGGTGCCGCCGATGCCGCGGTCGCCTTCCCCCAGCGCGCCGTCGCGCGGCTCGTCGGTCCTCATCATGCCGGTGCCGCCGATGCCCTGGTCGCGCGGGGCCTCCTGCGGGCGCACGGCAACCGGGCTCAGGGCTGCGGCGCCCGCGAGCAGGCGAAGGACGAACCGGCGGTTCGGCAAGGATCGCACCGGCCGGCTCCTCAGCGCCCGTCCGTGGGGGGCGCCGAGGCGGCGGCTTCCGTGTAGATGTAGAGCCCGAAGTTCCAGCGGTGGTCGCCGCCCGGATCGGTCTGGCAGGCGGCGTGCGCTTCCCGATTGGCCTGCTGCAGAGCCTCCATGGCGATCTCGCGCGCTCGCGCCTCGAGCTTGATCGCGAGTTCCCTGGAGAGCCCGTCGTAGTGGACGGCCCGCTCAAGGAAGCGCGGCCTGTCGCCGACGATGTTGGCCACGGCGGCCGCGATGTGGTCGTGCAGGTTGCGGCCGAAATAGTAGAGCTGCGGCCCCTCCGCGCCGTCGCCCCGCGGTACATAGGCCGCTTCCGCCAGCACGATCCGGTCCTGCGCGTCCGTGAAGGCGAGGCCGCGGTCGAGCCATTCGTCGAGGACGGCGCGCGGCCGCACGTCCCGGGTGATGCCCGAGACCAGGGTCTCGAAGGAGGACGCGCTGCCCTCGGCGGTCCGCGGCAGCGGCAGGGGGTGCCCCTGCGGATCGGTGTAGGCCGGGTCGGCGATCCACCGGGCGATGATGCGGCTCGTGCGCGAGACGACGGCCGGCACCACGCTGACCGGTGCGCCGGCACCGCGCAGCCGCCGCACCTCCTTGCGATGGATGCCGGTGAGAAGCGAGACGCGGCTGTCCGTCTGTTCCTTGCCGGCGAGGGCAAAATCGTACTCGGCGACGTTCACGTAGAGTTCGCGCAGCAGATCCGTGAGAGCCGGGAAGGTGATGCCCCGTGCCACCAGCAGGCGCACGAGCGGGCGCAACAGCCGCGCCAGGGGCGCGTGCAGACTGGCGCCCTCGCGCGGGGTATCGACCGACTCGGACATGGCCTCATCGTTAGCGCATGTGCCGTGGGAGACAATCCCACAACGTGCGGCGCCGCACATCGGTGCGCGTTTTCCCAATTGACGTGGGAAATTTGCACACATAAATTTCGGACGTGTTCAATTTTCCCACGGGTCGCCGGAGCGCGCAGATGAAGGTGGTTCCTCGCAGGCTCGTCGATGACGCGTTGCCGCCTCTCACGCTCACCACGACGTCCACCTGCCGAAGCCGGCAGGAAAACCCCATGCTGCGGCTTGGACGCATCGCCTGCGTCCTCGCCGCCCTCGCGCTGCCCGCCATTGGTATCGCTGTCGCGGATACGGTCCACCGCGGCAACGGATCGAAGGCGCCGCAGGCCGCCGCTCCCGTCTCCCCCTCAGGCGGGGCGGCGGTATCCTCGGGTACCGTTACGCCTACACGTGCCCACCGGGCCATGCGGACCGCCGCAATCGCTCTTCGCCAAGGGGGGATCCGGTCGTGATCGTTCTGTCGGAGACAGGCCTGGAGCGGGAGCGACCGGTAGCCAGCTGCGGCGGAGGCCCGATCCTCGATCTGGCGCTCTGCCTGATCCTCTCCGTGACCATCGTCGGCTTGCTCATGCTGGCCCTGTGAGCCCGCGGCTCTGCCGCTCCACGCATGGGACCCCCATGAGGCTATCGTTCCGTGCCGCGCTCCGCGACGCAGCGGCAGGCTGCTTCTCGCGCAGCGCCAAGCCGTGGGTCAGCCCCGCAGCGTACCGCGGCCTCTGCTGCCGGTATTCACCTGGACCGCGTTCTACGCCGGTCTGAGTGCCGACTGGGCCTTCGCCCACAGGCAGCACCGGCCCCGCGGTGGCCGGCAGCATCGAGTATGCCGTCAGCGAGAGGCCCTCCGCCAAAGTGAAACCACTGTACATCCATCTTGGTCGTGACTGCACCGGATGGACCTATTACAACGCCAGCCGTCCCGCGTATTACGGTGCCGGCAAACAAGATTCGGGGTTTGCTCTTGTCGGGGCTGAGGTAAATTGCCGATCCAAGTCAATATTGACCCCATCAGATCTTGACGGCTTGGCCGTGGTGAGGCGCTATGGATGGCGTTCGGCACCGCGATCCTTCAGCCCGTCGATCGTGTCCACGGGCTGATTCGGGTCGTCGGTGCCGGATGCCGCACGGGTATCGCCGCGCGGTGTCAGGAGACATTTCCGACAGGATCGGCCGTGATCGCTGCCAGCCCGACCTTCACCAAGTTGGCGTTTCTCGTCCTCGGACTCGCAGCCTATGCGGCGCGGGCGCGGGCGCAGGACATCGTTCCGCCGAGCGCATCCGGCCGAGGCGCGATCCTGATCTACGGCAATTATTGTGGGCCGGGGAACCGCGGCCCCGGCTATGGGCCGATCGACGCGCTGGATCTCGCCTGCGCGCATCACGACGCCTGCTCGACCGACCCTGATTCGGGCGTCCTGACGAGCTGTGCCTGCAACCGGCGCCTCGAGGTGGAGGCGGGTCGGGTGGCGCGCGATCAACGGGCGCCGATTCAGACCCGCCAGACGGCGCAGTTCATCGCGAGCTTCGCCACGGCGCTGCCCTGCCAGTAGGCCAGCGCCGCGGTTCCGATCAGGGGGGCCGCGATCAGGCGGCGTCGGCCGGGTTGGCGGCCGCCTTCGGACCGCCCTTGGCCACGCCGACCAGGGCGGGGCGCAGCACGCGCTCGCCGATGACGTAGCCGGCCTGCACGACCTGAACGACGGTGCCGGCGGGCACCTCCGGGTTCGGCACCTCGAACATGGCCTGATGCCGGTTCGGGTCGAACTTCTGGCCCTGGGGCTCGACGATTTTTACCCCGTGCCGCTCCAGGGTCTTGCCGAGGTCGCGTTCGGTGAGCTCGATCCCGTCGATCAAGCCTTTCAGCGCGCCGTCGGCCGTAGCCTTCGCGTCAGCCGGGACGCTGTCGAGGGCGCGGCGGATGTTGTCGGCGACGTTGAGCACGTCGCGGGCGAAGTTCGTCACCGCGTAGCTGCGCGCATCCGCGACCTCGCGCTCGGTCCGGCGGCGCAGGTTCTCCATCTCGGCAAGCGTCCGCAGCATCCGGTCCTTCAACTCGTCGCGCTCGGCGGTGAGCAGGGCCAGGGCCTCCGCGACAGGATCGACGGAGGCCGCCTCGGCACCCTGACCTGCGGGCGCCGTATCCTGGGTCGCGCCGGCACCGGCTTCGACCGTGGTCTGGCGCTGGTCATCCTGGGGCATGTCGTTGCTCGTCATCGTGTTTCAGTCATCAGGGCAGGGTGGTTCGCGGCAATCGGAGCCGGCGCTGATATCTGGCCCGGCGGCGGCGAAATCAACCCGGCGCTCACGCCTCGCGCGGTGGGGGGGCGGCGACCAGGGCCTCCAGACCCTCCGCCTTGAGGGCGGCGACATCGCCGGCGAACACATCCATCACGGCGCCGCGGATCGCGGCCTGCCGATCGGGCTGGGTTACCCGGGTGCCGGTGAGGTCGGTGACGTAGAAGACGTCGACCGCCCGTTCGCCGAAGGTCGCTACATGCGCCGAGGTGATGTTGAGCGACAGCCGGCCGAAGGCGGTGGTCAGCTCGTAGAGCAGGCCGGGCCGGTCGAGGCCCGTGACCTCGACGACGGTCTCCCGGCTCGACAGCGCGTTGTCGATGATCACGTCCGGCGGCACCGGGAAGGTCTTGGCGCGCGTGCTGGTCGGCGGGTGTTTGTCGGCGACGAGGTCGGCGATCTTGATCTCGCCCTTGAGCGCCCGCTCGATCGCCGCCGTGATGCGCTTGGTCCGGCGCAGCTCGTCCTCGTCGCGCTCGAAGGCGCGGGAGATGAAGATCGTGTCGAGGGCGAAGCCGTCCGTCGTGGTGAAGATCTGCGCGTCGACGATGTTGCTGCCGGCGGCCGCGCAGGCCCCGGTGACGATCGCCAGAAGCCGCGGGTGGTCGGGCGAGTAGACGGTGATCTCGGTCACCCCCCGCACGGGGTCGAGGGCCACGTCGGTCGCGCTGGTGCGGCCATCGGCCAGCGCATCGCGCAGGAACCCGGCATTCTTGAACTGGCGCGTGCTGTCGACCTTGAGCCAGTAGGCTTGGCCGTGGCGGGCCGCGTAGGCGTCGAACTCCTCCGACGCCCAGCCGGGCAGCTGCTCGCGCAGGCTCATCTGGACGAGGCGGACCCGGTCTGTGCGGGCGATCTCGGAATGGCCGCCCGACAGGTAGACTTCGGTCTCGTCGTAGAGCGTGCGGAGCAGCGTGCCCTTCCAGGCCGTCCAGACGCCGGGGCCGACCGCCGTGATGTCGGCCACCGTCAGGATCGTCAGGAGCTTCAGGCGTTCCAGGCTCTGCACGCTCGCGGCGAAGCGCTCGATCGTCTTCGCGTCCGAGAGGTCGCGGCTCTGCGCGGTCATGGACATCAGCAGGTGATGCTCGACCAGCCAGCACACCGTCTCGGTCTCGGCCTGATTCAGGCCGAAGCGGGGGCAGAGTTTTTCCGCGATGGCGGCGCCCGCGATCGAGTGGTCCTCCGGCCGGCCCTTGGCGATGTCGTGCAGCAGGATCGCGACGTAGAGCGCCGTGCGGTTGTGGATCGAGTGCACGAGGCGCGAGACCAGCGGGTAGGTCTCCTGGACCCGGCCCGATTCGATGTCGGCCAGCACGCCGACGGTGCGCAGCAGATGCTCGTCCACCGTGAAGTGGTGGTACATGTTGAACTGCATCATCGCGACGATGCGGCCGAAATCCGGAATGAACCGGCCGAGCACGCCCGCCTCGTTCATCTCGCGCAGGGCCTCCTCCGGGGCGTTCCGGGAGGTCAGGATGTCGAGGAACAGGCGGTTCGCCTCCGTGTCCCCGCGCAGCGATGGATTGATGAGGCGCAAGGAGCGGCTGGCCAGCCGCTTAGCGTCCGGATGGATCGCGAGGTTGTGCCGGTCGGCGAGCCAGAACAGGCGGATCAGGTTGACGGGATCGCGCTCGAAGGCATCCTCCGCCCGCAGGTTCACCCGGCCGTGGTCGATCCAGAAATCCTCGGCCTCGATGGCGGTAGCGCGGAACCGGTCGCGGAACCGGCCGATCCAGCGGTCGAGCACCGGCGTTCGCTTGGCGTGGCGCGCTTCCAGCTCGGCGCAGACGATCGCGGTGAGATCACCCACATCCTTGGCGATGCGGAAATACGCCTTCATGAAGCGCTCGACGCCCGACAGGCCACCCCGCGCCTCGTAGCCGAAACGCTCGGCGATCCGCGGCTGCAGGCCGAAGGACAGACGCTCCTCGGCGCGCTTCGTCGCGAAATGCATGTGGCAGCGGACCCGCCACAGGAATTCGTCGCAGCGCTCGAACAGCGCGTATTCCTCCGGTGTGAACAGTCCGGCACTGACGAGTTCGATCTGATCGCGCACCCGGTAGGTGTATTTGGCGATCCAGAACAGCGTGTTCAGGTCGCGCAGGCCGCCCTTGCCGTCCTTGACGTTCGGCTCGACGAGGTAGCGCGAGGAGCCGGCCTTCGAGACGCGCAGGTCGCGCTCGCGCAGTTTCGCGTCCACGAACTCGGCGGCCGAGCCGACCACAAGCTCGGCGTCGAAGCGCGTCACCAGCTCCTCGTACAGGACCCGCGTGCCGAACAGGTAACGCGCCTCGAGCAGGGCCGTACGGATCGTCATGTCGGCCCGCGCCTCGCGCAGGCACTCCTCGACCGAGCGCGTGGCGTGGCCGACCTTCAGCTTCAAGTCCCACAGGACATAGAGCATCCCCTCGACGACGCTCTCGGACCACGCGGTCTGCTTGTAGGGAAGCAGGAACAGCAGATCGATGTCCGAGCCCGGCGCCATCGTGCCCCGGCCGTAGCCGCCGGTGGCGACCACCGCGAGCTGCTCGCCGGTGGAGGGGTTGTCGTTCGGATAAAGCCGCCAGACCACCGCATCGTGGATCGCCCGGACCACCGCGTCGGTGAGCGCCGAGAGGCTCTGGGCGCAACGCAGGCCGTTGCGGTCTTCGAGCAGCTGCGCCTCGGCGGCGCGATGGCCCTCCTCGATCACCCGGCGCAGCTGCGGCACCAGGGCGGCACGGAGCTTGGTCGGCTCGCGGGCCTCGCGGTCGAGGTTCTCCAGGACCGTATTGAGGGCGGCGACGGGATCGAACATGGCCCCCGTTAGCATGATATGCCTACGCCGCCAGCCATGCGGCGATAAGTCCCGCTTCGCCGAAGCCGCGTACCGGAGCCCGTACGGTTGGCGCTGCCCCCGCCACTATTCCGCCGCCGGGAGATCGAGGGCCAGCAACCGCGCGGTCCGCCTGCGTGTGGCCGCCGGCGGCTCCGCCTCGCCGGTCTGCCGCCGCGCGTCGGCGATGGCCGCGTGGACCCCGTCGACGGCCAGGATCAGGGCGCTCACCGTCCGGGCATCGATGCTGCGCTCCCGGGCGTAACAGACCACGTCGGCCACCAGCCCGTCGGTCTCGATCGCGATGGCGTCGAGCTCGGCGCTGGTCGTCGCGGCGCGGACCTCGCGCATGATGTCGAGCAGGCGATCGAGGACGAAATCGACACGCTCCCTGCGCTTGCGGGCGAGCCGTTGCCCGATCCAGGCGAAGCCCGAGCCGATCGTGCCGCCGAAAAACGCGAAGAGGTAGATGTAATCCTCGTAGCGGTCGAGGAAGGTCTGCTGCTCGCGCTCGAAATAGTCGACGGCACCGGGATGGTTCGGAAGGCGCGCGGAGGTCGCCGCCACCGTCGTGTCGAAGTCCGGCGCCTTCATCAGCTTGGCCACCGGAGCCGCGGAGGCGAGGCGCGAGCGCCACTCGAACAGGTGCTGCGTCGCCGAGGCGACCGCGACCCGGCTCACCGTGCCGCGCGCCATCAGCCGGTACGAGGCCCCGACGGTCTTGACCTCCTCGTCGGGCCGCTTGGGCCGCCCGCCGAAGGTCCCGGCCGGGATGGTGACCGATTGCAGTTCCGGGAAGCGCTGCAGGATCGCGTCGCCGTCAGGGATCGAGACGAAGCCGACCTTGTGCTCCGGCGCGCCGAGTTCGACGGCCCGCACTACGGCGCCCGCGACCTTGGAGGCCGGGCTGGCGATCACCGCCACCGCGTCGACACGCTTCTCGTTGAGCGCGGCCGTGACCTCGCCCACCTTCAGGGGCACGACGACGACGTGGCCGGCTTCCGCCTCGAGGGCGTGGCCATCCTCCGGCGCGTCCTCGCCGGGGTTGTCGGGCACGAGGTCGTAGAAGGACAACAGGTTCGTGAGAAAGGGCAGGTCGGCGCTGTGGCGCACGACGATGCCGAGGCGCTTGCGCGCCAGAGCGGGGACGTCGTCGATATCGGCGGCCTCGGGCGCGGCGATGACGAGGGCCTCGTCATGCAGGATCGCCAGCGTCAGGCCGTTCTCGGGCAGCAAGACGTCCGGCCGCACTACCGCGAGGTCGGCCTTGTTTCGCTGGAGGGCCATGGCGCTGTCGCGGACGTCGCCATAGCGCACGACCTTGAGGCGGACATCCTCGCGAGCCCGGTCGAGGGCGCCGGCATAGGCCTCGATCAGCGCGGCTTCCGGCCCGTCCTGGGGGCCGACCGCCACGGTGAGCGTGTTCGGACGCGACAGGTACACGATCGCGGCCGCAGCAGCGGCCAGCCCCACAGCCACCAGGACCAAGAGCCACTCGCGGCGCATCAGAGATGCCGCCAAGGCGTGAAGGCGCCGCCGCCCCGGGGGGCGCGGGTGATCGGGCGAAGGACGGGGGTTCGGGCCATAGCCGAGCCTGTCGCGTTGCGCGCGTTCCATACCCAAGTCATGGAACGCAAACCTGTCGAGATCGTGAAGAACCGGTGAAGCGAACAATCGTTGCAGGATCCGGGCCGGGACGCCGGGATACCGATGCCCCGCCCCCGAAGCCGATCAGCCCGAGCTGGCTCGAACGCGCGGCGCTGCACTACCTCGAGCGCTACAGTGCGTCCACCGAGATGCTGCGCCGGACCCTGGCGCGGCGGGTGGAGAAGCGGGCGCGCCTGCGTGGGGAAGATCCGGCGGCCTTCGCCGAGATGATCGCCGCGACCGTGGCGCGGGCGGTTTCGGCCGGTCTCGTGGACGACGCGCGCTTCACCGACACCCGCCTCGCCACGCTCCGCCGCCGCGGCACGTCGAGTCGGGGTGTTTCGGCCAAGCTTGCCGCAAAGGGCGTCTCGCGGGACGTGGTCGAGGCTGCCATGCAGGCGGAGCGCGAGGCGATGCCGGATGGAGCGGCGGAAGCGATCGAAGATCAGGCCGCTCAGGCTTACGCCAAGCGGCGGCGACTCGGCCCGTATCGCCGGCCGGACCTGCGGGCCGCGCACCGCGACAGGGACCTTGCCGCGCTGGCGCGGGCCGGGTTCGCCTACGGTCTCGCCCGGCGGGTGATCGACATGGAACTCGAATCGGAGACCGAGGAGGCGGAGTGACGGGTGCGGCATCGCGGCTCGGGGCGAAACGCCGGGCGGCCTTGCACCTTCGACCGCGTCGTTCATTGTCTGTTCGATGGACGAGACCCTCGCCAAGAAGCTGCGCATCCTGGCCGATGCCGCGAAGTATGACGCCTCCTGCGCCTCGTCGGCCGCGCCGAAACGAGCAGCCGGCAAGGACGGTCTTGGCTCCACGACCGGGGCCGGGATCTGCCATGCCTACACGCCGGACGGGCGCTGCGTATCGCTGCTCAAGATCCTGCTGACCAACTGGTGCCTGTTCGACTGCGCCTATTGCGTCAACCGGCGCTCCTCGAACGTCCGGCGGGCGAAGTTCACCGTCGAGGAGGTCGTGAACCTCACCCTCAACTTCTACCGGCGCAACTACATCGAAGGCCTGTTCCTCTCCTCCGGCATCATCAAGTCGCCGGATCACACGATGGAGTTGCTGACCCGGGTTGCGAAGTCGCTCCGGCGCGATCACGGATTCGCCGGCTACATCCACCTCAAGTCGATCCCGGAGGCGAGCCCCTGGCTGATTGAGGAGGCCGGCCTCTACGCCGACCGGCTGTCGATCAACGTCGAGCTGCCCGCAGAGGCGAGCCTGGAGCGCCTCGCCCCCGAGAAGGACGGCGCCGCAATCCAGAGCGCCATGGCGCAGATCGGCGAGCGGATCGTGCAGGCCAAGGCCGAGAAGCGGCGCTTCTCGCCGGCCGGGCACTCGACGCAGGTGATCGTGGGCGCGGATGCCACGACCGACGAGGCGCTGATCCGCAAGAGCGCGCTGCTCTACGGCAGCGTCGGCCTGAAGCGGGTCTACTATTCCGCCTTCAGCCCGATCCCGGACGGGTCGGCGATCCTTCCGCCGAAGCCGCCGCCGCTCCAGCGCGAGCACCGGCTTTACCAAGCGGATTGGCTGCTGCGGTACTACGAATTCACCCCCGACGAGGTCGCCGACGCCTCCGAGGGGGGGATGCTCGCCCTCGACATCGACCCGAAGCTCGCCTGGGCGCTGAAGCACCGCGAGAAATTCCCCGTGGACGTGAACAAGGCCGACCGGGAATGGCTGTTGCGGGTGCCGGGGCTCGGCGCGCGGGCGGTCGACAAGATCATCGCGGCCCGCCGCCACGCGACCCTGCGGCTGAATGATGTCGCCCGGCTGACATCGGGCTTGAAGCGGGCGCGGCCGTTCCTCGTCGCCGCGGATCACCGTCCGGTAGGCCTGACGGATCGGCTCGATCTGCGCGCGCGGTTGGTCGAGCCCGCGACGCAGCTGAGTTTGTTTTGATGAAGCTCGGAGCCACGACCCGCCCGCCCCCCTCTGCGGGGGGAGGAGGCCCTCGCGTCGGCGAGGGTCGGGAGAGGGGAGCGACGGTGCAGCAGGAGGTTCTGGCCTTCAAACCTGCTCGGCTCGATTCGGAAGCCGTGCTCCCCTCTGCCGACCCGCTTCGCGGGCCACGCTCCCCCGCAGAGGGCGGAGGGGATCCGCGTCGACCGCGCGCCATCGCCTTGCATCCCGGCGCCGATCTCGATGGATTCCGCAAAGCTGCCCGCAGCCTCGTCGCGCAAGATGTCCCGCCCGAGGCCGTGACGTGGTCGGTGATGGACGCGCCCGGCCTGTTCGGCGCCGATGCGGATCATACTTCCGCCGCGCCGCTCGCCCTGCCTAAACCCGTTGCCGCCCTGATCCCACAGGTGATCCCCCACCGCGATCCGGAACGCTACGGCCTGCTCTACGCGCTGATCTGGCGTGTCTGCCACGGCGAACGGCATCTAATGGAGGTGGGCAGCGATCCGCTGGTCCATCGCCTGCACCGGATGGCGAAGGCGATCGGGCGCGACCTGCACAAAATGCACGCGTTCCTGCGCTTCCGCCGGGCCGAGGATAGCGATGGCGAGCACTACGTCGCGTGGTTCGAGCCGGACCACCACATTCTCGAGGCCGCCGCGCCGTTCTTCGTCGGCCGCTTCCGCGGCATGCGCTGGTCGATCCTGACGCCTGACGGCTCCGCTCGCTGGGACACCGACACGCTGACCTTCGGGCCGCCCGGCGACCGGACGCAGCTCCCCGAAGGCGACGGGTTCGAGGCCGGCTGGCAGACCTATTACGAGAGCACGTTCAACCCGGCCCGGACCAACCTGAAGGCCATGCGGGCCGAGATGCCCAAGAAATACTGGCACAACATGCCGGAGACCGCCGCGATCCCCGCCCTGGTGAGGGCGGCCGCCGGGCGCACCGAAGCCATGATCGAGAGAGAGCCGACCGTGCCCACACGCCGCGAACCCGCCCGCGCCGTCGCCGCGATGGCCGATCAGGATCCCAAGACCCTGGAAGAGCTGAACGCCATCATCCGGCGGACCGAGCCCCTCGTCCCTGGCGCGACCCAGGCCGTGCTCGGCGAGGGCGCGGTCGGCGCGACCATCGCCTTCGTGGGCGAGCAGCCCGGCGATCAGGAGGATCGCCAGGGCCGCCCGTTCGTCGGTCCGGCGGGGCAGTTGCTGTCCCGCGCTATGGCGGAGGCCGGGATCGACCGCGGGGCGAGCTACCTCACGAATGCGGTCAAGCACTTCAAGTTCGAGGAACGCGGCAAGCGCCGCATCCACCAGAAGCCGACGGCCGGCGAGGTCAGCCATTATCGCTGGTGGCTCGATCGGGAGCTGGAATTCGTGGCCCCGAAGCTCGTCGTGGCGCTCGGCGCGACCGCCGTGCTGGCGCTGACCGGCAAGGCCGTGCCGATCACCCGCGCGCGCGGCCCGTTCCGGTTCGAGCGGCACGACAACCGCTTCCAGGGCTTCATCACAGTTCACCCGTCCTACCTGCTGCGCCTGCCCGACGAGGCGAAGGAGGAGGCCTACGCGGCCTTCGTCGACGATCTCCGCCGGGTGGAGGCGCTCGGGCGAGAACTCGCGGCGTGATCCGCCAACGCCGCGTGCCTGCTATGCTGCCGGCCGCCGATTCCCTCTGGTCTTACCGCCATGGACAAGCTCGCCGCCCTCGACATCCTGCGCGCCAACGAGGCGGGGCTGCCCCGCCGCGGGAAGCTTCACGCGGCTTTGTTTGGTTCTGTCGCCCGGGGCGATGCGCGGGCCGACAGTGATCTCGACGTCACGATCGAGATCGACGCGCCCGTCGTCGGCGGAGTCTGCGGCGATGTCGGGCTGTGTCACTTCATCGATGACCTGTTCCCGATTCGGGTCGATGTGGCGAACCGGGCGGGCCTGAAGGATCGGGTCCGAAAGCACGCAGAGCGCGATGCCGTTTTCGCCTTCCGAGCGCGAACGGGCTGCCTGCTCTGACATGATCGCCCACGCGGAGCGCGCCGCCTGCTGCGTGGCGGGATTCACGCTCGGGACCTTCGAGGCAGACGAGCGCACCCATTTCGCGGTGGTGCGCGGCCTGGAGATCGTCTCGGAGGCGAGCCGTCGTTTCAAGTGCCGAGACGAAGGCTCGGTATCCTGCCGTGCCGTGGCGACAGATCGCGGATGCGGGCAACGTCCATCGCCACAGCTATCACCGGGTGACGCTGGACATCGTCTGGCTCACCGTTCACCACGAGTTGCCCGTTCGCGTCGCGGCCTTCCGCGCCGAACTGGACCGCGCGCCCGAATCCCGATCGCCCCGAGCCGCCTGAGCCCATGACCGACGCGAAGCCCGACGCGAGCCCCGAGACCAAACCCGTCGGCCCCGGCGATCAGGTGATCCTGGTCGATGGTTCGTCGTTCATTTTCCGGGCTTATTTCCAGTCGATCAACCAGGACCAGAAGTACAATTCCCGTCCCTCCGACGGGCTGCCCACCGGCGCCGTGCGGCTGTTCTGCACCAAGATCGCGCAGTTCCTGCAGGAGGGCGCGGCCGGCACGATGCCGACCCATCTCGGCATCGTCTTCGACAAGTCGGAGGGCTCGTTCCGCAAGGAGATGTTCCCCGACTACAAGGGCCACCGCCCCGACGCGCCCGACGATCTCAAGCGCCAGATGCCGCTGATGCGCGACGCGGTCCGCGCCTTCGGCCTGCATGCGGTGGAGCTGGAGCGCTACGAGGCGGACGACCTGATCGCCACCTACACCCGGCAGGCCGAGGCGCGGGGGGCTGGCGTGATCATCGTCTCGTCCGACAAGGACCTGATGCAGCTCGTCGGGCCGCAGGTGCGGTTCTACGATTTCGAATCCGGCGCCAAGGGCAAGGCCGGCTACCGGCCCGAGCGCAACCTCGATGTCGAGGCGATCGTCGCCAAGTGGGAGGGCCTGCAGCCGAACCAGATCGGCGATGCCCTGGCGCTGATCGGCGACACGTCCGACAACGTGCCGGGCGTGCCCGGCATCGGCCTCAAGACCGCGGCGGCGCTGATCAAGGAGTTCGGCAGCCTCGAAGCGCTGCTGGAGCGGGCCGGCGAGATCAAGCAGCCCAAGCGTCGCGAGACCCTGCTGGCCAACGTCGACCAGGCCAAGCTGTCCCGAAAACTCGTCGCGCTGATGGAGGACGTGCCGCTCCCGGTCGCCCTCGACGAGCTCGGCGTGCCCAAACCCGATCCGGAGAAGCTCGTCGGCTTCCTCAAGGCGATGGAGTTCAACACGCTGACGCGCCGCATCGCCCAGATGCTGCACGTCGACCCGGAAGCGGTGAAGCCCGATCCGCGGCTCCTGCCGGGCGCCCGTCCGCACGGCTACGGCAATGCGGCCGGCGGCAGCGACGCGGTGCCGTTCTTCGGCGATTCCGTGCCGCCGGATCCCGAGACCGCGGCGGCCGGCGCCGAGCGCGCGCCGGGCGCCGCCCCGCCGGAGGGCAGCGAGATCGACCCGTTCGCCGATCTCGACCTGCCGGACGCGCCGGCCAAGCCCCGGGCCCCCGTCGAGGCGACGCCCGGCAACGTCGTCGCGGCCCGGGCCGCGGAGGCGGTGGCGCCGTTCGACACCGCCGCCTACGAGACGGTCTCGTCGTTGGAGCAGCTCGACGCCTGGATCGCGGAAGGCCAGGAGGCCGGGGTCATCGCGGTCGATACCGAGACCGACGCTCTGGACGCCCACAAGGCTGGCCTCGTCGGCGTCTCGCTGGCGGTGGCCAACGGCCGGGCCTGCTACATTCCGCTCGCCCACGTCCAGGCCGCCAAGGTCCAGGCCGACGCCACCGACCTGTTCGGCGAGGGCGCTGCCGCCTCGGACGTGGCCGAGCCAGTGCCCGGCCAGATCCCGCTCAAGGAAGCCATAGCTCGGCTGAAGCCGCTCCTGGAGGATCCGGGTGTCCTGAAGGTCGGTCAGAACCTGAAGTACGATTGGGTCGTGCTCGCCCGCTACGGCATCGAGGTCGCGCCCTTCGACGACACGATGCTGATCTCCTACGTGCTCGATGCCGGCAAGGGCGGGCACGGCATGGACGAGCTGGCCCGCCGCCATCTCGGCCACCAGCCGATCACCTTCTCGGATGTGGCCGGCACCGGCCGCAACAAGGTCAGCTTTGACCGGGTCGCCATCGACAAGGCGACCGCCTACGCGGCCGAGGACGCGGACGTGACGCTCCGCCTGTGGCGGATGATGAAGCCGCGCCTCGTGGCCGAGCACCGGGTGGCGGTCTACGAGACACTCGAGCGGCCCCTGCTGCCGGTGATCGCCCGCATGGAGCAGCGCGGCATCCGAGTCGACCGCGAGATGCTGAGCCGGCTCTCGGGCGACTTCTCGCAGATCCTCGTCCGCTTGGAGGAGGAGATCCAAGAGGATGCCGGCGAGAAGTTCTCGGTGGGCTCACCGAAGCAGATCGGCGACATCCTTTTTGGGAAAATGGGCCTGCCGGGCGCCAAGAAGACGCCCTCCGGCCAATGGGCCACGCCCGCCACGCTGCTGGAGGAGCTGGCCCAGGCCGGGCACGAACTCCCGAAAAAGATCCTGGAGTGGCGCCAGCTCTCGAAGCTGAAATCCACCTACACGGATTCGCTCCAGACCCACGCCGACCGCGAGACCGCGCGGATCCACACCTCGTTCTCCCTGGCGGCCACCACGACAGGGCGGTTGTCATCCTCCGAGCCGAACCTGCAGAACATCCCGATCCGCACCGAGGAGGGCCGGCGGATCCGCCGCGCCTTCGTGGCCGCGCCCGGGAACCGGCTGATCTCGGCGGACTATTCGCAGATCGAGCTGCGGCTGCTGGCCCACATGGCCGACATCCCGGAGCTCCGGAAGGCGTTCGAGGACGGGATCGACATCCATGCAGCCACGGCCTCGGCGATGTTCGGCGTGCCGCTCAAGGAGATGACGCCGGACCTGCGGCGCCGGGCCAAGACCATCAACTTCGGCATCATCTACGGCATCTCGGCCTTCGGCCTGGCCGACCGGCTCGGCATCGGCCGCGAGGAGGCATCGGCGTTCATCAAGCAGTATTTCGAGCAGTTCCCGGGGATCCGCGACTACATCGACACCACCAAGCGGAGCTGCCGGGACAAGGGATACGTCACCACCCTGTTCGGCCGGGTCTGCCACTACCCGCAGATCCGATCCAACAACCCGTCCGAGCGCGCCAGCGTCGAGCGGCAGGCGATCAACGCTCCGATCCAGGGCTCGGCCGCCGACATCATCCGCCGGGCGATGATCCGGATGGAGGCGGCGCTCGCGGCGAAGAAGCTGAACGCCCGCATGCTGCTGCAGGTGCACGACGAGCTGGTCTTCGAGGTCGCCGAGGACGAGGTCGATCGGACGATCCCGGTGATCGCCTCGGTGATGGAGGAGGCGCCGGCGCCGGCCCTGACGCTGAGGGTGCCCCTGGTGGTGGAAGCGAAGGCGGCGGGGAACTGGCAGGAGGCGCATTGAGGCGGGCTGCCGCGCAGGTCGTGCCGGCGGCCTGAGGGGCGCGCGGACCGGAGCCGGGCCACCCTCTCGGTCCTCACAAGCGCAGCGAAGCGACCCCGGGGCAGCGCGACGTCCGACATCGCGGCGCTGACTGGCTTGCTTCGCTCCGCTCGCAATTACGGCAGCGCCTTCGTCCGGGTCTCCCCGTTGGCCCTGAAGCGGAATCTGCAAGCGGGCTGGCGAACGGATGCTCAGGCCGGCGGCGATGACGGCCGCCGCGCTGTCCGCGGCCAAGCGCCAAGCCTGATCGGCGGCCGGGTCTGCCGTCATCCGCTGCACGATCACCCACTCCGACGTCCGACCCCGCTGATCGGGCCGGCAGGCTTGGAGATGCTGCCAAAGACGGTCATACGCGGCGGCGCCTATGACCTGGACCCCTCGCAGACCTTGACCGATCCTCTCGCCTTCCTCGCCGGCGGCGGCGAAGCCGCGGGCATGATCCGTGCGCGCGACTGGTCCGGCCACCCCCTCGGCGCCCCGGAGACCTGGCCGGCGGAGTTCCGTGCGGCCCTGTCGCTCGTGCTCAATTCTCCCGAATCGATGATCCTCGCCTGGGGGCCGGATCTCCATTTCTTCTTCAACGACACCTATTTCCCGCTGCTCGGGCCGCGCCTGTCCTGGGCCATGGGGGCGCGGTTCGACGCGGTCTGGGCCGATGCCTGGGCGCAGGCGAAACCGATCATCGATGCCGCCATGGCGGGGCGTTCGGAGCGGTTCGTCGACCTGCCATGGCAGCTCGATACCGACCGGGGCGCCCGGGAGACGTGGTGGACCTTCTCGTACTCGCGGGTCCTCGACGCCGAGGGCCGCGTCGCCGGGCTGTTCATCCTCACCAGCGAGACCACCGGGCGGGTGCTCGCCGACGCCGCCCTCAAGGAGAGCCAGGCCGCGCTGGAGGCGGCGCTCGGGGAGCTGCGCGATCTCAACGGCACCCTGGCCCAGCAGGTCGAGGAGCGCACCGCCGACCGCAACGCCCTGTGGACGCTCTCGTCCGACATGATGCTGCGCTGCCGGTTCGATGGAACGATCACCGCGGTGAACCCGGCCTGGACCGAGGTGCTCGCCTGGCGCCCTGACGAGCTGGTCGGGACCACGCTGATGGATCTCGTGCATCCCGACGATCTGCCCCGCACCATCGACGGCGCGCGCCGGCTGTCCGGGGGCGAACGCCTCGCGCGTTTCGACAATCGTTACCGCCACCGCGACGGCAGCTATCGCTGGATCAGCTGGGCGGCGCAGCCGGGCGAAGGTGTGATCGCCGCGGTCGGCCGCGACTTCACCGCGGAGCGCGCGCGGGCCGTCGCCCTGGCGGCCGCCGAGGAGGCCCTGCGGCAATCGCAGAAGATGGAGGCGGTCGGCCAACTCACCGGCGGGCTCGCGCACGACTTCAACAACCTGCTCGCCGGCATCTCCGGCTCGCTGGAGCTGATCCAGACTCGGCTGGGCCAGGGCCGCGTCATGGACGTCGACCGCTACATCACGGCCGCCCAGGGTGCTTCGCGGCGGGCCGCCGCACTGACCCACCGTCTCCTGGCCTTCTCGCGCCGTCAGACGCTCGACCCCAAGCCCACCGACGCGAACCGGCTGGTCGCCGGCATGGAGGACCTGATCCGGCGGACCGTCGGCCCTTCGGTCGTCGTCGAGGTTCGGAGTGCGGCGGGTCTCTGGCCGGCCCTGGTCGACCCGCCGCAGCTCGAAAACGCGCTGCTCAACCTCTGCATCAACGCCCGGGACGCGATGCCGGAGGGCGGCCGCATCACCGTCGAGACCACCAACGCGTGGCTCAACGAGCGCGCCGCGCGCCGGCACGACATGGCGCCCGGCCAGTATCTCTCGCTGTGCGTGACCGATACCGGCACCGGCATGCCGCCGGAGATCGTCAACAGGGTCTTCGAACCGTTCTTCACCACCAAGCCGCAAGGGGAGGGCACCGGTCTCGGCCTCTCGATGATCTACGGCTTCGCGCAGCAATCGGGCGGGCAGGTGCGGATCACCTCGCAGGTCGGACAGGGGACCACGGTCTGCCTTTACCTGCCTCGCCATCGCGGCGCCGTGGCCGAGGAGGTGCCGCAGGCCGGGATCGGTGCGCCGCCGCGGGCCGCCCCGGGCGAGACCGTGCTGGTGGTCGACGACGAGCCCACCGTGCGGATGCTGGTCACCGAGGTGCTGGAGGATCTCGGCTACACGGCCATCGAGGCCGCCGACAGCGGCGGCGGCCTCAGAGTCCTGCATTCGGATGTGCGCATCGACCTGCTGGTCACCGATGTCGGGCTGCCGGGCGGCATGAACGGGCGCCAGATGGCGGAGGCCGGCCGGGTCAAGCGCCCGGGGCTGAAGGTGCTGTTCATCACCGGCTACGCGGAAGCGGCGGTGTTCGGCAAAGGCCCGCTCGATCCCGGCATGCAGGTGCTCACCAAGCCGTTCGTGGTGGAGGTGCTCGGCGCGCGCATCCGCGAGATGATCGGAACGGCTTGACCGCGCCGCCGGATCGGGCCTCATCGGCGGGACTGCCGGGGAGGGGACACGCCATGCGGGCGCTGCTGTGCACGAGGCTCGACGGGCCGGAGCATCTTGAGATCGTCGAGCGTCCCGACCCGGTGCCCGGTCCCGGGCAGGCCCTGGTCCGGATCCGGCTGGCGGCGCTGAACTTCTTCGACACGCTGATCACGGCCGGGCGCTACCAGGTGAAGCCGCCGCTGCCGTTCTCGCCGGGCGGCGAGGGCATCGGGGTGGTCGAGGCTCTGGGGGCGGGCGCCTCCGGCGTCGCGGTGGGGGACCGGGTGATCGTCCATGCCGGGCACGGATGCTGCGCCGAGCGGATCGCCGTCGATGCCGCCCGGCTCACGCCGGTGCCGGACGCGGTGCCGGACGAGCAGGCGGCCGGCCTCACCATCACCTACGGCACGTCGCTCCACGCCCTGGCGAACCGGGCGCGCCTGCAGCCGGGCGAGTGGCTTGCGGTGCTCGGCGCGTCCGGGGGCGTGGGTCTGGCGGCGGTGGAACTCGGCCGGCTGATGGGCGCCCGGGTGATCGCCTGTGCCTCCTCGGAGGAGAAGCTCGCGGTTGCCCGCAGCCACGGAGCCGAGGCGATGCTGGTCTACGATCCCGCGACCCTCAAGGATGAGCTGCGCCGGATCAGCGGCGGCGGCGTCGACGTGATCTACGACGCGGTCGGCGACGCCTACGCGGAGCCGGCTCTGCGGGCGCTCGGCTGGCGCGGGCGCTATCTCGTCATCGGCTTCGCTGCCGGCGCCATTCCGCGGCTGCCGCTGAACCTGATGCTCCTCAAGGAACTCGACGTGCAGGGCGTCCACTGGGGCGCCTTCCTGGACCGCGAGCCGGAGGCGCACCGGGCCGACCAGCGCCGGCTCCTCGGCTGGGTGGCCGAGGGCAAGCTCACCGCGCAGGTGCACGGCGTCTACCCGCTGACGGAGTTCCCGGAGGCGTTTGGCCTGCTGACTCGCCGGGCCGCCATGGGCAAGGTGCTTCTGCGGCCCTGACCGGCCGCATTTACGATCTCTGGCTTGATCAGGTAAAAGCAACACGACGTTCATGCTCAGTCGCGATGGTGCCGATTTCTGATTCGCGGCCTATGTCTGAGGTGACGTTATGAAGATCTGGGGTATAAGCATCACATTTCGGCTGATTTTTATTCTGATCGTCGGCCTAATAAATCTCATCATCAATTCTTTGACGAACATAAATGAGATTAATTCGGTCAATAATTCTGCACGGGAGATCCGGGACCTTTGGATGCGCAAGGACGACCAGCGCGCCGAGTTGCAGTTCCTGGCGCTCCGGTATCACACCACGACGATCCGCAAGGTCGTCGCGGTCGACGAGACCGAGAATCGCGATCTCGATGCCGAATTCACGGAAATGAACGCGTCGATCCCGGAGGCATTCGGGCGGTATCGGGCACTCGTCGGGTCTTCGCGTGAGCGGACGTTATGGGAGGCGTGCGAGACGCGGTGGCAGGCCTACCTGGCGGCGCGGGAGCCGATCATCGCGGCCCTCAAGCGCGGCGATCGGTCCGGCGCGCGCGACGCCATCGCGCCGGCGCGCCAGCCGCTGGTCGATCTGTTCGGCGCACTGTCGGACCTCGCCAAGTTCAATACCGAGGGCACCGAAGCCTCGACGATCCGTGCCGAGGACGCCTACCGCACGGCCTGGATGGTGACGTTCGGCCTGCTCCTCGCCGGACTAGCCGTGACGGGCGCGACGCTCTGGGATGTCCTGCGCCACCTCGCGCGGCCGATCCGGAGCATGACCGCCGCCATGAGCCGGCTGGCCGCGCAGGATCTCACCGTCGTGATCCCCGGCGCCGAGCGGCGCGACGAGATCGGCGCCATGGCAGCCTCGGTCCAGGTGTTCAGGGAGGGTTTGATCCGGGCCCGGGCGTTGGAGGACGAGGCGACCCGCGCCCGCGCCGAGGCCGAGGCGCAGCGCAAATCCGGCCTGCGCCAGATGTCCGACAACTTCGAAGGTGCGGTGGGCGGCATCATCGGCACCGTCGCGACCGCCGTCGCGGCGCTGCAGGAAGCGGCCGCCCGCATGACCGAGGCGGCATCGGGCACCGCCGGCCGCTCCTCCGATGTGGCGCGCGCGGCCGAACTGGCTGCCGTCAACGTCAACACGGCGGCCTCCGCCGCGGAGGAGCTTGGCAGCTCCGTCCAGGAAATCGGCCGGCAGGTGTCAGGGTCTGCGGAGCTGACTCAGGCCGCCGTCGAGGAGGCTGAGTCGACTGCCCAGCTCGTGCAGGATCTGAGCGGCGCGGCGGCGCGGATCGGCGACGTCGTGACGATGATCACCACCATCGCCGAGCAAACCAACCTTCTGGCGTTGAACGCCACGATCGAGGCGGCTCGGGCGGGAGAGGCCGGTCGCGGCTTCGCGGTCGTCGCCGCCGAGGTGAAGGAGCTGGCCGGCCAGACCGCCCGGGCGACCGAGGAGATCGCCGGCCAGATCGGCCGGATCCAGGCTTCCACCGGCGACGCGGTCTCGGCGATCGGCCGGATCGGCACGCGGATCCGGGAGATCAGCGCGGTCGCCACGCGGATCGCCACCGCGGTCGAGGAGCAGGGCGCCGCGACCCAGGAGATCGTCCGCAACGTCTCGCAGGCCGCTTTGGGGGCCGGCGAGGTGACCACCACGATCACCGAAGTGGCGGGGGCAGCGACCGAGACCGGGGCCGCAGCCCGGCAGGTTCACGCCTCGGTCGCCGAGCTGTCGCTCCATGCCGAGCATCTCGGCGGCGAGGTGACCCGGTTCCTCGCGACGGTCCGGGCCGCCTGAGACCGGTCGGGCGGCGGGAACGCCGCCCGATCCGGGATCGGGGCGGTGCCGAGCGCGTCAGAGCAGCCCGCGCGCCTTCGCCAAGCCGATCAGATCCGCCTGCGGACGGGCGCCGATATGCTGGATCACCTCGGCGGCCGCGAGCGTGCCGAGCCGGGCGCTGGTGACGTTGTCGAGGCCGCGGGCGTGGCCGGCCAGGAAGCCGGCCGCGAACAGATCGCCCGCGCCGGTCGTGTCGACGACCTCGTGCACCGCGCTCGCCTCGACCGAACGGACCTCGCCGCCCTGCACGACCAGCGCACCGTCCGAGGAGCGCGTGACGAGGCCGAGGAGGTGGCGGCCGCGGGCGTTGCGCTCGTCCCGAAGCGCCGCCACGGCGGCCTCGGGATCGTCGGTCTGATAAAGGCTCTGCAGCTCTCCGATATTGGCGAACAGGATGTCGACGCTGCCATCCCGCACGAGCTCCAGGAACTCGTCACGGTAGCGGCCGACGCAGAACGCGTCCGACAGGGTCAGCGCGACGGCATTGCCGGATTGGTGGGCTATCTGAGCGGCCTTGCGGAACGCGTCCTTGGCGGCCGGCGGATCCCAGAGATAGCCCTCGAGGTAGACGACGCGGGCGGAGCTCACGAGCGCCTTGTCGACATCGTCGGGCGTCAGACCCTGGCAGGCGCCCAGGTAGGTGTTCATCGTGCGCTCGCCGTCCGGCGTGACCAGGACGAAACAGCGGGCGGTTGCCGGCCCCTCGTTTGCCGCCGGGACGGTGAAGCCGACGCCAGTCGCCTTGAGGTCGTGGCTGAAGAGACCGCCGAGCTCGTCGTCCCGGACCTTGCCGACGAAGCCGGTCTTGGCCCCCAGAAGTGCTGCGCCGACCGCGGTGTTCGCACCTGAGCCGCCCGAGACGATCGTGGCCGGCCCCATCGCCTGGAACAGCGCCTCGGCCCGCTCCTCGTCGATGAGCTGCATGGCGCCCTTGGTGACGCCCTGCGTGGATAGGAAGGCGTCGTCCGTGCGGGCGATCACGTCGACGATGGCGTTGCCGAGCACGAGGAGATCAAGGGATGCGGTCATACGGGCGTCCTGATTCGCGTTCGCGCGGCTGTCGCATCCGCGTCGTTTCGGATCAAGCGTCGTCGGATGCCGGGGAGAAATCGGCGAGTAGTTCCAACACGGGCAGGCTCAGTCCGGGCGGGGTGAGGTCAAGCGTGGCCTGGGTCGCGATGCGGGTCACGATCAGGCCACCCTCGGCACCCCGGTGATGGATGACGACGCGCCTGACCGAATCGACGATCAGGTAATGCTTTAGACTCTTGAGACCGAAATACCGGGCCAGCTTGAGGCCCGAATCCACCGAGCGCGTGCTCGGCGACTGTACTTCGATGATGATGACTGGGTCGGGTGGTTCGATGGCGTCGAGATCCATCAGCGGCCCGCAACAGACGCATGCGTCCGGATCGAACGCCGTCGCGGCGTCGACGCGGATTGTCATGCCGTGAGGCATCATATGACAGCCGAGCCCGGCGCACGCGATCGCCATGTTCAGAGTCGTCTGTGCCGCCTACTTCACCAGCGCGTGCCCGGCCCGTTCCGGAGACATCGCGAACACTTCGCCGTCGACCAGTCCGAAGCGTCCCGGCAGGCCCTCGGCCCAGGCCAGGAACTCGTCGACGTTCATCCGCGGCTTCGACTGTGCGACCATCGCCCTGCGCGTAGCACAGCTCCCGGATGCCGAGAGCCGGTTCGCCGCTGAGCCCAGGAAGTGCCTCAGCCGGCAATCTTCTCCAAGGCCACATCCCGCGTGCGCGGCCCGAGCAGACCGACGAGCAGGCCTGCGGCCAGCATCGCCGCCGAGATGAACAGGAACACCCCCGGCGTGCCGGTCTCGCGCAGCACGAATGCGACGACGAAGCCGGTGAAGATCGCCGAGAAGCGGCTCCAGGAATAGACGAAGCCGACCGCCCGCGCGCGGATGCCGGTCGGGAACAGCTCGGCCTGATAGGCGTGGAAGCTGTAGGACATCACATTCGAGGCGAGCGTGAGCCCGATCCCCAGCACGACGATGGCGGTGACGTCGCGCGTCTGCGCGAAGGTCAGCCCGCAGGCGATGTAGACGAAGGCGGCGGCCACGATAACGTGCTTGCGCTCGAACCGGTCGGCGATGGCGAGGCCGATCAGCGGCCCGATCGGGGCGGCGACCGCGATCAGCGCCGTATAGGCGAGGCTTGACGTCACCGTGATGCCCTGCGCCACCAGCAGGGTCGGCACCCAGTTGGCGAAGCCGTAGAAGCCCACCGTCTGGAACACGTTGAACCCGGCCATCATCAGCGCCCGGCGCCGATAGGGCTGGACCCACAGGTCGCGGAACGCGCCGTGCGGCCGCACCGGCTCCGGCACGGCGGGGGCCGGCAGCGGTCGACCGTATTCGGCCGCGATGCGCGCCTCCAGCTGCCGCAGGACCGCGTCGGCCTCCGCGAGCCGCCCGTGCTCGACCAGCCAGCGCGGGCTCTCCGGCAGGCCCGCGCGCATCCACCAGACCACGATGGCGGCCGACGCGCCGATCAGCACGACCCAGCGCCAGCCGTCGATCCCCAGCGGCGCCAAGGGGATCAGCAGGTAGGACAGGAACGCCACCACCGGAACGGCGGTGAAGCCGATGCCCTGGCACAGGGCGAAGGCGCGGCCGCGGATCGCCTTCGGCACCAGTTCCGAGAGGTAGCTGCCGATCGTCACCATCTCCAGCCCGAGCCCGATCCCCGCGATGAGCCGCCAGAGGTTGAGGCCGAAGGCGTCGGTCTGGCAGGCCATCACCCCGTTGGCCGCCGTGTAGGCGAGGAGCGACCACGTGAAGATCGCCCGGCGTCCGAAGCGGTCGGCAAGCCAGCCGCACAGGAGGGTGCCGATGAACAGGCCGGTGAACAGGGCGGCCACGAAGCTCGCGATGCCGCTGGCGCCGAACAGGCCGGGGGTCGTCGGGGTCAGGATCCCGGCCTTGACGAGACCGGGGGCGACGTAGCCGGTGAACAGCAGGTCGTAGAGCTCGAAGAAGAAGCCGAGGCCGAGCAGGGCCACGAGCCGCCAGATCGTGCGGGTCGCCGGCAGGCGGTCGAGACGCGCCAGGATGGCGCTGGCATCCGGAACCTCAGCGGCAGCCCGGACCGCCATACGCGTGGCCATGATTCTGAATCCTGTTCCGGCGCTGCGGCGCCCGGGCGGCGCAGTGCGCCGGAAGCGGCCGCCGCGCAAGGCATCCGTTCATGCCCCGAAGACCGACCAGCCCATCCGCTGCGTCAGCCGCTCCAGCGCGATGCGGCCGAGATGGGAATTGCCGGCGGCGTCGAGGCCGGGCGACCAGACCGCGATGGAGGCCCGGCCGGGCGCGATCGCCAGGATGCTGCCGCCGACGCCGCTCTTGCCCGGCAGGCCCACGCGATAAGCGAACTCGCCCGACCCGTCGTAATGGCCGCAGGTCAGCATGATCGCGTTGATGCGGCGCGCCCGCTCCGCCGAGACCACCGAGTGGCCGGTCGACGGGTTGACGCCGTTATGCGCCAGGAAGCGGCCGGCCATGGCGAGCTGGCGACAGTTCATCGCGATGGCGCAGTGATGGAAGTAGACGCCGAGCGTGAAGTCCACCGGATTGTCGATGACGCCGAAGGACTTCATGTAGTTGGCGAGCGCGGTGTTGCGGAAGCCGGTGCGCTTCTCCGAGGCCGCCACGGTCTCGTCGATGGCGATGCTCGAATCCTGGGCGAGGAACTGCAGGAAACGCAGGATCTCACCGAGCGCCTCGCGCGGTGCGTGACCGGACAGGATCACGTCGGTGACCGCGATCGCGCCCGCGTTGATGAACGGGTTGCGCGGCACCCCGCGCTCGCGCTCCAGCTGGACGATGGAGTTGAACGGGTTGCCCGAGGGTTCGCGGCCGACGCGCTTCCACAGCCGGTCGCCGACCATGCCGAGCGCCAGTGTGAGGGTGAAGACCTTCGAGACGCTCTGGATCGAGAACGGTGTCTCGCTGTCGCCGCCCGCGAAGACGCGACCCTCGGCGTCGATCACCGCCATGCCGAACTGGTTCGGGTCGATGCCGGCGAGTTCGGGGATGTAGTCGGCGACGGCGCCCCGGTCAGGGCGCAGAGCCATCTCCTCGGAGATGTCCCGGATGACGAGGTCAAGGTCGGGCACGGTCAAGCTCACGCGTCGCGATGCGTCGGAACCGGGCCGGTTGGCGACGTCTCGGGCGATGCAAGGTCCGGTCCGGCCGCCGCGTGATCTAGCAGCATGGACGGATCAGGAGAACCGGAGCTGGCGGTCTCGAAGGCGGCCGGCTTCGGGTCTCTGTCCGTGCGAGCGGAGCGAAGCAAACCAATGGCGCAACCCTTGGCAGGGGCGCGCCGCGCTGGGTCGCTCCGCTGCGCGCGCGATGACGGGAGAGATCTCGAGGGCAACCGCGTCAGGCGGCGGCGAGGGCCGTGCCCATGGATTCCTTCTTCATCAGCTCCCGGAAGAACCCGTCGAGATGGGTCAGCTTGTCGGGCGAACCATCCTGGGCGATGCGGCCGCCCTCCAGCACGACGATCCGGTCGAAATCCTGCAGCGTCGACAGCCGGTGGGCGATGGCGATGACGGTCCGGCCCTTCATGAGATTGGCCAAAGCGTGCCGGATCGCCTGTTCCGACTCTGCGTCCAGCGCCGAGGTCGCCTCGTCCAGGAGCAGGATCGGCGAATTCTTGAGGATGGCTCGGGCGATGGCGATGCGCTGCCGCTGGCCGCCCGAAAGCTTGACGCCGCGGTCGCCGACCATCGTGTCGAACCCTTCCGGCAGGGCCTGGATGAAGTCGGTGCAATGGGCGGCCTCGGCCGCCTGCCAGACCTCCTCGTCGGTGGCATCGGGCCGGCCGTAGCGGATGTTCTCGCGGAGGGAGCGGTGGAACATCGACACGTCCTGCGGGACAACCGTGATCGCCTCGCGCAGCGATTCCTGCGTCACCCGGTCGATGTCCTGGCCGTTGATGCGGATCGACCCGCTCTGCACGTCGTAGAAGCGCTGGATCAACGAGAACAGGGTCGACTTGCCCCCGCCCGACTTGCCGACGAGGCCGACGCGCTGGCCTGGCTCGATCACGAGATCGAAATCCGTGAAGACCGGGCGCCCGTCCGGGTAGCTGAAGGCGACGTGCTCGAAGGCGATCTGCGCGCCCTGGCCGGTCAGGGGCTTCGCCTCCGGATGGTCCACGAGGTCGTGGGGCTGGAGCAGGGTGTGCAGCGCCTCGGACAGGCGGGCGGTGTGCTGCGTCGCGTCGACCAGCGCGACCGCGAGGTCCCGGGTGGCGGCGAGAATGCGGATGCCGAGGGTGCAGACCAGCACGACCTGACCGTTGGTCGCCTGGCCGGCCTCCCACATCTGGATCGCCCAGTAGAGCAGGCCGAACACGGCGAGCACGGTGAGCACCGCGTGCACGATGCGCAGCTTCTCGAGATAGAGCAGCGACGAGCGGCGTGCGCGCATCTCGGTCGCGATCGTGCCCTCGAAGCGCTGGCCCTCGCGCTTGAACGCCGAGAAGGCGCGCACCAGCGACATGTTGCCGACGAGGTCGACCATCTCGCCATCGACGGAGGCCGCCTTGGCGGCGAAGACGTGGTGCAGCGGCTTGCCGGCCGCGGCCATCTTGAACATCAGCACAACGACGGCGGCGAAAACGCCCGCCAGGATGCCCGCCATGGTGAGGTTGACCGTGGCGATGTAGGCGATCGACCCGAAGGCCGCGACCGTCGGCGGCATCACGTTGAACACGAACATGTTCTCGACCGTGAAGATCGCGTTCGAGGTCGCCGTGATCCGCGACGCCAGGGTTCCCGGCTGGCGGTCGGAGAAGAAGGTAGGCGAATGGCCGGTCAGGTGCCGGAACAGGTCGCGCCGGATGTCGCCGGTGATGCCCACGAAGGTGAAGGCGCCGGTCAGCGCCGCCACGCGCCAGAGCATGTTGTCGGCGGCGATGAAGGCGATCAGAACCGCGAGCGCCCCCCAGATCACGGTGTTGCCTGGGCCGGGCCCCTTCGTCAGCGCGTCGACGACACCCTTCAGGGCATAGTCGGTCGAGACTGAGAAGCCGACGGCGCCGAGCACCGAGATCAGGATGACCAGGTGCGGCAGCCAGCGGCGCCGGAGATACCGCCCGACGAAGGCGAAGGGCCTGTCGGCGTATCGGTGCAGCTCTTCCATCGCGGTGACCATTCCGTATTCGCGCGGCGTGGGCTTGCGGGTTAAGGCGGAGTGCAGCGCGGGCGCAAACTGACCCGCAGCGGCAACGCGAGAGCGTTGCCATTGTTGCACCGTCCCGTATCGTAACGCGCGCTTTTATCGCTCCAACCTGAACGCCGCTTGAGCAGTTCAGACATACACAAGCGAAACCGATGCCGCGGCCGCTCAGGCGGCGGAATCCGTCTGGCGCGTCTCGGGCATGATCAGCGCCACCAGCATGAAGGCCGCAAATCCCATGCAGGCCAGCCCCAGGAAGGCGCTGTGGCTGCCGAGATGGTCGGCCATGATCCCGGCGAGCGAGGTCGAGAGGGCGGCACCGATGCCCATGGCGGTTCCGACAGCGCCAAGGGCGAGGTTGAAACGCCCGGTGCCGCGGGTGAGATCCGACACGATGAGCGGCACCATCACGCCGAGGACCGAGGCCGAGACGCCGTCCAGCACCTGGATGGCGACGAGGCCGTACGGATTGGTCGTGTAGGCGAGCAGCAGGCCGCGGACGGGCAGCGCGCCGAAGCCGAGGAGCAGGACCGGGTAGCGGCCGAATCGCTCGGCCGCCCGGCCGACCGCGGGGGCGCTGACCGCCAGGACCGCCTGCGGGATCATGATGCAGGCGGCGATCAGCGCGGTCGCGGTCTCGCTCGCCCGCAGGGTCAGGACGCTGCCCACGAGCGGCAGCATCGCGGCGTTGGCGAGGAAGAACAGCACCATGCAGGCCGAGAAGCACAGGAGCCCGCGGTTGGTCAGCAGGGACCGGATGCCGTCCTGCCCGGACGGGCGCGGCGCCTGCTGCGGTGCGGCCGGCTCCTTGAATACGCCGGGATCGATATCCTGGGCGCGTATGCGCGACAGGGCGATGATCGCCGGGAGTCCGAGGACGGCCGTCAGGTAAAACACGGCGCCGTTCGACAGGTAATAGCCGATCGCGCCCATGCCGGCCGCGCCGAGGGCGTTACCCAAAGCCGCGAAGCTCGCGTTCCGGCCGAGGCGCTCACCCGCATGCGCACGCCCGACCAGGCCGATGCTGATCGCCGCGATGGCCGGCGTGAGGACGCAACTCGCCCCCGAATGAACCGCCATCGCCAGCAGCACCACCAGGAAGCTCGGCCAGACCGCGAGCGCGAAGGCGCTGCCCGCGATGCCGATCACCGCGACGGCGGCGGCGAAGCGCTTCGACCGCACCACGTCGACGAAGGCGCCACCCGGCACCTGCCCGAGCAGGGCGACGAGGCTGCCGACGGTCAGCGCGAAGCCGATGTCGGACTGCGTCCACTTGGCCTGCGAGAAGTAGACCGCCAGGAACGGCCCGAAGCCGGTCTGCAGATTGGCGACGAAGAAGGCGAAGCCGTCGAGACCGTATCGGCTCGCGGGCGCGATCGCGCGCCCGGCAGGATGCACCTCGGTCATCGGCATCGGCTCGCGCGCGAGGTCGGCCGCCTGATCCTTCAGGCGAACGGGACGGGAGCGGATATCTTGCCGGGACACCTCGCGCTCGCGGGGGGAAGCGGCGGTTCGAACCTTCAATCGGGCCACCGTCACTTATCCGGCGCTTTCTCCGTCGGGCTGGCGGCCGTGGTGGCGCCCGAGGGTGCGGACGGAGGCGCGGCCGCCGGAACGGCCGATGTCCCCGGTGCGACGGCGGCCGGTGCCGGCTGCGCGGCGGGCGCAGCCGCGGTTGCGGTGGCCGCCTGCTCGCCCTCGCTCGCGGGTGCCGCCGGGCTGGCGGGGCCGAGCACCACGATCGGCTCGCCGGACTTGTATTCCGGCGACACGCGGACCTGGTTGCGGGTCAGCGCTACGGACAGCTTGCGCTCCTTGGCGCCGTCCGGGGCAAAGCGCAGGGCGCGCCAGTCCACCGCGATCTTGCGGGTGCCGACGCCGAGGAAGCCGCCAAAATCGATGATCGCGGCGCGCGGATGCCCGTCCTTGTCGATGATGACGTCGATGACCCGGCCCAGCTCGTCGCCGCCGGCGCTGCGCACGCTGCGGCCGAGCAGGCTCTCGTAATCCTGGGTGTCGAGGACCGTGGCCGGCGTGCCCTGCTGCTGGGCCTGCGGCGCAGGCGGCGGCGGAGGCGGCGGCCCCGGCGGGGTCGGGATGGCCGGTGCCGCGGGGGGCGGGCTCGGAGCCGGAATCGTCGCGGGGGACGAGGGCGGGGCTTGGCCGGATGCGCCTTCGCTGCCGCCGGGCTGGACCTGCGCCGCGGCCCCCGATGCCCAGAGGGCCAGCGTCACGACCGCGATCATCCGGTTGGTTCTGAACACGCTTCGTCCTCTGAGGAAGGGCCGGGTCCAGCCGGCACACCGGCGCAACCGCGACCATAACGGCCGGTTCGAGGTCCGCCGCCGGCCGAACGCCGCCCGCGATGGGCTCCCGTGCGGCAGGACCTGGGCGAAGTTATGGATCACGCCGAACCAGCCGCAAGGATTGGACCGGTGCGGCGCTCGGATTTGGGTCGGAGGCGTGACTGTCTGGTTTTCGCCGCATCCCCAGCGTAGAAACCCGCGAATAAGCTCATGCGAGCCGCGGACAGCACCGCGGCCCCCTGCGAGGACCACACGATGTCGACCCTCCCCTCGTCGCGACGCGCCGCTGCGCGCGGCCTCGCGCTCGGCGCCGCCCTGGCCGGCCTCATGGCAGGCTGCCAGGCGCTCGGTGGTGGCGGCGGCGTGATGCCGGCCACGGAGGTCGGGCTTCCGCCGTCCCTGCGGGGCTCGCTTCCCAACCGCGAGCCTCGGAACGCCGCCGTCGATGGCGACGGCCAGCCGTTGCAGACCGCGCCGACCAAGCAGCTCGCGATCCCGAAGACTGCCGGAGCCTCGACCCGCACCGCCGATAGCGGCGAGCGCCGGATCCGGCGCGAGGATCTCGACGGCGGCAACGCCGCGGTCGGCGGCAGCGGCGGCAGCGGCTCGATGGGTCCAATGCTCTCGCCCGGCGGCAGCGTCGGCCTCGGCGGGAAGTTCTGAGCCCGCTTTGCGGCGGCGCGGGCTGCCCGAGCCCTCAGGCCGTCGACGCGCGCTGTCCGTAATAATCCTCGATCCGGCCGCCATAGGCGGGATCCGCGAAGCCGTCTTCACCGGGCCCGTGGCTCGGCGACCCGGCGAGGACGCCCGGATCGATATCGACCACATAGCCGCCGAGTTCGGTGCTGTAGGTCAGCGCCTTCCAGGGGAGGGGATGATGATCCTCCCCCAGCCCCAGGAAGCCGCCGAAGGCCAGGACCGCGTAGGCGACCTGCCCGGTGATCTTATCCACCATGAAGTTGTGGACGGCGCCGAGATGGCGGCCGGTGCGGTCATAGACGGCCGTGCCCTCGACCTTGTTGGACGCGATCAGCCGGCTGGTCTCGTCGATGGCAATGCCCTCGCCGGCGGGATCGAGTTCCAGGGTGCCCGGCTTCCGTACGGCGCGTTCTTTGGGCAGGTCCGTCGGCATGGTCACTCCCGGTTGGTGGATTGGGCAGGGGCCGCGTTCGATTATTCCTGCGGATCAAGCGGATCGAGAAGGAGGGGTTCCGTGCGCTCCGCTCAGTGGACGGTTGCGTCGCGGTCGAGCGTGCGTCCCGGCTCGGCCCGAGGCGATCTCAGGGATCGGGCGGTAGGCCTGCGCTCGCCCGCCGCTGGCTGATCCGGTCGCGCACCGAGCGGCTCGCCAGAAGCATCTCAAAGCCGAAGGCGACGAGGGCGCACAGCGTGCACAGGATCGCCGCGCCGAACAGGCCGAACAGCAGGGTCGCCACCGTATTGTCGCGCAGCGCACCGACGAACAGCGTCAGCACCGAGCCGCAGGTCGCCACGCCGCCGAGGGCGGCCAGGAACACCGCCGCATCGAGCGCCAGCGAGCGTCGGTGCAGGCGGTCGAGGCGCCGGTCCAGGAGGATGCGCTCCGCATTGCCCGCCCCGGCGAGCAGGCCCGAGACGCGGTCGGCCTGATCCGCAACCCGGGCGAGCCGGGCACCGAAGACGTTCAGCAGGGTCGCGATGCCGGACAGGAGGAAGACAGGGCTCAGCGCCACCTGAACGACATGGGCCGTGCTTTCGAGGGCCGTGAGTGTGATCGGATCGTTCATGCCGGCCGGCAGATGCACCGGGCCGGCCCGGGCCGCAATATCGATGCGCCGCGATCGGGTCAGATGAGGCCGCGGCCTGGCTCCATGCCGGGTGCGGCCAGTTCGGCGCGGATGCTGAGCCCGAGACCAGTGATCAGCCCGGTGGCGAGCAGCAGCGCGAGTGTGAGGGCGGGGGCGAACATGGCTGTACTTCAGGGGCAAGATCATTAAGAGCAGGTTTCGTCGGCGTGAATCCGATGAATAATCTTCACGATCGTGCCGATCCGGCTGCTCCGGCGTGGATTCGTGCGCCTGCCTTGTGGATGAGGCGGCCGCGAAGGCGATTTCCCCTTGGAACGGCAGCGGCACCGCTTAGTTGCTGCTATGCTGGCTCGGCCGTGGGGTGATCTTGCCCCGGCCTGCGGCCCGAGAACCGGAGGAAGTTAATGGCCACAAAGACTGAGAAGGCTGCGCCGAAGGCAGCCAAGCCCGCCAAGACTGCAGAGAAGGCCGCTCCGGCCAAGGCTGCGAAGCCCGCTGCGACCAAGTCCGCCGGCACGAAGCCGAACGCCCTGCAGCAGCCGCTGAAGCCCTCGGCCGAGCTCGGCGCCATCGTCGGCACCAGCCCGCTGCCTCGCGGCGAGGTGGTCAGCAAGGTTTGGGAATACATCAAGAAGCACAACCTTCAGAACCCCGAGAACAAGCGCGAGATCGTCGCCGACGACAAGCTCAAGAAGGTCTTCGGCAAGGACAAGTGCTCGATGTTCGAGATGAACAAGCATCTCGCGGCGCACCTGAAGGCCTGATCTCACCCTAGAGCCAAGTCCGGCCCTTCACCGGGCCGACGGCTCTAGGAGTCTCGACGCTTCGTTTGCCCGTGAGGGCGAGCGCCCGGCCTTGCCGCGCCATCCTGAACGCCGTCCCCGGTGCGAGACCGGGGACCGTTCCGGAACGCGACTGTGACGGCGTGCCGGGACCAGCACGGGTGCCCTCGCCATTGGCACGCAATGTCCTGTGAATGGCGAGCCGCCAGCATTCCGGGGCCGCGCAGCGGAGCCCGGAGTCCAGAACCGCGGCCGCTGCAAGATCCTGGCGCGTCAGCGGCTCTCGACTCCGGGCTCGCCCGCCGCGCCCCGGACGGACGGGTTGGAACGGCTGTGACGCATCCATGCGGAGGAGCGGATCGCAAGACTGGCCGATGACGGTCGCCCGGTGCGTGACTCTTCGCCCGCACGGGAGCGGCGGCCCGACACGCCTGTCCGGCGATCCGGCGCGGCGTGATCGGAAACAGCTCTAGGCGAGGCCCTGGAGGACACCGCCATCCACCCGCAGGGCGGCGCCGGTCGTGGCGCTCGCCGCCGGGCTGCAGAGATAGGCGACGAGGTTGGCCACCTCCTCCACCCGCGCGAGGCGCCGGATCAGCGAGGAGGGGCGATGCTCGGCGACGAACTTGCGGCCCATGGCCTCAAGGTCGGCATCGGCTTGGCCGCCGGCCATCTGTGTCATGAATTCCGCCACACCCTCCGAGAGCGTCGGACCGGGCAGGACGCTGTTCACGGTGACACCGCGGCCCGCGACCGTCTGGGCGAGACCGCGCGAGATCGCCAGCTGCGCCGTCTTGGTCATCCCGTAATGGACCATCTCGGTCGGCGTGTTGATGCCGGATTCGCTGGAGATGAAGATCACCCGGCCCCAGCCGCGCTCCGCCATGCCCGGCGTGTACGCCCGTGACAGGCGCACGCCGCTCATCACGTTGACGTCGAAGAAGCGCTGCCAGTCCGCGTCGGGTATCTCGAAAAACGGCTTCGGCTCGAAGATCCCGGTATTGTTGACGAGAATGTCGACGGCGGGCAGATCCTGCACCAGCTTCGACACACCCGCCTCGGTCGACACGTCGCCCACCGCCGCGAAGGCGCGGCCGGATTTCGCCTCGTCGCGCAGCTTGGCGAGCGCCGCCTCGACCCGCTCGGACGTGCGGCCGTTGATGCCGACCTCGGCGCCGAGGTCGCACAATTCCTTGGCGATGGCGTACCCGATGCCGGCGGTCGAGCCGGTGATCAGGGCCTTCCGGCCAGTAAGATCGAGATCCATGGAGCTCTCCGACACGTGAGGTTTGCGCGCGTGAATTCGGGGGTCAACGCATGCCCGCTTGGTCGGTGGCATGCCGGAGCGGTCTAACCGCTCCGGCTCCGCCGCAGAACGCTGGCGCAGCCGCCGACCACCGAGAGCGCCACCGCGCAGGACAGGGACAGGGTCACGGCCCGCTCCGGCCCGAGCCCGTGGGTCAGGCCGAAGATCACCGCCACAAGGGCGGCGCCGAGCGACTGGCCGGTGAGGCGCGCGGTCGATTGCATCCCGCTCGCCCCGCCCGCCCGCTCGCGGGGGGCCGAGGTTACGATCACCTTGTTGTTCGGCGACTGGAACAGGCCGAAGCCGAGGCCGCACAGGGTGAGGCGCCAAACGATGTCGAGGGTGGCGGGCGCGGCGGGCAGGAGCGTCATGCAGACGAGGCCGGCGGCCAGCATCGCCAGCCCGATCCCGCCGAGGATCCCGGGCGGGTAACGGTCGGCGAGCCGCCCGGAGACCGGCGCCATCGCGGCGACCGCGATCGGCCAGGGGGTCAGCAGGAAGCCGGTCTGGGTGCTGGAGAGGTGCAGCACGTCCTGGAAGTAGAAGGGCAGCGCCACGTAGGACACCATCTGGGCGCAGAACGAAGCCACCGAGGTCGCCATCGACAGGGCAAAGGCGGGGATCCGCAGGAGGTCGACCGGCAGGAGCGGTGCGGGCAGCTGGATCTGGCGCCGCACGAACACCGCGCCGATCACGAGGGCGCCCGCCAGCTCCGCGACGGCGATCCGCTGGCCCTCTGGATCGCCCAGGCCATCGATGCCGATGATCAGCAGGCCGAAGGTCAGCGCGTTGAGAATCGCGCTCACGAGATCGAAGGGCCGGCCGCTCGCCGGCGTCACCGGCAGGGTGCGCGAGGCCACCGCCAGCGCCAGCAGGCCGACCGGGATGTTGACTAGGAACAGCCAGGGCCAGGTCGCCACCGACAGGATCGCGGCCGCCACGGTCGGGCCGGCGGCCGAGGCCACGGCCACCACCAGCGCGACGTTGGCGACCCCCTGGCCGATCATCCGGTGCGGGTAGATGAAGCGCACGAAGCCGATATTGACGCTCATGATCGCCGCGGCGCCGAGACCCTGGACGATCCGGGCCGCGATCAGCAGCGGCAGGCTCGGCGCGACCGCGCAGGCGAGGGAGGCGGCGACGAAGATCGCGAGGCCCGGCAGGTAGACCTTCCGGAAGCCGAAGATGTCGCCGAGTGCGGCCAGCGGCAGCAGGCTCGCGGTGACGGCGATCTGGTAGGCGTTGACGACGAAGATCGCGTCGGCCGGCTTGACCGCGAGGTCCTTGGCCATGACCGGCAGGGCGACATTGACGATGGCGCCGTCGAGCACCGCCATGGTCATGGCGAGCCCGACCGCCGCCATGGCGAGGAGGCGCTCCCGCGGCGGCAGGCCGTCGGTGCTGCTGCCCTGCGCGGCGGCGCCTGAACCGGGCGGGACCTGCGCCATGATCGCGCGCGCTCCTGCGGCGTCCCGGACGGCCGTGACGTCGATCGCTGGGGAAATCCGGGCGCGGACGCGCCGCGGATGCCGGTTCCCTGTCGCGCAAGTCCGGCAGCCCGTCGAGGGGCGCGGTGTGTTGTATGTCACGGCGCGGCCGGGTTTGTTCCCCTCCGGCACGATTGGCGCGCAGGCGGCGGCCGCGGGCTGCCGCTCAGGCCAGCATGTAGGTGAGCAGCGCGCGGAGCTGCGCCGGCTTGATCGGCTTGCGCACGAGCTCGGCCCCCGTCGCCGCGACCCGCGCCTCGACGTCCTCGGTATGATCCGCGGTGGTCACGATGACCGGGAGCGGATCGGCGCGCCCGTCCTGGAGATAGGCGGCCACGTCGAGCCCGCAGGCGCCGTCGTCGAGGTGGTAATCGAGCACGAGGATGTCCGGTGGCGCTGCCCCCGCCGCGACGGCCGCGCGTACCCCGGCGAGATCGCGGAAGGTCGAGACCCGCGCGTCCCAGTTCTGGAGCAGGCGCGCCAGCGCGTCGGCCGTGGAGGCGTCGTTCTCGACAACCAGGACATGCGCCCCCGAGAGCCGCGTCGCCACCGGGGCGGGCGGCGTGGCGGCGGCCGGGACGGTGCTCAGGAGCAGGGACAGCGCGACGCGGGTGCCGTGGCCCGGCCGGGAGGCGAGGCTGAGAGGATGGTCCAGCGCCTGGGCCATGCGCCGGACGATCGACAGGCCGAGGCCCAGCCCCGGTTCGTCCCCGGTCGCGGTGCGCGCGCCGCCGCGGAAGAACTCCTCGAAGACGAGATCGCGTTCCTCGGCGCTGATCCCGCAGCCGGTATCGGTCACCTCCACCCGGACGCCGCCGGCGCGCCGCCGGGCGGCCAAGACGATCCCCCCCGCGCTCGTGTACCGGACCGCGTTCGAGACGAGATTCTGGAGGATGCGCTGCAGCAGGAGCCCGTCGCTGGTGACGGTCAGGTCCGGACAGCGCACCGAGAGCCGCAGGCCCTTGCGCTCGGCGAAGGGCTTGAAGCTCTCCGCCAGCTCCGCCAGCAGGTCGGGGAGGAACACCGGCCGCAGCTGCGGCCGGACGATGCCGGCATCGAGCTTGGAGATGTCCAGGAGCGTCTTGATCAGGTCCTCGATCGTCTGGAGCCCGCGCTCCACCTGGCCGGCAATGGCGCGCGCCTCCGGCGGCACGTCGAGGTCGGCCAAGGCCGAGATCGACAGGCGGGCGGCGTTCACGGGCTGCAGCAGGTCGTGGCTCGCCGCCGCCAGGAATCGGGTCTTGGACCGGTTCGCGGTCTCGGCCTCCTCTTTGGCGGCCCCCAGCGCCGCGTTGGAGCGCTCGAGCCGGTGCATCAGCCCGGTGAGCTCCTCGGTCCGGGTCCGGACCCGGCCCTCCAGCATGATGGCGGTCTGGAACAGCGAGTAGGCGCTGCCCCGCTGGTCCATGGTCCGCTCGACATGGGACATCAGCGCGGCGTTGATGCGCTCGAGCTTCTCGATCCGCCGGTGCAGGGACGCGTCGGTCTGGAGCCCGCCGGCATGGACGGTCACGGAGCTGCCGGGGGCAGGGCGTCGCCGGGATCCGCCACGGCCAGGCTCTTGCCGATGGCGATGCCCGTGAAGGTCTGGTTCAGGTGCATCGCCCGGTATTGCTCGCCGAAGGTCTCGAAGCCGACGACGTTGTAGCGGCGGTAGAGGTCGGTGACCCCCTGGCGCACCTGCCGGCTCTCGGCGTCGAGGCGGCGCAGCACGCATTCGAAGCCGATGATCAGGTCGACGCCGCCGAGCGCCGCGTCGAGGCGGGACAGTTCCGTTCGGGTCGAGGCGACGATGTCGCGCGGCTCGGCCAGCGTCAGCACGACACCCTCGTCGACCGCGCAGAAGAAGCTCAGCGAGCCGTCCTCGTTCATCCGGCGGATCGAGCGACAGAAATATTCGCCCCCGACCTTCACGGCGAGCGGGTAGGCGGCGAAGCTCATCGGCGACAGGCCCTCGGGATCGAGCCCGATCGCCATTGCGTATTCCCGCGCCGCCGGCTCGGCGTTCAGCTCGTGCACGGTGCGGCGCTCGCCGTCCGACGCGGTGACCACGAATTTGGTCGCGGTCGGCTCGAAATTGTCGCTCTTGAAGATCTCCACCGCGAATTCGGTTTCCACCAGCACCAGGACCGCCGCCTTGCGGTGGATCCGGCCGCCATGGAGCAGGACCGCGTCCCGGAAGCGCAGGTCGTCGCCGGCCGAGCCGCCGACGATCGGGATCCCGTCGAGCGCCCAGGCGATGGCCGAGACCACGGTCTCCTCGGCGTTGGCGAGGCCGTCGATCAGCGACAGCGCGAAGCGTCGACCGGCCGCGGCGGGGTCGGCCTCGCGGCAGCGCTCCGACGGGTCGAGCGTCCGGCGCAGCGCACGGACCGCGGAGGCGGTCCGCTCGACGTCGAGATGGTCGATGGCATCCAGCACCGTCGAGACGATGCGGAAGCGTTCGGCCGGGAACGCGATAGCGACGAGGCCGCGATCGAGACCGCCGGCCGGCGCGATGCCGCCCGACATCGAGCAGCCTGCCACCGGGATTCCGGGGAACCGGGTCTCCAACTCGCGGGCCAGGATCTCGGCGTCGTAATCGGCGGAGAAGAAGACGACGATCTGCGACAGGGCGGAATCGCCGACGGCCCGGGCCACGTCCCCGACCGCGTCAGCGGCCGAGACCGCCTCGGTCCAGGCCGTCCGGATGCCGCATAGATGGCGGCGAACCCCCGATCCCTGCGCCACGTTTCTCCCCCTCGCGACCCCCTCGGCGAGCTTGGAGCCCGCTCTTCAGTGTCTCGCGCGGAGTATGTCGTGCGCAACCGAGGGGCGCAACTTTGCTGCCCGCTACGCGCTCCGGTCCGCCCGGAGGCTCACTTCATGCAGGCATCCTCGGCTTTCGCGAAGGCCGCGGGTTTGGGCTCGTGCTCGGGGGGACGGTTGCGGCCCAGCGCGCCGTCGGAGCGGGCACGCAGATACGTGTAGATGTCGGGCATGTAGCACATGACGTTCCGGTTATCCCCGAAGGCCGGCATGACCAGCTCCTGCGAGGCGTTCACGTCCTTCTTGCCGCCGACGATGATCCCGGCGAAGTGCGCGTAGTCCATGCCCTTGAGGGCATCGACCAGCGACGGCGCGTAGGTCGAGCCCATCCCGTCCGGCCCGTGGCAGACGATGCAATTGGCGTTGTACCGGAGGTAGCCGGACATCGTGTACCAGTCGACTTTCTTGCCGCTGTCGGTGACGTGGTAGGTCGGATCGCCGTTCGTGTCGGTGTACTGGCCGTCCTGGACCTTGGCCGGCTGTGTCGGACCGTCGCTCTTCAGGTCCGCGGCGCTCGTCCCGCCGGACGCTGCGGACGGCGTGGTCGGGGCTGCGAAGGCCGCGACCGGACCGAGAGCACCGGCTGCGAGTCCGGCCAAGACGATCCCGGTAACCCTGCTTGCTGCGCACCGCATGAGATTTCCTCCTGCCGCCCACAGGCTGTTTCTCGGGGGTGCGGCGCGGGGATAACGACCTTCGCCGATCAGGAAGGTCTCGGTGTTCATTCACGTTTTCGCGCAACGGACGAACCCGCGATCACAACGATGTGGCCGTCCTGCATTATCCGCGTTGCGCACAGCATTAACCTTTTGTTAATCGGCGGATTGCCGCCGGCCCCCCGGCGTGAGAGCTTTCGTTAACGAGAGCTTAACGGTTGGGTCACGGCGATGCGGTTCGCGGTTTCCAAGGTGCAGGGACTGGTCTCCGGCTCCGCATCGCGTCGGCTCTCCGGCCCTCGCCGCGCGGCGATCGGCTTCGCACTGGCGGTGCTGGGTCTCACCGGCCTGGCGCTCCCTGCGTCGGCGCAGACGCTGGCGAGCCTTCCGGCGGAGGCGGGTGCCCGTGTGCAGGGCGATGCCCGTCCGATCGCCGCGTGGGTGACGTTCTGCCAGTCTTACGCGGC
>Ga0255028_100033_pt1 | contig 42379 bp, 31 predicted proteins | sample DRGLUT_MetaT_FD_178168 | JGI IMG/M metagenome (GOLD analysis project Ga0255028, IMG submission 178168) | Metatranscriptome of freshwater microbial communities from Pennsylvania, United States - DR:GLUT (Metagenome Metatranscriptome) | ecosystem: Environmental > Aquatic > Freshwater > Creek...
CCCGATCCGGCCCGCTTCCCCTACGCGATGGCGTTCTTCCAGCTGGTGCATCTCGCGACGCTCGCCGGCATCGGCCGGGCGGCCGCCGAGGACGTGGCGCGGCTCGTGGCCGAGCGCACCCGGGTCTACAGCCACGGCAATGCCGGGCGCAGTGCGGAGGATCCGCAGATCCAGGCGGTGGTGGGCCGCGTCCGGGCCAATGCCTACGCGGCCGGCGCCGTGGTGCTCAAGAGCGCCGAATCCCTCGAGCGCGTCTACGCGGCGCATCAGGCCGGCGACGGGCCGGCCACCGAGCGGGCGACGACGCTCGCCGATGTCGAGGTCAACCAGGCCGTCAGCGTGGTCACGGACCTCGTGCTGCAGGCCACGACGTCGCTGTTCGACGCGCTGGGGGCCTCGGCCGTGAAGTCGGGCCTCGGCCTCGACCGGTACTGGCGCAACGCCCGCACCATCGCGTCCCACAATCCCCGGATCTACCGGGACCGCATCGTCGGGGCCTTCGCGATCACGGGCGCGCCGCCGCCGCGGCAGTACCGCGTCGGCACGGCGTGAGGCGACCATGCCGCGCCGCCGCGACCGTATGCGCCTCGGCGCCTTTCTGTACCCGGGCGGCCACCACGTCGCCGCATGGCGGCATCCGTCCGCGCAGGCGGATGCCGGGATCAATCCCGCCCATTACCGGCAGATCGCTCGGACCGCCGAGGCCGCGAAGTTCGACCTGATCTTCCTTGCGGATGGCGTCAGCATCCGCGGCGACGACCTCGATGCCCTGAGCCGGACGGCGATCCGCTACGTCGGCCAGTTCGAGCCGCTGACTCTGCTGTCGCATCTCTCGGCCGTCACTGAGCGCGTTGGTCTCGTGGCGACGGCCTCGACAACTTACAACGAGCCGTTCCACGTAGCGCGGAAATTCGCCTCGCTCGACCATCTGAGCGGAGGCCGCGCCGGGTGGAACCTCGTCACCTCCGCTGACCCGCGAGAGGCTTGGAACTTCAGCCGTGAGAGCCATCTCGCGCACGCCAACCGCTACGCCCGGGCGGAGGAGTTCGTGGACGTTGTCCGCGGCCTCTGGGATTCCTATGAGGACGACGCCTTCGTTCGCGACCGCGAGTCCGGCCGCTACTTCGATCCCGGCAAGCTGCATCTCCTCGCGCACGACGGCGAACACTTCTCGGTCCGCGGCCCGCTCAACGTGCCTCGGCCGCCCCAGGGGCATCCGGTGATAGTGCAGGCTGGCTCGTCGGAGGCCGGCAAGGCGCTCGCCGCCCGCACCGCCGAGGTGATCTTCACCGCCCAGCAGACCTTGGACGACGCGGTGGCGTTCTACGCTGACGTAAAACGCCGGATGGGGCAGCACGGGCGCAATCCCGATCACCTCAAGATCATGCCCGGGGCCTTCCCGGTGGTGGGCCGAACGGAAGCGGAGGCGCAAGACAAGTTCGCGGCACTGCAGGAGTTGATCCACCCGGTCGTCGGTCGCTCGCTCCTGGAACAGCTCACCGGTGCCGACTTGTCGGCCTTTCCGGACGACGCGCCCGTGCCGGAGCTGCCCGAGACCAACGGCGGCAAGAGCCGTCAGGAGCTGTTTCTGCGCCTCGCCCGGCGCGAGGGTCTGACTATCCGCGAGCTGTATCTGCGTGCGGCCAGTGCCCGCGGCCATTGGGTGATAATTGGGACGCCCGGACAAATCGCTGACGCCCTGCAGGAGCGCTTCGAAGCTCACGGCGCGGACGGCTTCAACATCATGCCGCCGACCCTGCCGGGAGGCCTCGACGATTTTGTCGCGCTGGTCATCCCTGAACTGCAGAGCCGGGGCCTGTTCCGGCGTGATTACGAGGGGCGCACGCTGCGAGAGAACCTCGGTCTGCCCTGGCCCGCACACAGCCTTCCTCAGGCGGATAATGCCGGCTCGGGACGGCACTCCGCGTAATTCATGAAGCGGGCCTGCCAGTGGGAAGAGGCCGGAGTTCGATGCGATGAGCCACGACGATGAACCGCCGGCGGCGCGGCGCCGCTTCCTCGCGCAGGGCGCGGCGGCTGCGGCGGCTCTCCTGGCCGGTGGACAGGCCCGATCGGACGAGGCGGCCCCTCCGGGCATTCCCGAGTGGATGAAGACGCCGGGCGCCGATGTCGGCAGCCAGACCTACGGCCTGCCCTCGCGTTTCGAGGCAGGCGTCATCCGCAACGTGCCGAAGGGCCTGCCGCAATACATCTCGGCCTCGAGCCGCACGCCGCTCCAGGATCTCGACGGCATCCTCACGCCGAACGGCCTGTTCTACGAGCGCCACCACGGCGGCATCCCGGACATCGACCCGGCCCGGCACCGGCTGATGATCCACGGCCTCGTCGACAGGCCCCTGGTCCTCACCATGGACGACCTCCGCCGCTTCCCGTCGGAATCGCATATCTACTTCCTCGAATGCTCGGGCAATCCGGGCTTCGAGGCGACCAAGGGCCGGACCGCGTCCGATCTCGTCGGCCTCGTCAGCTGCGCCGAATGGACTGGCGTCCGGCTCGCAACGGTCCTTGCGGAGGCCGGCCTGAGACCGGAGGCCCGCTGGGTCGTCGCCGAGGGTGCCGACTCCGCCGCGATGACCCGCAGCATCCCGATCGCGAAGTGCCTCGACGACGCCCTGCTGGTCTACAGCCAGAACGGCGAGCGGCTGCGCCCGCAGCAGGGCTATCCGCTCCGGGTGTTGCTGCCCGGTTTCGAGGGCAACATGAGCGTGAAATGGCTGCGCCGCCTCAACGTGACGGCGGAGCCGGCCTATTCCCGCGAGGAGACCGCGAAATACACCGACCTGATGCCCGACGGCACCGCGCGGCAATTCACCTTCGTCATGGAGGCGAAGTCGATCGTCACGCGGCCCTCCGGCACCCAGCGGATCGCCCCCGGCTTCCACGAGATCACGGGCCTCGCCTGGAGCGGGCGCGGGCGGATCCGCGGCGTGCAGGTCTCGACCGATGCCGGCCGGACCTGGCAGGACGCGGCCCTGCAGGCGCCAATCCTCTCCCGGGCGCTGACCCGCTTCCGCCTGCCCTGGACCTGGGACGGGACGCCGACGACCATCGCGAGCCGGGCGATCGACGAGACCGGGTACGTGCAGCCGAGCTTTTCCGATCTGACCGCCGTGCGCGGCCTCAAATCCTTCTACCACAACAACGCGGTCGTGCCCTGGCGCATCGCCGCGGACGGCGAGGTCGTCAATGGTTACGCGTAACGCCGGGGCGCTCGCCGCCGCCGTCCTGCTGCTCGGGACCGCCGGCGCGGCGCGGTCCGCGGAGCGCTTCGGCCTCGGCCGGCCGGCGACCGAGGCCGAGATTGCTGCCTGGAACATCGACGTCGATCGCGACGGACGGAAGCTGCCGCCGGGCAGCGGCAGCGTCGCCCAGGGCCGCGCCGTGTTCGAGGCGCAATGCGCGTCCTGCCACGGCGCCCGGGGCGAAGGTGGGACCGGGGAACGGCTCGTCGGCGGACAGGGCACCCTCGCCTCGGCAAAGCCGGTCAAGACCGTCGGCAGCTTCTGGCCCTACGCGCCGACCCTGTTCGACTATATCCGCCGCGCGATGCCGATGAACGCCCCGCAATCGCTCAGCGATGACGATGTCTATGCCGTCTCGGGCTATGTGCTTCACCTGAACGGGCTGGTCCCGGACGGGGCGGTGCTCGACGCGCGATCCTTGGCGGCCATCCGCATGCCGAACCGCGATGGGTTCGTCCCGGATCCCAGGCCGGATGTGGGGCCCTGACCGGACCAGATCGGCGCTCTCGTGGTCCCCTGGCGTCGCACCGGTCAGGAGGAACTTCTCGGTGTCAGGTCCACGGCAGCGGTTGCGTCGGAGATCGGCCGGATCGCCCAAAAGAAATATGCTTCCCCTCTAACCACCGTAGCAATTCTACCCACAAATGGAACTTGGGACGCAGAATAGAATACAAAATTTCGATAGGCCACTGAAAGCGAGACGTCGCGAGTTGCCAGGCATCGGCGCTGCATCTTAAACATCTGCCGATCATGGTGCTTAGATCTCGGCACTCAATCCGAGAGCTTGATCGCCTTTGAAAAAAACAATGCTGCGCCGGTGCACCGATCTGGCGCGAATAAGATTGTCTTGGTGGCACCTAATGCGAAAGATCGTTCCCAGCTGCGCGGCACTCACGGCCTGCGCTGTTTGGCTTGCGGGGCCAGCTTACGCGGCACCTTCCGATCTCGCCCCGAAATCCGGTGGCACGATCACCTGGGGTGTCGCGACCGAGCCGAGCTGCTTCGATCCGCATCGCTCCTCCCAGCAGGCGGCCTTCTTCGTCGCCCGGAACTACATCGACTCCCTGGTGGCCAAGCGCGCGGACGGGAGCTTCGCGCCCTGGCTCGCGACGCAGTGGTCGATTGCGCCGGACGGCCTGACCTACACCTTCACGCTTCGCGACGGCGTCACCTTCCATGACGGCACGCCGCTCGATGCCGAGGCGGTGAAGGCGAATTTCGACTTCGTGAAGAAGCCCGAGAACGCCGCGAATGCGGCCGCTCTGCTCGACCGGTATGCGCGTGCCGAGGTCGCGGCCCCGAACGTGGTCCGGCTGATCCTGGCCCGGCCGGACTCAAGCTTCCTGGAATCCGTCTCCAACGTGAAGCTCGGGATCATCTCGCCGAAGGCGCTGGCCAAGGGCGATCTCTGCGGCGGCGGCCCTGCGCTCGCCGGCACCGGACCCTTCGTGTTCGCGGATTACGTGCGCGGCCAGTCCGCCCGGTTCACCCGCAACACGGCCTATGCGTGGCCGCCCGGCTATGCCGCCCATGCCGGACCGGCCTATCTCGACGGCTTCACGATCCGCTTCCTGCCGGAGGCGGCCGTGCGGGCCGGCGCCCTCGCCTCGGGCCAGGTCGACGTCATCGAGGGCGTGCAGCCGACGGATGCCCCGCTGTTCGCGGACCAGCCTGATTTCACCCTGCTCAAGGGACCGCTGGGCGCCGGCACGGCCTTCACCCTCAACATCAACTACACCCGCGCACCCGCCGACGACGTCCGGGTGCGGCGCGCCCTGCGGCACGGGTTCGACCCCGAGCCGATCGTGCGCCAAGTCTATCTGGGCACCGTCCCGCGGGCGTGGTCGATCATCGGTCCGGACAACCCGGCCTTCAACCGGGCCCTCGTGGGCGCCTGGGGTCGGGACGTCGCCGGCGCCAACCGCCTGCTCGACGAGGCGGGATGGACCGGTCGCGACGCAGCCGGGTTCCGCACCCGCGATGGCAAGCGCCTCACGATCGAGGTGGGCTATCCGCAGCCCTACGTGCGCGACAACCGCGAGGTGCTGATCCAGGGCATTCAGGCCGCGTTGCGCAAGAACATCGGTCTAGACCTCAACCTGCGCATCATAACGGCGGGCGAGTACGCCAAGAACAACGCCACCGGGACTTGGTCGATCTACCCAAACACGGACAATCCCTCCGACGCCGCCCGTGAACTCTGGGACATGCTCGGGACAAAGGGCTTCCTCTACACCAACATCCCGAATCCCGACCCGGAGATCACCGGTCTGGTCGACGAGGCCCTCGCCGCCACGGATCCGGCGCACAAGCGCGCCCTCACCGACCGGATCCAGGCGCTCGGCATCGAGCAGGGGTACATCGTCCCGCTGTTCGCGCCGAGCTGGTTCCTGGCCGCGCGCAAGGGCGTCGAGGGCCTGGGCTTCGAGGCGGGACTCGACTCGCCCGCCAACGCCTACGACGTCTGGCTCGCCGGAGAGTAGGTCGATGCCGGCGCGCCATCTCACACTCCGCATCCTGAGCCGTCTGGCCACGAGCCTCGTGGTCGCCTGGGCAAGCGTGACCGCGACCTTCGTCGCGCTTCACGCCCTGCCGGGCCGGATCGAGGATATCCTCGCAGGCGATGTCGATTTCCCTGGGTTGCGCGAGGCGATCGCCGCCGAGTGGGGCCTGGACCGAAGCCTGCCGGCCCAGTACGTCGACTTCCTTTTCCGCCTCGCCCACGGCGATTTCGGCACCTCCTACGTGCTGCGCCGGCCGGTCATCGAGGTCGTCGGCTCGCAGCTTCGGCCGACCGTCGAGCTCGCGCTCGCAGCGGGCCTCCTCGCTGTCCTGCTGGCCGGCGGCCTCGCCCTCGCGACGGCCGGACGGGGCCGCCTCGCCCGCGGCCTCGCCTCGAGCCTCGAACTCGTCGCCGCCTCCACGCCGGTTTTCTGGCTCGGCATCCTCCTGCTGATGGCGTTCTCGTTTTCCCTGCGCTGGTTCCCGGTGGCAGGCGCCAAGAGCTGGAACGCCCTCGTGCTGCCGGCCATCGCCCTCGCCCTACCGACTGCCGGGCTGCTGGCCCAGGTCCTGCGCGAGTCGATGGAGAAGACCCTCAATCAGCCCTTCGTCACCACGGTCCGGGCCCGCGGCGTCGGCGAGACCGCGATCCGGACCCGCCACGTCCTGCGCCATGCCCTGCTCCCGGCCGTGACCCTCGGCGGGTGGCTGATCGGCGGCCTGCTCGGCGGCGCCGTCATTACCGAGAAGGTGTTCGGCCGGCCGGGGCTCGGCACGGTGACGCTCGGGGCGGTCCTGACCCACGACGTGCCGGTGGTCCTGGCGGTGGTGCTGCTCGCCGCGCTCATCCACGTCGCCGCCTCGACGCTCCTCGACATCCTCTACCTCCTGATCGATCCGAGGCTCAGGGCCGTATGACCGCCTCCCCGCATTCCGCGCCCGCCACGGTCGCGCTCTCGACCGAGGATCTGATCGGATCGGTGGCCGGCACATCAGCCGCACCTTCGCGCGTGGTGCGTCCCGGCCTACGTCATCCGCCACGCTTCATCCTGGCGGCCGGATTTCTCGTGCTGCTGGCCGTCGTCGCGCTGGGGCCGAGCCTGTTCACCGGCTATGACCCTCTCACCGGAGACGTGTCCGAGACTTTGCAGGCGCCGAGTTGGGTCCACCCCTTCGGCACCGATCGCCTCGGGCGCGACGTCCTCGCCCGGACCCTCTACGGCACCCGGTACTCGCTCCTGATCGGGCTCGCCGGCATGGCGGTCAGCGCCGCCGCGGGCGTGCTCCTCGGGGTTCTGGCGGGACTGCGCAGCCGCCTGCTGGACGAGGCGGTGTCGCGCCTCTTCGACGTGCTCTCGTCCTTTCCGGGCGTGCTGCTCGCCATGCTGGTCGTGACCTTCCTGGGTCAGGGCATGGCCAACATCGCCCTGGCTGTCGGCATCGCCGGCATCCCGAAATTCGGCCGGGTCGTGCGCGCGCAGACCCAGCTGGTGCGCGGCGCCGACTACGTGACCCACGCGGCGATCTACGGGCTCGGGCGCTCCCGGATCTTCCTGCGCCACGTCCTGCCGAACGTGCTGGTCGCAGTCCCGGTCATCGCGACCATCTACATCGGCAACACGATCCTGGTCGTGTCGGGTCTCAGCTTTCTGGGCCTGGGACCCCAACCGCCGACGCCGGAATGGGGCGTCATGCTCGCCGAGAGCCGCGACCTGCTGCGCGTGGCGTGGTGGCCCGGCGTCTTCCCAGGGCTCGCCGTCACCCTGACGGTAATCGCCTTCAGCATCGTCGGGGGCGCTCTCCAGAAGAGCTTCGAGGGACGCCTCGCATGATCGATCCCCGCGAACCGCTCGTCGACATAAGCGGCCTCTCGATCGCCTTCCCGGCCCAGGGGGACGGGCCGGTTGTCCAAGGCATCGACCTCGTCATCCATCCGGGCGAATGCGTCGCTCTCGTCGGCGAATCCGGATCGGGCAAAAGCGTCACGGCGCGCAGCCTCTTGAATCTCGCGGGCGATGGGGCCCGAGTCGAGGCGGCGCGGTTCCGGATCCGCGGCCGGGACGCGCGCACCTTCCGCGAGGCCGACTGGCGCCGCCTGCGTGGCACCTTCTCGGGCCTCGTGATGCAGGATGCGCTGGTCTCGCTCGATCCCCTACGGACGGTAGGCCATGAGGTCGGCGAGGTGCTGACCGAGCACCGCCTGGTCTCGGGCCGCGCCGCGCTGGCGGAGCGCGTCCACGCGACCCTTGCGAAGGTCGGCATGCCGCGGCCCGCCGAGCGGGCCCGGCAATACGCCCACCAGCTCTCCGGCGGCCTCCGGCAGCGGGCCCTGATCGCCGCCGCCATCGCGGCCGAGCCCGACCTGATCATCGCGGACGAACCGACGACGGCGCTCGATCCGGGCATCCAGAACCAGGTGCTCGCGGTCCTGGCCGAACGGGTTCGCGAGGGCGCGGGCCTGCTTCTGATCAGCCACGACCTCGCCCTCGTCGCGCGGATCGCGCACCGCGTGATCGTGATGCGGGCAGGCCGCATCGTCGATGCCGGGACGACCCGGGCGGTGCTGGAGCAGCCCCGCCATCCCTACACCCGCCAGCTTCTCGCCGCGATCCCGTCCGCCGCCTCACGCGGCGGGCGCCTGGCCTCGGCGCGAATCGCCTCCGGCCCCGGCACATCGGCGATCGCACGCGACCCGCTCCCACCGCGCGTGGCCGTCGAGCCGCGCCTCGTGCTCGAGGTGCGCGACATCGCAAAGCACTACGCGCAGCGCGCCGCGCCCGGCCAGACCGGCGCCTTCACCGCCTTGGAGGGGGTCAGCTTCACTGTGCGGGCCGGCGAGGTGCTCGGGATCATCGGCGCCTCGGGCTCCGGCAAATCGACCTGCGCCAAGATCGTTCTGGGCCTGCTGGAGCCGGATGCGGGCGAAGTGCGGCTGCTCGGGGAGACCTGGTCGGGCATTCCCGAGACCCGCCGCCGACCCTTGCGCCGGCGGCTCCAGTACATACCGCAGGATCCGCTGAGCAGCTTCGATCCCCGATACCGCGTCGAGGACATCGTGGCCGAGAACCTCCCGGACCCCGGCGCGAAGGATCGGCGCGCGCGCCTCCTGGCGCTGCTCGACCAGGTCGGCCTGAGCGGCAGCGTGCTCGACCGCCATCCCCGCGCCCTGTCGGGCGGCCAGCGCCAGCGGGTGGCGATAGCCCGGGCTCTGGCCGCCGAGCCCGCGCTGATCGTCTGCGATGAGCCGGTGTCGGCCCTCGACATCGGCATCCAGGCCCAGATCCTGGATCTGCTGGCCGACCTGCAGGGCCGCCTCAGCACCGCCCTTCTGTTCATCTCCCACGACTGGGGCGTGATCCAGCACCTCGCCGACCGGGTGCTCGTGTTCCAGGACGGCCGGATCGTCGACCAGGGCAGCGTCGCGGACGTGTTCGGAAGCGGCGGCGCGACCGCACCCGGCTGGCGGGCTGTTGCGTGAGGCGACGCGCTCCGGAGGGCATTTCGGTCGGTACCCTACCCTCGCCGCAAGGCCTGCGCTTCCGTCTCGGACATCCGGTCCTGATCACCCGGCGACAGCCGCCGCGTCAGGATGGATCCTGTCGAGGAGACCGAATCGTCATGCTCGCTGTCCGCGAAGCCGCCGACGCCGCACGACCGCACATCCGCCTCTGACGAGTCCGCCATGATCCCTGCCGAGCGAACCATCGAGTTCTACTTCAGCTTCCTCTCGCTGTGGTCCTATGTCGGAAGTCTCACCTTCCATGACCTCGTGGATCGGACCGGCGCGCGTGTCCTGTACAAGCCCGTCGATCTGTTTGCCGTCTTCGCGGCCGGCGGCGGGAAGCCCGTCAAGGAGCGGCCTCTGCAGCGGCAGGCCTACCGGCTGGTCGAGATGCAGCGTTGGCGCAGGATCCGAGGCATCCCGCTGGTCCTGCACCCGAAATATTATCCCGCCGACCCCTCGTTGGCCCATCGCGTGCTGCTAGCGGCGCTCGACGAGGGCAGCGACGTCGCGGCATACGTTCATGCCGGGCTAAAGGCGGTCTGGGCCGACGAGCGCGACGTCTCCAATCCCGATACCGTCCGGCGCTTGGCGGAGGAGAGCGGGCTGGACGGCGGGCGCCTCCTGCATCAAGCCGAGGCGCAGGGTCTGCGGGAGCGCGAGGCCAGTCTGACCCGCGAGGCGATCGGGCGCCAGGTGTTCGGCGCGCCGTTCTATTTCTACCGCGACGAGCCGTTCTGGGGGCAGGATCGCCTCGACCTGCTCGAGGCCACGATCCGCGGGTCCGCAGCGCCGATCACACTGCCGGATCTGTCAGCGCAGGCCTGATGGCCGGCTGCTCCCCGCACGGACCGCGACTTCGACTTCAGTCCGATTGCATCACCGTCTTGGTGGAGCCGAGCAGCGCGTTCAGGGTCAGCGACGCGATCGCGGTGAGAAGGATCGGATCCTTTACGATCGGCTGCAGGGCGTCGGGCACTGCGCGGAAGAAGGCCGGCTGCACGATCGGGATCAGGCCGAGGCCGAGGGACACGGCGATGATGAGCGCGTCGCGGCTGCCCGGCCGCGCATAATCGACCTGCGCCAGGATGCGGATGCCGGTCGCCGCCACCATGCCGAACATCACAAGGGACGCCCCGCCGAGGACCGGCTGCGGGATCGAGGCCGCCACGAAGGCGATCTTCGGGACGAGACCGAGCAACAGCATGATCCCGCCCGCACTCGCGCAGACCCAGCGGCTGTGAACCCCGGTGAGGCCTACGAGACCGACGTTCTGCGAGTAGGAAAGGTAGGGGAACGTGTTGAACAGGCCGCCGATCAGCGTGCCGAGCGCATCGGCCCGCAGCCCGCGCCGGATATCCTCGGTGCCGACCGGACGACCCGTCATGACCGAGAGAGCGAGGAACATCCCGGTCGCCTCGATGAACACGATGGTCATCACGAGGCACATGATCAGGCAGGGCACGAGGTGGAAGCTCGGGGTGCCGAATTGCAGCGGCAGCACGACGCGCAGCCATGGCTCCGCGCCGATCCCGTCGAAGGTCGTCCATCCCAGGCCGAGCGTGACGCCGTAGCCGAGGCCGATCCCGAGAAGAACCGCGATGTTCGCCAGGAAGCCGGGGCCGAACCGGGCCAGGAGCAGGACCGCGGCAAGCACGCCGGCTGCAACCGCGACGGTACCGGGCGCTCCGAAATCGGCGGTCCCGGTGCCGCCGCCGGCCCAGCCCACGGCGACGCGCGTGAGGGCGATGCCGATCATCGTCAGGATCGTGCCGGTGACGACGGGCGGGAAGAAGCGCATCAACCGTCCGACGAGGGGCACGACCAGCAGCCCATAGACCCCGCCCGCAATGACGGCGCCGTAGATGCCGTCGAGTCCGACGCCCGGCATCGCTGCCATGGCGAGCATCGGCTGGATCGCGACCGCCGTGACGCCCATGATCACCGGGAGGCGGATGCCGAACGGGCCCAGCCCGATCGTCTGGATCAGCGTGGCGATCCCGCAGGCGAACAGGTCGGCGTTGATCAGGAGCGCGATCTGGTCCTTAGGCAGCTTCAGCGCCCCGCCGATGATCAGGGGCACCGCGATCGCGTTGGCGTACATCACCAGCACGTGCTGGAGTCCGAGAACAAGGAGGCGGGGCGCGGGCAGGACGGCATCGACCCCGTCCTGCGGCTGCTGTCCCGCGTCGGTGTGCGCTGTTTGCCGGAGCGCCACCGTCGGGATCGCGTGCGTCGAGGCGGTTTCATTCATGATCTTCACGGACTCTAGACGAGGTAATACAGCTTGCTGCCCTCAGACCCGCGCCTGGCTTCGAGCGCCGCGTAGGTCTGGCGCACGGCCTTGATCGTCGCCGAATCCCGGTCGTCCACTTCCGGGAGGATGCGTTCCACCGGGAACCACGCGGCGAAGCGCAGCCGGGCGACGAGGGCCAGAAAGTCCGGCTGCGCGCCGGCGAGCCGCACCGTCACCGAGGCCTTCTCGGCATCGCGCAGGAACTGCTCGATCACCTCGAGGCAGACGACGTCGGGATGGCGCACGCGCTTGAGGCGCACCACGATCTGCGCAATGTTCTCCACGCGGGCGCGGCTTAGGGCCCGGCCAAGCGCCTGCTCCAGGTCCGGGGCCGCGCCGAAGAAGAGCTCACCCTCGAGATCGATGACGATCAGGTCGCGAGCCGGCGGGTCATCTGCCACCCGCTCGCGGATGACGCCCTCGCCGGTGACGATCAACTCGGAATCCTTCAGCTTCGCCGCCCGCGGGACGAACAGCAGGATCGAGAGCGCCACGCCGACCAGGATCGAGAACTCGACCCCGATCGTCAGCGCCGACAGGGCCGTGACGGCCACGAGGCCGGCGTCGTAGTTCGAGGCGCGGAACGCGTAGGTGAGCCGCTTCACGTCGATCAGGCGGGCCGCCGTCACGAACAGCAGGCCGGCCAGCGCGGCCTTCGGGATGAACTGCGTCAGCGGCGCGAGGGTGAGGAGCGCCGCGGCGACCGCGAGCGAGACCACCACGCCGGAGAAGCGCGTCCGCGCCCCGGCCTGATGGTTGATCGCCGAGCGCGACAGGGAGCCCGAGCCCGGCAGGCACTGGAAGAAGCCGCCGACGAGGTTGGCCGCGCCCTCCGCCAGGCATTGCCGGTTGTAGTCCAGGGGCTGACGCGTTTCGTGCGCGATCGACTTGGCGATGGCCAGCGCCTCGAGGAGCCCCATGAAGGCGATGGCCAGCGCGCTGCCGGCGAGGTCCGGGAGCCAAGCGGCCCGGACCTGCGCGATGTGGAAGCTCGGCAGGCTCGCCGGCACCACGCCCGCGACGCCCACCGCCGTCCGCCCGTCCGCCCCGACGGCCGTCCACCCGGCGAGGTAGGCGAAAGTCGCCGTCGCGATCAGCGCCGCCAGCATATCGATCTGCGGCAGACGGTGCCGGCGCACGACCCGCCGCAGCAGGATCGCGAGCGCGACGGCGCCGAGGCTGAGCGACAACGCCTTACCGCTCAGGGGCCCGCCCTCGGTGATGGTTAGCCACAGCCGGACGAGCACGTTCTGGTCGCCGTGCCCGCGGCTCTTGAGGCCGAGCGCGTTGCCGATCTGGCTGACGGCGAGGAGTGCGGCGGCACCCGCCATGAAGCCGAGGATCACCGATTCCGAGATGTAGCGGGTCAGGTCTCCGAGGCGGAAGACGGCGATCAGGATCTGGATCGCCCCGACCAGCGTGCCGAGCAGGAACATCGCTTCCGCAGCCTGGCCGCGGGCGTCGGGATCGAAGTGGCTGAGGGCGGAGAAGACGAGCAGCGAGATTGCGCTGGTCGGCCCGTTGATGAGATGCGACGACGAGCCGAGGATCGAGGCGACGAGCGTGACCACGATCGCCGAGTAGAGCCCGTACCGCGGATCGACCCCGGCGAGCAGTGCGTAGGCCATGCCCTGCGGCAGCGAGATGGCGGCCACCGTCAGCCCCGCGACGACGTCGCGCCGGGCCTCCGCGGCGCCGTAGGCTGGCCACCATTCCGGACGCCGGGCCGGCAGGTCCGCTGGGTCCGCGGCGGGAAGCGATGAAGCGCTCATGCGAAGCTGCTCGCGGTCCTACTGGGTCTGCGGGCGGTGAAGGGTGTCGAGGACGCCATTCTCCGCGAAGAAGCGCTGCTGCGCGTCCGCCCAGTCCCGAGCGATCGCCGTGACGGGAAACAGCGTCAGCGGCGGCAGGCGTTCGGTGTGGCGGGCATGGACCCGGGCATCCGTCGGCCTGTAGCCGAGTTCGGCGATCGCCTCCTGGGCAGGTTCCGTGAAGAGGTAGGCGAGGTAGGCCCTCGCCTCGGCAGTCAGACCGTGCCGGCGCGCGTTGGCTTCGACCACCGCGACCGCGGGTTCGGCCAGGATGCTCACCGGTGGATAGACGATCTGGAGCGCTCCGTCGGAAGCGGCGACCTCGCGGATCGCCTCGTTCTCCCAGGTCAAGTGGACGTCGCCGACCCGCTCCACCGCGAAGGTGTCGGCCGCGCCGCGCGCCCCCGCGTTGAGCCCGACGGCATGCGCGTAGAGCGCCTCCAGGTAGTCGTGGGCAGCAGCCGCGTCGCCGCCCCGGGTCACGACCGATCCCCATGCCGCAAGGGCGCTGAGCTTGCCGTTTCCGGAGCTTCTCGGGTCGGGCGTCACCACCTCGACCCCGTCGCGGACGAGGTCGGGCCAGTCATGCACGGCCTTAGGGTTTCCGGCGCGGACCACGAAGACGATGGTCGACGTGTAGGGTACGGCCCGGTTCGGAAACTGTGCCGTCCAATCCGGCGCCACGAGCCCGCGCTTCACCAATCCATCGACATCGGAGGGCAGGCCGAGGGTCACGACATCGGCCGCCTCGTCGCCGGCGATCACGGCCCTTGCCTGCCGCGAGGATCCGCCATGTGACTGCCTGACATGGACGGCGCGCCCCGCTTCCTTCGCGTAAGCCGCCTCGAACCCGGGATTGAGGCGCGCGTACAGCTCCCGGGTCGGATCGTAGGATACGTTCAGGAGCACGGTCGCTCCGGTTTCCGAGGCGTTGCGGCCGACGATCAACGCGCCCGCGAGCAGGATGGCTAGGACGGCGGCGACATCGCCGAGCCGGCGGCGGATCATGGCGCGCTCTGGGTGGTTCGAAAGGTATGCGTGCCGGCCCCGACGCGTGGCGACATCCTATCGGCCGGCAGGGCGAGCATCTCGGGTATTCCAGGAGGCTGGTGTGCGGATCGAGACTATGGATATAGACTGATCTTTAGGTCCGCAAATATTAACGAGACAATAGAATAAAGATCCTCCGACGGCATCTGTGTTGGAAGAATCGCGGTGTCTCCGGAGTAGGCCAAACAGTCTTTTGGTTGCGGAAGCTCCAGACTGGTTCCAATGCGTTCGGGTTCCGTGCCGCGAGCCGGCACGTTCTGCGGCCTGCTTGAAGCATTGCCTCAACGGACCACGCCCCAGCGCCGGACCGTCACCCGCTCGAGGGTGGCGAACACGAGGTTCTCGATGACGAGCCCGATCAGGATCACCAGAAGCAGGCCGGCGAAGACCCGGTCGGTGTAGAGTTCGTTTCGGTTCTGGTAGATGTACCAGCCCAGCCCACCCTTGCCGGAGGCCGCGCCGAAGACCAGCTCCGCGGCGATCAGGGTCCGCCATGCGAAGGCCCAGCCGATCTTGAGGCCCGACAGGATCGCCGGCAGCGCCGCCGGGATCAGGATCTGCCAGACGTAACCGAGGCCGCTGAGCCCGTAATTGCGGCCGGCCATGCGTAGCGTGTCGGGCACCCCCTGGAAGCCCGCGAAGGTGTTGAGCGCGAGCGGCCACAGCACCGCGTGGACCAGCACGAAGACGAGGCTGCCGTTCCCGAGGCCGAACCAGAGCAGCGCGAGAGGCAGGAGGGCGATCGCCGGCAGAGGGTTGAACATCGCTGTCAGAGTCGAGAGCAGGTCGCGACCGATCTGCGTCGAGACCGCGAGCGTAGTCAGCCCGAAGGCCAGCACCGCGCCGATCAGGTAGCCCTGCGCCAGGACCGCGAGCGAGATCCGGACTCGCTCCACGAGTTCCCCATCGGCCAGCCCCTCGGCCAAGGCCGACAGGGTCGCGGTAAAGCTCGGCAGCAGGAGGTCGTTGTCCTGGAAGCGCGCCAGGGCTTCCCAGGCGGCCGCGAGGATCGCGAGGATCAGGCCCTTGCGCAGCCAGCCCTGCTGCCAGACGCGCGTCGATAGCGGCAGCGCGCGGGCGAGCGGTGCTGCGACGAGGGGGAGGAGCGACCGGTCGTATTCCGGCCGGATCGGCGGCACGACGCGGTCGTCAACGGCAAAGGGCAATGTCACGAGGCGGATCCGGATTCGGGTTCGAACAGGCGTTCGTGCAGGCGCTGGGCGGCAGCCTGGAAGTCGCGGCTGCCCAGGCTCGTCAGGTCGAAGGCGTGGCTGTTGACCTCGCTGCGAACCCGGCCGGGATGGGGCGAGAGCAGCGCCACCCGGTTGCCGATCACGAGTGCTTCCTCGATGGAATGCGTGACGAACAGGAGGGTGAAGCGCACCTCCTCCCAGAGCGCGAGCAACTCCTCCTGCATCTTGCGCCGGGTCAGCGCGTCGAGCGCCGCGAAAGGCTCGTCCATCAGCAGAACCCGGGGCTGCATCGCCAGCGCCCGTGCGATGGCGACGCGCTGCTTCATGCCGCCGGAGAGCTGGTGCGGGTAGCTGTCGGCAAAGGGCGTGAGACCGACCTTGTCGATGTAGTGGCGCGCCCGCTCGGAAGCCTCACGCCGGCCGAGAAGGCCGGACGCCCGCAGCGGGAAGGCCACGTTCTGCAGCACGGTCTTCCACGGCGGGAGCTGATCGAATTCCTGGAAGACCACGATGCGGTCGGGCCCGGGGCCGCGCACCGCGAGGCCGTCCAGGGTGATCGTGCCCTCCACCGGCAAGATGAAGCCGGCCACCGCCTTGAGCAGGGTGGACTTGCCGCATCCGGAGGGGCCGAGCAGGACGAAGCGGTCCGCTCGATAGACATCGAGATCGATGCGATGCGCGGCGCGGACCACGCGCGCCGGGGTCCGGTACTCCAGGCTGACGCCCGAGATGCGCAGGAGTGGCGCCGGAAGCGCGGCGGCGGGCACGGCCTCGGCGCCGGTCCGAGCCGAAGCCTCCGGCTCCGGCCGCACGGTCGTCGCGTGGGCCTCGGTCAGGGTCATGCGCGACGCCCACTCAGCTGCCCGTGGCGGTGCGCGGATTGTCGAAGAAGTAGTCCGTCAGTGCCTTCGGCTCGGTCTTGATCGCGCCGACGCGATGCATGAACTGGCCGAGGCCGAGCGTGTTCTGCGGCTCGACCTTGAAGCTGACCTGCGGGTTCCGGATCACCTTGAGGAGCAGGTCGCGGTCGATCCTGCTGTTGCTCGCCTTGATGTAGATGTCGGCGGCCTTCTCGGGATTTTCGGTGATGAATTTCGCCGCCTCGTCGAGCGCGTCGAGGAAGGCCGTGTAGGTCTTCGGGCTGTCCCGGTAGAAGCGCTCGGTCGCGTACAGTACGGTCGAGGAGGAGGGCCCTCCCTGGACGTCGTAGGAGTTCAGGATGACGTGGGCGTTCGGATTCTGGGCAAGCTCCTGATCCTGGAAGGGCGGGTTGCCGAAATGGGCGCTGATCTCGGTACCGCCCTTGATGATCGCGGCCGTCGCCTCGGGATGCGGGATGGGGACGCTGATCCTGTCGAGCTTGGCGAAGTCCTTATCGCCCCAGAGCTTGGCGGAGGCCCATTGCAGGATCCGCGCCTGGACCGAGACGCCGACGGCCGGCAGGGCGATGCGGTCGGCCTCGGTCAGGTCCGCGATGGATTTCACGGCCGGCCGGTTGCTGACGAGGTAATAGGGAAAGTTGCCGAGCGAGGCGACGCCCTTGACGCCCTGCCGGCCGCGGGTGCGATCCCAGAGGGTGAAGAGCGGCCCGACGCCGGCGCCGCCGATATCGACCGAGCCGGACAGGAGCGCATCGTTGACGGCGGAGCCGCCGGAGAGCTGGACATACTCCACCGCGATGTCGAGGCCCGCGTCCTTGCCATGCTTCTCGACGAGCTTCTGGTCCTCGATCACGTTCAGCAGCAGGTAGACGACGCCGAACTGCTTCGCGATGCGCAGCCGGCCCTCCGATGCCGCGGCGTGGCCCAGGGTCAGGCCGGCCAGCGCCAGGCTCGCCGCCAGGACGGCGAAACGCCTGCGTGAGGGCGCGCTGCGTCGCGTGTCGAACATGTCCACCCGTTGTCGTGCATGAGATGCGGTCAGCAGCGCTGTCGCGCACCTGTAAAACCTGCCGGCAACACAGCCGAAGGTCAACAAGAACGTTATTTTACATTGTAATTGAGGGATGGATTTAAATGTTGTTATGCGCTCAGATTATAGAACGATATTTGCTCTCTGCTCGGGACGAAGGCGTAACCCTCCTCTTCCTCGCGACAGGGCCTGGCACTCCGGCAGCTTCCAGCGCGCCGGCAAACGGGAGCGGCTGATCAGGCGGCTGACGCTCACTGAGGGGCACTCGCAGCGATGTTTCCCTGGTCTTGCAAGCGTTCGGCACCGAGGCTGCCGTCGTTGCCGGATTTACCCGCGTCTCCGGGGGGCGGTTTATGAGACAGCGCGCAGGACGTGCGGCGGCTCGCCGACACGGAAGGCTGCACCCGGATGGCTGTCTTTCAAGAGAGGCCCCGCCCTGGGAAAAAGCTTCTGCCGCAGGGTGCCCTCGGCATAGCGCGTCTTGTAGACGCCGCGGGACTGCAACTCCGGCACAACGAGATCGACGAAAGCCTCGAGCGTTTCCGGCGCCACGGCGCGGGTGAGATTGAAGCCATCGACGTCGGCCTGTTCCGCCCAGGCGAGTAGTTCGTCGGCGACTTCGGAAGGCGACCCGACGATGAAGGGTGCTCGAGCCCCGCGAGGCCCGAACTCGGCGAAGTCGGCTAGTTTAAAGGGACGCTCGCCCGGCTGCGTTAGGTTCTCCACCAGCGAGCGCATGGCGTTGGTTTCCTGATACGCCAGCGGCTCGTCCGGCTTCAGTCCGGCGAGATTGATCCCGGTCCAGCCGGATACGAGGGCGAATTGCCCCTCGGCATCGATGTAGCGGGCGTACTCGTCTCGCAGATCCAGGGCTTCGGCCCGGGTCGGGGCGACGATCACGGTGGCGCCGAGAAACATGCGTATGTCGTGGGGGTCGCGCCCTGCCGCGCGCGCGGCCTCTCGGATGTTCCGTACGGCTTTGCCCGCCAGCGCAGGAGTATGGCCGTTCAGGAAGATCGCCTCGGCATGCCTCGCGGCGAACAGCTTCCCGCGCGTTGAAGTCCCGGCCTGATAAAGCACCGGTGTGCGCTGTGGTGAAGGCTCGCCGAGATGGCGGCCATCGACTCGGTAGTATGGCCCGTCGTGGAGGATCCGGTGGACCTTCGCGGGTTCGGTGAACACGCCGCCCGCGCGGTCGCGCCGAACGGCCCCGTCCTCCCAGCTGCCTTCCCAGAGCTTGTAGGCAGCCTCGAGAAAGTCTTCGCCGGCCTCGTAGCGGACGTCATGGGCACGGGCTTCGGATAAGCCCATGCCCCGCGCCCCGCTCTCTAGATAGCCGGTGACGATGTTCCAGCCGACCCGTCCGCCGGTGAGGTGATCGAGCGTCGTGATCCGCCGCGCGAACGTATAGGGATGTTCGTAGGTGAGATTTGCGGTTACGCCGAAGCCAAGATGGCGCGTGGCCGCCGCCATGGTCGGCACCACCAGAAATGGGTCGAGGCTCGGCGCCTGCGCCGCCCGGGCCAAGGCAGCGTCGGCGCTGCCGCCGTAGACGTCATACTGCCCAATCACGTCGGCCAGGAACACGCCGTCGAAAAGACCGCGCTCTGCCGTGCGGGCAAGCGCGGTCCAGTACTCGAGCGTATTGTAGGTCGTCGTAGTGTCCCGCGGGTGGCGCCAAAGACCTGCCCAGGTATGGCCCGGCGAGGCCATCTGGAAGGCGTTCAGCCGAAGTTCGCGAGCTACTGGCATAAATAACCTTGGACGAGAGAGCGTCGAGCGCGGCTCGTGAGGTCGCAATCGCACGCGAAGGATATTCGGAGCTCCGTTCTCGTCAACAAAAAACTTATTCCGTTCAGGTGAAAATTTAGAGAAAAATACAGGCGACATACAATGAAGCGAGGCATAATGCTTTCGAAATGATTGGCTTCTTCTCGAGCAAAGAAGGAGCGATAGCCGGTCTCTGCATCCGCAGGTTCTCGCCGACGCCGCAGTGATGCCCTAGCTTCCGTCGTAGACACGGTCACGTTCTGCCGTGCCGATCGTGAGCAAGCGCCTCGTAGAGAGGCGGATGCAGGGGGGCTCGCGCTGCTGAGCTGCACCATGCATCGCGACACGAATCATTTCGCACCACGACGCGTCACGCGGCCAAGTTCATGGATCGAACCTCTCGGAATAGCCGCGAATGCGACCCATTCAGATCCTCGGTGCCGTCCTCGTCCCGATGATCTGGGGTATCCAGTACGCGTTCATCAAAGCCGGATTGGCGGTGTTTCCGCCCCTCTTTTTCGTAGGGCTGCGCTTTGCGGCCGTCGCGGCGATCCTGCTACCATTCGTGGGCATGCCCGGCCGGCGCGAGCGCTTCCTCTTTGCTCTCGTATCCGTGTTCATGGGTGGATTGAACTTCGGGCTAGTATTCATCGGCCTTCAGGACACGCCCGCCGGCGTGACCGGTGTAGCCAATCAGCTCTGGTCGCCGTTCACGCTGATCCTCGCTTGGCCGCTGCTTGGGGAGCGCATTTCGGTCCGCACAGCGGTCGGCGTCACCGTCGCGCTATGCGGCGTTGCATTGGCAGTCGCGGACCCATCCGCGCCGGTCCCGCTCGTGCCGACGCTTCTCATCGTTGGTTCAGCGCTCGCGCTCGCCACCGGGACCGTATTGGTCAAGCGTTTCGGGCCGTTCGATCCAGTGAAGCTGATGGCTTGGATATCGTTGTTCACAGTCCCGCAGGTGCTCACAGTCTCGGCCATCCACGAGACGGGACAATTCGCGTCCATTTCGGCCGCAGATATCACGGCGTGGTTGGCGTTCGCCTACACGGTCCTTATCGGCGGAATCGCAGGATTCATTCTGTGGTTCTGGCTGGTCGCGCGATGCTCGATGGCGCGAGTTGCACCCTTCGCACTCCTTCAGGCCCCATTTTCGATCCTCGCCGGTGTCGTGACGAGGCACGAACCCCTGACTGCGTCGCTCGCGGTGGGTGCAGCGGTCTGTTTGGCAGGCGTCGTTATCACGCAGCGTGTTCCGACCCGGAATACGCGGCCCTCTTCCCCGCTCAAAGCGCGTTCGGAGCTTTCATCGTAATCGCCTTACACCCAACCCGTCGATGCATAGGCGGCCCGAATAAATCAGGCCGAGCAGCTAGAGCGTCAGGAGGATGGTTGTTCTCGACTTGCCGGGAAGATATAGTAGAACGAGCTACTTATGGTGTTTCAAGCAGCGAAAAGATTTCTTTCTACGATATAACCGCCCGCAATGCTTGGCGCGCGGTTGACGAAGCCGAGTCTATGCCGGCTAATGCACATCATGCTGCAGTGCACGCACTGCGATGTGCATGAAGTGGGGAATTGAATTCGGATGAATCGCGTCTGGACGAGAGGTTTGGTCGTTGTAGCGAGCCTGTTGATCGCCCCGCATGCGACGTCTGCCCAGGGCGGCGGGGGAACTCTGACCGCCATCGTCCAGCCGGAGCCGGTCATTCTGTCGGCCGCGCTCAATTCCGCAGCCCCGACGGGCGTGGTGAGCGGTTCGATCTTCGACGGCCTCGTGGATTACGGGACCGACCTGAAGCCGAAGCCTGCTCTGGCCGAGAGCTGGGAGGTCGCGCCCGACGGGCTCTCGATCGTCTTCCATCTCAGGCACGGCGTGACATGGCACGACGGTGTGCCGTTCACGTCTGCGGACGTGAAGTGGACGCTCGAGAACGTCTGGCAGAAGATCCATCCGCGCAATCAGGTGACGTTCGCGAAAGTGACCAGCGTCGACACGCCGGACGATTGGACAGCGGTCCTGCGGCTCAGCGAGCCGTCGGTCGCGATCCTCAGCTCCGTCAACAGCAACGGCGCCCAGATCCTGCCGAAGCACTTGTACGCAGGCACGGACATCCTCAACAACCCTTACAACAACAAGCCGGTGGGAACGGGCCCCTTCGTATTCAAGGAGTGGGTGAAGGGCAGCCATATCACGCTCGAGCGGAACTCGAACTACTGGGACAAGACGAAGCCGGCTCTCGATCGAGTCATCTTCAAGATCATTCCCGATGCAGCTGCGCGCTCCGCCGCTCTCGAGAAGGGTGAGGTACAGTACGCAGCGCTCAGCCCGGTCCCGCTGCGAGATGCGGAGCGTCTATCCAAGCTTCCAAATCTGCGAGTCCAGACGAGCGGCTACGAATGGGTGTCGCCCTTCCTCTTCGCCGACTTCAACATCGACCGGCCTTACCTGAAGGATGCGAGGGTGCGCCGGGCGCTGGCCCAAGCGATCGACCTCTCGGCTCTGGCGAAGGTGGTTTGGTATGGATTCGCCATCCCGGCCACGAGCCCGGTACCGTCCACGCTTCCCGAGTTTCACGACCCCGCCGTGCCAAAATACCCGCTCGACCTGAAGCGGGCGGAAGCCCTGCTGGACGAGGCTGGATTCAAGCGCGGCTCCGACGGAAACCGGTTCAGCCTCAGCCTCGACTACATACCCTACGGCGACGACTTCAAACGCACGGGCGAGTTCATCAAGGCTTCGCTGAAACGGGTCGGGATCGAGGTCAACGTGCGCGGCCAGGACACCGCCGCCTACACCCGCCGCCTTTACGGCGACCGGGACTTCGACATCGCGATCACGTGGTTCGCGGCCTTCTCCGATCCGCAGGTCGGCGTCACGCGTGCCTACTGGTCGCAATCCGTCGGCAAGAACATCCCGTGGACGAATGCCTCGGGCTACCGCAATCCGGCGATCGACAAGATCATCGCGGAGGTCCAGGGCGAGCCCGACGGGGCGAAGCGCGTCGAGCTGTTCAAGCGGTTCCAGCGCACGGTGATGGAGGACCTGCCGACCCTGCCGCTCCTCGAACTCCGGTTTTTCACGGTGGAGGCGTCCAATCTTCGTCACCCGATCACCGGTGACCAAGTCTACGGCTCGTTCCGGGACTTCACGATCGAACCGCGCTCCAACTGAATGCGATCGGACTTCGCCCATGATCTCCCGACGCAGCTTCGGATCGGCGGTAGCGCTGTCCACCCTGATCCTCGCCGCCGGACTTCGGCAGTCTGGTCCCGGCCAGGCCGCCGAGGAGCCGCGCCGCGGGGGCACGCTCAACGCGATCATCCAGCCCGAACCGGTCTCGCTCACGGCGGCCGTGCTCGCCGCAGCGCCGACCGGTATCGTCGGCGGCAACATCTTCGACGGACTGGTCAGGTATGATCTCGATCTGAAACCGCAGCCGGAACTCGCGACGCATTGGGATATCAGCCCAGACGGCCGCACCATCACGTTTCACCTGCGGGAAGCTGTCACTTGGCATGATGGCCAGCCATTCACCTCCGCGGATGTTGCGTGGTCCCTCGAGAACGTCTGGAAGCCGCTGAACCCCCGCAACCCCGCGCTGTTCCGGAACATCACCCGCGCTGACACGCCCGACCAGCACACGGTCGTCTTCCATCTGGTGGAGCCCTCGATCGCGCTGTTCGGCCTACTGAACGGCAACGGCGCGCAGATCCTGCCGAGGCACCTGTACGAGGGCACGAATGTCCTTACCAACCCATACAACCTGAAGCCGATCGGGACCGGACCCTTCGTGTTCAAGGAGTGGGTGAAGGGCAGCCATATCCTGCTGGAGCGCAATCCGCATTACTGGGACGCGGGCAAACCCTATCTCGATAGGATCGTGTTCAGGGTCATGCCCGACGGCGCAGCCCGGGCTGCCACGCTTGAGAAGGGCGAGATCCACTATGCGCCGCTCAGCCCGATCCCGCTCAGGGACGCGGAGCGCCTAGCGAAATTGCCGACAATTCGGGTTGGAACAGCTGGGTACGAGTGGCTGACGCCGTGGCTCTACCTCGACTTCAACGTCCAGTCCGAGCACTTCAAGGATGCCCGCGTGCGCCGAGCCGTTGCTCACGCGATCGACCGGGACGCGCTGATCAAGGTGGTCTGGTTCGGTTTCGGCAAGGCGGCAATTTCCCCCGTCTCCTCGAGCCTGAAGGCGTTCCACAATCCCGACGTGCCGCTCTATCCGTTCGACCCGAAGCGGGCCGAAGCCCTGCTCGACGAGGCCGGCCTGAAGCGGGACTCGGACGGCGTCCGATTCACGATTGCGCACGACTACCTGCCCTACGGCGAGGATTACCGGCGGACGGGCGAGTTCGTGAAGGCCGCGTTGAAGCGGGTGGGCATCGACGTCACTCTGCGCGGTCAAGACACGGCCGCCTTCACCCGGCGCGTCTACGGCGAGCGCGACTTCGACCTTTCGAGCTCCTGGTCATCCGCCTTCCCCGATCCTCAACTCGGCGTGGCGCGGCTCTACAACTCGGAATTCGTCGGCCGCAACGTGCCTTGGTCCAACGGATCCGGGTTTCGGAACCCCGAGGTCGACGCGATCTTCAAAGCCGCTGAGACGGAGCCCGATGCCGCGCGGCGCATCGCGGCCTGGAAGCGGTTTCAGGTGATCGCTCAGACCGAATTGCCGACCCTGCCCCTCGTCGAGCTCAAGTTTTTCAACGTCTACTCAGCCAAGCTGCGCAACGCGGTGACACGTGGAGACCAGATCTTTGGTCCGCTCACGGAAGCATGGCTCGACGAACCGGCCAAGAGCCAATGACCGCGAGCGGATTCATCCAGAGGCTCGCGCCCGGTATGCACTGGGCGCGCCGGCTCGGCCAGCTTGCGTTCATCGTGGTAGGGATCGCGATCGTAAACTTCTTTCTGCTTCGCCTCGCCCCGGGCGACGCCGCGGAAGTCCTGGCTGGCGAGGCGGGCGCAGCCACCCCCGAGTTCATGGCGGCGCTGCGCCAGCAATTCGGGCTCGACCAGCCACTCTATGTCCAGTTCGGGAAGTATCTCGGCAACGTCCTGAGGCTCAACCTCGGCTACTCCTTCCGGCAGGGCATGCCCGTATCCCAGCTGATCGGGGACCGCCTGCCCGCGACCGCGATCTTGATGGGGGCGAGCATCACTTTCGCGCTCGTGGCGGGCACCGCGCTCGGCTTCCTCGCGGCGCGACGGGCGGGTCGCCCGACAGACACGATCATCTCGGTCATCGCTCTCCTGTTCTACGCGACCCCAGTCTTCTGGATCGGCGTCGTGTTGATCGTCGTCTTCTCCGTCTGGCTCGATTGGCTGCCGGTCGGCGGCATGACGACGATCGAGGCGGGCTATCACGGCACCGCCTACGCGCTCGACGTCGCTCGGCATCTGGTTCTTCCGGCCGTGACGCTCGGACTGTTCAACCTCGCCATCTACACGCGCCTGACACGGGCCTCTATGCTTCAGATCTACGGCCAGGACTTCATCCGCACGGCCGTCGCCAAGGGTGTCGCGCCCGGTCGCATCGCGGTTCGGCACGTGCTCCGCAACGCGCTCCTCCCGATCGTCACGATGCTCGGGATGCAGGTCGGATCGATCCTCGGCGGTGCGATCCTAGTCGAGACCGTGTTTTCCTGGCCCGGCCTGGGCCGGCTCGCGTTCGAGGCTCTGTTTCAGCGTGACCTCAACTTGCTCCTCGGCATCCTGATGGCGAGTTCAATTCTGGTGGTGGTCGTGAACATAGCGGTCGATTTCGCCTATGGCCTCCTCGATCCGCGGGTGGAGATCGGCTGAGATGGGAATGATCTCGTCGCTGCGCGCCGCCGAAGGAGGAGCGACTCACAGGAGGTCGCGCTCGCGCGTCAGCACGTCGGCGTTGACCGGCGGCGTCATCCTGGTGCTCATCCTGGCCGGTGCTGCCGCCGCACCTTTCCTCTACCCGGGCGACCCGCTCGACATGGTGGCGTCCCCCTTCATCTGGCCCGGAACAGATCCCGCTTATCCGCTCGGCACCGACATGCTGGGGCGCGACATCGCGGCCGGCATCCTGCACGGAGCGCGCGTCTCTTTGCTGATTGGGCTGGTAGCGACCCTGGTCTCGCTCGTAATCGGCGGTACGTTCGGCGCGGTCGCCGGTTTTTATGGCGGCCGGACGGATTGGGCGTTGATGCGTGCAACCGAACTCGTTCAGACGATCCCGCCTTTCCTGTTCGCTCTCGCGATCGTGGCGATCCTGCAGCCGTCCGTGCCGGCGATTGTGATAGCGATCGGCCTGACCGCCTGGCCGAGCCTCGCCCGACTTGTACGGGCGGAGGTACTGAGGCTCCGCAACGGCGACTTCGTCCAGGCCTCGATTTCCGTCGGCGCATCGCATCGGCGCATCATTCTCTTCGAGATCCTACCGAACGCGCTCGCGCCGGTGATCGTTTCGGCCTCTATCCTGATCGCCGGTGCGATCCTGACGGAATCCAGCCTCGCCTTTCTCGGTCTCGGCGACCCGAATGTCGCCAGCTGGGGCGGCATGGTCGGAGCCGGTCGCGAGGTTCTGCGGACGGATTGGTACATCGCAACCCTTCCGGGCCTCGCAATCATCGCGGCCGTGCTCGGGCTCAACCTACTCGGCGACGGCCTCAACGACCTCCTCGATGTCCGGCGCTAGATCGTTCGCTGGATGTGGATGCGTCTGGAGAATTCTCAGGACAGCCCGAAGACGGCAGTGTCCAGGCGACCGCAGGCGGTCCTTTGACCAACGTTTCGAGGCTTCACGGCGTTCTGTTCTGCCGGGACGCGACCTTTGATCGACGTTTGCAAAGACAAGAGACACCAATGCCCTCCCCTGTCCTCTCGATCGATGCGCTCAGCCTCGCGCTGCCGGCCGGGTCGGACAGGCCCTTCGCGATCCAGGGCCTGTCACTCGATATTGGAGCGGGCGAGACGCTCTGCGTCGTCGGTGAGTCCGGGTCCGGGAAGTCGCTGACAGCGCTCGCCACGATCGGCCTGCTGCCGAAAGCCGTACGTCCCGCCAGCGGAGCGATCCGCCTCGCCGGCCGCGATCTGCTCGGACTATCCGAGCGCGACTTGCGCGATGTCCGGGGCCGGGAGATCGGAACGATCTTCCAGGAGCCGATGACCTCACTCAATCCGGTCATGCGCATTCGCGACCAGATCGCCGAGGCTTTTCAAGCTCATGGAGCACTCGATGCCAGGCGTCGGGTCGAGCGTACGCTCGCGTTGATCGCCGAGGTGGGGCTGCCCGATCCACTCGCGATCGCTAGGGCATACCCACACGAATTGTCAGGCGGACAGCGCCAGCGCGTGATGATCGCGATAGCGCTCGCCCTCGAGCCGAAACTGATCATCGCGGACGAGCCGACCACCGCTCTCGATGTCACCACGCAGGCTCAGATCCTGAAGCTTCTCGATGCGCTGCGGAAGAAGCATGGCACAGCCGTGCTCTTCATCACACACGATTTCGGCGTTGTCTCCGAGATCGCGGATCGTGTGGCCGTGCTTCAGCACGGGATCTTGGTCGAGCATGGTCCAGCCACGCAGGTTCTCCGCTATCCGCAGCATGATTACACGAAACGTCTGCTCGCGGCGGTACCCTCGCTTATACCTCCCGCGCCGAAGGCTCTCACCGACGCTCCCGAGGCGTTCAAGGTCGAGGATCTGTCAAAGACATACCGCGGTCGGGGTTTCTTGCGAAGTCGCGCTGTGAAAGCGGCGGATGGCGTCTCCTTCGTCATCCGCCGCGGCGAGACCCTCGGGCTAGTCGGCGAATCCGGCTCCGGCAAGTCGACGGTCGGCCGCTGCGTCATGAGGCTGATCGAACCCGATGCCGGAGCGATCACGATTGGCGACACCTCCATCGGTGCTTTGACACAACGTCAGTTCCAGCCGGTGCGGCGGCGCATCCAGATGGTCTTCCAGGACCCGTTCGCATCGCTGAACCCGCGCCGCCGGGTCGGCCAGATCATCGCCGAGGGGCCGATCGCGCAGGGTTTTCCGAGACAAAGAGCGCTGGCCGAAGCCCGGAGCCTGCTCGGTCTCGTTGGCCTCCAACCGAGCGTTGCGGATCGCTACCCGCATGAATTTTCGGGCGGGCAGCGCCAACGCATTGGCATCGCTCGCGCTCTCGCGCTCCAGCCCGAAGTCCTCGTGGCGGATGAGCCGGTCTCCGCGCTCGACGTCTCGATCCAGGCTCAGATCATCACGCTCTTGCAGGATCTGCAGAAGCGACTCGGTCTCTCCATCCTATTCGTCACCCACGACCTGCGCGTGGCGGCTCAGATGTGCGATCGCATTGCTGTCATGCAAATGGGTCGGATCGTCGAGTTGCAGCAGACGGCTGACTTGTTTCGCGCACCGCAACACGCCTACACGCGTGCGCTCCTCGACGCCGTGCCAGGTCGGTTGCTCCAGCCCGGCTTCGACGCGCGTTTCGCAGCGGCTGAGTGACTGCGAAGAAACACGCAGACTTGCCAGATGCAGATGCGAGGTCGCCGTCCTCGAACCTGGACTGGCCCGTCCGCATGCAGCCGAGCATGTGCGCCCACGACCTTCCACCCTCCGGAAACCAAATATGATTTTTCCTCCTGGTGGTTGAGCTGATCTGAAGCGATTGCGCGGCCGAGCGGGCCAGGGCAGTGGTAAGTCGTCAACTTAGATCGTGATCAGGGTACGCCGAAACGCGAAGCTCTGTCAGATGCCGGCGACCTCCTCGAACTCGTCGGTTCGAGGAGGTCGCAGGCCCGTATCCGCACGAGTTCTCCGGCGGCCGGCGCCAGCGGATATGGATCATGCGGGCTATGGCTTCGAAACCGAAGATCCTGGTCGCAGACAAGCCGGTCTCCGCACTGGCCGTCACGGTGCAGGCCAAGATCCTCACGCTACTCCAGGAACTTCAGCAGAAGCTCGGCTTCGCCATTCTGCTCGTGACGCACGATCTACGCGTCGCGGCGCACGTCAGAGATCGTATCTCCGTTATCTACCGAGGACGGAAGATCCGATACCGCCCAGTCCGGTGACTGAACTCTGGAGCTCATGGAACATTGCGATCCTTCCGCTACGAGGCTCGGATAGCGGGTAAGCGGACGGTTGGCGTCGCTCACGCGGACGGCCCAAAGTGACCCTTTTCTGCCATCCGGAAGGTCTGCTTGCTGGCGACTCGGTTAGCCTCGAATGCCCGGGTCTGGCCGAAAGCGACGGGTTTGCTTCGAGCAAGCTGCAAGAGCATCGCCGCTGCGTTATGTCTCGAACCCATGCGATTTACGGCAAACGGCCCTTCCATCCCCGATGAGCTAGTCGTCGCGCGGGATGCTGGCGATGTCATCCTCTTCTGCGGCGCCGGGGTAAGCCAGCAAGAGGCGGGGTTGCCGAGCTTCGCCGGGCTCGGACGCGAAGTGATCCGCCTTCTCGGCGCCGCGAAGGACAGCAGAGCTCGCCTCCTGCTCGAACAGGCGCTCGCCCTGGCTCCCATGCCGGGCGTGGGAGGCCTCGTGGCGACCGACCGGGTATTCGGCCTTCTCGAGCGCGAGTTCGAAGTTTCCGACGTACGTGCGGCCGTGTCAGAAGCTATCCGCCCACGCCCCGATGCCGGCCTTGGCGCCCATCGCGCACTGCTTGACCTTGCGACCGCCCGCGGCACAACCCGTCTCGTGACGACGAATTTCGACCTCCTGTTCGAGTCGTGCGATCCAACCCTGCCCAGCTCCGGGCCACCGAACTTGCCGGATCCGCGTAGCGACCGCGATTTCCGGGGCGTCGTCCACTTGCATGGCCGCGTGGACGAGGGCTACCGGACGGCTCAGGACGACGAGTTCGTCGTCTCCAGCGCCGATTTCGGGCGAGCCTATCTCTCGCTGGGTTGGGCGACGCGGTTCATCCAAGCGCTGCTGTCGCGGTTTCAGATCCTATTCGTCGGCTACACCGCCGATGACCCGCCGGTGCAGTACCTTCTGGAAGGGCTCAATCTGAGGGCCGGCACCCGCAACCGGCTCTACGCGCTTCAGCATGGCGACGAGCGTTCCGCCGTGGCGCTCTGGGAGCACCGAGGCGTCCAGGCGATCCCATTTGACGACTTCGGAGGCCTTTGGGAAACGCTGGGGGCCTGGGCAGCACGCGCCCGCGATGGACGGGGATGGCACGAAGCGACGTTCGCCAGGGCGGCTTCCGGCCCTAAAGGACTACTGCCTCATGAGCGTGGGCAGATCGCTCACGTTCTTTCGACCGCCGAAGGCGTACGTCGCGTCGTCTCGGCGGCAAAGCCACTGAACGCGGAATGGCTTCTCGTCGCCGATCCTTCGCAGCGCTACGCGCGCCCGGGGGGAAGCATCCCGGCCGACGACGGCGAGCCACCCTTCGACCCTTTCGATGCACTCGGCCTCGATGACGATCCGCCGCCGGCGCCACCGGACCCGGAAAGCTTCCGGCGCGAACGGCCGGTGCCTGCGGACGCCATCGACCTCCTCCGATCGAACACCCTCGACCGCGAGCGAGGTGCGCGAAGCTCGGTCCTTTTGCTCTCAGGGCGAACGGGCGGGTTCGGTGCCGACCTGCCGCCCCGGCTACAGGGGATCGGGGTGTGGCTCCGACAAGTGGCGCACCAGCCCGTTGCCCTGTGGTGGGCAGCGCAACAGCCGGGGCTGCATCCGGCGGTGCTGGAAGGTATCGAGAACGCCCTGCTGCACGACGGAGGGCGCTTTCCCCCGTCCATCCTGCGCGGTTGGCGCATGCTGATCGCTGCTTGGGCCGATCGAAGGCCCGATCCGATGATGCTGAAGTACGACATCGAACGCCGGGCGAAACAGGAAGGGTGGAACGCCTCGCTGGTACGGGAGCTTGCCGCCCTCTATCGCCCGCGGCTTACGGCGCAGGCGGCCTACGGTCTCCCGCACCCAATGGCCTGGGATTCTGAGGATCGGACCGAAAACGTCATCCACGTCGACGTCGACTATCCGCACCCGCACGAGGGCATCGATGTTCCCGACACATGGATTGCGTACGCGGTCTCGTGCTTTCGGGGCAATCTCGATCTATCCATAGCGCTCGAGGAGGAGATCTCCGGGACGGATCGCCTGCATATGCAGACCAGCCGCGGGCCGGATGGCGGCCCCGATCCCTCGGACGACAGCTACGGCATCACGGGCCCTGTCGTGCGCTTTCAGAGACTGATGGCCCGTCTGGCGGCCGTCGATCCTGAGGCGGCGAGGGAGCAGTTTCGTTCCTGGCCGACCCGCGACGAATACGTCTTCGCGCGGCTCCGCATCTGGGCAGCGGGCGCGGGCCTGCTGGACGGAGGGGCGGCGGGCGCCGTCTTTAGATCGCTGCCGGATCGAGTGTTCTGGGGTTCCACTCACGAGCGCGACCTCCTCTATGCCCTGCGCGACCGCTGGCGGGACCTTTCGGACGACGACCGAAGGGTCATGGAGGAGCGTCTCCTACGGGGCTCCTACACGTGGGACACCGCCGTGCCAGGCAGGGAAGTCGAGCTGGCGGCGTACGACCGGCTGAATCGGCTGCATTGGCTGTCCACCCAGGGGGTGACGTTCAACTTCGACGTGGGCGCGGCGATGGACGCGCAACGGCTCGCTGCGCCACAGTGGACGACGCAGGCGGGAGACAGGGCGGCCGACTCGAATGCGCCGCAGGTGTTCTCCATTGAAAGCGACACACGGTCGGATCCTCTCGACGGGGTTCCCATCGGCGACATTCTGTGCCGATCGGCGGAGCTTCGGGAAACAAACTTCGCGGAGCGGACCGAGCGCGATCCGTTCAGAGGCCTTGCCGCTTCGAAGCCCGTCCGAGCTCTCGCCGCCCTTGCCCATCCCGCCCGCTCCGGCGAGGCACCCAGATGGGCCTGGTCCGCCTTCCTGGGGACTGAGAACCGGCCCTCGGACCCGCCCCGCCTGGTCCGCTCGATCGCGGCACGTTTGTGTACCCTGCCGCCATCAGGGCTCCACGAGATCGCCTACCCGGTTTCCGTATGGATGGAGGCCGTAGGGGAGCGCTTCTTCGAAGATGTGGCGGATGCTCTACCCGGTCTGTGGCGGGCCTTGATGGCCGCCCTCCGCCCGGAAGACGGGGATGGTCGGCGCAGGCTGCATAGGTCCTGGGCGATGGAGGCGCTGAATGCCCCAGTCGGCAAGCTGTTCGGCTTAGCGATGAAGGATCCCGCGACGAAAGAGCTGAAAGCTGACGCGGGCTTCCCGTCCCATTGGACAACTCTGCTCGACGATCTCCTGACGCTACCCGGTGACTTGCGCCGGCACGCGCTGGTCATGCTCGGATATCAAGTCACCTGGCTCTTCACCATCGATCGGAATTGGACCGAGGGGTGGATGCTTCGGCTCGTGGACGACGACGGCCCGGATGGCGACGCCCTCTGGGAGGGTCTGCTCTGGGCCGCTCGTTTGCCGCCGCGTCCGCTCTACGGACTGGTCAAGAAAGCTTTGTTGGAACGCGCCATCCGCGACGGCAGCAGCGATCGGGAGGACAGGACCACGATCGTCGCGGGTTTCCTGCTCGCCGGTTGGGGCAGCACCGACGACGACGGCACGCCTCTCGTCCTGGACGATGAGCTGCGCGAGACCCTTATCCATGCCAGCGATGAATTCCGCCGACGGCTCTTATGGCAACTTGAGCGATGGTGTACAAAGCCTGAGGCGCCCTGGCGGGATAAGGTGGGGCCCTTCTTCGAGCGAGTTTGGCCGAAGCAGCGGGCCCTGCGTACGCCCGCGATGTCCAGGCAGTTGGCGAACTTCGCGCTCGTGAGCGGCGATCTCATGCCGAGGGTCGTTGCGTCCATCCTGCCGAGGCTGGTTCCGATGCGGGATGCGGCACTGCGCTTGGATACCGGGAACCGAACCGACGAGAGAACGCCGGCGCACGACCACCCAGGCCCGCTTCTCGACTTGCTCTGGGCAGTCCTCGGCGAGGATGCGTCGCTGTGGCCCTTCCGGGTCGAGCATTCGCTCGAAGCGCTGGCCCAAGCTCCTGAAACGGCAGCGGATCCAAGGCTTTCCGAGCTTCGCCGGCGCCTGGAGCTGAGGTAGCGAACGACGTGTCTTGATTGGACGCCGGACCGAAGGTCTGATGCCTAGCCGTAGGACAAGGTCCGGTAGTGGCACGCAGCTGCGGCGCGGTCGGGTCGCGTTCGGGGTGCGATGCTGAAGACTCCTCAAACGGAGTCCGATCATGCCGTCAAATAGCGACACCACCCGCCAACCGTGGAACATCGGCCGCTTCATCGGGCCGAAGCCGCCGTTCAAGCCGAAGCACATCTGGGCGATCCGTACCCGCCTGCAGCACGAAGGCCGCACTCGCGACCTCGCGCTGTTCAACACCGCCATCGACAGCAAACTGCGTGGCTGCGATCTCGTCCGCCTGCGCGTGGCTGACGTCTACCTTGGCGATGGCGTCCGCCTGCGCACCACTATCATCCAGCAGAAAACCGGCCGACCCGTACCCTTTGAGCTGACCGAGACCACCCGCGAGACGCTTGCGGCCTGGCTGAAGCTACGAGGGCTGCGGGCCGGCGATTGGCTGTTCCCCAGCCGAAGCCGCCCGGGCGAGCACCTCACGACGCGCCAGTATGGCCGGCTCGTCGACGAGTGGGTGGCGCTGATTGGCCTCGACCCAGCAGGGTACGGCACGCACAGTCTGCGGAGGACGAAAGTCGCGCTGATCTACCGGCGGACCGGCAACCTACGAGCCTGCCAGCTGCTGCTCGGTCATACCAAGCTCGAGAGCACGGTACGCTACCTCGGCATCGAGGCAGACGATGCGCTGGAGATGTCTGAGCAGACCGACATCTGACACTCACCGCGGCGGCCACACAGGCCGTCGCGGACCTGGGCCCAAGCCGTAAGCTTTGCTTTGCGGATGCCGCTCGCCATGTAGCGGCTCATGATCCGACTGATCCCCAGCCTGCCCGCCGTCTATGTCATCGCACGCGTGGTGTGGCCAAGCCCGTGGCCGCTCGCACTCAAGCTCAGCGTGATCGTCCTCCTGCTCGTCGCATCCCAGTATCATCTGTGGAGCCGCCTCTCCTCCGGATCGGTCTTCGCGCCCGAGTTCCCCCGCCCGGTGGTGGTCCTGTTCAACTGGATGTTCGGTGCGCTCGCGCTGACGGCGGCGATGCTCTTAGCCCTCGATGCCTCGGCGCTGATAGGCGGCGTCCTGCCCGGAGGCGGATGGGTGGTCGCCATGACCTGGCGCTACGCGGCAGGACTCGCGGCCCTGGTCCTGGCGGCGTTGGCCGTGGGTCAGGCCCTGCGCGTGCCACCGCTGAAGGACGTGACGGTGGCGATCCCGGACCTGCCCCACGGCTTCGACGGCTATACGATCCTGCATCTCTCCGACCTGCACATCAGCCGCCTGTTCGACATGAGATGGGCGGAGGCCGTCGTCGCCCACGCCAACGCCCTCCGGACCGACCTGATCGTGGTGACGGGCGACTTCATCGACGGCTCCCTGGCGTCCCGGCGGAGCGATGTCGCGCCACTGCGCGCCCTGACGGCGCCGGACGGGGTTTGGGCCGTGCCGGGCAACCACGAATACTTTTTCGATTACGAGGCCTGGATGCGCCACCTCGCTGGGCTGGGGATCCGCATGCTGGCCAATGCTCACACGGTCCTCAGGCGGGCGGACGAGGCGCTCGTGGTGGCGGGCGTGACCGACCGTTCGGCGCCCGTCACAGGCCATCCGGGGCCCGATCTCGCCGCCGCGCTGGCCGGCGCCCCGGCCGATGCGCCGGTCGTGCTGCTGGATCACCAGCCGGGCAACGCCGCGCGGTCGGCCGCGCAGGGGGTGCGGTTGCAATTGTCCGGGCACACGCATGGCGGCATGATCCGGGGCCTGGACCGGCTGGTGGCCCGGGGCAATGCTGGGTTCGTCTCGGGAGCGTACCAGATCGGGGGCATGCGGCTCTACGTTAGCAACGGCACGGGGCTTTGGCCGGGCTTCGCACTTCGGCTCGGGCGCCCTTCCGAGTTGACGCGAATTACATTGCGAACCTCGTCGTAGTCCGACTTTGATTTATGAAGCAGCGCCTCATCCGGGTCTGAGGAGCGGCGGTGATCTGCGAGGACGAGGCAGCGTTCGCCTACCCATCTTCGGACATCGGCAGGTGGGAAACCCACAGTCCGAGAAGGGTGGTAAGCGGCCTTCGCCGCTGCGGCCGGAACCGGACGTTCCGTTCAAGCCAGCAGCGGTTCGTCTGGTTTGGGTACGCCTCTAGCAGACTGCCTCTTCTGACTGCTTCCGACACGAAAAGGACAGAAGGAGACGCAGCGGGCGGGAGACGAACGATCGGCAGCCTGCCCTGTGGTGGTATGCGTGCAGGCCACGGCCGATTTCTGACGTGGATCAGTTTCAACTAAGCGGCAGTGGGCCACAGAATGAGAGTGGCCGGATCGAGGAAACCATCTGGGCCTGGGTCGATCCGCGAAAGCCACTGTCTCGACCGCAAACACCCGGCAGTGGACCACAGCTTCGGCTGTTGAGCCGTCATTGGGTTGCCGCCCGAAAACCGACATTCCGCTTGGCGCGATTGCTGCCGTCCCGCCTGTGTCAGCTTGCGGAGTTCGAGGCCGGGTACCTCTCGTGTTCGCTGGCTGCCTCGAGGCCCATAGCGGCCCGCTTGTTACCCAAGCGCCGAGCTGCGCGACCTAGTCGCCGTCGTGATTGGCGGGGCGCACGCCGGCGGCCGTCGAGATGAGAACGGCCTCGGGCAGGGTGTTGGCCCCGAGCGCCTCCATGACCCGGGCCCGGTGGATCTCCACCGTGCGCGGGCTCAGGCCCAGCGTCCGGGCGATGGTCTTGTTGGTCCCGCCCGCGAGCAAACCCTCCAGCACCTCGCGCTCGCGCCTGGAAAGCGCCGCGATCCGGGCACGGGCCTCGTCGCCCCCCCGCGCGCGATTAGCCTCGGCGTGGATCTCGACGAGCGCCGTCCTGACCGCGAACAGCAGCACCTCCGGTGCCCAGGGAGCCTCGATAAAATCGACCGCTCCCGCCTTCATGGCGCGGACCCCGAAGCCGACATCGCCCCCGCTCGCACCGACCGCCACCACGGGCAGGTGCGCGCGCGCGGGTTTCAGCTCGCTTGCGACCACCAAGCCACCGTCCTCCTCCAAATCGAGTACGATGCAGCCCGGTATCAGCGAACCCGCGATCTCGAGTAGTGCCTGACCGCTCTCAAACGCTCGCACCTCGTAACCGGCGGCCTTCAGGGTACCGACAAGGCCATGCCGGACGTCGTCCCTAACTGCGATCACGTAGGCGCGCAGGCCAGTGTCGGTAGTGATGTCCTGTGCGATCCCGCCCGCTGACCGGCTCCGTCCGTCAATGCCCGGGATCGGGAAGAAGGTGTCCCGGATGCGGCGCACTGCGCCGTCCGAGGTGCGCTGGATCCGATACTCCAACTCGAATGTCTCGCCGCCGCTCACGCGCGCCAGCGCCTGCTTGGCGGCGTCGCGGTCCTCCGGGTGGACGCTGGCAAGCCAACCCGCGAGGTCCAACCTGTCCTCGACGGGCATGCCCCAGACGCGTGCGAAGGCCGGGCTGAGGTAGTCGAGCCGCCCGCTCTCCAGATCGGCGACCCAGAGTACGTTGGCCGAATGCTCGGCGAAGCGCCGGAAACGCTCCTCGCTCTCGCGCAAGGCACTCACCTTCTGCAAACGGTCGATCACCGGCCCCAGGATGATGGCGTAGGTGCGCAGGAACTCGGTGTCCTCGTTGTCGAAGTCGCGCGGTTCGGTCGCGTCCACCTCCAGCAAGCCGTAAGCCTTCCGGCCGGGCAAGAAGATCGGCACGTTGGCGAATGCGATGACACCGGCCTGCTTCATGAACTCGGGGGAATCGAACCGCTCCTCCTTGCGGATGTCCTGCGTGATGGTGGGCACGCCTTCCTTGATCGCGAAGGTCTCGGACGAGGGCTCTCTCACGGGAAGGCGCAGCCGACCAACGATGCCCGGATCCCAGCCGACGCCGGCCCGCACGAAGAGTGCTTGTCCATCCTCCTGGATCTCCAGGATCTTGGTGCGGGTGATGCCGCAAGCCTCGGCGACCAGACGGCAGGCTTCGGTCAGCACCTCGTCGAGGTCCTCGCTGCGCAGGACGAACTCACCGAAGTCGACCAGCACCCGCTGGCGCTTCATCATCTGCTCTTGGCTGGGCATCGAGGGCCCCCGGCGCTGAGCGATCAGGCGCTGGTCAACGAAGAATCGTCACGCGGACCCTACGGAGCACCTCACCGACCTGTGTTAACACCGCGAGCCGATCCTGGGTTCTAGCCAGCGCCCGTACCGCCTGAAAGCGGACCTTCCCGGGGTCGGCAGAGGGTCGACAGCGGACGGCCGTTCAGCAGGATCTGAATGTCTGCTGTTGGGCGGTGGGTTGATGTCTGCTCATGGCGCATGTCGTAAGCGATCCCGGCTCCACACAATCGCATGGCGTCGCCCTGGCTATCCGTTCGGGCCGAGACCGCGCTCAGGCGGGGATCGGCGAGCCGTCCCAAGCGAAGACGCCGCCGGTGTCGTCCGAGCACAGGCCATCCAGCACGCGCAGAAGATGCGCTGCACTCTCCTCGGGTGAGAAGACGCCGATGGCCGTCGGGTCCGGACGGAAGGGCCGCGACAAGCCGGAGGTGACCGTGCCTGGATGCAGGCCGACGACAATCGCCTCCGGTCGGCCGCTCGCGACCTCGATCGCGAGCGTTCGCAGAATCTGATTCAGCGCCGACTTCGAGGCCCGGTAGGCGTACCAGCCGCCCAGTCGGTTGTCGCCGATTGATCCGACACGCGCCGACAGGGCCGCGAAAACGCATCGCTCGCGTCGCGCCAGCAAGGGCACGAAATACTTGGCGACGAGTGCAGGGCCGATCGTATTGATCGCGAAAACGGTGGCCATCGCGGCGGGGTCAAGCGCCCTGACCGTCTTCTCGGGCGAGACGCCCGTCTGGTGAAGAAGGCCGGTGGCGATGATGACCAGACCGACCGGTCCGGCTTCGCCGACCCTGGCCGCCGCCGCTGCAATCGTCGCCTCGTCGCACAGGTCGATCGGAAGTGTTCGGACGCCCTGCGGAACTGACGCCCCCGAGCGAGAGAGCGCGAAGATTGGCGCGTGGGCCGCACGCTCTGCGAGCGCGCGCATCAAGGCTCCGCCTATGCCGCCGGACGCACCGACGACAACCGCGCTGGTCGGGCGCGTGGGGGTCAAGACGCAGCCTCCCTGTCGACGGCGGGGCCTCGGCGCCCCCGGCGGAAGATCAGACTGAGATTGTTGGCCGGCATCACGACGCGCTCGTCCAGATGCAGATCGTGCGCTCGGGCAGCCGCCGCGACCGCCTCGACGTCGCGGATCCCCCAGGAGGCATTCCTTGCGCGCAAGCTGTCGTCGAACGCGGCGTTGCTCGGCGCGGTGTGCGCGTCATCCTCCCGAAAAGGACCGTAGAGGTAAAGCACACCACCTTCCACGAGCGTCTCTTCCGCGCCAGCCATCAGCCCGATGGTCGCGTCCCAAGGTGCGATGTGGATCATGTTGATCGCGACGACCGCGTCCGACCGTGCCACCGGCCACGGCTGACGGGTCGTGTCGATCGTCAACGGCGACCGGATGTTCGCCAGCCCGGCGGCGCGGGTATGGGCGACGATACTGCGACGGGCCGATTCATCCGGATCGCTGGGCTGCCAGATAAGCGCGGGAAGTGCACGAGCGAAATGGACGGCGTGCTCGCCCGATCCGCTCGCGATCTCAAGGACGAAGCCGCTGGGCGGGAGAACGCGCTTGAGGACTTCGGCGATAAAGGCGGCGTTGCGGGCTGCAGCCGGCGAGAACAGGGCGTCTGGCATAGGGTTCTTCTAAGAGCGACCGATGCCGAGCGCATGCCCTTCGTGGCGAAACGCCTGATCCGAGGCAACCGCGCGGCTCAAGTTCATGGCGCGCAGCTATGGAGCGGGCGGATAGCAGTGAGATGGCTCCTTAAACGGAGCTCCATCGTGCACTCGACGAACGAGACGACCCGCCAACCATGGAACCTCGGCCGCCTCATCGGCCTGAGGCCGCCAATCAAGCCGAAGCATATCTGGGCGATTCGCACCCGCCTGCAGCACGAAAGTCGCACGCGCGATCTCGCCCTGTTCAAAACCGCCATCGACAGTAAATTGCGTGGCTGCGATCTCATCCGCCTGCGCGTGGCCGACGTCCACCTCGGCGACGGCGTCCGCCTGCGCATCACCGCAGTCCAGCAGAAAACCGGCCGGCCCGTACCCTTCGAGTTGATCGAGTCGACTCGCGAGACGCTTGCGGCTTGGCTGAAGCTGCGGGGGCCGCGGTCCAGCGACTGGCTGTTCCCGAGCCGCAGCTGACCGGGCGAGCACCTGACGACGCGCCAGTGTGGCCGACTCGTCGACGAATGGGTGGCTCTGATTGGTCTCGATCCGGCGGGATACGGTACGCACAGCCTCCGGCGGACGAAGGTCGCACTGATCTATCGGCGGACCGGCAACCTACGGGCCTGCCAGCTGCTGCTTGGTCATACCAAGCTTGAGAGCACGGTACGCTACCTCGGCATAGAGGCGGACGATGCGCTGGTGATGTCGGAGCAGACCGACATCTGACACTCACCGCGGCGGCCCCTTGGGCCGTCGCACCTACCCCCTTCGTCCGAGCAGGGTGGAGCCTGTGTGAAAACGAAAGCGCATGCCGAGATTATAGAACAATATTCTACACGGCCGATAAGTAGCCCCGTTACGCGGCCGTTCTGACGCGGTTTAAGGCTTTATTTCGTTACTGCTCAGATCGTTCCCGGGAAGATCCTTCTACCGCTTCTGAGTTTTCACACACCCTCGATAGGAAGTGGAAGTCAGCCACTCGCCTCGAAGCGGAAGTTCCGCATTCGACCCAACCTCGCCGTTGAGTCTGCTTCCTTCCGATCCAGAAAGCGGACACTCGTCGAACGTCATGCATCGGCTTCGTCCTCCCTCGCATGGCTCGCCGCCAGTCTGCTGCGCAACACGCTCAGGACGCGAAGGGCTGTCGCCAACTCGTCTGGGGACAGGCCCCTCGCCAGATCGTCGGCGGCCGGGTCCCAGGCCCGGATCGCATCGTCGTAGGCGCGCTTCCCCGCCGCCGTCAGCACCACCAGTTGCGCCCGCTTGTGGTGCGGATTGTTCTCGAACCGCAGCAAGCCTTCCTGCTCAAGTTCGTTGACGATGCGCTGGACGTTCTGCCGGTTCGCCCCGAGGTCACGGGCGAGCCATGCTACCGGTTGCGGTCGGTCGGCGTAGGCGATGGCGCCCATGATCTGCCAGCGGGCGCTGGTCAGGCCGAAGGGTCGAACCAACCGGTCGCCCCAGACCAGTGTCGCGTTGTTCATCCACAAAGCGGATTCCGTGGCGAGGCGCGGGAACGGTGGACGCGGCGCGTCGTCGATCAACGAGATCCTGGGCCGACCCGCATGCGTCTGGCTCTTGCCCAGTTCGTCGGGTTGCGGGCTCGGCAGGCCCACAACCCGCGCGACTGCCATAGCCTTAGGGCGCACGATCACGCCGGAAGCTTCGGCCTCGCCATGTCGGGGGACACGAGACGAGCCGCTTCGCCGCCAGCGCGGGAGGACCGTCATGCACCGGGGCAACGTTCGCCAGGGCGGTGCACGACTCGGAGATCCGGAATGCGGGCAGACATCCGTCGGCACGTTCCCCCGCTTTGAAGCGAAGGACCGCGGTGGGCTGTTGACCGGCTTGCCCGGCCCGCGTCGCAGACCCGGGCCACAAGCCGTAATCGATGCGACATGCCGCGAGTGTCGGGCGCGCATCTTCTACATCAATGGAGGCTGCCGGGAACATGCCGCACCGACGCGGCAATCACCGGGCGATGGCGGCGGAGCATACCGTCTACCGGCGATCGGGCTTGCATCGGCAGCCCGTCGTAGCGTCGACCGGACCGGATTTCACGTGAACCGAAGATCCCCCGCCTTCGGGCCGAGCGGAACGTATATGCGTTTCCCGGCGCGGCGTGCGTAAGAGATGAGAGCGTCCGCCCCGATCTCCTACGATTGTCCCTTCAATCGTGGAGATCTCCGGGTCCGCCGGCCTCCGATATGCTCGGAACACTCCAGGTCTTCGGCACCTCATCGACTGCCGAACGCAGCTCGCCGCCGAAGGTGCGCTTCTCCTCCTGGTAGACGATCAGGAGCTCATCCACCCAAAGTGCCATGCCCTCGGCTTTCAATTTGATTTTCTGCGATCGGTTGTAATGCTTATGGGTCACAGCGAGCATCTTGTTTCGTTCGTGCTCCTGCAGACGCTCCTTGCTATACTCTCGATGAGAGAGAATGGCGGAGGCCGCACCTCCAAGTCCTTGTTCGCCAAGAAACGATGTTATAGTGCGGCGCACGTCGTGGGGGATCCAAGGGTCGATACCATATCGGGCGAACAAGTCGTCGCCCTTCGTCTTGGACGAGCCTTTTCCCGACCTACCGCGAACCCTTTCGCCGTCGGCCTTCTCATCGCCGTCCCGTTCCTTCCTACCGTTGTAGCGGATACCCTGAAGCCGGCGAAGAAGACCGCCCAGCCCGCCCGTGCTGACGTGTCCGCTGCCGCGGAGACTGGGGAACATCCAGCCGGAATCGGCGGCCTTCGATGAGGGCGACCATCGATCGAGAATCGACATGGCAGCCAACGGAATTGGAAGGGCATGGGGCAGCGCCAATCCCTCGATGCTTTTCACCTCACCGGGCTTCCAGTGCAGCAGCTGCCATCCGTGGGGTAGGTCGTCGGACGTCGTGAAACGTCCGGTCGGCGTCGCCAGCAGCTGCCCGATTCGCTGCCCGGTGAGTATCGCTCCCCAGAGCGCCCTTACCAGGGAAGCATCGACCGAGCCCAGCTTGCACGGCGCGTCGCTCAAGGAGTGGAGATGTTCGACCAGAACGAGGGTTCGCGCCAGCTCGGCGATCGTCGGAGCGTGATCCCGGACGACCGCTTTGCGGCCGATCTTCCACCTTTCCCAGAAAACGAATTGCAGGTTGGCCAACCCCGTGTCCGAGGCATGCTCCTCGTAAGCCCATTCGAGCATGCACCTCGCCATCTCGATGGCGCGGGAACGCTGAGATTCCGAAGATATCTTCTTGGCTTCCTTTTTGACCTCGTCGAGATCCTGATAGCTGAGAAGGCCAACCGGTTTATGCTCGATCCGTGCGAAGCATGGATGGTTCAAGAGAGTTACGCACTGTGCGGCCCAATGCTTGCTGACCGTCGGTATCTTGTACTCGAGATAGCGCTTCCGAAGATAGCTCCATGTCCAGATCCTTTCCGGCATGGGAACTTCCGGACCATGAAGCGTGCCGTCGTCGTCGAACCACATGCCCTCTTCATAGTAATACGCGGCCTCGTCGCCCCTCTCCGCTCTGACGCGACGTAGATTTTCCAGAAAGACGCGAGGATCACCCAGATCGCCGAATGCCAAGGCCTTCCGTGCCATTTCGCGCGCGGTGGCCACGCCCGTGTCCTCGATGTTCCCGATGCGTAGCGTCGATGAGCGTCTTCGAAGATACCACGTGGCGGCGGTCGAGGTCAGCCGAAGGACCAGACCAGTCTGCGCCACATCGCGCCATTCCACGATCATGCCTTTGACGGCGCCGGCAGCCACGTATCGTCTGGCCTGTACGACGATGTCGAGGGTGATGAGCAGCCGGACATTGCGCAAAGGAGCGACGACGCCCGTCGGCTCCGGCTTGATCGGCCGGAAGTTGCTCGGACCGGGAAGGCGGTTGATATGTTCGATGGATTTCACCGTTCCCCTCCCATACAACAAGCATACAACCGCCGCAGTTCGAGCGGGTCGGAGCCATGTTGGTCGTGGCGCCCGAATTATGCAATGTACACGAGGCATTGGCTCCGAAATCTGGTTACTGTACGATGCTGGGGGAATCGATGCGTTTGCCTTCCAAGCTGAATACCCGGGTTCGATTCCCGGTACCCGCTCCAGCCCGCGCACCGGCCGCGGTCGCCGCGCCGGGTGGCGCCTCTTCCGGATCAGGCACACATCATGAAGGTTTCGGCCG
>Ga0255028_100034_pt1 | contig 40777 bp, 39 predicted proteins | sample DRGLUT_MetaT_FD_178168 | JGI IMG/M metagenome (GOLD analysis project Ga0255028, IMG submission 178168) | Metatranscriptome of freshwater microbial communities from Pennsylvania, United States - DR:GLUT (Metagenome Metatranscriptome) | ecosystem: Environmental > Aquatic > Freshwater > Creek...
CAGCAGCGTGTCCCAGCAGTTCCGGGCCAGGATCACGCCCTCGCGGGCGCTGTTGTGATACGGGCTGACGTTCTCCGGCTCGCTGTCCGAGGCGTAGACCAGGGTGTCGTCGGCCTTGCCGGCGAGCGCCGGATGCGCGGCGACCAGGGTCGCGAGCGAGGCGGCCAAGGTGGCGGCCCGGGTGAGAGTCCGTAGCGGCATGCAGGCTCCGACGGCGCGGCGGACAGGCCCGGCGGAAGGTTCCGCGGCTGCCGCCTTTTTCACCCTGCCATGATGTTGTGCATCTGGGATCGCAACAAGTAGAATTTGGCGAGTGCTGCCTTGCCATATCGGCAACGGATATGGCGTTATAGCCGTATCGAGGTACGATAGTGCAAACGACGGGCCTTCGCTACTTCCTGGCCGTGGCCCGCACCGGCTCGATTGCTGCGGCCTCCGCGCAACTCAACGTCGCGGCCTCGGCGATCAGCCGGCAGATCGCCAACCTGGAGGCCGAGCTCGACTGCGTGCTGTTCGAGCGGCGCCCGCGCGGCATGGTGCCGAGCCCGGCGGGCGAGCTGCTGGCCCAGCACGCCCATCAGGTGCTGATCCGCGCCGAGCAGGTGGTCACGGAGATCCGCGAGCTCGAAGGGCTCGCCCGCGGCCTGATCCGGGTGGCGAGTTCCGAGGGTTTCGCCCTGGACATCGTGCCGAACGCCATCGCGGCCTTTCACATGGCCCATCCCGGCATCCGCTTCGAGGTGACGGTGCTGCCGCCCGCGCAGGTGACACAGACGGTGGCGGTGGGGGATGCCGATCTCGGCATCACCTTCGCGCTCACCCCGAGCCCCCAGGTGGAGGTGCTCTATGACGGGCAGGTGGACATGCTGGCCCTCGCCGCCCCCGATCACCCTCTGGCGCGAGCGCCGGCCCTGCGCCTCGCCGACCTGTCGAACTACCCGCTGGCCCTGCCGACGCGGGACACGACCCTAAGGCAGGTCTTCGATGCCGCCTGCGCCCTCGAAGGCCTCGCGGTCGAGCCGGTCCTGACCGCCAACAAGCTCTCGGCGCTGCTGCCCTTCGTCCGGCGCTCCCGTGGGCTGGCGCTGATGTCGGCGCTCTCGGTGACGACGCCGCTGCGCCTGAACGAGCTGGTCAGCCTGCCGATCCACGCCCGGGCGAGCCTCGCCCGCGGGATCCAGGTCCAGGCCATGCGCGACCGGCGGCTCCCGAAGGCGGTGCAGGCCTTCCTGCGTCAGCTCACCGATGCGCTGCCGCCCAGGGTGTCCGGATAGGACCGCGCGGGCCGGTCAGGCGCCGCCGCGGCCCGCAGCGACGGCGCAGCTGTGATCCATCACGTCTTCGGCGCTCGCGCTGGGCACCCGGTAGGCCAGCAGCAGGATGCCCCGCTCGGGGTCGCCCGGCAGGGTCGCCACGGCCGCGAAGCTCGTCCGGTGCAGGTTCGGCCGCCCGCCCGGCAGGGTGTGCAGGGCCGCGAACGGGTTGAAGCGCGCGGCCTCCGCCTCCGGCACGCGCAGCGCGAAATAGCGGTCGCCGGCGAGCGGCACCGGGAAGCGGGACCAAGCTGTGCGGATCTGGCGGCCATGCGCCTTGAGGGCGGCCAGCACGCTCGGCTTCAGGCAGTCGAGATGGATGTGGAGCTGGTCCTGGCTGCGGCCCCGGGCCGAGTTGACCGCGAGCCCCACCGCCTCGGGTGTCAGCCGCCCCTTCAGCACGTCCGACACGAACGGGCGCGCGGCCAGCGCCGCCCGCCAATAGGCGATCCCGGACGGGCCGCGCAGGATCGGGGCCTCGAGGCCCGCGACCGTGTCGGTGGGCATGACGACGATATGGGTCGGCTCGCCCGGCGCGCGCAGCACCGCCGAGCCGGGGCGCTCCGTGTCGCCCAGGTCGACCGAGAGGCACGGAAAGGTCCGGTTGGCGATCCGCTTGGCGAGCACGCAGGTCTTCAGGGCAGCCCAGAGGACGTCGCGGCTCGGATCCGGTGCGGCCGAAGCCGGCAGCGAGACCGCGACGAGGAGGGCGACGAGCAGCGCGCGGCGCATGGGAGCTCCCGGAGACGCCGGGCGGGACTGCCCCGCGCGGCCAGGACCCGCGATAGCCGATCCGGACCCGTGCCGGCAAAGCGTCCGGATACCCTGACGCCGGGCCGGAAACCCGCTATCCCGGCCCGTTCCGAACCCGGAGCCCCGATGGCGCGTACGCTCACCCCGGAGATCGGCGCCCGCTTCGCCGCGGTCGCGCTCGGCCACGTCACCCGCGAATACCCGAACAAGCCGGGCCACGTCCTGGCGGGTCCGGAGGATGCGCGCACGCCCGCCGACCTGCACCCGGTCTTCCACGGCAGCTACGATTGGCATTCCTGCGTCCACGGATTCTGGCTGCTCGCGCGGGTGCTGCGACGGTTCCCGGACGGCGCGCAGGCCGGCACGATCCGCGCGCGGTTCGACGCGCAGCTGACGCCCGGCCGGGTGGCGGGGGAATGCGCCACCTTCGCCGCTCCGAATGCGCGCGGCTTCGAGCGGCCCTACGGCTGGGCGTGGCTCCTGAAGCTCGCCGACGAACTCGCCCACCTGCCCGAGACCCGCTGGTCCGAGGCCCTCGCGCCGCTCGCCGCGATCGTCGTCCAGCGGTTCGGCGAGTTCCTGCCGATCGCGCCCTATCCGGTGCGGGTGGGGACCCATTTCAACACCGCCTTCGCGTTGCGCCTCGCCGCCGATTACGCCGAGGGGGCGGGGGAGGCGGCGCTCGGCGCCCTGCTGCTGCGGACCGCCGAGCGCTGGTACGGCGCGGACGCGGCCTGCCCCGCCTGGGGCGAGCCGGGCGGGGACGATTTCCTCTCCTCCGCGCTGATCGAGGCCGAGTGCATGCGCCGGCTCCTGCCGCCGGCGCGGTTCCGGCCCTGGTTCGGCCGCTTCCTCCCCGATCTGGCGGCGGGCCGGCCGGCCACCCTGTTCCGGCCGGCCGACGTGACCGACCGCAGCGACGGGAAGATCGCCCATCTCGATGGCCTGAATCTCAGCCGCGCCTGGTGCTTCCGAACGCTCGCCGCCGCGCTCGATCCCGCCGATCCCCGGCGCACGCCGCTCGCCGCGGCGGCCGAGGCCCACCTCGCGGCAGGACTCCCGCACGTGTCCGGCGACTACATGGGCGAGCACTGGCTCGCGAGCTTCGCGCTGCTGGCGCTCGAGGCCTGACGCGGCCCTGCTCCGGCTGTGGTGTCCCTGTCCGTCATCACGAGCGCATCGACGTGACCCCGGGGCAGCGCGACCTCCGGGATCGGGGCGCCCGCCGGATTGCTTCGCTCGGCTCGCAAGGACGGTGAGGCCGGAGTCATCATCCGGAACCGCTATGAGAGATTTCTGAGAACTTCTTGTCGCAGGCCGCGTTGACCCTCGCTGACCAAAAAAAAGGACCGTCCTTGCAGGAGCGGCCCGAAGTCTAGGGAGGAAACGCCCACGAGGGGCTGCAGCACAGCGACGCCATCGCTGTGCTGCACTGCGTCAACCGGAGATCGCCGGCCTTGTTCCGAAGGTCGGCCCTCCGCCATCTCACACGGAGCCGGGCGGCGGCGTGACGGCAGCCGGGAGACCGTGCGGACGGCGCGCATCCCCAGGGCCGAAGGCGGGCCGGTAGGTCCGCTCCAGGGTCATCAGGCCGCGCAGCGGCGCCTCCGCGAGATCGAGCAGCTGGGCGTCGCGCCAGCGCAGCTTGCCGCCGCGGCGTCGGCGAAACCAGCGCCCGCCCTCCTCCTCGACCAGCAGGATCAGCTTGCCGGTCCAGGTCCGGCGGAACCAGAATCGTCCGGTCAGGGGCATGGTTGAATCGAGCCTCGGTATTCGAGGCCCCGACAATACATCTGCCTCGAAAGGCCGAAAACAATCTGGGCTAAGGCGCTTAAAATCTTGGTCAAGACTGTTAATCTTGCGTGAAGTCTTCCGCCTCGACGTAGCGGGCGCCGGAGGTCGGCCGCCTGCGCCGTTTCGCCGTCTCGTAGAGAACCTGGGCGAGCTGCTCGGCCGAATAGGGTTTGCGCACGAGGGCGAAGCCGTGCGCGTCGTCCGTGGCCAGGATGTGGCTGTAGCCCGAGGTCAGCACCACCGGCAGGTCGGGGCGGCTGGCCTGCAACTGCCGCGCGAGGGCGAAGCCGCCCATGCCCGGCATGACCACATCCGAGAAGACCACGTCGAAGCGGTCCGGCGTCCGGTCGAGCTCGGCGAGCGCCTCCTCGGCGGATTTCGCCCAGATCGGCGCGTGGCCGAGATCCTCCAGGATCTGCGTGCAGAACCGCCCGACCCCGAGATTGTCCTCCACGACCAGGATGCACAGGCCCCGTTGCGGCTCCGTCTCTCGCCGGTCGTCGCGGCCGGCCCCGGCCGCTCCCGAAGGCGCCGCGACCTGCGGCAGGTAGAGGCTGAAGGTGGTGCCGCGGCCGACCGCGCTCTCCACGTCGATGTCGCCGCCGGACTGCTTGGCGAAGCCGATCACCTGACTGAGGCCGAGCCCGGTCCCCTTGCCGATCTCCTTGGTGGTGAAGAACGGCTCGAAGATCCGCCCGAGATCCGAGGCCGGGATGCCCGCCCCGGTATCGGTGACCCGCACCGCCACGAACGGCCCCGGGGCGCCGGCATGCCCGCGGATCGGCGGCATCGGATGATCGCCGTCGAGGTGCAGGGTCAGGGTGCCTTCCCCGTCCATCGCGTCCCGGGCGTTGACCGCCATGTTGATCAGCGCTGTCTCGAACTGGCTCTCGTCCGCGCGCACGAAGCGCGGCGCTTCCGGCAGGTCGATGGCGACGCGGATGCGCGCGCCGGTCACCGAGTCGAGCATGTCGGCGATGCTGCGCAGGCGCGCGCCGATGTCGAAGACCTGCGGCTTGAGGGCCTGCCGCCGGGCGAAGGCGAGGAGCTGGCCCGTGAGCTTGGCGGCGCGATCGACGGTGTCGGAGACCGCGTCGAGGTAGCGGCGGCGCCGCTCCTCCGCGAGGTCGGGCCGGCGCAGGAACTCGACGGAGGAGCGGATGATGGTCAGCAGGTTGTTGAAGTCGTGCGCCACACCGCCGGTGAGCTGGCCGATGGCCTCGAGCTTCTGCGACTGCCGCAGCGCCTCCTCGGCCTGGCGCTGCTCGGTGATGTCGCGGCCGAAGCCGTAGAACAGCCCGTCCTCCGGGACCACGGTCCAGAGCACCCGCCGCGGCTCGCCGGCGCGGGTCAGGCAGGACAATTCGACATCCTCGACCCGGCGGTCCTCGCAGAGCGGCCGCAGGGCCGCCAGGGCCGCCTCGCGCTCCGGAGGTGCGATGAAAGTCAGGGCGGTGCGGCTGAGGGTTTCCTCCTCGGACCAGCCGAGCGCCCGGCTCCAGGACGGATTCACCGACTGGACCTGCCCCGCCCGGTCCGAGACGAGCTTCAGCACCGGCGAGAGGGTCCAGACCCGGTCGCGGTCGCGGATCTGCGCGGCCACCTGGGCCTCCAGGCGCTCCGCCCGGGACTTGAGCAGGATCTCGCTCCGCTTCCGCTCGGAGACGTCGTGGGCGAAGACGTAGAAGCCGTCGACCGCGCCGTCCGGCCCCCGCCGCGGGAGATAGCGGGTATCGGCGATCCGGGCCTCGCCGTTGGGGAAGGTCCAGGACCATTCGTACCGGATCTCGCGGCCGGCCAGCGCCTGCTCGATGGCGGGGCGCCGCGCCTCGAAGGCTGCGGCGCCGAGGAGGCCGTGCATCGTCTGCCCGACGACCGCCATGGCGGCGTGGCCCGTCCAGGTCTCGTAGGCGGCGTTGGCGAATCGGTAGACGAGGTTGCGGTCAATGAAGGCGATCAGCACCGGCATCGCGTCCGCGACCAGCCGGAGCTCGGCCTCCCGCGCCTGGAGCGCCAGCTCGCTCCGGCGGCGCTCCGTGATGTCGTTGAACAGGACGGCGACGTGGTGCCGCCCCGGCCCGTCGACCCGGTAGGCATGCACGTCGTACCAGCGGCCGAGGGCCTCGGCCGCCTGCTCGAAGCGGATCGGCTCCCCCGTGAGCGCGACCCGGCCGTAGACGTCGAACCAGTGCTGCTCGTGATCCGGGGCGAGATCCCGCATCCAGCGGCCGACCACGTCCGTCAGGCCGGTCTGCTGCTCGAAGGCGGGATTGACCTCCAGGAAGCGGTAATCGACCGGGCGGTCGCCATCCGCGAACTTCACCTCGATGAGGCAGAAGCCGGCATCGATGAACTCGAACAGCGAGCGGTAGCGCTCCTCGTTCCGGCGCAGGGCGGCTGTGGCGCAGCGGGTCTCCAGCTGCGTCATCACGGTCCGGGCGAGCGCCTTGAGGATGAAGAGCTGCTGGTCGGACAGCGTGCGCGGCTCGCGGTCGAGGACGCAGAGCGTCCCGATCGCCCAGCCGTCCGGTGTCACGAGGGGCACGCCGGCGTAGAAGCGCAGATGCGGCGCGCCGGTCACGAGGGGATTGGCGGCGCTCTCCGGCACCGCCGCCAGGTCCGGCAGCACCAGGGCGCCGTCCTCGCGCATCGCCGCGGTGCAGAACCCGGCATCGAGGGGCATCGACCGCGCCGCGTGGCCGAACGCGGCTTTGATCCACTGCCGGTCGGCATCGATGAAATTGATGTGCGCCATCGGCGTGCCGCAGGCCTGGGCGGCCATCTCGGCGATCTCGTCGAAGGCAGGCTCGGGAGGCGTGTCCAGGATGGCGTAGGCGCGCAGCGCGGCGAGCCGCTGGGGATGCTGGGGCTCGAACCCCGCCGAGCGGGGCATTGTCTTGTTCCGCGACACGGGAGCGTCATAGCTCACGTCCCTGACCCTCCCAAGTGTGTTCCGGCCGCGCAGCCCTGGCGGAGTGACGCGCGGGCCGTTTCCACGACGACAAGCTTCTGATCAGCCGTGCGGGATCCCGCGGCGGCCCGGACTTTTCGGATGTCCGATAGCTGAGCGGGACGGCGGTGGATACCGGTATCTGCAATCGCAGATTGTACGGTGGCCCTCGGGTCCAACCGGCCACGCCAGCCTGGAGCGGCCCGCGCCGCCCGGGTCACGTTTGCGTGTCCCGGGGGCGGCGCACGCGGATCCGGAAGGGCGCGGTGGACGGCGCGTCCTGTGGATCGGATCGCCGCGGACTGGAGCCTCGGCGGCGGATGCGGCGTTGCCGGCTCAACGGGGGCGGGTTCGGATCGGGCATGGCCAAGCGCAGGACGAGAACGGGCGCGCAGCAGGCTTCGGAGGAGGCACCGCTGATGCCCACCGGTGCGCTCGCGGTGGCGCTCCTCGGCTTCGCCGAGACGGCCCGCCCGGTCGTGCACGTCGCCCGGGATGCACGGCGCCTGGAGGATCTCGCCGCGACCCTCCGGGCGCTCGATCCCGACGCGCAGGTCGCGGTCTATCCGGAATGGGACTGCCTGCCCTTCGACCATGCCTCGCCGTCGCGGGCCACGATGGGCGCCCGGGCAGCCGTGATGCGCTGGCTGACCGACCGGGACGCGCTGCCGGACTTCGTGCTGACCACGGCCCCGGCCCTGGTCCAGCGCGTGCCGCCGCCGGAGACCTGGGCCACGGCCCGCGTGACCCTGCGGGTCGGCGACCCGCTCGACGTCGCCGCGGCGACGGCCGACCTGAAGCGCCTCGGCTACATCCTCGACGAGCGGGTCGACGAGCCCGGCGAGATCGCCGTGCGCGGGCGGACCGTTGAGGTCTTCCCGGCGGCCGCGCCGCGCCCCTGCCGGATCGAGCACGCGGAGGGCCGCGTCACCGCGATCCGCTCCTACGATCCGATCTCGCAGCGCTCGGTGGCAGAGGCGGACGCGCTGGTGATCGATCCGGCCACCGAGATCATCCTGGAGCCCGGCTCCGGCCAGAGCTTCCAGCCCTTCACCGGCCAGGAGCATCGCCTGGACCGCTACTACCCGCGCCTCGTCACCCTGTTGGATTACCTGCCCGAGGCCCACCTCGCGGTCGAGGACGGGATGCAGGCCCGGATCGACGCCTTCTTCGAGCAGATGGAGGAGGCCCGGGCGCGGCTGAAGGCCCGCGACGACCGCGGGCAGGCCGGCGCGGGGCTCTACCTCACGCAAGACGCGTGGCGGGACCTCGTGGCGGCGCATGCCCGGCTCACCGCCACGGAAGCGGCCGGCGAGTCCCGCGCGATGCCGGTCTTTACCGGGGAGCGCCGGCCGGGAACGGCCTTCGCCAGGATCCTGCGCGAGCGGCTGAAGGCCGGCGACGTCGTCGTGCTCGCCGGAACGGCCCGCCCGCTCCGCCGCCTCGTGCGCCAGGGCAGCCGGATCGCCGAGCGCCCGATCCGCCTCATCGACGGCTGGGCCGACGTCGCCGCGGGGGCGCCCGGCGATATTCTCGCCCTGGAGGCGCCGCTGGGAGCCGGCTTCCGGGTTCCCGAGCAGGGCGTCACCGTGATCGCCGCCGCCGACCTGTTCGGTCCGGATGCCGCCGTCACGGGCGGCGCCCGGGCGATCCTGCCGATGGGCGAGGTCGATCTGCGCCCCGGCGACGTCGCCGTCGACCGCGACCGCGGCCTGTGCGTGTTCGACGGGCTGGAGCCGGTGACGGCGCAGGGCGAGGCGCCGTCCGAGGCCCTGCGCCTGCGCTTTGCCGGCGACGCGATCCTGATGGTCCCGGTCTCCCAGGCGGACCGGATCTGGCGCTACGGCCCGGAGCCGGACGCCGTCACCCTCGACAAGCTCGACGGCGGCACCTGGCCCCGGCGGCGCTTGGAGGCGGAGGCCACCATGGCGCGGACCGCCCGCCTGATGCTGGAGGCCGCCCGTGCCCGCCGTGAGACCGCGGCGCCGGTCCTGGCCCCGCCGGCCCGCGACATGGAGCGCTTCGCCGCCGGCTTCGGCTTCGCCCCGACCCCCGATCAGGCCGCCGCGGTCGACGCGCTGATGGCCGATCTCGCCTCCGGCCGGCCGATGGACCGGCTGGTCTGCGGCGATGTCGGCTTCGGCAAGACCGAGGTCGCCCTGCGGGCGCTCGCGGCCGCGATCTTCTCGGGCAGGCAGGCCGCGCTGATCGCCCCGACCACGGTGCTGGCGCGCCAGCATGCCGAGATCCTGCGCCGCCGCTTCGGCCGGTTCGGTGTCGAGGTCGCGCAACTCTCGCGCCTCGTGGCCCCGGCCGAGGCCAAGCGCGTCAAGGCGGGTCTTGCCGACGGCACGATCCGGCTGGTGGTCGGTACCCACGCGCTCGCCGGCAGCGGCGTCCGCTTCGCCGATCTCGGCCTGACGGTGATCGACGAGGAGCAGCGCTTCGGCGCCAGGATGAAGGCCGACCTGCGCCGGCTCGCGGAAGGCGGCCACGTGCTGACGCTGACCGCGACCCCGATCCCGCGCACGCTCCAGGCGGCGCTGGTCGGCCTCCAGAGCCTGAGCGTCCTGGCCACGCCACCGGCGCTGCGCCAGCCGGTCCGCACCGTGGTGGCGCCCTTCGACGCGGACGCGGTCCGCGAGGCGCTGATCCGCGAGCACCGCCGGAGCGGCCAGAGCTTCGTGGTCTGCCCGCGGATCGAGGACATCGCCCCGATGGCCGAACGCCTGCGCGCCCTCGTGCCGGGCCTCGACATCCTGGTGGCGCACGGCGACCTGAAGCCGTCGGCCATGGACGAGGTCATGGTCCGCTTCGCCGAGGGCGACGGCGACGTGCTGCTCGCCACCGCCATCGTCGAGAGCGGCCTCGACGTGCCGCGGGCCAACACCATGCTGGTCTGGGACGCCGCCCGGTTCGGGCTGGCGCAGCTCCACCAGCTCCGGGGCCGCGTCGGCCGCGGCCAGCGCCGCGGCACCGTCCACCTGCTGAGCGACCCGGCCGAGCCGCCGCCGGCGGCCGCGCTCCAGCGCCTGCGCGCCCTGGAGGCCCTCGATCGCCTCGGCGCCGGTTTCGCGGTGAGCGCCCGCGACCTCGACCTGCGCGGCGCCGGCGATCTCGTCGGCGAGGATCAGGCGGGCCACGCCAAGCTCGTCGGGCTCGGCCTCTACCAGCACCTGCTGCATTTGGCGCTCACCGCCGCCAAGGGTGGGCGCGCCGAGGATTGGAGCCCGGAGATCGCGCTCGGCCTGCCGAGCCGGATCCCCGCGGATTACGTCCCCGAGCCGGAGATCCGCCTCAGCCTGTACACGCGGCTGCTGCGCCTGCGCGAGCCCGAGGCGATCGAGGCGCTGGCCGGCGAGGTCGAGGACCGGTTCGGCACGGCCCCGGCCCCGGTTCTCGCCTTGTTCGACCTCGCGCGGCTGCGCGCCGCCTGTTGCGAGCTGGGCGTGGCCCGGCTCCGGGGCGGTCCGCAGGGCGTCGCGGCCGACCTCAGGCCCGACCGGCCGCTCGCTGCCCTGGCGGTGGAGGACGGGATCGTCCTGCGCGAGGGCCGCGTGGTCTGGAAGCGGCCCTGTCCCGACGCCGCCGCCTGCGCGGCGCTGGCGGCCGATCTCCTCGACCGCATTCGCGCCGCCCGGGACAGCGCCGGCTGAGCTTGCGCGAGGCCGGACAAACCGTCACAGGCTGTCCCGGGAGAAACGCGAACGGGAGTGTCCCATGCACGTCACAATTGAGCAGGCCGAGAAGGCCATCGCCGCCGCCCGGGCGAAGGCGACCGAGCTCGGCACCCAGATGTGCATCGCGGTGGTCGATTCCGGCGGCAACCTGAAGGCGTTCCACCGCATGGACGACGCCTGGGTCGGCTCGATCGACATCGCCCAGAAGAAGGCCAAGACGTCGGTGTTCTTCGGCATGATGACCGGCCAGATCGGCCAGCTGTCGCAGCCCGGCGGCCCGCTTTACGGGATCGAGCACTCGAACGACGGACTGATCACCTTCCCGGGCGGGATCCCGATCGTCGACGCCGACGGCGTGATGTCGGGAGCGATCGGCGTCAGCGGCTCGACGGTGGAGAACGACCACGCCGTCGCGGAGGCCGGCGCCAAGGCCATCGGCCAGACCGAGCTGCCGGCCCATCCCTGGCGGACCTGAGCCCGGAGGTTGCTCAGGCCACGCGCCGCGCGATCGCGCGGCCGATCCCGAGGAGCAGCATGCCGGAGATCATCCGCAGGTACGTGTCGCCGTGGCGCTCCAGGGCGGTGTGGACCCGGAGGCAGTGATCGGCCGCCGCGTCCAGATGTTCCGCATCCAAGGGCCCGGGCGAGCCGCTGCCGTCCGGCAGCGCCGCCGACCGGCTGTGGAGGTCGGTGATGTCGATATAGGCGCCCTGCCCGCGCAGGGTGCCGGCCGCGTCGGGCGTCAGGCAGCCCCGGTTGAGGATCCAGCGGGTCTCGCCGGTCCCGGTCACGACGCGGAACTCGAGGGAGACCGGCCCGCCTTCCTGCCGGACGCGCCGGATCTTCCCGAAGACCCAGTCGCGGTCCTCCGGATGGACGCGCCCGAGGGCGACGTCGAGGGGCAGGGGCTGGCCGGCGAGGCTCAGGTCGCCCGCGAGCAGCGTGGCGGCGCCGGCGTCGAGCACGGACCGGCCGGCAGGAACATCCGTATCCCAGGTGCCGACGAACCCTGCAGCCTGCAGGGCAGGGGCTGCCGTGGAACCCAGAAGCATCGAACCTCCCTGGCCGGCATGACCGGCGATCGTACGGTGACGGACGGACCCGTGACGACACAGGCAGCCGGTCGCTGCGATGTCCAGGGGCGTAGGCGCGTTAATCAGGGCGCGGCCCCGGACATGTCGTCGCGGCCGTACGCACAGTGCCATATGAGACTTCAAGGACATTGGCAACTTGAAGATGCGAAATCGAATAGTCCTCGTCGGCACGACAGCAAGCGAATGACGCGGTTTGCGTTGGCGGATACTTGCCTGTCGGGCGAGAGAGGGCGGCCGGGTGGCGCCGTGACGCCGCCGCGCCGCGCCGTGATCTCGCGGATCGGCCGCGCCGTGGGATCATGACGGCGCCCGGAGGACCGAAATCTTTGCCCTGGCGATCCCTGGTGCGGGCCCGGATCGCGTCCTAACCTTGCAACTTCCGGTACATGTCGGGCAGAGGCACCATGAATCACGGTTCGCATCGTACCAACATCCCGCTCTCGCAGGACCGGCTCTGGGACAGCCTGATGGAGCTCGCGCGGATCGGCGCGCTGCCCAATGGCGGCAACGACCGCCAGACCCTGACCGATCGCGATGCCGAGGGGCGGGCCCTGTTCCGGCTTTGGGGCGAGGCGGTGGGGCTGACGCTCACCGTGGACCGGATCGGCAACATGATCTTCCGCCGCCCCGGGCGGGATCCGAGCCTGAGGCCCGTGGCCATCGGCAGCCACCTCGACACCCAGCCCACCGGGGGCAAGTTCGACGGGCCGCTCGGCGTGCTCGCCGGGCTGGAGATCATGCGGGCCCTGCACGAGGCCGGGATCGAGACCGAGGCGCCGCTCCTGCTGATCAACTGGTGCAACGAGGAGGGCGCTCGCTTCGCCCCGCCGATGAGCGGCAGCGGCGTCGCCATGGGCATCGTTCCCGAGGCTGAGATCCTGGCCACCCGCGACCTTGCCGGCCACGTCTTCGGCGACGAGCTGCGGCGCATCGGCTGGCAGGGCGCGGCCGATCCGGCCGGACTGCGGGAGATCGGCGCCTATTTCGAGCTGCATATCGAGCAGGGCAAGCGCCTGGAGGATGCCGGCCTGACCATCGGGGTGGTCGACCGGGCGCTGGCCCAGATCTGGTACGAGATCACCGTGCTGGGCGAGGAGGCCCATGCCGGCAGCCCCATGGCCGGCCGCCGGGATGCGATGATGGCCGCGGCGGCGCTGATCGCGTCCCTGGAAGGGATCGCCCGGGAGGCGGTCGGCGCCGGCGACGAGCGCGGCCGCGCCACCGTGGGCGTGCTGACAGCCGAGCCGTCGAGCCGCAACATCACGCCGGGCCGGGTCTGGTTCAGCCTCGATACGCGCCACGGCGACACCGCCCAGCTTGAGGCGATGCGGATGCGGATCCTGGCCCGGGCCGACGCGCTGGCGGCCGAGCGCAATGTCACGATCCGCGTCGCGGAGTTCTGGCGCGCGCCGCCGACCCCGTTCGATCCGGTGCTGGTGGACCGGGTCCAGGCGGCGGCCGAGGCCCGGGGCCATGCCTGGACGCGCATGCCGACCGCGATCTACCACGACGCCGTGTACTGCGCCCGCGCGGTGCCGGCGGCCCTGGTGTTCTGCCCCTGCCACGGGGGCATCAGCCACAACGAGGCCGAGAGCATCACGCCCGAATGGGCGCGGGCCGGCATGGAAGTCCTGGCCGACGCGGTTCTGGCGACGGCCGGGATCGCGCGGCGCTGAGAGGAGGCACGGTCCGGCATGTCCGACGACAACGTCATCCGTCCGGCCTTCGGGGTCCCGCGAAAGGCCGCGCCGGCCGCGCGGCCGGAGCCCGAACCCGCGCAGGCGCCGCTCCGCGTCCTCGGCACGGGGGCGGGCCACCGGGTCGGCCTGATCCGCGATCCGTCGGCGGAGGAGGGCGACGTGGTCCGCGTGGTCGTAGGCCCGGAGGACGAGCCCGCCGTCGAGACCGTGGCGCTCATACCCGCGACCGCCGACGCGGAGGCCGAGGCGGAGCGGATCGGCTTCGCGATCCTGCGGGCGCTGGAGGTGGTCGAGGGCGCGATCTGAGCCGCACCGGCTCCCAGGGAGCGTGTTCTCCAGGAGGCGCAGTGCAAGGAGCACCGCGCGAGGGGCACCGCGAGCCCGAACGGGCGGCGGTTCGATCGGGAGGGATGGATGACGATCGGCAGGGTCAGCAGCGCCGAGCTTCCGATCCCGGCGCGGGCCGGGATGGTCTGGTCGGTGCTGACGGATCTCGAATCCTATCCGGCGTGGAACCCGTTCATCCGCAAGGCCGAAGGGCAGCGGCGCGCAGGGGCGCGCTGGCGCCTGGAGGTGACCCTGAACGGCCGCGCATACCTGACGGTACGCGCGCAGGTCACCTGCTGGGAGCCCGGCCGGCGGCTGACCTGGCGCGGCGGCGTTCCGGCGATGCCGCGTCTCCTCACGGGCGCGCACGATGTCCGGATCACTGAAACCCGCCAGGGGGTCTGCCTCGTCCAGGCGGTGACCGTCTCGGGCCTGCTCGCGCCCGGCCTGTTCCCCTGGCTGCGGACCCGCACGCAGGCGCGGCTCGCCGAGATGAACGAGGCGGTGCGGGACGAGGTCGCCCGCCGGATGGCCGAGACCGCCTAGGCGATCGCGGCCATGCCCGGTTCAGACGACCGGCTTCGGCTTGACGATGGGGGAGCGCGACAGGCTCTCGATCTCGCGGCCGGGCCGCCCCGACTTGCGGGCGATCTCCTCCTCCTGCTCGGCGATGAGCTGCCGGGCGGGCTCGTCGCCGTCCAGGCCGCCGAGGATCTCGACCGGGACGCGCCGGTTCGAGGCTCGGGAGCCGTCCGTGTAGACGATATCGAACAGGACGAAGCCCCGCTCCTGCGGTCTCGACTTGATGCGCTTGGCCATAGGTGCTGATACGCCGCCGGAATCGCTCGCGGCAAGGCGCGGTGGCAATCGCAGGGTTGCACGGCGCGCACGTGCCGCACACAAGCCGCACCCGGCGCCGCTCCGCGGGCCGTCACCGACCCTGCTGCCCGTCCTGCACGCGCGGCCCTGTCACCAACCGAGGACGATTCCCGTGATACCCTGGGTTCATCTCGATACCGGGTCGGTGCCCGGCGGCGGCACGGATCTGCGCCTGATGCGGCGCGGCGACGAGTTCGCGATCCTCGCCGACACGATCGAGCTGATGAACAACCGCCGCAGCGGCTCCGAGGTCGCGCTCGCGGCGCTGGCCTGCGCGCGGCTCAAGGACAGGCCGCGGGCCCGGATCCTGATCGGCGGCCTCGGCATGGGCTTCACCCTGCGGGCGGCGCTCGAGCATCTCGGTCCCGACGCGCAGGTCGTGGTGGCCGAGCTGGTCCCGGCCGTGATCGCCTGGGCCCGGGGTCCGCTCGCCCACGTCTTCGCCGGCTGCCTGGACGATCCGCGCGTCGACCTGCAGGAATCCGACGTGAACCGCCTGATCCAGGCGGGGCCGGAACGCTACGACGCGATCCTGCTCGACGTGGATAACGGCCCGGAGGGGCTGATGCGCCGGTCGAACGACCGGCTTTACGACAATTGGGGGTTGAAGCGCGCCCGGTGGGCGCTCCGGCCGGGCGGCATCCTGGGCGTCTGGTCGGGCGCGCCGGACCGGAAGTTCAAGAGCCGGATGCAGCGCTCCGGCTTCGCGGTCGACGAGCAGCGGGTCCATGCCAGCGGCCGGGGCAGCGGGCCCAAGCACGTGGTCTGGATCGGGACCCGGACCGAGGGGGCCGCGGAGACCGGCCGCCCCGGCACCGGGCAGCCGCGCGCCGCCCGCTCGCTCTAGGGCCTGCTGCCGCTCACGGTCGCACCCCCTAGGCCCGCCCCGCGATGTTCCGCACATTCTACGTATGGGTGCGAATGGCGGGCATCTCTACACGGTTGAGGTCAGGCCGAGCCGGCATGATCCGGGCCGCTTCACCTGGGCGATCCGCGACCGGGGCAAGCTGGTGCGGGGGTCGTACCGTCCTCACGCCACCGAGCATGCCGCGCGCGCCGTCGCGCTGGCCGAGGTCGAACGCATGATTGGCCATGATGGACAATCGGGCGGGACCTAGACCCGTCGTTCCATGCCTTTCGCGCATACAGACTCGGCCCAATTGCGCCACTTATGCATACCTCCCGGGCCGTCGAACTCTTGCCTGCCGCAATGCGGTATCTTATCTCTGCATTGCGGGATGGCGATGGCGTCGCCGTCCCGCTGCCCTTCTTGGGCGTTTCCTCCCTAGACTTCGGGCCGCTCCTTCGGGAGTGGCCTTTTTTGTTTGCGCAGATTCGGTCCGGATCAAGCGGAACCAGGAGCTTGGCGGTTCGTTTTTCACGCCATGGAACACTATCGCTCCACCCTGGCAACCACCGCCATTGCCGTATTCGGGCTGGTCGTGGCAGCGCATACTCTGCATCCGGGCAATTACGAGGAGCAGACGCGTCCGGCACGTCCGGTCGTTGCTCCGGTCGCAGCCCAGGCTGCCTGGACCGATCCGCCGGCGCGGATCGCCGCGCCCGAGACGACCGGTGCGATCCGGCGCGCCGCGGAGAGCGCGAGCGCGCTCCCGTCCGCCGTCCCGGCTCCGCAACTGGCCGCGGTGATCCCGCCCAACGCGACGCCGGCCTTGCCGCTCCCGCGCGAGATGGCGAATCCGGCCGAGCCGCTCCACAGGACGGCGGCGTTCCATCGTGCCCGCGGATCCGAGCGCGCCGCACGCCGGGGTGCCCGCCTGCGCCACGTACCGCTCGCCCGCACCGCTCAGGCCGACCGGGCTGCCGTCGCGCCGCCGGCCGCAGGTCCCGTGCAGGCCGCCCCGGATTCCAGCGCCCGGATCGACCCGATCGGCGACATCATCCGCGGTCTCGGCTTCGGCCGCGACAGCTGACCGCGCGCCCCGGAACCGGAACGCCTATTCGACGTGGATGGTCAGCTTCATCTTCGGGTGAATGCCGCACTGGATCACGAAATCGCCGGGCTCCTTGAGCGTCAGACGCGTCTCGGTGCCGGGATCCTGATCGCCCGCATCGAATGAGAACCGGTCCGCCTCGATGAAGGCGTGATGGGTCAGGCTCTCGTCGCCGTTGCGCAGGGTGATCGTGTCGCCGAGGCGCAAGTACAGGTCGGTCGGCGCGTAGTGGCGCCCCTTCTGCAGGACGATCCGGACCGTGCTCGACAGCATCGCCCAGGCTGTCCCACCGGCGTAGCCCGAAGCGGCCAGCGCAAGGGTCCCGATGATGAGCGTGGAGCGCAGGCACCTGCTGCAAGGGGGCATGACGGGCGTCCGTGCGAAGTCCGAGGCGTCCCGGGACGGAGGGGTCGTTCATCGAGCGGTCCGGGATCTGCTGCCGCGCATCATGCCCGGCATCCCTCTCCATCCCGATACGCGTCACGATAAAATTTTATCGACCTCGCGGTCTGCTCTGGTCATATATTGAAAAACAAGCTGTTTAACTGTATTCGTTTACAGGATCATAGTGTTCGCGACAGTCGCGGGCCGCGAGCGCCGCGCGCACATGCTCCCGGAACACGTTGACCCGGGCCGGCAGCTCGCGTCCGGCCAGGGTGACGGCCCGCAGCGCCGCCCCGCGGGTCGCCCAGGGCGCCAGGACACGCACGAGTGCGCCCGATTCCACCGCCCGGGCTGCGACGAGGCTCGGCAGATGACCGATCCCGGCGCCCGCCAGGGTCAGGCGGTGCGCGCTGGCGAAGTCGCTGACCCGGATCGCCGGACTCACGGAGAGCGGCTCCGTGCGGCCCTGCCCGTCGGAGAGGGGCAACCCCGCCGCGCCGAACCGCTCGCGCGCGAGGATCAGGTCGTGCCCGGCGAGATCGGCGAGCTGCGTCGGGGCCGGCCGGCGCAGCAGGTAGGCGGGGGCGGCGTAGAGGCCGACCGCCAGGGTCGCCAGGACCAGCGCGCGATATCCGGTCTCCTCCGCGCCGCCGAGCCGCAGGGCGATGTCGATCCGGTTGGCCGCAAGGTCGAGGCGCGCGTCGGTGTTGAGCATCTCCACGGTGATCTGCGGGTAGGCGTCCCGGAAGCTCGCGACGATCTCGGGCATCACCTCGATCCCGAAATCGATCGAGGTGGTGAATCGCAGGTGCCCGGCCGGCACCGTGCGGGCGTCGCGCGCGGTCTCGGCCGCCTCGTCGAGGAGCGTCAGGCTCTCCTGGGCCTTGGCGTAGAAGGCCAGACCCTCGGCGGTCGGCGAGACCGCCCGGGAGGTTCGCGCCATCAGCCGGGCACCGAGCGCCCGCTCCAGCCGCGAGATCCGCCGGCTGACGCTGCCCTTGGTCTCGCGCAGGCTGGCCGCCGCCGCCGTCACGGTGCCGAGATCGACGACGGTGCAGAAGGCCCGCACATCGTCCAGCCCACCCCGGAAGGTTTCCGTTCTCGCAACCATGCGGTTCCGGATAGCAGGCTCAACCGGGGCCGTGAACGGGGCTACAGGGTCGCTGCGGCGCAACGAATCGCGCTCGACCGTCTGCTCTGCAGGAGACACCCTTGAAGTCGATTCTCGCCTCCGGCCTTCTCGCCCTGCTGGTCGCCACCCCGGCGCTGGCTCAGACTCCGCCGACCCGCGACCCCGCGCAGATCCAGGCCGGCACCTACGCGGTCGATCCCGGCCACACCCAGGTCGGCTGGCGGGTCTCCCATATGGGCTTCTCGAATTATGCCGGCGGCTTCTCGGACGTGTCCGGCACGCTGGAGCTGCAGCCGAAGAACCCGGCCGCCGCCAAGCTGTCTGTGAAGATCCCGGTCGCCTCGGTGGCGACGACCAGCGCCAAGCTCACCGACGAGCTCAAGGGTGATCAGTGGCTCGACGCCGCCAAGTTCCCCGACATGACCTTCGTGTCCACCAAGGTCGCGCCGGCCGGCAAGGACCACGCGAAGGTGACGGGCGACCTGACGCTGCACGGCGTGACCAAGCCGGTGACGCTCGACGTCACGCTGGTCGGCGCCGGCGTGAACCCGCTGAGCAAGAAGGTCACGGTCGGCTTCGAGGCCACCGGCACGCTCAAGCGCTCGGAGTTCGGGGTGAAGACCTACGTGCCGCTGATCGGCGACGAGCTGCACCTCACCATCGCGGGTGCCTTCGAGAAGCAGGACTGACCTGAGAGGATCCGCCCCATGGCGACCGCGGTTTCCGCGCGGCGGTACTCCGCCGTGGCGATCCTGCTGCACTGGGCGAGCGCGGCGTGCGTGCTCGCCCTCATCGGCATGGGCCTGACCATGACCCATGCGGGGTTGGCGCCGCTGCGCCAGTTCCAGCTCTACCAGTGGCACAAATCCGTCGGCATCACGGTGCTGGCGCTGACGGCCCTGCGCGTCCTCTGGCGCCTGACCCACCGGCCGCCGCCGCACCCGGCCGGGATGCCGACGCGGGAGCGCCGGGCGGCCGCGGCGGCGCATCACGCGCTGTACCTGCTCCTCGTCGGGCTGCCCCTGACCGGCTGGGCCGTGGTGTCGCTGTCGCCGTTCAACATCCCGACGGTGCTGTACGGGATCGTGCCCTGGCCGCACCTGCCGCTGGCGGGCCTCGTCCCCGACCCCGCCGCCGCCGAGGGGATCCTCAAGCGGGTCCACGCCCTGGGGGCGTGGTTCCTGGCGGCTCTGCTCGCAATCCACGTGGCGGCGGCCCTGCGCCACCACCTCCTCCTGCGCGACGACGTGCTGCGCCGCATGCTGCCGGGGCGCCGGCCTTCGGCCGCCCCCATTGTGGAGCCGACCCGATGAACGCCCGTCACCTCTGCCTGCTCGCGGCGCTGCAGGGCGCACTCCTCGGCGCAATCCTGCCGGCCTCCGCCGCCGAATGGGCGGTCGATCCGGCCAAGAGTGCCATCCGGTTCTCCGGCGTGCAGGTCGGCGTCCCGTTCACCGGGCGGTTCGAGCGGTTCAAGGCCGATGTGGATTTCGACCCCGCCAAGCCCGAGGCCGGGCACGCGCTCGTGCTGGTCGACCTCGCCAGCGCGCGGACCGGGGACGTCCAGCGCGACGAGGCCCTGCCGCAGAAGGACTGGTTCGACGTCAGGGCGGCGAGCGAGGCCCGTTTCGAGGCGACCCGCTTCGTCGACAAGGGGCAGGGCGACTACGCGGCGATCGGCACCCTGACGATCCGCGGCACGAGCCGGCCGGTGACGCTGCCGTTCCACATGACGCTCGACGGCGGCGCGGCGCACGCCACCGGGCGCGTCGGCCTCGTCCGCACCGAGTTCGGCGTCGGGCAGGGGGCCTGGGCCTCGGGCCAGTGGGTGGCCCTCGACGTCGGCGTCGAGGTCGACCTCGTCGCGGCGGCGCGGCCGGCGACCGGCCACTGATCCCGGCCCCGTCATCGCGAGCGCAGCGAAGCGCGACCTCCGAGAACCCGGCGCTGCTGGATTGCTTCGCCGCGCGCGCATCGACGGCGGCCATGCGTCGAGGCGGGCCGTCGGCGGCCGCCCGGTCCCGGCCCGCTACCCCGGCCGGTCCTCCGACCCGGTGCCCAGCGCCCGCTGGACCATGACGCTGTCCGACCAGTGGCCGTACTTGAAGCCCACCGCCCGCAGGTAGCCGACCCGCTCGAACCCGCAGGCCTCGTGGAGCCGCAGGGAGGCCGCGTTCTCGGCGTCGATGTAGCCGATCATCTGGCGGTAGCCGCCGGCCGCGCAGGCCTCGATCAGGGCCGGCAGCAGCCGCCGGCCGATCCCGGCATGGAGGTGGTCGGGATGCACGTAGATCGAGTGCTTCAGCGTGTAGCGGTAGGCCGGCCGCTTCCGGAACGGCACCGCGTAGGCGTAGCCCGCCACCGCGCCGTCCCGGTCGGCGACGAGGTGCGGCAGGCGCTTCTTGCGCATGGTCTTGCGCCGCCGCTTCAGGTCGTCGGGGAGCAGCCGGTCCTCCTCGGCGACGCTGACATCGGTCACGCCCTTGCCGATATGGTGCTCGTAGATCGCCACCATCGCCTCGACATCGGCGTCCGACGAGGGGCGGATGACGATGTCGGGGCAGGACCGGGCCGGGAGCGGGCCGGGCGTCTCGACCTCGATCTCCATCAGGCCCCCTCGCGCACGACATAGGTGTGAAAGCGGATCCGCCCGTCCGGATCGACCTCGCGGTAGACGCCCTGGATCTCGGCCTCGAAGCCCGGGAACAGGTTGGCGGAGGCCTCGAACATCTTGAAATAGTCGAGCATCGGCTTCGCCCTATCGTCCAGGCGCTCACCCGGCAGCACCGTGCCGATGCCCGGGGGGTAGACCAGCATCAGCGTGGTGGCGATCCGGCCCTCCGCTTCCGCGATCGGCACGTAGTCGACCTTGTTGCGGGTCAGCATCTGGGCGGCGCGCTTGGGCGGCATCACCATCTCGGGCAGGTGCTCGGGGGCGAATTGCCGCCGCTGCAGCGTGGAGGTGCCGGCCTCCCGATGGAAGGCGTGGAACTCGCCGCAGAGGTCGCGCAGGCGCACGCCGCGGTAGCGGTTCGGCCGGCGATTGACGAATTCCGGCATGGCCTCCTCCAGCAGGACGTTGTCGTCGTGGTGCCGCTTGAAGGCGACGAGGCCCGAGATCAGCGTGCCGGCCTTCGAGGATTCGACCCCCGGGGTCAGCAGGAAGAGCAGCGAGTTCAGGTCGTTCTTCTCGGCGACGATCCGGTTCTCACGCAGGTATTGCGCCACGATCGGCGCCGGCACGCCGTGCTGGGCGTAGGCGCCGGTGTGCCGGTCGAAGCCGGGGGTCAGCACGGTGAGCTTGTTCGGGTCGGTGATCGCGTAGCCCGGCGCCACGTGGGTGAAGCCGTGCCAGCGCGCGCCGGGCTTCAGCTCCCAGTGGCGCGGCGTGGCCGCGAGCTCGTCGGTCGGCACGCTCTCCCACGGCACCTCGGCGCCGTCGGCGTTCACCGTCACGTCCGGCACGAACGGGTCGAAGAACCAGCGCCGCGCCGGGTCGCGCTCGTTCTCCTCGAACTCGCGCCGGATCGCCCGCACCTTCTTGCGCCACTCGATCCCGAGCCGGATCGTGTCGTCCCACAGGATCATGCCCGAGCGCCCCTTCATCATCTGGGCGCCGACATCGAGCGAGGCGAAGAGCGGGTAGAACGGCGAGGTCGAGGCGTGGACCAGGAAGCTCTCGTTGAGCCGCTTGTGCTCGACCCGCCGGGTCTGGCCGCGGATGTGCCCGTCCCGGGTGTGGATCTGCGAGGCCTGGGAGAAGCTCGCGAGCTGCTTGTGGGTCGATTGCGTGGCGACGATGCCGGGCGAGGTCTCGTCGAGCCCGGTCAGGCCCATGGCGAAGCGGCGGGCGTAGAGCGGGTGGAACTTCATGAAGCCCGCCCAGGCCTCGTCGAACAGGATGTAGTCGCAGAGGTGGCCGATCTTCTCCAGGATCTCCTGGGCGTCGTAGATCGTGCCGTCGTAGGTGCATTGCTCGATCACCGCGACGCGGAACGGCCGCTCCCGGCGCCACGCCTCCGGATCGGTCACCAGCGGGTTGCGGCGGATTTTTTCGCGAATCCGCGTCTCGTCCAGGGCCTCGTGGAAGATCGGGCCGATCAGCCCGTAGGCGTTGCGGTCCGTCTCCAGAAAAATCGGGATGCCGCCGCCGAGGAACAGGGCGCCGTGATGGGCCGCCTTGTGGTTGTTGCGGTCGAACAGGACCAGGTCGTCCTCGGCCACCAGGGAGGACAGGACGATCTTGTTGGAGGCCGAGGTGCCGTTGAGGACGAAGTAGGTCTTCTCCGCGCCGAAGATCTTGGCGGCCTCCTTCTGGGCCTTCAGCGCCGGGCCCTCGTGGGTCAGCAGGTCGCCGAGGTCGAGGACCGAATTGTCGAGGTCGTCCCGGAAGATCGCCTCGCCCAGGTGCTCGACGAAGATCCGGCCGATCGGCGAGCGGTTGTAGAAGATGCCGCCGTTGTGGCCCGGGCAGGTCCAGAGCTGGTTGCCCTTCTCGGCGTAGTCGACGAGCGCGCCGAAGAACGGCGTCTTGAGGGTCTCGGCGTATTGCGTGACCCGGCTGACGAGGCCGCGGGCGATGTATTCCGGCGTCTCCTCGGCGAGGAAGATGTAGCCGTCGATGAAGTCGAGGAGCTCGACCGGGATGTCCTCCAGCCGCTTGCGGCGGACCATGATGACGATCGGCATCTCCAGGCCGCGCCGACGCATCATGTCGATGAGGGCGGCGCCCTTGCCGTCGAGGCCGCGCTTGCCCCAATCGACCACGAGGCAGCCGACCGCCGCGTCGGTCTGCACGGCGATGGCGGCGTCCTCGACGCGTCGGGCGCGCACCACCTCGAAGCCGCGCTGCTCCACGGCCGCCACGATCTGGTTGAGGCGCGCGCCCTCCAGATCGTCCGGATCGAAGGCCGGGGCGCACATCAGGACCGTGAAGCGGCGGTGGAAGTCCATGGAGCCCTCTCTGGCCTCGAATGCAGCGCGTGGCTTTCCGGCCCGTCTGCGACGATTGCATGACACGCGTCCGTGGTGGCGGCCGATCCGGGACGAAAGGTCGTGATCCGGGTGAGCGCGGCTTCTCCGTGCGTCTCCCCCCTCTGCGGGGGAGGGAGGGCGCGTGGGAGATCTGGACCGCCGTAGCCGGATCTGTGTCGCCCCGCCTTCAGGCGCCGATCACTTCGGCCATGGGCCGGAGCGCGATGCCCTGCGCGGCGAGGCCGTCGCGCAGCCGCGCGGCCATCGCCACGGCGCCCGGCGTGTCGCCGTGGACGCAGACGCTGTCGATCCGGGTCGGGATCCGCCCTCCGGACATGCAGGAAATCGCCCCGTCGCCGAGCATCCGCACGACCCGCTCGGCCACCGCGTCGGGCGCGTGCAGCACCGCCCCGGGCAGCTTGCGCGAGACGAGGTTGCCGTTCTCCGCGTAGGCCCGGTCGGCGTAGACCTCGCGGACGAGGGGCAGGCCGAGCCGCTCCCCGGCGCGCTCGGTCTCCAGGCCGGGCATCACCACGAAGATCAGGTCGCGGTCGAGGGTGCGGATCGCCCGGGCCACCGCCAGGGCGAGATCCGCGTCCTCGTTGGCGATGTTGCCGAGCGCCCCGTGGGTCTTCACGTGCCGCACCGGGCAGCCCGCGTCCTGCGCCAGCGCGAGCAGGGCGCCGACTTGGTAGAGCACGGCCTTCTCGACATCCGCCGGCCGCTCGCCGTGGATCGGGCGCCGGCCGAAGCCCCAGAGATCGAGGAAGCCCGGATGGGCGCCGGCCTGGACGCCGTTCGCGGCGGCAAGCCGCAGGGTCTCGTGCATGACGAGCGGGTCGCCGGCGTGGAAGCCGCAGGCGATGTTGGCCGAGGTGGCGATGGTCAGCATCCCGGCATCGTCGCCCAGGCGGTAGATGCCGAAGCCCTCGCCCATGTCGCAGTTCAGGTCGACGATCATCGCGGCGCTCCGGGCGGCGTCACAGGGCGCGCCGGTGCGGCCAGACATCCGGGTTGACCAGCCCGCCCGGCCGCCGGCCGGCGAGGACGTCGACCACCCGGCCCGCCGCGGTCTCGGCGGTGCGGATCAGCGCCGCCTCCGTGGAGCCGCCGACATGGGGCGTCAGGATCGCCCGCGCCTGGCGGGCGAGGGGATGGTCGGCGGGCAGGGGCTCCTGCGCGAACACATCGAGCCCGGCGCCCGCGATCGTGCCGGCCTCCAGCGCCTCGATCAGGGCCGCCTCGTCGATCAGGCCGCCGCGGCTGGTGTTGATCAGGAACGCGTCCCGCTTCATCCGGGCGAGCTGCGCCCGGCCGATCAGGCCGCGTGTGTCCGGGGTCAGCGGCACGTGCAGCGAGACGATGTCGGCCTCAGCGAGGAGCGTGTCGACCGAGGCGGCCCGCAGCGCGCCGGCATTGGCGAAATCGGCGTCGGGGCGGCTCGGCCCGTAGGCCAGCACCCGCAGGCCCAGCGCGGCGCCGAGCCGCGCGGTGGCCTGCCCGATCGCCCCGAAGCCGACGAGGCCGAGCGTCAGGCCGGCGAGCTCGACGAGACGGGTGGTGAACTTGAAGCTGTCGTCGCCGGCCCGGACCGAGCGGTCGGCGCCGGGCAGGGCCTTGGCCAGGGCGAAGATCAGCGCCAGCGTCTGCTCGGCCACCGAGACGGCGTTGGCGCCCGGCGTGTTGACCACCACGATCCCGGCCTCGGTCGCCGCCGCCTTGGCGACGTGGTCGGTGCCGGTCCCGTGGACGCCGATCACCCGCAGGTCCGGCGCCGCCGCGATGGCGCCGGCCGGGAAGCCGGTGTTGCGGGTGATGACGGCCACGCAGCCGGCGACCTCGCGCCCCAGGGTCTCGGCGTCGGTGCCGCTGGCCGGGCGCGGTTCCAGCCCGGCCGCGCGCAGCCGGTCGAGGCCCGCCGCGTGGATCGGCTGGACGATGAGGCACGGACCGGTGATCACGGAAGGGCAGCCCCTGATGGGAAAGCGGTGGCGGAACGCAAGGCCCGCGCGGGGATCGTCTAGGCGCAGCGCGCCATCCTGACAACGGGCGGACCCGTCGGTCCTGGCCCCGCGCCGATCGCTGCCCGACGATGACCGGCGGGCTGCATCCCCGAAGGCTTCAACCGGAAACCGCGTCACTCCTCCGCCGCGTCCGGGATGGTCTCGCTGAACGGCACCGTCAGAACCGGCCGGCCGGCCGCGTCGACGATGTCGAACGCGCAGGCGAACCAATCCCGCACCGCGTCCGAGCGGCCGCGGCGGATCAGGTCCCGGGCCGCCTGCAGCGCATAGGCCCGCGCCGCCGCGGCGTCCGGCAGGACGCTGCCCTCCGGGTCGATCGCGATCCGGCCGGGGTCGGTCCCGTAGCGGAGGTTGAAGAAGTAGCGGCCCATCAGGCGCCCCCGATCAGCCGCGCGTATTCCGCTTCCGCCGCCCCGTAGCTGGCATTCGCCACCAGCCGGAGCCGCTCCCGGTCGAGGATCTGGACGCGGCCCCGCCGGCCGCGGATGCCGCCGCCGCCCTTTAGGTTCTGCAACGCCAGCGTGACGCCCGAGCGCTGCACGCCGAGCATCATCGACAGGCATTCGTGCTTGAGCGGCAGGTCGTCCCCGTCCGTACGGTCGTGGCACATCAGCAGCCAGCGCGCGAGGCGCGTCTCGAGCGTGAAGGTCGCGTTGACGTAGGCCGTGTGCCGCGCCTGCACGAGCTCGGTCTGCACGTAGCGCAGAAGCAGGCGGTGCAGGCTCGGGCTGGCTTCGGTCGCCGCCGACAGGGCCGCGGCCGGGATGCGCCACGCCGCGCCGGCGATCTGGACGAAGCACGCGCTCGCCACCCGGTCGGAGCCGAGCAGGACCGGCACGGCCCCGACCATCCCCTCCCGGCCGGTCATGCCGACCTCGGCCCGGCCCTGGCTGGCCTCGGCGGTGATCGAGGCGACGCCGCTGTCCAGGAAGTACAGGTCCTCGACCGGCTGATGGCTCCGGATCAGAGGCTCCCCGAGCGGCAGCTCCGCGTGGCGCAGATGCGGCCGGAGCGTAGCGAAATCTTCAGCCCGCATCGCCCGCAGGAGCTGGTTGCGCGTGTCGCGCTGTGCCGTGTGGTCCACGGATCCTCTGGAATCGGAAGGAGCGGCCTGGCGGTGTCGCCGAACCGGGCCGTAAGCGCCGAAGATAGATCGGACGCATTCGATTGAAACTAACCGACGTTATGGTTTTCCATGCTCGCCGGATTCGTGCCAGCTCAAGATTTGTTTTCGCACAGGAGGAAGATTTAAATCTACATTATTGACCGGGAATACTTGAAGGCCGGATTACAGTCGCAAAGAGCGGCGCGGCGCTGAAACCCAATCTGTCAGGGAGAGCGATGGACCTCGACCCACAGCGCATCGTCCTCGTCGCCGAGCCGGATCCGATCGTCGGTCTCGATCTGGCGGATGCGCTGGAGGCGGCCGGCTACCACGTCGTGGGGCCGTTCCGGACGGCCGCCGCGGTCGAGGCGTGGCTCGCCGGCCGGACGCCGGCCCTGGCGGTTCTCGATGTCGAGCTCGCCGGCCGGTCCAGCGCGGCGGCGGCCGAGGTGCTGCGCGGCCGGCAGATCCCCTTCGTGGTCCACACCGCCTTCGCGACCCACAAGACCCTGCCGGACGCCTTCGCGGGGGCGCCGCGCCTGTGCAAGCCCGCCTGGACGCGCGACATCGTCGAGCTGCTCGCGCAGCTGCCGCAACCCGCCGGCACGCCACGCTGATGCGGCCGCTCCCGGCCGCCGCCAATCCCGTCCTCGCCAAGCTCGACGGCGTCGGCCCGCTGCCGGAGGCGGACCGCGCGCCGCTGCGCGCGATCATGGCCGATTCGCGCTGGGTAGCGGTGGGCCTCGTCAGCGAGGATGGCGATCCTTTGCCGAGCACCCCGATCGATCCGGCCGACACGACCGGCCTGACCCGCGTCCCCGTCAACCGCTCGCTCCGGGACATGCGACAGGACGGTCCGATCGCGCGGCGCGAGCGCCGCCCGCGCATCCTCGACCTGCCGCGCCTGCGCGCCCGCGCCGCGTTCGACCCGGCCTATCTGCAGCGGACCGGGCGCGACGCCGCGTAGGGAACGGGCGGCAGGCCTTCGCGGCCCGGACGATCCGGGGCCGCGCATCGGTGGTGAGGGGCCGACCGGTCGCGCTGCCGGACCGGCATTCGCTGACCGCCGCGTGGATCGCCTCGAACCCGCCCGATCCGGCCGCTGGGCTCCGAATATTGCGCAAAATGTTTTCGGATAATTTGGTATCCGAGTGCCGATCTGTCGGATCGGCCGAACGGTCCCGGCGCCAATGGCAACGAATTGGCAAGGTCTGGCCGCCATCGTGACGCGGCGGCGGGGGCTTGCCTGGCCCGGGATCCCGGACGGCCGCGCGACACACCAGCGATGTGGATCGGTCTCAAGACGGCAGCCATCATGAGCCGCGCGGCGCATGCGGAGACGGCCGGGGCGGATCGCCGCCTGGGGCCTCGCGCCCTGCTGGCCTTTTCCCGCAGCCGGGATGGCGCCTCGGCGGTGGAATTCGCGATCGTGGCGATGCCGTTCCTGGCGCTGGTCGGAGCCACCCTGGAGGCCGGCATAACCTATTTCGCGCAGGAGATCCTGCAGCAGGCGGTGACCGATGCCGGCCGCCAGATCTACACGGGCCAGTTCCAGGGGAACAATGCCGGCGTCACCGATTCCACGACGCTGCTCAACAACTTCCGCACCGCCATGTGCTTCCCCGGCGGCAAGCCGCGGGTCACGATCTTTCCCTGCGCCAACGTGCGCATCAGCATCACGAAGGCCGCGAGCTTCGACTCGGCCGCGCCCGTACAGGCGACGGCGACCAACCCGAAGACCGGGGTGTCGGACTGGAATGCGGGCTTCGCGTCGTACACCTGCGCCCGGGCGAGCGACGTCGTCGTCGTCCAGGCGGCGGTCGACATGCCGGTCTTCTTCCCGCTGCTCGGTGCCGCCAAGGCCACGCTGCCCAATGGGCGCCGCGTCCTCCAGGCCGCCAGCGTCTTCCAGGTCGAGCCGTTCAACTCCTCCAACGCCTGCCCCTCCAGCTCGTGACAGGGCCTGTCCTGCCAGGCCCTGTCCTGCCGGGGCGCGCCGGGTTCCCGACCCGGTTTCGGGATGACGCGCGCGGGGTGGCGGCGATCGAGTTCGCGCTGGTCCTGCCGGTGCTCGTCGCGCTGTATTTCGGGATGACCGAGCTCGTGCGCGCCGTCGACACCAGCCGCAAGGCCACGCTCTACGCGCGCACCATCGCCGACCTGGCCGGGCGCGCCACCAACGGCAGCCCGACGGTGAACGACATGGCCGCGATCCTGAACGCGTCCGGTGCGATCATGCGGCCCTACCCGACGGCGAACCTGCAGGTCGCCATTCACGCCATGGGCGTCGAGAACGTCTCCGGCTCCCTGATCGGCGGCGTGTGTTCCAGCTATCCGCAGAACGCCCGTCCCGTCCTCACCCTCAACGGCAGCAACGGGCTGCCGGCGACACCCGCGACCTTCCAGTACGACGGCGCCCGGTACGTTCTGGCCGAGGTCTCCCTGGCCTACGCGCCGGTCATCGGCTCGACCCTGTTCCGCTCGATTTTCGGCACGCGGGGACTGGTGTTCAGCCGGCAGGTCTCGTGGGCCCAGCGCCTCGACAAGGGCGAGGTGATCATGCCGGGAGGCGCGAAGTGCCCAAGCTTCTGACCCGTCTCTCGGCTTGGCTCGCCCCCCGGGCGCACCGGCCCGGCGCCCGCTTCGGGCGGGCTCGGAGCGGCCAGGTGGCGATCCTCTTCGCCGTCATGGCCATCCCGATGCTGTTCGCGTCCGGGGCGGCGATCGATCTCGGCCGGCGCAACGCCGCCAAGGCGCAGCTCGATGTCGCGGTCGACGCGGCCGTGCTGGGCGTGATCACCCAGAAGACCAACACGCTCACCGACGTCATGCTCGCCAACGCCCGCACGCAGTTCCTGGCGGATGCCGCGAAGGTCCCGGGCGTGACGATCACCTCGTTCGTCCTGACCCCGGCGCCGGGCGCCACGCAGGTCGGCCTGACCGCCACCTACACTGCCACCGTGCGGACGACGCTCGGCAGCATGATGAACGTCGTGACGATGAAAATCGGCGGCCAGTCGGCCAGCGTGCGCAACGTCGCGCAGTACATCGACTTCTACCTGCTCCTGGACAATTCGCCGTCGATGGGTCTCGCCGCCACCACCGCCGACATCGCCAACATGAAGCGCGTGACCTCGCCGGCCTGCGCCTTCGCCTGCCATCTTCTCAACGGCAACGGCACCGAGAATACCAACGACAATTACAACATCGCCAAGAGGAACAACATCAAGCTCCGGATCCAGGTCCTGCGCGACGCCGTCGCGAACCTGGTGACCTCCGCCAAGGCGAGCATGAGCCTGACGCAGCAGTTCCGGATGGAGATGTGGACCTTCAGCGACATCCAGACCCGGCTGATCCAGCTGACGCCGTCGCTCGATCAGGTCAGCACCGCGGCCGCCCAGATCGATCTGGCGTATTCCTACCAGGATCAGCGCGACAGCCAGACCGCCTACGAGCGGGCGATGGCCAAGATGACCAGCACGATCCCGGCCAGCGGCAACGGCGTGACCACCGCCACCCCGATCCGGTTCCTGTTCTTCGTCACCGACGGCGTCCAGGACACGCCCATCGACGGCACGATGAGCAATGCGAGTTCCGGCTACAAGATCAACAACAACCGGTTCATCAGCCCGATCAGCCCCTCGACCTGCCAGGCGATGAAGAACAGCAACATCCGGATCGGGATCATCTACACGCAGTATCTGCCGTTGTATGACAACGACTTCTACAATTCCAACGTGAAGCCATACGAGAACAACATCGGCCCTCTGCTGAAGAGCTGCGCGACCGACGGCCTGTATTTTCCCGTGTCGACGGACGGCGACATCAACCAGGCGATGCAGCAGCTGTTCAGCGCGGCCCTGGCGTCGGTGCGCATCACCAATTGAGGCCGGTCGCGGTGCGGTGCGGCGCTTTGCGTGACCCGGGAGCGGACGTTCCCGCACGAGCGATGGCGCGTCCCCGTCCAGGCGCTCGCGCATCCCAGGGAGCCCGAGCCTTGTAAGGTTCGGCCGCGGCGAATCCCGGCACGGCCAGCGCCCTCATCCTGCCGTTGACCCGATATCCATGTTCGCCTCCCGGATGTTCAGGCCTGCGGGACGACGGTTGGGCACGCGCATCATTCAAGGATCGCGGCAGCGGCGGGCGGATTGAACAGCCGTACCGCGCGTATCGACAGAAATGCCGCAGGTTCGCGAATTTGTTTCCAATCGGTTTCTGTATTCTCTATTCATTAATTAATGAACATTAAGTTTCCGATGTCGATCAAATGGTCTGCAGTTTGTTGACTCGACCGTCACGGGGGCGCGCGCCATGTCTCTATTTCGTAATCTCAGGATTATCGTCAAGCTTGCGATACCGGCTCTGATCTTGGCCCTCGTTGCCGGAAGCGTCGTTGTCATTGCGCGCGCGAATCTCGATGCTCTGGAGGAGAACACCCGCGCGATCGTCGACGTGCAGGCGATGCGGGCCATCATCGCGCTGCGCCTTGAGACCGCCGTGGACGAGGCGATCATTCGCGAGAAGAACGTCATCATCGAGACGGATCCGGCCCTGATGGCGGACCATTTCGAGCACTTCAAGGCCGCGAAGGAGCGCGCTCTGACCGCGGTTGATCGGCTCATCGCCATGGCCGACACCGAGACCCGCCGGACGACCAACGCAGGCATCAAGGCGAGTTTGCTCGACTTCTTTGCCGTGGCCGAGCGCTCCGTCGCGCTGGGGCTCAAGAACCAGAACGACGCGGCCGCGAAGGTGTCGAACACGGAGGTTCGTCCTGCGCGGTTGACGATCGTGGAGGCCGTGACCAAGCGGGTGGAAGCCAACATCCGGGATCTGGAGGCCGCGAAGGTCAAGGCGGCGGAGACCACCGAGGCCGCGCGCCGGACCCTGACCCTGGGCGCCGCGATCGGCCTGCTGACCGCATTCGGCCTGCTCGGCGCCATCGTCATCCAGGGCATCACCCGTCCGCTCGCCAATCTGGTCGCCGTGCTGCAGCGCATGGCGCAGGGTGAGATCGATTCGGAGATCAAGGAGGCTAGGCGCGGCGACGAGATCGGCGCGGTCGGCCGGGCGGTTGAAGACATCAAGACGATGGTTGCCCGCAAGGCCGCCGAGGAGGCGGAGATCAAGGGCCGCGCCGACGCCGCGGCTGCGGCCGAGCGGCGGCGCACGATGATCGAGCTGGCGGACGGCTTCGAGCGGGCGGTGGGCGGGATCGTCGGCACGGTCTCGGCGTCGGCGACCGAGCTGCAGGCGACCGCCAGCACCATGACCGCGACCGCGACGGAGACGGCGAGCCAGTCGACCACCGTGGCGGCTGCGGCGGAAGAGGCGGCCTCGAACGTCAACACTGTGGCGGCCGCCGCTGAGGAATTGGGCAGTTCCGTTCAGGAGATCGGCCGGCAGGTCAGCGGCTCGGCGCGCCTCGCGCAGCAGGCGGTTCTGGCCGCGGATCAGACGGCCGCCCTCGTCCAGGCGCTCAGCCAGACCTCGGCCCGGATCGGCGACATGGTCGGGATGATCTCGGGCATCGCGGGTCAGACCAATCTGCTGGCGTTGAACGCCACGATCGAGGCGGCGCGGGCCGGCGCAGCCGGGCGCGGCTTTGCCGTCGTTGCCTCCGAGGTGAAGGCGCTTGCCGAGCAGACCGGCAAGGCCACCGAGGAGATCGCCCGGCAGATCGGCGAGGTCCAGAGCGTCACCCATCAGGCTGTATCGGCCATCGGCGGCATCACCGGCCAGATCCGCGAGATCGACGCGGTCGCCACCAGCATCGCGGCGGCGGTGGAGCAGCAGGGGGCAGCGACGCAGGAGATCGTCCGGAACGTCAGCCAGGCGGCCATGGGCGCCGGCGAGGTGACGAGCAACATCGCCGGCGTAGCCCAGGCCTCGGAGGAGACGGGGGCGGCCGCCAGTCAGGTGCTGTCGGCGGCGTCCGATCTCTCGCGCCAGTCCGAGCATCTCGGGGCGGAGGTCACGCGCTTCCTCGCCACGGTGCGGGCCGCCTAAGGGCTCCTGGCGTGCCCACCCGGTAACCGCGGCCCGCGTCTATTCGCGCGGAGCGAAGCAATCCAGGGCGGCGCCAGGCTCACCGGCCTCGTGCCGCCCCGGGTCGTTTCGCGTCGTGCGTGAGGGCGTCCGAAGCCTCGGTCGGAAACCATCTCGGACACGCTGACGGAACCACGCCGTCGGAGCCTCGTGGCGGAGACCCTTCCGCACGCCAAAATGTTTCACATGAAACATTAACCACGTCCGGCCGCGCTCACCCGACCGGCCACGGGGCGGCAGGCGCCTGCGCGGCCGGCATGCCCGGACCCGGCCGCGGCCCTGCGGCGGCATCCTCGGGGCCGGTCGGCATTGTCATGTCCGCCGGTATCCGCCCAGCGTCCCGACATCGACATAGGCCGAGCCCACGCCTGCGCCCGGTGCCCGGCCGCCCGCTGCCAAGTCGGCCTTGACCCGGTACCGCTATACTCGTCGGCGCAGAGCCGGGCGCGCCAGCGCGCATGCGGCTCCATCAGCATGCGGCCCGGCATCTTGAGCGCGCCCCAGATCCAGCTGGAGGTGGAGTTCGGCTGCTCGACCTGGATCTCGCGCACCGCGCCGGCCCGGTCCGCCACCGCCGCGTCGAAGTGCTCCGGCTGGACCGGGAAAAGCAGGAACGACAGGGTGTCGGCGGGCCGCTGGATCAGTGCGTCCTGGGGCAGCCAGATCGTGTCCGGCAGGCCGACGATCACCGGCTCGCCCGGGGGGATGAGCGGCCGGGGGAGAAGATCGGATCGCACAGGCCGCTCGGCCTCGGCTGCACAACATAGGCGATCGGGGTCACACCGTAGCCGGCGCCGAAACATTCGACGATGTCCGACTCGTCCGGCGAGATCACGAAGCAGATCTTGCGTGCGCCGCCGCGGATCATCCGCTCGACCCCGTCGCGCAGGCGGCTGCCCACCGGGAGCAGCTCCTTCGAGACGGCGAGGGGCTGGATGCGGCTCCCCCGCCCGGCCGCCGGCACGATCCCCCACATGTCAGGCGCACGCCGCGGGGTGGTCCGCCAGGGTGCGGGCCCGGCCCGCCGCGGCGATGCGGCGGATCTCGGCGTCGCCTCGACCGAGGGCGGCCAGCTTGTCGGACCGGTCGCGAGCGATCAGGATCTCCGCTCTGGTTCGGTCGCCGCGACGAGAGCCGGGCCCTGTGTCTCCGGTGTCCTCGCCGGTTCGGCCCCGGCGGGCTAGCAACCTCTCAGCATGACGACATCGAGCTGGCGCGATCTTCGGAATGAGAAGGCTCGGGCGCGGCTGCAGCGGGCCCTGCCGCCGGTCTTTCCCGTGCCGGTCCTGCATCACGCTTTGGCGCGGCCCCTGATCCCGCCGACGCCGCGGCTCGCCGTCGAGAGCTACTGGCGGGCCCATATTCTCCGGGCCGACCGGCTGGCGCGCGCCCTGGCGGCCCGGTCGGGGACGCCGGAGGGCTGGACCTGGCAGCTCGGCGCGGAGGGCCGCGCCGGCAGCTTCCGGATGCCGCCCGCGCCCTTTCGCGAGCCCGCCTTCGCCCGGGGCCAAGGCGCCTGCTGCATCTGCGGCCAGCCGGTCTACAAGTTCGGCTGGCACCAAGACCTGTGGAAGCGCGGGCAGCCCAACGCGAATGCGGCCTGGCATGCGGCCTGTGTCGCCGCCTGGAAGTTCTGGATCGCCCCGCACGCGCAGGTGCGGGTGCTGAAGCTCCGCCAGCGGCACCGCTGCGCGACCTCCGGCAAGCGGCTGCTGCGCAGCGCCGAGGTCGATCACGCCCTGCCGCTCTACCGGGTCTGGCGCGAGCACCGCACCCGGCCCTGGCCGGAATTGCTGGCCTACTGGGGCACGCCGAACCTGCAGGTCGTGAACCGGGCCGTCCATGTCGACAAGTGTCGCGACGAAGCGGCCGAGCGCTCCCAGACGCTGCGGCTGTCCCGATTCCGCGTGGTCGAGGATGAATCCGGCTTCGAGGTGATCGAGGAGGCGTGAGCCGACAGGCTCAGCCGCCCACGGCCTCCAGGGCGCGCGACAGGTCGGCGAGGAGATCGGCCTCGGCCTCCAGCCCCACCGACAGACGCAGCAGCCCATCCGTAATGCCGGCGATCGTCCGCGCCTCCGGATCCATCGCGGCGTGCGTCATGGTCGGCGGATGGGCGACCAGGCTCTCGACGCCGCCCAGCGACTCGGCCAGCGTGAACACCCGGAGCGCCTCGACGAAGCGCTTCACCGCCTCGCGCCCGCCCGTCAGCTCGAAGCTCAGCATGGCGCCGAAGCCCGCCTGCTGGGTCTTGGCCAGGGCGTGTCCCGGATGCGTGGGCAGGCCGGGATAATGCACGCGGGCCACCGCCGGATGCGCGTCGAGGAAGGCGGCCAGGGCCGCGGCGTTCTTCTGCTGCTGCTCCACCCGCACGAACAAGGTGCGCAGGCCCCGCAGGGTCAGATAGGCGTCCAGCGGCGAGCCGGTAACGCCGATCGTGTTCGCCCAGGCGGCCAGATCCTCGCCCACGGCTTTGTCGGCGGCGATCACGGCCCCGCCGATGACGTCGGAATGGCCGTTCAGGAACTTGGTGGTGGAGTGGACGACGAGATCCGCCCCGAGGGCGATCGGCTGCTGCAGGGCGGGCGACAGGAAGGTGTTGTCGACCACCGCCAACGCGCCCACGGCCTTCGCGTCCGCGGTGATGCGGCGGATATCCACCACCCGCATCAGCGGGTTGCTCGGCGTCTCGACGAGTATGACCTTCGGCCGTTCGGCCAGCGCCGCCGCGAGCGCGTCCGGATCGGTCTGGTCGACGAAGGCCACCCGGTAATGGCCCCGAGCGCTGCGGAAGCTGAGCAGGCGGTGCGTCCCGCCGTAGCAATCGTGCGGCGCGACCAGCAGGTCGCCCGGCCGCAGGCTCGACAGCGCGAGGTCGAGGGCCGCCATGCCGCTCGCGACCATCACGGCCCGGGCGCCGCCCTCGAGCTTGGCGATCGTGTCGGCCAGCGCGTCGCGCGTCGGATTGCCGAGGCGCGAGTAATCGTAGGGCCCGGCCTGCTCGAAGGCCGGGAACTTGAAGGTCGTCGACAGGTGGATCGGCGCGATCACGGCCCCGAAAGCCGCATCCTGGGCCACGCCGTTCGCCGCCGCGACGGTGCGAGCCGCAAATCCCTCTGACATCGATTCTCTCCGCGCCGGATCCGTGGCGCGTTCTTTATGGAGAACGGATCCGGCTTTCAAGAGAACGATCCTGCCAATCAGGTCTTCCCAGCGGGCAGAGCGGCCCGGTGCGGCCGCCAGGGTGCCATGCTGGCGAAGACGCCATCCCGGCGGATCAGACCGTGCATCAGCGCCGCCCCGAGATGGGCGAGAATCACGCCGAACAGACCGTAGGCCAGCACGGTGTGGAGCTGCCGCAACGCTGCGTAGAGGATCGGGCTCTGCGGCAGGATCGGCGGCAACACCACCGGGCCGACGAGCACGACCGGATAACGCGCCGCCGACAGCATGGCCCAGCCCACCAGCGGCATCGCCAGCATCAGGCCGTAGAGCAGGACATGCGAGCCGTGCGCCGCCCGTCGCTGCCAGCCCGGCAGATCCACCGGCAGAGGCGGCGGCGGGCGCCGCCAGCGGTTCGCCAGCCGCAGCACGGCCAGCATCAGGATCAGGATGCCGAGCGGCCGATGCAGCGCCACGAGCGCATGGTAGTCGGCCAGCGAGGTCACCATGGCGACGCCGATCAGCAGCATGGCCAGGATCAGCGCCGCCATGACCCAGTGGAGCAGGCGCGCCGGCCGATTGAAGCGGGCAGGGGCGGTCACAGGCCGGCTCCCGGGTGCGGCGCGCCGGTGACGGCGCTGGGCGTCTTCGCCTCGCCGGCGCGGCGGGTGAAGGATTGCGCGTAGGCGGCTGAGCGGGCGCTCAGGAGCGGGTCGTCGCTCGGCGCGATGCCGTCCGGCAGAACGAGGGGGTCGAAGTTGATGTCGCGGCAATTGCCGGCGGCCTCCGGCGTCGCCCCCGTGAGGGTCAGGGTCCCGACATCCACGGTCTCGCGCCCAGCGGGCCAGGGCCGGGTCGCGTCGGCGGTCGGATCCTCCGGCTGAGCGAGCGTCACGACGAGGTGCCAGCTTTGCGGGCCTTGCCGCAGCTGTGCGGCGAGATCGTCGAACAGGTAATTCATGTCGTCCTGCACGGCCTGGGCGGTCTCCGGCGCCGCAATGCCGTCCGGGACGAAGGCCCAGCGCACCGCCCGCGTGCCGCCGTCGGCAGCCACGAACCGGAAGGCGTTGAGGCTCCAGTAGGTGCTGTCGGCAAAGCCCGAGGTCACCGTCCGGGCCTTGATCAGCGCGGCCGCCTTCGCGCTCTCGGGATGCACGGCGAAGAACGCCTTCAGGCGCTCCGGATCCGGCTTGCCGGTAGCGGGATCGGGCTGGGCGGCGCGGAGCTGCTCGTAGAAGGCCTCCGGGGTGCGCACGGGGAAGACCGGGATATTGTTCACGCCGGTGCGCCATTCCTCGCCGTCCGGGAGACGGAAGCGCAGGGCGAGGCTGCGCACGGTGGTCCCGGCATCCGCCGCGTAGGGCTGGCCGCCGGCCAGCGCGACCCGCCCCTCGACGGGGGTCACGCGTCCCGCCGAGAACACACCCGCCCGGGAGAGCGGCACTCCGGCGCCGTTGCCGGTGAAGGCGCCCGCCACGCACAGGCCCTTGGCGTGGTTGCGCCGGAAGCCGGGATGCGGCCCGTTGACCTGCTCGAAGCGGTCGACGACCCGCGCCGGGGTGAGGCTGCCGGGCGAGAGCCAGCCCCCCGCATACGCGAAGGTGCCGGCCGTCGTGCCGACCAGCGCGCCGATCGCGGCCAGGCGGAGCAGCAGGGCGCGCGGGCTCATCCCGGGCGGAGCCCCGGCGAGGTCGTTCAGAAGCGTCATCGGATCCCTCGGCAACAGGCCGCGATGGCGCCTATTCGAACGCGGGATGCGGCGGTTTCACGCGCGGGCCGTCTCGAGCCATGCGCTGGTGAGGGCCGAGGGTTGCGCTGTGCAAGGCAGGCGCGCTGGGCCGGTCAGGCGGCGCGGCTCTCGGTCTGCGCGGCCGGCGCCTCGGCCCCGTCCTCGATACCGGCGGCCTCCTGGGCCATGGCCTGCGCGAGAATCCGTGCCCGCCCGGCCCAGAGGTCGCGCGCGCCGCGCATGGCGCCGAGCCGGTCCTCGGCCGCCGCCAGGGCCACCTGAAGGGCGTCGATCTCGGCCCGCAGGTCGGTCGTGCGTTGCCGCTCGCTCGCCAGCGCCGCCTTGAGCACCGACAGGGCCGCCTCGGTCGCCCCGCGGGTCCCGGCGGATCGGTTCGCTGCCGGGCGGGCTTGCGCCTCCGCGGCGGCCTTGGTCGACGGCGGACGATCGGCCGCCGCCAGCCCGGCATCCGGGCGGATCTGCGCGATCTCGGCCCGTACCTGTGCGACGTCGAGCCCGGCCGCGCCCCGCGGCTCCGGTTCCTCCGCGGCAACCGGGGCAGCCGTTTCGGCGGCCGGGATACCCTCTTCCTCCATGACGAGGCCGTGCAGCATGGTGAAGACCCGGTCGCCGTCGAGGCGCGCGAGGTCGAACCCGCTCTCGGCCGCGAGGCCGTCGAACCGGGCCTGCCCGTGCGACGAGTGGCCCACGAAGGCCATCGACCAGTTGGCGAAGCCGCGGCTCTCGGCGGGGCCGCATTGCAGGACGGTCACGTCGCTGTGGCGGAGATCGCGCTGGATCCGCTCGAACGTGGCTTCGACTCCCCGGCGCGGGCCCTCCAGCACCTGCGCGAAGGCGCCCGCGTTGAACATCAGCGCGCCGGTCACGCCGACCTCCCGGTTGTTCCGCTGCGAGGCGTCCAGGATCTGGCGGACCGCCGCCGTCACCTCGGCTTCCGGTCCCTGGAGCAGGTTCTTGCTGGCGTAGACGAGGCGGTAGAGGTCGCTCATGGCGTTGCGTCCGGGAGAAGGAGGGTCAGGCCTGCGGATAGCCGGCGAAGACCCGGGCGAGGTCTTCGGTGGGGACGGGCTTGCTGATCAGGTAGCCCTGGACGTCGGTGCAGCCCTCCAAGCGGATGCGCTGCATCTGCTCGGCGGTCTCGACGCCCTCGGCGACCGTGGTCATGCCGAGGCTCCTGCCGAGGCCCGCGATCGCCCGGATGATCGCCTCACCGTCGGGCTTGCTCGTCAGGTCCTTCACGAAGGAGCGGTCGATCTTGATCTTGTCGAACGGGAAGGAGCGCAGGTAGCTCAGCGACGAGTAGCCGGTGCCGAAATCGTCCATCGAGACGCGCACCCCGAGCTCCCGGAGCCGGTGCAGGGTCTGGAGCGTCTTGTCGTTCTCCTGCAGCAGCACGCCCTCGGTGATCTCCACCTCCAGGCGCCGGGCCGGCAGGCCCGAACCTGCCAGGGCCGAGATGATGGTCTCGACGAGCCGGTCGCTCTTGAACTGCGCCGGCGACACGTTCACCGCCACCGACATGGAGGCCGGCCAGGTCATGGCATCGCGGCAGGCCTGGCGGATGACCCATTCGCCGATCGGCACGATCAGGCCGATCTCCTCGGCCAGCGGGATGAAATCGAGGGGCGAGACCAGCCCCCGGTCGGGATGGCGCCAGCGGATCAGGGCCTCGCAGCCGCTCAGCGCATTGCTCTGGAGCTGCAATTGCGGCTGATAATGCAGCTGGAACTCGCGGCGGGCGAGCGCCTGGCGCATGTCCAGTTCGAGCTTCCGGCGCGCCTGCATGCGCGCGTCCATCTCGGGCTCGAAGAACCGGTAGGTGCCGCGGCCGTCGAGCTTGGCCCGATAGAGGGCGAGATCGGCGTTCTTCAGCAGCCGGTCGGCATCGACCCCGTCTTCCGGAGCCAGCGCCACGCCGACGCTGGCGCCGATCGTCAGCAGGTGGCCCTCCACCATGTAGGTCCGGCCGATCAGGTCGACGATGCGGCGGGCGAGCGCCTGCGTACCCGCGGCGTCGCGCACGCCCGCCTGCAGGATGACGAACTCGTCGCCGCCGATCCGCGCCACCGTGTCGGTGGGCCGCACGGTCGAGCGCAGGCGGTCGGCGACCTTCTCCAGCAACGCGTCGCCGATCGGGTGGCCGAGCGTGTCGTTGACCGGCTTGAACCGGTCCAGGTCGATCAGCAGCACGGCGCAGGCCTCACCGTCCCGCTGCAGACGCGCCAGCGCCTCGGCGAGACGCTCGCGCAGATGCAGGCGGTTCGGCAGGCCGGTCAGGGGATCGAGGCGCGCCATCGCCTCGGCGCGGGCCTCGGTGGCCTTGCGGGTGCTGACATCCTCCAGCGTCACGACCCAGCCGCCATCCGCGAGGGGATGGAGTTCGGCCTGGACCGTGTGGTCGGCGCGTCCGAGTTCGAACACGGCCGGCAGCCGGCGGTCGAGCGACCGGCGGAGCGCGCGGAAATCCGCACGCCGGGACGGGGCGCGCCCGCCCCGCAGCGCCCGCAGCAGCGGAAGCGCGGCGGCATTGTCCCGCAGGGTCACCGCGAGGTCGCCCAGCAGCCGCTGCGCCGGGGCGTTGGTGGCGATCACCGCGCCGCCGGCATCGATCATCAGCAGGCCCTGCCGGACCGCATCGAGGTAGGGCAGCAGGGTGTCGCGCCGCGTCGGCTCCGGCCCCATCGGGATCAGACGCGCAGCCTCCCGGCTCGGCGTGGCGACAGGCTGAAGATCCGGGCTCATGCCAGATGGCCTTGGAGGTGTCTGCCGGGCGGCGCGCGGCAGGAAAACCGGATCTGGATACGCCAGGAGATGCTAATTCAGCGTTTAGATGGCCGAACGCCGGCAGGTTGATCCAAGTTAAGCGGATGAACCCGCACGGCTTATCGGACGGGACCAGCCGCGCGATTCCGCCTGGATCGACCGGACGTCGGGAACCCGGCGACGAGCCACGCGGCCGAGCTGTCCTTGCGGACCGCGCCAGGACGGGCGACGGCGCGGCGCCGGAGGGCCGAGTCCAGAGCCTCGGGCGTCGCCTCACGCCCGGATACGGGCGGTCGAGGGATCGGACGATCCGGCGCTGAGTCGCGGCCCACCGGGACCGCGCTGCGCCGCCTGACCCGTGATCGCGCGGCATGCGGCGGACCGCAGTGGCGCCGCCGCCATCCTGGCGCAGCGTGCATGTCGGCCAAGCCCTTGCGCATCCCGACCGAGACCCCTAAATGGCGTTCACCGGCAGCGACGGCACGCCGTCCGCCGGATTTCCATCAGCACTGCCGGCCAGCCTCGACCCTCGGGTCGGAACGCTGTCGGGCTTGAGCCCAGGCTTGATCCCGAACCCGGTGACTGAGGAAGCGTCCACCGTTTAGCGCCGCACAGGAATGGTCCTCGGGCTGTTCCGCGCTTCGTCGACGGAGGCACCGAATACCGGCTCGCCCGGTTCGGTTCCATCGCCGGGAAAAAGGGCGGTTGACACGGAAGTCTGGGGCGGCTTATACGGCGCCTCCCGACGCGGCACCGAAGCAAAACGGACCGGGTCGGACGGACTTCTCGAGGTTTAGAAAAGTAGATCTGGCGAAAGCCAAGGTACTTGACTTCTCCTCAGCCGGTAATTACGAGAGTGATTACTGATCTTTGACAAGTTGGAATGAGGAAGGGAGACGCGGGCGGCGTTTGTCCTTGCGGCTGGGTCTTTATGGCCTGGCGTGAGTAGACTTGTGCCGATCTGTTGTTCTTCTTTCTGAGCTCACCGAC
>Ga0255028_100035_pt1 | contig 40203 bp, 30 predicted proteins | sample DRGLUT_MetaT_FD_178168 | JGI IMG/M metagenome (GOLD analysis project Ga0255028, IMG submission 178168) | Metatranscriptome of freshwater microbial communities from Pennsylvania, United States - DR:GLUT (Metagenome Metatranscriptome) | ecosystem: Environmental > Aquatic > Freshwater > Creek...
GAACACCGCATCGGCATCGGAGGCCGCGGCCGCCAGGTCGGTGGTGAAGATCAGCCGCTCCTGCCGCACGTTCTCGGCGACCAGCGCGTCGAGGCCCGGCTCGTAGATCGGCATGCGGCCGGCGTTCAGGCTGGCGATCTTGTCGGGGTCCCGGTCGATACAGACCACGGTGTGGCCGAAATCGGCCAGGCACGCTCCCGAGACCAAGCCGACATAGCCGGCCCCAATCATCGCAATCCGCATAACTGCGCCTTTCACAATGCTGGGACTGGGTGCCGTCTACGTGTCAGGCGTGGGCATCGGTGAGCAGCGCGCCCCGCTCGAGTCCCTGAATGAACTCTGCCGCTCTCTCGACGCCGTTGCTAGCCGCGCGTCGGATCCAGCCAACCCCATCCTCGGCGTTTTTCTCAACTCCTAGACCTTGCAACAACATCACTCCGACGTTGTACTGAGCAATGCCGTCATTAAGCTGCGCTGCCTCTACGTAGTGCTCGTAACCCAACGCGAGGTCCTTGCTCACGTGAGCGCCCTGACAAAACAGCACTCCCAACAAGAAGTGAGCGCGAGCTTCCTTCGCAGCTGCGGCTTCGGTTAAGAGCGCAATGCTTCTCGGGATATCGGCAGGGAGCCGCTCGCCCGAAAGCAACGCCTCTCCGAGAATCGCTTTTGCACGGTCGCTCCCCTTTCGGGCTGCCTGCTCTAGCGACTGAAGGACCGCGTCCAGATCAGGTCCTGCGGACTCACGTTGCAGCAACATCTCGCAAGCCCCGACCTCGCCAGCGTTCATCGCCTCCCTCAGGAGGACGAGCGCCTGCCGTTCATGATCAGCTGTGTCGTCGGCGAGTAACCGTCGCGCCAGCGTGAGCTTGGCTTCGCTGCTGCCACGGGCCGAGGCCCGCTCGATCAACGTTCGAGCGGAGGCGAGTTCCTGCGGAGTGGTTGCCTCCTGTTCCAGGATCTGGCCTAGTCGAAGCTGCGCCTGAGCCAAGCCTCCATCTGCAGCGATTGAAAACCAGCGCCTCGCTTCGGAGACGCTCCGCTCCACGCCCTGACCGTTCAACCGGAACACGCCCAGATTGAAGGCGGCCTGAACGTGGCCGCCGCGTCCAGCAAGCTCGAAGTATCGCGCGGCGTGCCTAAGATCGAGGCCGACGCCTTCGCCGCGCGCGTAAAGGCAGCCGGTCATGAATTGCGCCTGCGCATTCCCGAGGTCCGCAGCCACACGATACCAATGTGCCACCTCGCGCAGATCGGGCTTCACGCGATCACCGCGCCCGTAGAGGTCCGCTAGGAGCAAGGCTGACGGAATATGGTCGCGTTTCGCGCTCAGCCTGAGTCGCTCGATGATCGCGCCGACCTCCGCAGGCGCGAGTTGCCGAGCCAGTGCGAGAACCGCCCCGTCATAAGCAGCAGTCAGGTGCCCCTGCTCGGATGCGAGCGTGAAGTAACGCTCAGCTTCCATGAGATTCTGTTCGGCTCCAGCGCCATCCCGCAGCGCAGCTCCGTACAGATAGGAGCCCGAACCATTCCCGAGTGCTGAGGCTTTCCGCGCCCAGTGCGCGCTCTGCGCCAGATCACGGTCAGCAGCATCCGGCGTCTTATAATACTCAGCCAACCCGAGCGCTGCTTGACTGATCTCGTGCGCCGCGGCTGCGGTGAACCAGCGATGTGCCTCTGCGCGGTCGCCTACGCATCCCTTGCCCGTCAGCAGCAGCCAACCGACATTCGCCTGCGCTTCCGGTTTGCCCGCCTCTGCCGCGTATCGAAGCCACGTAAAAGCAGCCTCCGGCTCGCTGTTAGATGCCAGACCGGCGGGAAACAAAGCGTCGATCAAGGCCGTATCCTGGTCTGCGCGGCATTTCAGCCAAGCAGCGGAGGCGCCGGTCATCCAGCCGAGATCGCGGGCATTCAGGAGAATCAAACCCAACTCGAATTGCGCGTCGACATGGCCCTGCTCGGCGGCGGCGATGTACCAGTGCTTGGCGAGTGCACCAGACCGTCCGCATCCTTGCCCACTCTGATAGGCACGCGCGAGGGCGTGCTGGGCTGACGCATGACCGGCTCGCGCCGCTCGCGCGAGATCGCGGTGCGCGGCTGCTGCTTGACCGCGCGCGCGTTGTCGTTCGGCGCGACGATAGAGGTACCCCGCCGCGAACCTAGGAACACGCATCATCTGGCCGGTCACGGTTCGCGCATTGCGCCGCTCAGGCCGCGACTGGCGCCTGTGACGAGGTACGCGAGGACCGAACGATCGCCGATATGAATATCGGCGGACAGCGTCATGCCGGGGATCAAGCGGAAGCTGGCCGGCACCCGCGTGAATTTGAGCTGATCGATCGACACGCGCGCCTTGTAATAGGGATCGACGGGCTGCCCCTCCTCGTTCAAGCTGAAGGAGCCCTCGCTGACCCAGCGCAGTCGTCCTTCCGCAAATCCATGCTCGACGAAATTGAAGGCGTCGACCTTCAGCGTGACCGGATCGCCGGCGCGCACGAACCCGACCTGACTCGCTGGGATGTTGATCTCAGCCTCGATTGGGGCGTCGAGTGCGACCAAGGTCATCAGCGTGTCGCCTTCACGCAGAACCGAACCCACCGAAGCCTTGGCCCGCGTCAGCACCACAGCGTCGGCCGGCGCGTACAGTTGGACCAGATCCTTGTGGCGCGCCGCTTTCGAGAGCTGGGCAAGGGCGGTGTCGCGGGTACCCTGCGCCGTGACGAGATCCTGAGTGCTTTGTGAAAGCCACTGTTGGAGGAATGCGTCCCTGTCGGCCTGCAGCGAACCAAGCAGCTGTCGCGCCTCAACCATCGCGTTGCGGCCGTTCTCCATCGTGCGCAGCATCTCGAGACGGGTGTCGCTCGCGATCAGAAGGTTCAACAGACTGCCGGCCTGCTTCTCGACCAGCTGTTGGCGCATTCCCTCGATCTGCCCAGAGATCTTCTCCCGCTCGACGTAGCGCGCCTCGTCTCCCTCCAGCTTCTTGATGGTCGCCTTCGTCTGCGCAATCTTCGCGTCGAAGCTCGCGAGCTGCGACTTCAGCTGTGAGGCGCGCTGGTCGAAAAGCTGCTTCTGCAGCTTCTCATAGGGGATGCGCTCCGGGTCCGTGCTGCGCGGCTCGTAGGGGAGGTGAGCCTGTTCGGCCTTCGCGCGTTCGATCTGGGCTTCGAGGCTGGCGATTTGCTTGGTGGCTTGATCCACATCGGCCGACGCAAATGTTGGATCCAAGGTCGCCAGCAGCTGCCCTTTGTGGACCTGCTCGCCCTCGCGCGCGTCCAGGGTTTTGATGATCGATGCGTCGAGCGCCTGAAACAGGATCGGGCCTTGGCTCGGGATGATCCGTCCCCGCTCGCTCGTCACCACACGGTCAACCCGCGCGACGGCCGAGAGGCCGACGCCGACTGTCAGGAACGCGGCCAGGACGAGCGTCGTCACGCGCAAGCCCACCGGTTCGGGCGCCTGCCGGATCTCTCCAGTCTCCGACTCGAAGCGGAGTATCTGGGCGTCGACGTCAGTGCGTGCCATGATGATCCCCCTCAGCTCACGAGGCGCAGCGGCGGCGTGTGCCGTCCGATGGCTCCATTCTGCTGGTTCCACAGGTCGCGGTAGATGTCGCAGCGATCGAGCAACTCCATGTGCGTGCCGCGGTCGTGAACGCGACCGCGCTCCAGCACAAGGATTGCGTCAGAATCGATCAACGATGTGAGGCGGTGCGAGATCACCAGCACCGTCCGCCCCTCTGAAATGCGCTTCAAATTCGCGCTGACGATCGCCTCGCTCTCTGGATCGAGGGCACTCGTGGCCTCATCGAGGATGAGGATGCGGGGATTGGTTATCAACGCCCGCGCGATGGCCAGACGCTGGCGCTGCCCTCCGGAGAGGTTCGTAGCTCCCTCCGGCAGGTAGGTTTCGTAGCCACGCGGCAGGCGGTCGATGAACTCCTCTGCCCCCGCGAGGCGAGCGGCCCGGACCACCTCGTCGAAAGTCGCATCTGTCTTGGCCGCAGTGATATTCTCGCGGATGGTGCCGGCGAACAGGAAGCTGTCCTGCAGGACTACGCCGAGGCTGCCGCGCAGATGATCGAGGGCATATTCCCGGACGTCGATACCGTCGATCTTGATCAGGCCATCATATTCCGTGTGCAGGCGCTGGAGCAGGCGTGTCACCGTCGTCTTGCCCGAGCCGCTTCGCCCCATGATCCCGAGTGTCGTCCCGGCAGGCACGATGAAAGAGGCGCGATCGAGGGCAGGGGTGGTCGAACCCGGATATTTGAATAGGACGTCTGAGAAGCTCACATCGCCGACCAGCGGCTGTCGCACTCCCTGACCTGGCCGCGTCTCCTCGCCGGGGCGATTGAGCATGTCGGCCACCGTGGCGACGGCAATACGGGCCTGGTCGTACTGCTCCACGAGGGTGGACATCTGGCGCAACGGCGCGGCAACGCGCTGCGCCAGAAGGAGAAACACGAAAATCTCACCGATCGCGGCCGGATCTGTCGATGTCACTGCGAGATAGACGCCGATCGCGAGCGAGCCCGATACCATGAAGCGCTCGATCGGCATGATGGCCGCCTGGATTACGGTGGCCAGATTACCCTCTCGAATCCGATGCTGTGCGATCCGGGCCACATGGACGTCGTAGGCGTGCACCTGCCGCGGCTCCAGGGCGAGCGACTTGACCGTTCGGATCCCATGCAGCGTCTGAACTAGGAACGATCCCCGCGCAGTCTGCGCCGCAATGAGGTTCGACAGGCGCCGCCGATACGCCGGAAGCATCACAGCCGTCCACGCACCGATAAGGCCGCAGCAGGCCAACACCACCAGCGTCAACGGCACGCTGAACACGAGCATCACGGGTATGAAAAACACCAAACACAGTGAGTCCAAGACCGTTCCGAAGAGCTGGCTGGTGAGAAAATCTCGGATTCGATAGGCCTCGTTGAGCCTGTGCGTGATGAACCCAACTGGATGGCTCTCAAAAAAATCGACCGGCAAGCGCAGCAATCGATCAAAGATGTACGTCTCCATCTTGACGTCGATGCGCGCGATCAAATGCAGCAGCAACGTCTTACGCAGCGCGGTAAATGCCACCTCGAACACGACGAGCAGTGCGAGACCGATACACAACGCCGCGAACGTGTTCATGGCATGATGCATCATCACGCGATCGGTGAGCAGACGATAGAATAGAATTGGGACTAGGGTCAGCAGACTCAGCGCAACCGCAGCCACCACGACGTCGCGCAGGATGCGCCGCTCGCGCAGGATGAGGCCTGCGAGAAAGCCTAACCCGAACGGCTGTTCCTCGTCGCGGACGCTGTAATCGCGTTTGATCAGGATCGCGGCCCCGTCCCACACGTCTTCCAGCTGCACGCGGTCGAGTACCAGGGGCGCATCTTCCGGCGTAACCGGATCGCGCAAAGTAATCTGCGCGAGTGCGTCTGTACTCTCGACCCGCGTCAAAACCATCGCGGCGCCGGTCTTCAGAATGAGGATCGCCGGAAGAGATCCTCTCAGCCGAACAAGGTGCTTCCAACCCAGGGACAGGTATTTGGCCCTCAACCCGGCGCGACGCGCACAATGCACGAGGTCCGAAACGCCGACCGGACCAGGTTTAAGCTGATTGTCATGGGCTATCTGCTTCGTAGCGAGGTGGAAGCCGTGATGACGCGCCACAATCACCAAGCAATCGAGGAGTGCCTGGTCTCGCGACTCGGGAAAGCTATCAGGTGACGCTATCTGTTCGGCAGACATGGATCTCGCCTAACTTATGAATACGTATAATCAGTAGAAAATGGTCCGCTCTCACGGGCAAGCCGGCCCGAACGCGAGACCGGATTGATTCCGCCCCTGGGCATTGATGCATGATCGTGGCCAATCTCTGGCAGCCGACGGAGCTGAGGTGCACAAAAGCCATTTCCCAGCGTTGGACGCAAGCTGATGGGCGGCCACTATGCTGTTGGTAGACGCTAGGCGCACGCTCAAGCTACCATTCTCGACCTTTTCCGCACGACGACACGCCGCGAGAAAAACTCGCTTTTCTTCTGTGCGGTCGCTCGACACGGCGGACGCCGATCTGTGCGCGGTCAGGCAGTGAGTGGGCGAAGCCCGCCGAGCCGCAGTCGCGGCTCTCCAGCATGGCGCCGTCGGCCGAGATTGATGCTCCCGATCTACCATGGGCCTGATCGCCCATCATGCGGCGTTTCGGTCGGACAATTGCCGCAGCAGGAAGTCCGTCACGGCTCGAATTTCGCCGGCCGCGGGGCTTGCGGGTGCCGCGGTGGTCACTGCCACCCCCTGTGTGAAGGCGCGGACGTAGTAGACGTCGTGGCTAAGCGGCGGCCCAACGATCTCACCAAGGCTGCTCAGCTCTTCAGCGATCTGCTGGCCCTCAGGGTGCTGCATATCGACGCGGGTCGGGATCGTCACGACCCGCGCCTGCGAGCGTGCGTCGCCGCGCAGAGCCGAAGTTATCTGCGACAACGTCTGACGCGCGGCATTGAGGTCCAGACTCGAAGGTCCGCAGGGAACGATGATGAGATCCGCGATGTCGACTGCCGCGCGAAACGCGGGTCCCAACCCAGCCGGCGTATCGACGACCACGATGTCGGCCTGCTGCTTGAGGACGTTCCGCAGCCATTGCGATGTTGTCTGTCCACCGGTCACCTCGGCTCGGACCTCGAAGCCGAGTTTACGCGGGCTCGACCAGGCCACGGCCGAGGCCTGCGGATCGGCATCGACCAGCACAACTTTCTTGCCGCGGGCACGAAGCTCGGCGGCGATGCTGATCGCCAGGGTCGTTTTGCCCACGCCGCCTTTTTGCTGGACGATTGAGAATACAAGCATAAAACCGCCCATAGCGTTCTTGGCGCAGGCTCGCGAGGCCTGAGCTTCCACCGCAGCCTGCTCGTCGCTCAGCCTGCTGACGTTCGCGCTCGGGCTATCTGGCATAACCCTGAGTTGGCCTCAACGGACAAGCTGACGTAGCGAGGCCCCTTCCGCACCAGAACGCGAGGGTTCGACGGAGGGTAGTTCGCTTGCCGCGTTAAAATGATCTCGCACAGCTCGGGACGAACGGGGCGACCATGCGGCAAAGTGACGAAACGAATGTTGCCGCTCTGCCGCTACGTGGAAGACCATGCAGGCGTGCGTTCCGTTAACCAGCTCCGGGTAACCCTTGTCCTGAGCTGCCTTGCAAATCGGCTCGCCCTAACGAGCCTAAACGCCCCTTGCGAGCCACCATGTCTGATCCGCGTCAGATGCCCATCCTCGTCGTCGACGATGTCCCAATGGTCCGCACGGTGGTTCGGGTCGTGCTCGGACAGATTGGCGTCCACGACGTGCATGAGGCACCGGACGGGGCGGCCGCGCTCGCGATGCTCGACGAGCGTCCCTATGGTCTCGTCCTTTCAGACCTGCACATGTTCCCGATGTCGGGCTTCGAGCTGCTACGCCGCGTGCGAGAAGAGCAGCGTCTGCGTCAGACGCTCTTCGTCATGATGACCACCAAGGAGCACGCTCATGGTTTCACGGCCGCGCGGCGAGCGGGCGTGAACGCCTGCCTCGTCAAACCCTTCACGGCCGCCACCCTGCGCAAGACCCTCGCGGAGGTCTGGCCGACCAGTCACCAGCCCGCGGCCCAAGGAGTTGGACCTACAGTCGTGGAGCTTTAGCGAATGCCCTCCGTTCTGGACGATCGAGCCAGGGCTCGAGGCGACCTTTCGAGGTCATACCGCGCGGGACGGCCAGCACGTAGAAGAACTGCGCATTCGGTGCGGCGACAGCTGACCCTGGATCTCGGGCGGGCGGGTATTTACCTGAAAAAGGGATCAGGAGCGGGCGCTCCGGCTTCAGTCAGGATTCCGCCGGTTTCTCCAGTGGTTTACACCCCGGCTTCCGGCGGCAGTTCACGTCACGCTCACGTCAGAATCTAAACCGGATCGGAATGTCCGGACCCGCCGTGCGCCTCTCCCCGATCGAGCCGATCCCGGCCAGCACCGGCATAGAGGCCCGACACACATGAGGCCGGATATCCTGCGGCTGAGTGGACTCAGGTTTCCCGAGCCTGAAAACCCGACGCCGCTGCCTTAGTAGCAGATCAAGTCGGCAAGCCCAGCGGCCGCTGCTTCCCAGTCCAGTGCTCGACGTCCAGCAGCAGGCCTACCGAAGCATCGGATGTGTTCATCAGAACGCTCACACAAATGCCACATCTGTAGCCTGCATTCACGCCAGCCAGCACCTGTCCACAGGCGGGCATTGCAATCGACAAAACGCCAGCGATTAAAATTCTCGCGTGCTGAGACAGGCAAACCGAGTTGGGGATTGGGGTGGAGATTTTCTTCGTGAGCCTGATGGCCGCGCTGTTCTTCGCGACCACGGCGGTGTTTCACCTGCCGGAGCGGCGGCTGCGCGCGTCTTCGAAGATCCGGTGGGATGCAGCTGATGAAGGGACCAAGACCGTCTGAGCGGCCCGGTCCCTTCAAATCCCTATCCGCGGCGCTCACGCGGCGGCAGAGGTCTACTTCGGCTTCCGGGTTCGGGTCGGCTTCGCCGCCGGTTCGGCCTTGGGTTCGGCAGCCCTCTTACGACCGCGGGTTTTCGGCGCCTCGGCGATTGTCTCGACGACCTCAGCGGCCTTCGCCGCCGCGTTTCGGCGCTGCTGGCCAAGCCCGAGCTTGAGAGCCATCGCCGAACGAAGCGCCGAGTAGCTGGCCGCCGTGGTCGGGTAATCTGGCGGCAGACCGAAGCGTGCACGGTACGCGTCAAACGTCATACCGTGCGTGCTCAGGTGCCGCTTCAGCGTCTTGTACGGCTTGCCGTCCAGGAAACTCACCAGCGCATCCGGCGTGATCGATCTCCGGATCTGTGCGGCCGTCAGCTTTTCCGTCGTGGGCTCGGCAGAAGCGGACGCGCCTGTAAGGCTGGTGACTGCGGCGTGAACGTCGGCCAGGAGAGTTGGCAGATCAGCGGGCCGCACGGAGTTGTTCGATACATACGCGGCAACGATGTCGCTGGTCAGGGTGATTGAGCCGGCCTGGTCCAATGCCGGGGTTGATGTGCCTTTGTCCATTTGCGCCTCCCTCAAGACGGCAATGAACACGCGCCCCACTCCGCTTCGTCAAGGCACTTCGTCAGGAGTCCGCCCGAATACGTAAGTTGTCTACCGATATTCCCCGAAAATCTTCAACGCGCCTCATCGAGCGCGCAGTCAAGAACGCGGAGGCCCTCGGGCTGCCTCGGCAGCCCGAGGGCCTCCGCCGCGGGGATCACTCCGCCGCGGCCGCTCTCCGACCCGGGCGGCCGAGCCCGAGTCTCTTGGCGATTGAGGCGCGCGATTCGGAATAGCTCGCGGCGACCACCGGATAGTCGCGCGGCAAGCCGTAACGCTGGCGATAGCTCTCAGGGGTGTGGCCATGCTTCGTCAGATGGCGCTTGAGCGTCTTGTAGCTCTTGCCATCGATGAAACTGACGATGCCGTCGGGCTTGATCGATTTCCGGATTTGCGCGGCCGTCGGCATGTCTTGCTCGGTGTCGGCTGAAGCGGGAGCATCTTCGAGCCCAGCGATCGCAGCATGGACGCTGGACAGCAGCATCGGCAACTCAGCGGATGGCAGGGAATTATTGGCGACATAGGTCGATACGATATTGACAGCCAGCTCGATGAATTCGGCCCCGCTCGACTCAGTCAGCGTCATCTCGTCGTCCATCGGTTCCTCGCTTAAGAGAGATTCCGATAAACGTAGCGAGGTTTCTGTTCAGTCAAGGATCGAGAGCCAAGAATCTTCCGCGCCATAGGCCTTGCTACTGTTTCTATAGCCTGCAGCTGACACTTGGCGGATTTTGTAGATCGCGGGGCCGGCTGCCTCAAGGCGCAGCAGCGCTTGAGCCGCGCGTCGTATGCGCATTAAGTCGGGCAGGCCGATACGCTCGGCGACCTCCGCCGCGGCTCGCGGCCCCAGCGTGAGCCCGATCGGAACGCTCGGTCACGAGTTGTGTTGCGGCCGGACGCCGTTTCGGAAAGCACCTTCAGCATAGAGCTGCGCCGTCGGGCCCGGCGAGCAGGCCGTCGAAGAACTCGGCCAGGGGCGGGCGCTGAAGAGAATTTCGTCGCTGCCGTGGAAGCCGATCCCGCCCCGAAGCGAGCCGTCGGCCTGAAGCTCGGCCGATCCGGAGCCACACGCCTCGTCCATCTCGTCGTTCCCATTCCAGTCGAACTCAACGGCAGCGTGATCACCACCACCGGCGAAGGCCGCGGCGATGCATTCGAAGGCGAATGCGCCGCCGGTGGCCTCGAAGAGGCTGTAGGCCGGCTCGACCATGTCGTCATAGTCGTCCGCGTAGCCCGGCAGCTCGACGATGCGCCACTTTCCCAGGACGCTCACGCTAGGGCTCCGAGCAGCTTGGGCAGGCGAGCCAGGTTGTAGGCCGCTGCCGTGAAGGCGAAGGCCCACCCAACCCTGTCGCGGCCCCTGAAGCGGGTGTCCCGCTGGCCACCCACCGTCTCGATCCAGCCGAAGCCTTCGGGATGCGCTTGCGGATCCTCAGGCTCATGCCGAAGTCGGCATGGCGTTTGGTCCGTCGATCGATGCACGAGCGGCGGCCGTTAGTGTTCTGGTGATCACGGCCGATCTTCCGCGAACATGAACAGCAGCGCAGCTGTCAAGGCCAGCAATCCGAATACCGTTGCGGTTACGGTGTCTCGACGGTCGCCCAGCCGCCCCTTGTTCAAGTCGATGAGCAACTTCATACCAGCGGCACCCGTCACCGTGCTGGACGTGATGACCGCGGCGAACGAGATCCAGCCGGCGATCGTATGAGGTCCCATCACGCTGCGCGTCTCCGCTCCCGGCCGTCCGCCTAGGTCGACATTGCGGCCGGCAGCGGTTTGCGAGCTACTCCAGATGCTCGTCGTCTGGAAGCTCTGAAACGTTCCCAGTTTGGCGGCGTCCTCGCTCCGATGCACGCATCAGGCCGAGGCCTTACGCAGCGCAGGCAATACAACCCTAGGTATCATTACAATCGCAAACGATACTCTAAATATAAAAAAACTAAGTAGAACCCATCATCGACATTGACCGATATTGATATAGATAGCTTTTCCAGTGCGATAAAGGCAAGTCCCCGGTCGATACCGGAAATCTTGTCAGGGGAAATGCCTACAATGATCACCATCTGGGCCGAAGTCGATCGACTGCTTTAGGGCGGCTTTTATGAGTTTAAAGCCTTCCGAATGCACCTTCTAAACTCGGCCGCGCCCCAGATAAGCAGTCGGCTCCCGAAATAGTCACGACATCCTGTCGTGGCTCAGGCGGGTGCTGGGTGCTCTCAGTCTGACGATAGGAAAGTTCGTGGAGCGCGTTCAGACCCCTGGTCGGTATTCCGTCGCGGGCGTCGAGGTTTCGGCCATCGACATGACCGGCTTGGTGCGGGCCATGAGGGCGCGGATTGATTTGGGAGCGGCCGCTCCTGGAACCTTCGTGGTCTTCCGGGATGCGCATGGTGTCGTGCGCGCGCATGAGGACCACCAGTTGCGTGCCGCCCATGAGGCGGCGTACCTCATCTGCCCGGATGGCCGGCCGTTATACTGGTTGGGTCGGCTGCGCGGGGCAGTCGGGGTACGGCAGGTGCCGGGCATCGAGTCGGTGGAGGCTGTCTGTCGCGCAGGCTTGAGCGAAGGCTGGCGCCATTACTTCCTCGGCGGCGGGGAGGGCGTCGCGCAGAAGTTGGCGGCGACTTTGCGCGACCGCTTGCCTGGTCTGGAAATCGCCGGCATCGAGACGCCACCGTTTCGCGCCATGACGGCCGACGAGACCTTTGAGATGCGCGTGCGGATCCGCCAGTCCGGTGCACAGGTCCTCTGGATCGGCCTCGGGACGCCTAAACAGGAGCTGTTCATGGCCGAGCACGCGCCGCACCTGCCTGGGACGGTCGCGATGGGAGTCGGCGCCGCGTTCGACGTGCTGACGGGCAGGATCGCACGGGCGCCACGCTGGATGAGTCGATTTGGGCTAGAGTGGCTCTACCGTCTGATGCGCGAGCCGCGCCGCCTCGCTTGGCGCTATGCCCGCACGATCCCGCGCTTCACAATCCTGGTGCTCCGCGACGCCCTGCAGGCGAAGTCGTGGAACACGGCCGAACCGGCGCAAAAGTAGCCGCGTGTCTGATCCTGCAGCTTCGTTGATCAAGGCATCCACAAGCCCGCGCGCGTTCGCGCCTGGGGATGATGGGCGGCTGCGAATCCTCCTGCTTCACAATCGCTACCAGATCCGCGGCGGCGAAGATGCCGTGGTCGAGCGCGAGATTGCCGGCCTCACTCGGGCCGGCCACACCGTCGAGGCTTTGATCCTCGACAATTCAGAGATCCGCACCCCCTTCGACAAGCTTCGCGCTGCCTACGAGGCGCCACACGCCCCACGCGGCATCGCCGCTGCCGTGGCCGCCGCGGAACGGTTCGAACCGGACGTCGTCCATGTCCACAACACCTTTCCGCTCCTCTCGCCCGGCGTCCACGCCGCTTTGCGCGCTCGAGGAACGGCGACGGTTCAGACGCTGCACAACTTTCGCATCGCGTGCGCCAACGGCCTGCTTCTGCGGGAGGGCCGCCCGTGCGAACGCTGCCTTGGCGGATCGCCAGTCCACGCCATACGTCACCGGTGCTACCGGGGCTCGGCGATTGGGAGCTTGGCCGTCGCCCGGATGATCGAGCGGCACCGGCGCTTGGGGACCTGGCGCCGCGAGGTCGACCGGTTCATCGCCTTGACCGAGTTCGCCCGCACGCGCTTCGTCGCCGCCGGTCTGCCGCCCGAGCGGCTTCGAGTGAAGCCCAATGGTCTCGTCGATCCAGGCCCTCCGCCCGCGGGCGAGCGCACGGGCCTGTTGTTCGTGGGCCGGCTCAGCGCCGAGAAGGGCGTGGCGGTCCTCGCCGCAGCCGCGCAGATGACGTCGGCACCGATCACCGTGATCGGAGACGGACCGCTCGCGCCCATGCTCCAGGGTCACCCCAACATCAACCTACTCGGGCTTCGCGACAGCGCGGGCGTGCGCCGGGCGATGGGGAGCGCCAAAGCCGTCGTCGTGCCGTCGATCTGCTACGAAGGATTGCCGATGGTCATTCCGGAGGCGTTCTCGGTCGGCACACCGATCGTCGCCTCTCGGATCGGCGCCCTCGGGGACCTCGTCGAGGACGGTAAAACCGGTTTTCTCGCCGAGCCCGGGGATCCCGTCTCCTTGGCCCGAGCCCTGGACCGCATCGAGGCCGGTCCGGAGACGCGGCGTATGGGCGAGGCGGCCCGGACTGTCTACCTCAAGGAATGGGTCGACGAGGCGGTGACCGCGCGGGCGCTGGCGATCTATCGCGAGGCGATCGCCGCGCGCAGGGGCGAGCATCCCGTCGTGTCGCCGATGGCCGCCCAGGTGACCGGACGCGCAGTCTCGACGGCTTGAGCCGCGAGGCCCGCTTCAGATCTCGGCGACGCGGCGGGGGCGGCGCCCCAGCAGCCGATCGCGCAGATAGCTCAGCCGGAGCGGCCATCGCTTGCGACGAAACATGCGCTCGTAATCGTTCAGCAGCCGGAGCGTGTTGGCGGGGCGTCCGCTCTGAGCGGCCAGGAAGAGCTTGTCCGACGGCAGATGCAGCACCGCGTAGGCCTTGGCGGCGCTGAAAGGCACCTGCCGATGATGCGTGCGGCCCGACCACCACCGCACGATCTGCGACGTGCGACCGATGTCATCGATCTCCAGGCCGCCCCGAACGGCACGATGAATGGCGGCCGACACCACCATCTCGTCGCCGACATGGTGGAGATCGCCCAGGCCCGCGACGTAGCGCGGCAGGCAGGCGTCGACGGCTTCCATCAGCACCCTGAAACTCCCGGCGGGGCCCGCGATGAACTCACCCCCAAACCAGCGCGGGACAGCGATCGAGAGCCCGGCCACCCGTTCGAGGTCGCTCCGGACACGCTCGATCCCGTAATCCGGGTAAACCTGATCGGAGATATCGTAGACCGACAGAGCGTCCGAGAGAACGGGCGGCCTGAGCAGCAAGCAATCGATGTCGACCAGCCCGACGCGCGCTCCGAGTGCGCCCGCCGCGAAGGCTCTGAGCACGTCGAGTTTGAAATGCGCCGCGTAGAAGCGTGCCTCCTTCGGGACGAGCGCCTGAAAAGCCATCTCGATCACCTCGATCGAGGCGCAGCCGAGATCGGCGAGCCGCGCGCGCACGAGGGCGGCATCGTTGGTGATGAGCGCGAAGGCCTCGCCATTCTCGACGAAGGAAGCGTGGCAGGTCGCGGCACAGCGCAAGTAGGTGTCAACGGCGTCGCTGCGGCGCGCGAGATTGACGCCGCCGCTGGCGGCGGCATCGAGGTAGAGCAGGCCGTAGAACCGATAGGGTCCGACCACGTTAGGCGCCCGATCGTGGCGCGCCCCGGGCCGGGATCTTCGCGTAGGCTCTTCCGCCGACGAAGTAGGCATAGAACAGAAGCACCGTCGCGAGGCAGTTATGCCGCATGAACTGAAAGTCCGTGGCCGATGAGGCCGTGAATAAGATCAGGATGCAGGCCAGGACTTCGGCCGACGGCCCGAGCGACAGGTTGTTACAGACCGACAGCCCAACCCCCAGGATCACCAGATAGGCAGTGAGGCCGATGAGGCCCAGCAGGATTGCGACGTCCAGCGCACTGTTGTGAAAGTTCGGCGTGAAGAAATACTCTGAATGGGACCACAAGTCCCAGACCTGTGAATAGGGATCGCGCTGGAAGAATCCGCCGTAGCCGTAGCCCAACCAAGGATGCTCGGCGATATAGTCCGGTGCCAGCGCCCAGAAATCAGTCCGGCCGGTCAGGTTGGCCGATCGCCCGACCAATCCAGTCACCGGACCAAGATCGATGTGCGGCAGGAGGACGGAGACGAGCAAGGTCGTCGAGCTGACGACACCGAACAGCGCAGCGCGCAGACGAGGCATCGCGCGCACGGCGAGGATCAGAATGATCGAGACGCCGAGCGCCACGATCGCCGAGGCGGAATTGGCCAGCACGAGGCCGGCGCCGCAGGCCGCGAGTCCAAGCCAGCGCGCCCACTTCCAAGGTACCGCGTCCCGCAGAAACAGCATCACCAGGATCGCCGAAGCGGTGTTCACGCCCATGTGGACCTTGTGTCCGAAGACGCCGCTGAACTCGCCAGAGATGAAGAGCCCGGGCCGGTCAGGCTCTGTGATCACCGAATCGGGATAGGTGACGAGGAGCGCCAGCGAGATCGCCGCTGATACGGCGACGACCCAGGCGAGGGCGGAGAGCAATCGCGCGGGGTGGACTTGCTCGGCCAAAGCGTCGGCGACGACGATGTCGGCCACGAGCATGACGGCGAAGACGAGGCTCTGCCAGGGCTCGAAGGCCCAGGCAGCCGAGGCCAGCACGTAGAGCGCGAACGGCAGGACGAGAGCGAGGCGCAGTTCGAGGCCCCGCGTCCAGAGACTGCGCATCACGACGACACCCGAGACCGCGTAGAGCGCGATCCAGCCGAACATGTTGATCGGGTCGCCACGGGTATGATCAGCGCCCACGACCCCGGCCTCGGCGGCCCGGTCGGGCGCGAGGGAGAAGTTGTAGAACGCGCTGGAGGCCAGGAACATCGCCGCCGCCGCGAAGACGAGGCGGGCGATGCGTCCAGAAGCGACGGGGCGATCGATCCTGGCCAGCACGGGGGCCGCGTAGGGACTGGTCGTCACGCGTCGAGGGCTCCGGACGTCGCCGGTACGGCCAGGAGAGCTCCGGCGAGCGGCAGTCTGGCGGCCCTACACAGCGATGCGGCAGCGCGCGCCTCCGCGTACCGAACGGCTCCTTTCTCCGCCACGAGGACGCTCGCCTCCGCGGCCGCAGCGCACAAGGGCAGCGACTCCTGGGTGGCCGATCCCAAGTCAAGCACAACGAGGCTGTAGGCCGACAGAGCCTCCCGGACGATCCCGGCAAGGCCGAGACCGCCGACGCGGCGCAAATCGCTGGCGGCGCTCGCGTCGGCCGGTAGAAACGCGATGCCGTCCTCCGGAATCGGCCACGCGGTGTTCGCGAGCGGGGCCGCCCCCGCCGCGCAGGCGCCGAGGCCGGCCTGGTGCTCGAGCCCGAGGAAGCTCGTCAGTGCGCGCGCGCCGACGGCCGCATCTACGACGAGCACCTTCGCGCCGACGCTCGCCATCGCCCGGGCGAGATCGAGGGCGACGAGGCCGGAGATCCCGTCGGCGCCGATCGAGGTGACCGCGATCGATCGCGGCCCTCCGGGGCGGCCGAAGCGCAGGGCGTCCGCTGCCTCCAGCCAGGGCCTGGCCTCTTTGCGGAAGAGGTTGGCCCGCACGGGATGGATGCCGTGGCGCGCCACGGGCACAGTCTTGGAGACCGGCAACCCGGCCGCGTGCTCAAGGTCTGAGCGCGATTGAATGATGCCGCCGAGCAGGTCCGTCGCCGCCGCAGCACCGCCGCCCGCCAAGAGGCCGAAGGCCGCGGCAAGCGCTAAGATCAGCGCGGCCGGAGCGTTCGCTGAGCGCTCCGGCGGGACCGCCGGAGCGATCCTGCGGATGTTGGTCGAGTTGATGAGAGATTGTTCCTGCAACTGGCGGCTGCGGACCAGCGCCGCGTTGTAGACCGAGCGGCTCGCCTCGGCTTTGCGCTCGAGTTCGCGCAATTGGACGAAGGCCTTGCTGGCCGACACGGCGGTCCGGCTCTGCGCGTCGATCTCCTTCTGGACGAGGCGCTCGGCATCTCGAGCCCGGTCGAGTTCGTTCCGCGCGACTTGGGCGAGGCGGTCGAGCTCTGCGCTTATGTTGCTCTGCGCCTCCTGCACCTCCCGGCGCAGGTCCACAAGCTCCGGATGACGCGGTCCAAGCTTGCTCTCGAGGTTGGCGTACCGGCGTTTGACCTCGGCCAGTTGCAGTCGGAGCGAGGCGAGCGCCTGGGAGTCGGCCCCCTCCGTCAGGGGAGCGGTACCGCGGCGAGCCTTCGCCAGTTGTTCGACGCGGGCCTGCCCCTCGACCACCTGCGCGCGTGCGCGGCCGAGCTGCGTGTTCAGGTCACCCAGTTGTTGATCGCTCAGCAACCGTCCGTTCGTGTTCACGAAGCGGTTCGCCGCTTTGAACTGCTCGACCGCGTCCTCGGCCGCCCGCACCCGCATCTGCATCTCGTCGAGATTGGTGCCGATCGAGGCACCGGAGCTGCGAGCCATTTCCGCCTGCGTCTCGGCGCTACCGGCGATGTACGCGTCGACCACGCCATTCGCGATTTGAGCGCTCTTGACGGGATCCTCGCTCGTCATCGTGACCTCGACGACGAAGCTGCGCTCGATCCGACGGACCGCAAGGCGGCTGTCGAGTGCCGCGACCGCCCGCGCCACAGGATCCGGCGCGGCGCGGGCGCTGACGCGGCCGGTGAGCTGAGCCAAGCTCGCCTTGATCCATCCGATCCATTCGCCGACGATGCTGGTGCGACTCCCGTCAAATTCCGGATCGCGCGCGAGGTGAAAGCGCGTGACGACGCGATTGAGCACGTCACTGCCTTTGACGACCCGCATCTCGCTCTCGACGAGGTTTGTCACCGCGTCCGCTGATTGGGCGGCCGGCTGGACTTCGGTGTCGAGGACCTTCAGCCCGCGCGGATCGATGATGATCTGGGCCGTCGTGACGAAGCGCGGTGCGGCCAGATGAATTATGGCTATGCCTATGCCGAGGCTCAGCACGACTGCGAGCAGCAGCCAACTCCACCGCCGTCGCAGAATCGCCAGGAGCTGCGGCAACGCGATCGTGCTGGCCGCGCCCGCAATGGGCGCCGGCTCCACGGAATCGGGCCAAGTCCGAAGAGGCAGCGCCCGCGAGAACTCGGCCATATCGAGGTTTTTCACCGTTTCCATCGGCGCGACGCTCCTCGACGACGGGCCACACCGCTTGCAGAAGTGACACACGATGTCCCGCTGGGGGACCTTTTTGTTCCAGAATTCAATATCCTGGCTCCCGCGAGGCGTTCTATCCGTGTTCCTCCGCATTCTGCGGACCACGATGACGCACAGAGATGCGGTCGCTCCGTCTCAGTTGGGTTGTTTTGACAGATCTCCCGGGCGTCGAAATCGCGCCCGCATCTGCGCGACATACGGCTTGAGGCGACGCTTGAGGTCGTACCGGCCGAAGCGCAGGACTGCTGTAAGATATCCCGGTGACAATGTGCTCCCCCAGGACCTGCACGTGACGACAGTCTGAAGCGCGACGCGTTCCGCCCCGAGCTGTGCCTTGTAGGGCAGGTCACCCCAGAGCATGTTGAAGTCGCGGACCCCGCGGGCGGCGCAATTCTCGATCGAATTGACCAAGCAGATCATGCCGAGCCGGCTGCGCGGGTAGCCTGGATCGAAGCCGTGCGTCAGGAAGTAGGCTTGATCGCCGACGATGCAGATGAGGTCGCCCGCGAGGATCATGGCGCCCGATTGCACGCGCGTCCCGTACCCCACCTCTGTCGCCACAGCTGCCAGCCGATCTAATTCCTCTGTGTCGATCCCATAATGCCGCCCCTGCGCCTCGATGCGCGCGCGCCCGAAGGACGCGATCTTATCCAAGATCGGGCGGCCCGGCGCCGCCTCGAACCGGATCGAGACGTCCGGAAGGTCGCGCTGCAAACCGCGGGCTTTGCGTTTGGTGGTGCTGACGAGCTGCTTCGATGACCAAGCCCCGTCGCGCAAATCCAAGCGCCAGTTGTTCTGGTAGTGGAACACGACCCGCAGCGGGCTCATCGGCAACGTGCCGATGATCTCCACGTCCTCAAACACCGTGAAAGCGACGTTCGTCGCCGCGAGCAGACGCTCGGAGAGGCACGCGACCAGCGCGGCTTGCAAGCGGAGCAGGCGGCCGCGATGGACGAGGCCGCCGCGCTCACGGGCGAAGGCGAGAGGTGGCAATTCGGGCCGCTGGCCCTCGACGACGATGATCTCGTCCGCCCCGTACGCCTCCAGCCAGGCGGGATGCACGAAGAGGCCGCCGGGCGCCGAGGCCCTGTAGCCAAGCGTCGTGTCGTGCCGGATCCTCACGCTGCCGTCATCGGCGACGTAGTCACCGAGGGCGAGTGGCGGCCGCCGAGCCCCGCCCTTCGCCTCAGCGTTGGCAGGCGTTGCGGTCGAAGCCTTCGACGCGTTCATGGTTGGTGGCCCATTCTCAGGATGTCGAGTCAGGACGCGAGGGGTGTTGGAGAGAAGGGCGGCTCTGCCCGGGTCGCGTAATACAGGGTCGCGGCGATCGACCAGCCCGGTTCGAAATGGTGTCGCGGGAGGTAGCGGGGCACACCCGCGCCGGGCAACAGCGAGCCGCGGATACTTGAGAAGACTGCGCGGTAGCCCGCCTCGGCCGTGACCTGCAACGCGGCGTCGCTCATCGCCGACGCTCGGCCGAACGGCCATGCGAAACTGGTACAGGGAGCGCCAGACCGATCCTCGATCGCTTTCCTGCAGCCCGCGATCTCCGCCTCCAGTTCGGCCGGCGCGAGCCGGGAGACTTCGCGGTGCGTCAGGGTGTGCGCACCGATCTCGACGCCCTCGCGCGCCAAGGTGATGAGTGTGTCCCAATCGGCGGTCGGCAAAGGCTTGGCATAGCGCGCGTTCTGGCGAAAGACTTCCTGTCCCTCACTGGTCGCACCCACGAACGAGGGACAAACCATAAATGTATAGGGAATTCCGGCGGCTCGGAGGATCGGGTGGGCCTCGCTCGCCACGTTCTGGAACCCGTCGTCGACCGACAGATGAAACAGCCGCCCGGTCGGCTGATACGGCCCATCGAGCAGTGCGAGCAGCTCTGCGGTCGAGATGAAGTCGCCCTCACGCTTGAGTGCCTGGAACAGGCGCGCTGCATGCTCCCGTTCCTCTGGGAAGAGATAGTGGAAGGTCAGGCACCGCAGCGTATCGCGCGCGCGCTGGTAGGCGAGGGGCCGCACGCGGTCGAGGACGCCGCGCAAGACGACGCGCTTGGTGAGGTCGCGCAGGCCGACCGGTGGCGTCATCTCTGCGGCTGATGTTGCCAAGAGGGATCGGGTCACGGCAGCCTCACCGCCGACGGCCGGCGCGCAGAGAGCGGATGATCGGCTTGAGCCGCGAGCGGAGCTGTAGCCGTCGCCTGAGCTCCGGAACGAGCCGTACGACCGTCAATGCCGTCATAACAGCCCTGAAACGAGCGTCCCCTCCCGGACGCACGCCGAGGAAGACGTCGACGCTCTCGGCGCGTTCCCGCCACAGCTCGGACATGATCCCGTTCTCGCCGGCGGCGCACGAATCGGTTCGCGCGACCGCCGGGTCGGCCAGCAGCATCGCCGTGTCATCCAGCGCCAGCTGGTAACCCGGCGAGCAGGCTCCCACCGCCTCGTCGTAGGCGATCTTCCACGTGAAGGCAGTCCTACCGGATCGGAGCAGGACACACATGCTCACCGGACGCTCGTCCAACATCAAGACGCTGATCGCAGCGCAGCCGCGCTCCGCGAGGGCGCCGAGCATCCCGCGCACGAAGGCCACCTTCCCAGGATCGACCGCTATGGCGCTTCCACGCCGCCCTTTCCACCCGCGCGCTTCAAGGGCCAGGAACTGCTCGGTCGCGCCCGAGACGGCGCTTCCTTCATGGACGACACGGCGCAACGTGCCCTTGCGTCCAAGTCTGGCTCGTAGTTGCCGCAGTTTGCTGCGGCGCGAGCCGGATACGGCTTGCTTCAGATAGGTGTCAGCGTCGAGGGCCGATTCGAGCATCGGACGGCGATGGCGTGCGACGATATGGCGTGAACAGCGCCGCGTGGCGACCAGCCGATCGAGGGCGAGACCCACAGGTCCCGCAGCGTCGATAGGTGTGAGCTCCAGGAGCCTCGGCATCGTTCTCTCGGCGTCGAGGTGGGCAAACCATGCCGCTAGGACGGTCTCGGACCACCCCGCCCGAATGACCGGGGTCGCGAGGGTACCGAACGGGACTGCGGGCGCGTGCAAGCGCTCGAACAGACCTGTGCGGCGCGCGAAGGCCCAGGCGCCGATCATCCGATCCTCAGCCCCGTCCTCCCAGGCGAGCAAGATGATGATCGGCACGGACGGATCGGCGCGTTGAGCGGCGTCGAGCATCGCCGGCTCGAGAAAGGCGTTGGCCTCGGGTGACGCCTCCGCGAGAGCATGAAATTCGGCCTCACGCGCCAGGAATGCTGCCGCATCGACGATTTCCGTCCTCGCGCCCCCGGCAGCGCGGGTAGCGAGACCTCGAGGACGGGCGTGTGCGACGCGATGGTCCGACAAGGCCGAATGCGGCACCGAGAACGCCATACGCTACCCTCCGCCAGAACCCCGATCGACAGCCTTTCGGCCGCGCAGCTACTCGGAAGCGGTTCTCCCCAGTCTTATCACCCATTATCCCCGACCCCGGAGACTAGCAATGCTATCCAATATGGCCTGCGTCTCGCATCCACCTCAATCTCAAGGGATTTACATAATACTTAAGTAACCGAGATCGTCGCACTTTTACGACTTGAGACCGAGGCCGACATGCTTAATGAGCATTGGCGTCTACCTCGCCGGCGCTCTATCCTGCGATCGCACTTGCGCGCAGGTGCGGCATAACCCGCATCGTCCCTGAAGCGCGGGCCGGATCGGGTCACTTCACTGAGGGCAGAACGTGACAAGGTGTGCAGCCGCGGTACATCGGCCGGGCGCAAGCGCTTGGCCGCAAGGTGATGCGCGGAAAACGATCCGCGCTAGGCGCCTGATCATTGCACTGCTGTTGGCGGTGTGGCCCATGCTGTTCCTGTCGCATCCAGCGGCGGCGGCCCTGCGCATCCGAGTGGATCCCGGCGCGCGCCCCGGGATGACCGGATCGAAGCTCGTCGTGGCGTCCCTGGAGGACGCCGTCGCACTGCTGCGCCGGCATCGCGCCACACCGGGCGGTGATGGGGCGGCCACGATCGAATTTTCGAGCGGCGTGCACCGCCTCGCGCGTTCCGTGCAGATCGACGCCGTTCTCGGTGGTCGAGCCGGCCAGCCATTGGTGCTGCGTGGAGCACCCGATGGCAGCACCCGCCTGAGCGGCAGCATCCCCCTCGCACGCGCCTCTGAGCCACCACCGCCCGGCCTCGATCCAGGCCAGCGGCGGCGCGCTCTCGGCTACCGGCTCCCGGTGGCTGCGGCCACAGAATCGAGCATCGAGGTTCATCGGATCCACCCGGTGCCGTCGCCGCCCGTGGGACTGGAGGTGTTCGACGAAGACGGAGCGCTCGCTCCTGCCCGCTGGCCGAATGAGGGCTGGGCCCGTGTGAAGCTCCCGCGCGCGCAGCGCTCGGCCGGGCCGGGGGGAGACCCCGTGATTCTCGTCCCCGGCGGCCGTGCCGACCGCTGGATCGGAGAGACGGACCTCTGGGTCGCCGGATACCTCGGCCAGGACTGGTCCTTCGAAACTTTGCCGGCACGCACGCTCGCCCCCGGCGCGCAGCGCCTGACTCTGGCCGGCGATCCCCACTACCCTCTGCGGGAGGGAGACCGCTTCTACGTCGAAAACGCGCTGGCGGAACTCGACGCGCCGGGCGAGTGGTGGCGGGACCAGGCACGCGGCCTCGTCTACCTCATTCCGCGCCGCCCCGGCCCGGTCGAGGTCTCGGTGGCCGCGGGCCTGATCGAGATCGCGGGTGCTAACCACGTCCGCCTGGAGGGACTCACCTTCGAGCGCGTCCGAGGTGACGCGGTGACCATCACGGGCGGCGACGACGTGATCCTCGAAGATTGCACTATCCGCTGGAGCGGCGGTCGCGGTCTCGTCGTAGACGGTGCCACCCACTCCGGCGTGCGGCGTTCCGTCATCGCCGACACAGGGGAGGGCGGCGTCTACCTGAGCGGAGGCGACCGCGCTCGCCTCGCGCCGGCCGATAATTTCGTCGAGGACAGCGTCCTCGTCCGATTCGCCCGGCTCGGTCGCACCTACAAGAACGCGGTCACCATCGACGGTGTCGGCATGCGCGTGACCGGAAACTTGATGGCGCACGCGCCGCATTTCGCGATCCGCTTTCAGGGCAACGATCATGAGATCGCGTTCAACGAGGTGTTCGATGTGGCCAACGACACCTCCGACGCGGCCGCGATCTATACGGGCCGCGACATCGCCGCTCAGGGCACACGCGTGCACGGCAACTTCCTGCACGATATCCGGCCGCGGCCCGACGCGATGCCATCTTTCGAGGTCAAGGGCATCTACCTCGACGACATGGCGAGCGGCACCGCGATCGAGGGGAACCTGTTCTTACGCGTGCAGCAGCCCGTCTTCGTCGGAGGCGGTCGCGATAACGCGGTGACCGGAAACGTCTTCATCGCCTCCCCACCCGCCTTCTTTCTCGACGGGCGTGGTGAGGTTTGGGCTGCCCCTCCGATCACGAGCGCTGACAACCCGGTGCGGGCAGCCTTCGACGCCGTGCCGGCGACCCGCCCACCCTGGACAAACCGCTATCCCGGATTGGCACGCCTCCTGACGGACGAGCCCCTGGCGGCCAAGCGCAATGCTTTCCGCGACAATCTCCTCGTCGAGAGTGGGCCGCCTCGGATCGAACAAGGCGCCGATCCGAGGCGGCAGGTGATAGAGGGAAACATCGTCGGCGCGGTTCCCGGTGCTGCCACGGTCCTGTCGCCCACCGCGGTCGCCACCGCGATCAAGGCAGCCGGCTTCGCTCTCGATCTGCCGTTCGACAAGATGGATCGCGTCGCATCTTTAAGTCGAGACGCTCGGCTCAAGCGGCGTTCCGGTTCACTACTCTCCCGTGAGGATGAGCCGTGACGACACTCATCGAAGAGGACCTCTCTTGAAGATCGCCCTCATAACCAACATCGTCACCCCCTACACGCACCGGCTGTTCGAGCGGCTCGGCGAGAGTTTGGCGGCGACCTCCAGTCCGCGTCCGGAATGCAGTCTGTACGTGTTCGCCTGCGGTGATACGGAACCGGGCCGGCGCTGGGTTCTGCCGCCGGCGCAGCGCTACCGGCGGCGAACGCTCGCTGGCCTGCGCCTACACCGATCCTACGTAAGCCACATCTATCTCAACCCCAGCATCGTGCCGGTGCTCGCGATGGGCGGGTTCGATCAGGTCATCGTCAGCGACTTCTCGCCGACGATGATGCTCGCCCGCTGGGTCGGCTGGCTCCGGGGTCTGCCCGTCGTGGTGACGACCGATGGGCAACCCGAGACCGATCCAGGCCGGACCTCGCGGCCGCATCGCCTGGCACGGCGCCTCGTAGTGCCTGGCTGCGCCGCGGGCGTCGGTGCGAGCCGCGGCAGCCTTGCGCTCCTTGAGGAGTATGGTCTGCCGCGCGGGGCCGGCTTCGTCTCGCCCATCGCGCCAGGCTGGGATTTTATCGGGACAGCGCCGGACTTCGCGGATCGCCCCTTCGACCTTCTGTTCTGTGGTCACCTAGACGAGGAACGAAAAGGAGTTCTCTTCTTCGCCGATGTCGTCGACGCGCTCGTCGCGCGTGGTCGCCGGCCCAGCGTCCGGGTCGCGGGTGACGGTCCCCTGAGAGCGGAGCTCGATCGTCGTCTTCTGGCGGCTGGCGTGAGCGCAACCTTCGATGGCTACCTCGCGCAGGAGGCCCTCGCCGAGGTCTACGGATCGGCCAAACTCTTCCTGTTTCCGTCCCGGGGCGACCCGTGGGGACTCGTCGCGAACGAGGCGATCCAGTGCGGTACGCCGGTGCTCGCCTCGCCGCATGCTCAGGCCGCGCTTGAACTGGTCGAGCCGAGCGGGGCGGGGGTGGTCCTGCCCCTCGACGTACCGATTTGGGCCGACGCGGTCCTGCAGCACTTGGACAACCGGGCGGTTTGGGAGCTCGCGCACTCGCGCGCCATCGCGGCGGCACGCGGCTTTTCCCTCGACCGGATGGCGCAGGGCTTCCGCGACGCCTGCGCCTACGCGGCCTCAGCCTCGACGGCCACCGCGCGGAGGCGGCCGGCGTGAAGCCCGCCACCGTGACGACATTTCGACCGCCTCCTGCCGATCCGGGGCGGTTGCGGACCTTGCTTCTCCGGATCTGGTCAGATGCCTGGATCTGGTCGGCGGGCGTGCAGGCCCTCGGCAGCGGCATGAGCCTAGTTACCTCCGTGGTCGCCGCGCGGTTGCTCGGCGTTGCGGGCTTCGGCGCCTACGTGCTCGTTCATGCGGGGGTCGTGATCCTATCCACCCTGCAGTATCAATTGGTGGCAGGGCCGATGGCGGTCGCAGCCGGCCACCGAACTCGGTCGCCCGCCTATTTCGGCGTTGTGGCTCGCGCAGCGCTCGGGGTCGCAGCCTTGATCGGGGTCGCGGTGGCTCTCTACAGCGCGATGCTGGTCGAGGGGTTCGAGCGCGGCGGTGCGCTTCCAATTGCGGCAGCGGTCTTCGCCACTGGCTTTGTCGCACACGACAGCGCCAAGCGGTTGGCCTTCGCGACCAACAGGCCCCGCCTTGCGTTCGGCTGCGAGTGCGCCCGGCATAGTCTCTTCGCCCTGACACTCGTAGCAGTATGGTCCACACACGGCGTCGATGCGCCCACGCTCCTCGCCAGCAGCGGCCTTTCCGCGTTCGCGGCTGCTCTACCGGTCTACGCAGGCGCGTTGCGGGCGCGATCCCGAGCTGGATTGCGTCGAGCCGTGAGCGACCATCACCTTCTGCTGGGCCGTTGGCTCGTCCTCGTGGTCTTGGTCTCGGCAGCCCACGAACAATTCGCCACGATCCTGGCAGGCTCATGGCTGGGCGAGGATGCAGCCGCGGGGCTGCGCGCTGCACAGATCCTGCTCGGCCCATTACTCGTGCTGATGACCAGCATAGAGAACATCGTGCCGCGGCGAGCCGCTCAACACCTGCGCCGGGATGGCGAGATCGCCATGGCGACCTATATCCTGCGCGTTCTCCTTATGCTGGAGATCCCCGTCATCGCTGTATGCGTGGCTATCGGCAGCTATGGCGCGGACATACTGCGGCTACTCCTAGGGAAGGACTTCGCCAGCTTTGCCGCAATCGGCACAATCCTCGCGATCGGCCCGCCCCTGACCCTCGCCCGAGAATTTGGCGTGATCTACCTACGCACGACACGGCGTACCCACGGGATCCTGACGGCTTTCGCGGCAAGCGCAGTTGTCACACTCGCGGCCAGCTACCCCTTGATCGCCGCATATGGCACCATCGGAGCCGCCTGCGTGATCTTGCTCGGCCATGCCGTGTCGAGTGTGGTTGTCCTCTTCCTCGTTGCAGGTGCGGTGCGACACGTCCATAGCCGATCAGCCTGAGTGTCACGACTGCGACCACATCACAGCATTTTAGTCAGCCGCTGCTCGGTCGCCAAGGTCCGACTGCAATCTCACGATCGACCGGCGTGTCTCGCCGCAAAAACGTCCCCTAAAGCTATCGCGGCTGCGCATGGCAGTGCAACCGTAGCGATCAAAACGAGCATGGCACTAAACAGCAGGCCTGAAGATTTCTCCCAAGTTTCGAGCCGATCCTCGTCAGGACATGCCATACCGACGCTCTCAGCTGAGGTTTCCAGGTAGTTCTTCATCGCTTCCTCGCCTTGAAGGTAGCCAAAGTATCAAAAACACAACTCAGGGTTGAAACATCTACCCTTAACATTTATGATTAATCTCGCATCAGGATTGTGTAAATCCTTAAAATACGTAAGTAGCGCGAGCAATCTCTCGTGTTCGGCAAGTCTGGTTTTGGAGATTTAGCTCAGCGCCATGACGCATTCGGCGCCTGCGCCTGATTGCGGCCTACCGCAACGCGTTTAGGCGGGGTGATCGCCCGGGTTCACCGCCGTCAGGATACGCAGCTCTTATGCGGCGCACCGGAGATGTCTGAATTTGAGCTGGGTCGAAATGCGATCGGGCCAGCACTGCAGATTGAGGATGATTGCAGCTTGGCAGGCCGGCAAGCCTCTCCCGATCGCAAACCTCGCGAGCGCTGTGAGGGAAGGCGGAGTTTCGCCTAACGATATTCAACTGCCCGGCGCCACGAACTTCACACCAGCACGCCAATGCCACCTTTGTGCGAAGGCAGTGTGGTCAGCACCGATCGTCAAATACGTCGGGTTGAGCAGCGATCCTTTCGGCCAAGCCCAGGATCTTACGGAGGCTCGCAGACCTTTGCCCGAACCAGTTCAGAGGAAGCAGAAGGCGTCAGGCTACTCGGGCCCACATAGCGTCGTCGAACGCGCTGTTAGTTTTACCGTCCTGGCCGAGCGCTGCACAGTTGCGATCAGGATCGCGAGACCATGCGGCGCCCGTCCATTCGTCACAGCTAGGCAGCCACCCGTTAGCGAGACATCTGCTATTGCAAGAGGACTCTCTGATCTGTGTCGCGGAACATCCGCGCTAGGTCGTCAGCGCGAGCATCGCGCATCAGAGCGAGCGCCCACAAATCATGGAAGCGCCCTTTAGCGATCCGTACCTCCCCGAACCCCGCATCCAAGGCGACACGCCCCAGGTGCTCGGCGGTGAAGCCGGTATTATGCGCCATGTAGACGTTGCCCGCAGCGATCGAGGCTGAGTGACCGTAGAGCATGTCGAATGGCGTGATCGGGCCGGCCGGCGACGTGTAGACGACCGAGTGCATCTGCCCATCCGCGATGAGACGTGCGACCGCCTCGAGGTCAGGGCAGGTGATCAGCGCGAACCCCTCCGGCCTGAGCACGCGCCGGAACTCACGGAATGCGGCGGGCACCTCGAACGTGTGGAGGTGCTCGATATTGTGAGACGACCAGATTGCGTCGAATGACCGGTCCGGCGCGAACGGGCGCATATCGGTGACCGTGCCGACGTGATCGGGTCTCACCTGAGGATCGATGTCGAGGCGAACCTCAAGCCACTCGCCGGGCGCGAAAGCGGGATGCAGCTTGTCCGGATTGGCGACACCACTCCCCGTGTTGAGGACTCGCCTCCGCGGCGCCGTACGCGGTGAAAATGACAACGAGCTCTCCAAAAATAAGCCGCCACCATCGGTCCGGTTTGAGGTGGAAGTCGCACTACCGATTCGGACCAGATGCCCTATCAAGCACGCGCAACCAGAACAATGCGGCCGGCTTAGAATACCTGCAGCCTCGGCTATTTTGTGTCATGCGGACGTTAAGATCTCGCGCGTTCCGCTCGCATCCCGCGTCACCGCGTAGGATGCTACTTGCCTGCGTGGAACCGATCGATTGTTGCGGACACGATCCGTGGACAGCGTGGCAATGCCGTCACACCCGTTGACCTTGGCGACGACCTCGTCGATCAACCGATCGTGCGTTGAATGACGCGGCGTGCTCGGGATGATCGAGACCCGCCGCCGAACTTGGAGCGCCCGACGGACGCTGTGTGCTCGCGAGGCATCGTATGACGCCACATTTGGTCGACACGAGAACTGCCCAGAGAACGGACCCATGATCGTCGCGTTGCTGCTCTGCGCTGGAGGGGTAATCGTCGGCGTGCCGATCGTTCTCTACGGCTTCATACGCCTCGACGAGCGGCCCGGACGATCGAGCTGGCTGATCCTGCTCGTAGGCCTCATCATCATCGCCGCCCCCGTGACGACCGCCCTCGTTCTGCATCAGGAAGAGAGCGGAAATGGTCGCTACATCGGCCGCTAGATCGCGCGGCGCATGCGAGGAGCCGAGCTGAACGATCGTGAATGACGCGCGCGATCCGAGGGGCTCGAGAGGCGGCGTGTCTGATCGGCGCGCGCCATCGCCCGCAGGTCTCCTCGCGAGTCTGCGCCGCGAGCGGGCCGATCTTTACGCGATGGTCCTGGACCCAGTGCTGCACCCGCAAGGCTTGAACCGTCTCGCCGCCCACGCGCTCGACCGGGGCTGGCCGGAGGCCGCGTTCGCGTTTGCGGACCGGCGCTGTCGCATCCGGCCCGTGCCGACCGCGCGCGACTATCTGCTGCGGGCCGAGGCCTCCCGCCGCCTGGGCGACGGCGCGGGGGCCGCCGCCGACGTGCGAACTGCGCGCGATATCGACCCGCTCGATCCGCTCGTCAACCTTCAGGCGCTGCGCTGTCTCGACGGTGCCGAGCGCACCGAGGCCGCCCGGATGCTCATCGCGAGCTCCCGGGCGATCCCGGCCCAGATCGCGGTCGCGCTCGCCCACCTCGAGAGCACGGGTGCGCGTGTGAACGCCAGGCTCGACGCGTCGCCTGTAGAGCTCTCGGGCTGGGTGACTTGGCCGCGGGACGAGCCGTTGATCTGTCAGATCGTGGAGACGCACCGCCGCGAGATCATCGTCAGCCCGGACGCACACCACCCCCTGACGACCCCGACTCGATGTGCGGCGACCATCGCGACACCGCGATCGCCCGACGAGGGGTCGCGGGTTCGGTTCGCGGGCCAATCGCACGATGGGATCTGGGAGGCGACGTTCGAACCGGCCGCGGTGCAGCGCGCTTCGGCGCAATCCCAGCAGGTCACCCTGGAACCGCTACCGGCCGTGCTGGTCGTGATCCCCGTCTACGGCGACTATGATGCCACCGTGGCGTGCCTCGACAGTCTACGAGCGCAAACTTTGCCGGGTGAGACCGTCGCGGCCGTCGTCGTCGATGACGCGAGCCCCGATCCAAGGATCGTCGCGGAACTCGATACACGGTCGGCGCGCGGGGACTTTAGGCTGATTCGCAACCCGCAAAACCGCGGTTTTGCGGCATCGGTGAACACCGCGGTGGCGACGATGCCTGCGGGCGAGATCCTCCTACTCAACGCCGACACCATCCTTCCGCCGCGGTCGCTCGAACGCATGCTTGCTGCGCTTCGGACGGACCCGACCGCGGGGACGGTGACCCCGCTGTCGAACAATGGCGAGCTGACGAGCTTCCCGGTTCCGCACAGCCTCAACCCGTTACCCGAGACGGAGACGCTGCTGGCCTGGGACGCAGCCGCCGCGCAAGTTGGCGCTCCTCCGATCGATCTACCCAACGGGATCGGCTTCTGCATGCTCGTGCGACGGGCCTGTTGGGAGCAACTCGGCGGCATCTCACAGATCTACGGGCGCGGCTATTTCGAGGACGTCGACCTCTGCCTTCGAGCGCGGGATCTGGGGTTCCGGAACCTGTGCGCCACCAACCTCGTCGTGGGACATGCCGGATCACGCTCGTTTCAGAGCGCGAAGCAGGCGCTCGTGGTTCGCAATTTGGAGACGATCAACGTCCGCTTTCCCACGCAGGAGATCGAGACCGCGGCCTACGTGCGCGCTGCGCCGCTGCGCACCATCTTCGCCGAAATCGAGCGCCATATCCCGCCGCCGCCACACGATCGTCTCCTCGTCGCGGCTCTGTCCGGCGAACACCCGACGGTGCGGGCCCGGATCCGTAAGGCCGCCGATGAAGGCCACCGTGTTCTACTCCTGACCGTGAACGCCGACGAAGGGCCGGCCGCCCTCACGAGCACGCTCGGGCTGGTGCCGCAATCGCTCCGTTTCACGCTCGCGAGCGCCGAGGAGCGGCGTGCCCTGGGGGTGTATCTCGGCATCGCAGGCGTACGCCGCGTCGAATTCTTGGACATTGATCGTTGCCCGCGCGACCTGTTCGCGGCTCTCATGGCCCTGGGGTATCCCGTCGACGTGCTGGTGGCCGAAGCGCGGCAGCTCGAGGCTCCGGACGCGCGTGTCGCGAAAGCGGTCATCCCGGGCTCATCGCCCGAAGCCATCCCGGCGCGGCGGGTGAAGGAGTGGCCATGGTGGGCTGACCGTCTGCGCGCCGGCGACCGTGTCCTGTCCAGCGACGGCCTTGCCCTCGGTGCGGTCCGCCGGGCATTCTGGGACACCGCTCCTCCCTTCGCGCTCGACCCGGTTCTGCGTTGCGTTGTGACGCAGACGTCCCTACCCGGGTGCTCCGCGCCGAACGCCCGGCTGGCGGTGCTTGCCCCCACGGCGACCGGAGCCGCCACACGCCTCATTCACGCGCTGAGCGTGCGTGTGGGCTGCTCGCGTCCGGATGTGCAACTGCTCGTGATCGGTACGACGCTCGGTGACCTGAGCCTCCTCGCGGGCGGCCTCGCCTTCGTGACGGGTCCTGTTCCGGACGAGGAACTCGCGCGCGTGATGGAGGCCTATGGCTTTCCGGCGCTCGTCTCACCCTACCGCGACGGGTTGTTTCACAGGCTCGAGGCCGCGAGCGCCCTCTATTCCGGTGCCGTCGCCTATTTCGACTGGTCGGCGAGCGGGTACCGCCGACGAGAGGGGGATCTCGTCCTCGACCCGGCCGTGTCGGACGCCTCAGCAGCCGAACGGATCGTGGATTGGTTCTCCGCAGAGCTTGATGCCCCGCCCGGAGCTACGACGCCGCACCATGGATGAAGCCGACGCTGCCCTCCACCGCGCCGCGCTCGAGCGCGTCGGGCCACGATCTCTGACCGGCTACTGCTACGATCCGCACCGGCCCACGACGCGGGTCGTGGTCGAGTTGCAGATCGACGGCGTTGCGGTCGCTTGGGCGCAGGCCGACGCTTTCGTCGACGGCTTGGCTCGTGCCGGGATCGGTGACGGCTTTCACGGCTTCGCTTTCTATCTGACCCCGGAGATCATCGCTGGCGGGGGCCGGGCTCAGCTTGCCGTCGCCAACCTAGGGCTCACGCCGGCACCACCCGTCGATCTCACCGCAGCAGCCTTCGAGACCGAGCGTGATGCGGGCGCCGGCCGCGTCCGCTGGATCGGCGGCTTGCAGCTGACGGGCTGGCTTTCCGCGTCGGTTGAGCGCCTCGCGCCCGAGGTTCGGGTGAGTCTGGACGGGCACCTGATCGCGCGCACTCCCGCCGATCGATGGCACCACGTCCAAGAGGTTGGAGGTGCGCGCCCGGTCCCGGCGTTCGACCTGCACCTACCGGCCTCCCTCGCGGACGGAGCGGTGAAACGTCTCGTCGTCACCGACGGGATGGGGATCCCCCTGCGCGGCAGCCCGCTGACGCTCGTCGCTTTCCCCGACCCGTTGTTAGAGGCGATCCAGGCGCGTTACGGGGCAGAGCACGAAGCGACCCGCGCCAGAGCTCGCTTGTTCGACACGCTCCTCCCCAAATCCTGGCCGCTTTCGGATCCGGAGGGGTGGCTCGCGGCTCACCCGACACCGCGTCCAGAGGATCCGCAGCCGATGGTGGCCGTCGCCATCGTCGGAGAGGAGGAGGGCGCCGTCACGCGGACTCTGAAGAGCCTCGACCAGCAGTCGGGCCTGACCTGGGTAGCGGCGGCCCTTCCATCGGCGGATTGCGTTGGCTTTCACGCCGACGACCTCGCGGCATTCCTGGAGGCCGACGGCCGGGATTGCGCGACGGTCCTGGCCGTTCCGGCGGGTGCCGAGTTCCTCGCCGGCGGCGCAGCCCGCCTCACCGAGGCACTGACACGCGCGCCAACCGCGCGCCTCGCTCACGGCGATATCACCCTCTGCGACGCGACGCAGGAGACAGTGCTAGCTTTCCCGAGCTTCGACTACGAGCGCTGGCTCGAACAGGGCTACGGCGCACTCGCCTTCGCAGTCCCGATGCGCGAGGCGCGAGAGGCGCTCCGATCGGGTGCCGATAGCCTGTATCGGTTTGCCAACAGTCAGTTCGATCGCCGCGCCGTAGACGCGGCGGAACGCAGCGATGGGGTGTTGCACCTGCCCGGTGTCGTCGCGCGCATCCCGTTCCTGGACCTTGGCGCGGCCACCAACCACCTCGTCTCGGCAACCCGACGCCACTTGGCGATGCGTCGTGTGTCGGCTGCCGTGCGTCCGGGGCGCGGCACGCTTATGCCGGCCGCGCGCGTCGTCCGCTCACCTCCTCCAGGGCGCGTCAGCGTGATCATCCCAATCCGGGACCGCGCCGAGTTGCTCCAGCGCTGTCTGACTTCGATCGAACCAGCTCTCGATAGCTGTGCCGCCGAACTCATCATCGTCGACAATGGTTCTACGGATCCCGCCACGCACGCTCTACTCCGGTCCGTGCAGGGGAGAGGAGGGCGCGTCATCGCAGAGCCGGGCCCCTTCAACTATGCGCGCTTGTGCAACCGAGCCTTCGCGGAGGCGCGAGGCGAGTTCGTCCTATTCCTCAACAACGACGTCGAGTTGCGCGGGGAGGGCTGGCTGGACGAGCTGCTCGGTCGGCTCGGGGAAGCCTCGACAGACGCAGTTGGCGCCGTGCTGCGCTGGCCGAGCGGTGTCATCCAACATGGCGGGATCGTCCTCGGTCCCGGCTTCTCGGCGAGTCACGCCTTTGACGACCGCTTCCAAGGCGACTCCGGATATGGCGACTTGCTGCGGGTGGCAAACGAGCCGAGCGCCGTCACCGGTGCATGCCTCCTGGTTCGACGCGCGGCTTACGCTGCCGTGGGCGGCATGGACGAGGCCCACTTCCCGATCAACTTCAATGACGTCGACCTCTGCCTTAAACTTCTGGCACGCGGTGGCAGGGTCGTTATGACGCCTCACCTCGACGCAATCCATGTCGGTTCGGCGAGCCGGGGGTCAGACCGGCGCCCTGATCAGAAGCACCGTTACCAGCGCGAGTTGGAAGCCCTGCGCGCGCGGTGGGGCGATGTTCTACACGCCGATCCAGCCTACAGTCCGCTTCTAGCCTTGTCAGACAATCCTTACACGGCACTCGCGTGCCCGCCGCGCGAGCTCCTGCCTCGTCTAAGACGAGTGCCGACTGCGCGATCGATCCCCATCGGTCTGTAAACCTTCGCCTGAATGTTCAGGAACAATATGGCCGACTTCGCATCTACAAAGAATATCTCCAACAGATCGTCTACGATTGTCGACCATAATAAATTATTCTAATTCTGACTTCTCAAAAAAAATTATTGGTATAATGAATCTCCATAAATTCTAAAAATTCAATATCATTATGCGCAACGAGCGGAGTCGTCATATCCCCTCCGTCACCTCTAAAGAAAATTATCCCTATGCCTTATACCTATAACAATGTCCCTTCTAAATTTGCAAGCTCCTCGTTCAACCTCAACCCCTTCGGTCGTATCACCCTTCATCGGCCCGTGTATTAGCCCGACTACAGGACAGGGGCGCTCTCTGTTCCGGCGCTTCCGTCCCTTCTACTGACCTTGTCGTCCCACCCGAGCTGAGAGATAACCGCCCGGAGGTCAGGCAAGTCAGATATAAGGAACCGCCTTGATTAAGTTCCCTCGGGGCAGTCTCCTCGATTTGCCATTCGCTATCTACTACGAGCCCGAAGCTTACTCGATGGATGGCAAAGTGATGGGCCGTCAATCGGCCGGGGCCGCCTTCATGCAAGCCGTGGCTGATTCTGGAATGAACCATCTTTGGTGCTACGCCCGCACGGAAATTGAGGCGAGCCACTGTGTGTCAACCCTCGCGCGGCTCGGAGCGGAGCGCACGAAAATTTCTTGGATTCCTGCAGGCCACCCTGAGCAACTCGCACGGGCCGAGTTACTTTATCGCCCGGATCCCGGCATCGGTCAGCACGCTTGGCACAGATTGAGCCGGTCCGATCCCCGCGCCTACAGCATCTGTGGGATCACGCACACACTTTCGACACACGAGACGACATCAGCGATCGCCGACTATCTGACGGCGCCAGTCGAGCCTTGGGACGCGATCATCTGCACCTCGACCGTTGCGCGTGATGCCGTCCGCTACGTACTCGAGGAGCAGGCCGCGTACCTCCGTGAGCGCCTGGGAGCTGCGCGTTTCACGTTGCCGCAGCTGCCCGTAATCCCACTGGGCGTCCATACGCGTCGCTACGCTTTCACGCCGGACGAGCGCGCCGCAGCGCGCGCTCGACTAGGCTTAGCGGACGATGAAGTGGTCGTGCTGTACGCGGGCCGCCTGATCGTTCACGGAAAGGCCCACCCTCTACCGATGTACCTCGCGCTGGAACAGGCGGCGCGTGACCGAAAAGTGGTGCTAATCCAGGCCGGCCGAGCTCCCAATGCCGAAATTTTAGGGATCTATACGGAGGAACCGAAACGCTTCTGCCCCTCAGTTCGGACGCTCATGGTCGAGGGCGGAGACCACGAACTCTACCGTGCAAGCTGGGCCGCCGCTGATATCTTTACGTCTTTAGCCGACAACATACAGGAGACCTTTGGGTTGACGCCTGTCGAGGCGATGGCCGCTGGCCTCCCGGTCGTCGTCACCGATTGGGATGGCTACAAGGACACGGTGCGGGACGGCATCGACGGTTTTCGCGTCCCGACTTTAACGCTGCCGGCCGGCCAGGGTGGCGGCCTCGCTGACCGTCACAGCTTGATGATCGACGATTTCGACCATTTTAGTGGCTACACGAGTCAGCTGGTCGCGGCCGACATCGACGCGACCGCGCAGGCGTATCGCACGCTGATCGACGACCCGGGCCTGCGCAATCGGATGGGTGATGCGGGGCGAGCGCGGGCACGCGGTGCGTTCGACTGGTCCACCGTCTTCGGTCGATATCTCGAGCTCTGGGAGGAGCTGGCGCAGCGTCGACGGTCTGATCCGCAACTTGTCCCCGCCCTTCAGCCGCGCCGTCGACCGGACCGGCCGGATCCGTTCGCGATGTTCGCCACCTACCCGACGTACCATGTCGGCCCCGGCGTCTGGTTTCACCGGAGGCCAGAAGCTGATCCGGCGGAAATCAAGTCACGTCGGGATCTCGCTTCGACCAATTTCGCAGGGATCGTTCAACCGAGTTCGGAGATCATCGATTTTATCCTCGATGCAACGGCTATAGATTGGATCGAATACCGGGAAATTACTGCGAGGGCGCCTGGAACGCGAGAAGAGATCATCACCGCGGCACTGGTTTGGATGTGCAAGGTGGGCGCACTCAGAGCCAGCGAAAAAGCCCCTTCGATCGACGGATCGAAGCCCGTCGGCCTAAATACAACGACCGAAGGAGGTGGTCTCACCCGCCCGGGAGGGACTTGATTAGGTCAAGGTCCGACATGGAGCGGCAGTCGAGACGTTAAACCGGGATGTTGCGGCCTTAACGGATCTACGGCTTCGCACCGAGCAGCAGCGCCAGCAGTTCCTGCATCACGTCTCGGCGATCGAAGGACGTCAGCGCCGTGCGCCGAGCCGCCTGGCGCAACCCTTGGTATGCGCCTGGCCGGCTCACCGCCTCGACGATTGCCGCCGCCAAGCCCCGGGAGTCGAAGAATGGAACGAGCATCCCGTTCTCGCCGTGCCGGATGACCTCGCGCAGCGGGCCGGTGTCAGACGCGACGATGAGGCAACCGGCGCTCAGAGCTTCGACCAGGGACCACGACAGAATGAACGGGTAGGTCAAATAGACATGGGCCGCAGAAATCTGCAGGATCTGCAGGTAGGTCTGGTAATCGAGCCGGCCGAGGAAATGCACCCTGTGTTCATCGATGGCATGGGCGACTTCCGATCGGAAAACGTCTTTCCAGGAACGGCCGTCCGGCGAGGGGTCGCCGTAGGAAACGCCGTCACCTCCAACGATGAGGATCTGACAGCGCGGGCATGCCCGGAGGATGTCCGGCACTGCGCGCATGAAGATGTGGTAGCCGCGCATCGGTTCGAGGTTTCGCGCGACGAAAGTCACGACCTGGGAGGCGCCGGTCAGCACGCGCCCATCCGCAAGGGTAACTCGCGCTTCCGGATTCGGTCGCACCTGATCCGTGTCAACGCCCTCGTGGATCACCGCGATCTTATTCTGAAACTCCGTCGGGTAGCTCGCGCGCTGCCACTGCGTCGGCGATAGCCCGAGATCACATTCCGCCAAGGCGAGTAGCTGACTGGCGTTCTTAGCCCTCAGACCAACGAGCCCATCGACGCCAAGAAATGGAAACTCCGGATCGAAGTGGACATCCTGACCGATGTCGCGATAGTATAATTCGCTGTAGACGATGATGCGCGCTCGTGGAAATTTTGCCCGCAACGGGAGCGTCTCACCCCAACCACTGTGAGCGACAATCACGTCCGGTCGAAAGCCCTCACGCTCCAATGTATTCAAAGCATAGAGCACCTGCTCGGCGCGGCGTGTCTCTCGGTCGAAGCGGCGGGCGAAGGGGTGAACGGCTCCGCTCGACAGATCCTCAAAAAAATATTGTTGTAGACGGATTCCTGGAAGCGGACGCGCCGTCTGTGCGCCGACCGCCGCCACGCTGTGTCGCGGGTCTGAGGCCAGCGTTTGAGCGACGAAACGGAATTGAGCCGGGAAATTTTGATGAACGAACAAAAAGTTCATGCGAATTGGCCGGTTACTGGGACCGCAGCCCCGTGCCATGACACGCGTAAAGGCGATTGTCACGGTTGCCCACAGCGCGCGGGAATCCACCGTGGGCCGGACAGCCGCCGCATTCGTCAAAGGTCAGCAGGGCGATCGCTCGGTGGACTCAGAGCGTGGGTCAGACCAAACCACCGGCTGCCATGCCCTGATCCGCGGCCGAATCCAGGAAGCCGGCCCATACGATGCCGTGCCGGTGTGCACCTTGCGCCACAGCGTCGGCCCGGTCGCGCGCATGCCTGCACAGACCGCTGGCCGATCGCATACTTCCAAAGCATCATATCGTGGCGCCGTGAATCCGGCTTCTCCCGCGGGAGGCCGTTCAGGGGATCGACGGCGCGGTAAGCGCCGCCAGCAGCCGCCGAGAGAGGGCAACCGCCGCCTCGTCCGTGCCATACCGTCCGGAGACCGGCCCGTCTCCGCTCACCAGGCGGGCCGCACAGCTGCTGTCGCGCAAGCGGGTGCAATCCCACCAACCACAGTCGAGATCGAGTCGGCCGATCGGGACGAAACCATGAACTGCGCCGCGTGACGCGCCCACCGCGGATAGCAGCGACTCGATGACCTCTATCTCTAGGACCCTCGCCTCGGCCAGCCATGCGTCGGACAGCCGCACGTCCATACTGCCGACCGCGCAGTCGCGGCCTTCGCGATCCCGCGATAAATACTTAGAAGCAACTCACACAATCTTCGCGCGGTCCCGCCGCAATGGAGCAGGAATCAGCATATCGCCAGATGTGATTGTAGATCACATTGGTGAGGGCCCTTGAATTTTGCATAGTTCGCTGCTTTCAGCTGAGCGACGGCAGTCGTAGAGACCAGGCCAACACCGCCCCCAGAGAGCAAGCCTCGCCGATCCCACGGCCAGCTAAGCGCGGGCAGACGGACAGCTCAGAAGGCGTCCGCATATCTTCGCAGATCCGCTGCAATGCTTAAATGCCGGACATACGTGAGAATACCTCGACTCGCTCGCAAAAAATTGAGATTTTTCAGCTGCGCCGCAAAAAGGAATTCCGAATTTCGATCGATCAGGCTGATTCTCTGAATTAATTATACACACGAGCGGCAATAAGCATAATTAAGCTTATCCGAATCCAACCCAAGCACCACTTTCAGGCAAATTTAGGTCAAATCTACTCTTGGACCGCAAGACATCCAAAGAAACTTCAGCGAAAATTCGCCGCCAAATCCTCCATGTTGCAGCTATAATCATGTCAAGAAAATAATTTTGGCAGCTGGCCGTTGTGTTGTCGAAATACCATGCATGGTAAATACGATCGATTGTCGGGCGGAAGGCGCTCACAATCTATTGACCTAAGGTAGGGCGTGACGTAGCAGAAGGGCTCCCCAGTCCAGTTGCAAAGATTGAGGCGGCGCGGGGCCGTAGGCGATGAACAAGCGCGAAACGTTAGTCCCTTTGAAGCGAGGACTGTTCATCCTCCGGTACGTACGGGCCCGCGGCACTGCTGGGGCGCCGCAAGTTTTCGTTCGCCCGTCAGTCGAGGCCGAGAGCTATATTGAGGTCATTTCCGCGCCCGGAGATCAGCCTGGGGTGATGGTAGCGCCCGGATCTTGCATGGTCGTCCGTGCTGACGAGGCCGGAGCTCTGCGCGTTACGGTGCGCTCGGACGGCGGGGAGACGGACGCGGAGCTTCAGCTCGAGCCACTGGGCGCCGGTCAGGCTGTGATCGGGGGCTCCCAGCGGGACTTGGATCAAGAGGTGGTCCCGGATCGCCGATTTGAGGAACATCAGCCGCGCCTGGAGGGCCTCGGGCACGTCTCGCGTCGGGGCGACGTGTCATCGCTGAACGGCGAGTGGATCGCCGGCCCAGATGCGCCGTCTCCGATCGAGGGTGTCGCATTCGCGATCGTGGGCAACGGCGGTGTCGTGATCGAGTACCAAGTCCTCGTCGGTGGCCCGAATGGTTCGTGGAGCAACTGGACATCTGAGAACTTTGCCGGCACCCGGGGCAGGGCGCAGGCGCTCCACGGGATTCGGATGCGCCTGACCGGCCACCAAGCTTCGGCTTTCGAAATCGAGGCGCAAGCACTGTTTCTGGGCGCTTCAATCGCGACCCGGAAGGGACGAGATATTGAATTTATCAGTCCCGCCGGTGTCGATCCCATGGTGGGTCTCAAAGTTGCCGTAAAGAGCAGCCAGTCGCGCCGTAGACGGGCCGATGATCGCGATGTGCAGGCGTCTGGTTCAGACGGCAGGCCTCAGCAGTCGGGGCGCGTAAGAGTTTTCAGGGCGTCGAATTCGCGAGCGTAGAATTACCGCTCGTATTGTCTTCTCAATCAAATGAAGTGAATTAAGAGGGGCTGACTATGTCGACCTACCATCTGTCTCAGGCAGAACTGGACAACCACCCAATCGATCCGACGACGCAGTCTGCTGTCGAAGGGGCGCTGGCGGCGAACGGCGTCAACGTCAGCCAGAACGGCGTTAACCTCCAGGTCGAAGGCGCGGGCAGCTACACCGTCGATCCGAGCACGAATCTGTTTGCAGCCACTCAGTCAGGCGGCCAGTATCAGATCTCGAACAGCAGCCCGACGGTGGTCGCGACTGGCCAGAGCCCCGTCACCGTGGCTCTCGGCGGCACCGGGAACGCCACCGTGGTGGTCGGCTCGGGCGGCGCCAGCGTGACCGCCAATGGCGGCGACACGATCTACGGCGGCACCGGCAACGACACCCTGCGGGCCACGGGCTCGAACAACGAGCTGTACGGCGGCAGCGGCCGGAGCGCCCTGATCGGCGGCGCGGGCAACAACTATTTCCAGGGCGGTGGTCAGAGCAGCGTGACCGGCGGCTCCGGCAACAGCGTCCTCGTCGGCGGCATCGCGGCCGGCGCGCACGATACCCTCGTGGCCGGCACCGGCAACGACGGGCTGCTGGTCTCGTTCGGCAACAACGTCCTGCAGGCCAACGGTGGCGACACCCTGTACGGCGGCGCGGGCAACGACCTGCTCACGGCCACGGGCTCGAACAACGAGCTGTACGGCGGCACCGGTCAGAACACGCTGC
>Ga0255028_100036_pt1 | contig 39653 bp, 35 predicted proteins | sample DRGLUT_MetaT_FD_178168 | JGI IMG/M metagenome (GOLD analysis project Ga0255028, IMG submission 178168) | Metatranscriptome of freshwater microbial communities from Pennsylvania, United States - DR:GLUT (Metagenome Metatranscriptome) | ecosystem: Environmental > Aquatic > Freshwater > Creek...
CAGATGCAACGCCAGCGGCGCCAGGATTGCCGTCACGAAAGCATTCAGCCCCATGGCGATGCCGGCGAAGGTCCCCGCTACCTCGCTGACCTGAAAAGCGCGCGCCGTTCCGATCCCGTGTGCGGCGAGCCCGGCCGCGAACCCCCGGGCGCGCATGTCGTGGATCTTCAGCGCGTTCATCATCGGCGTCACCAGGATGGCGCCGATGATGCCCGTGAGGATGACCAGGATGGCGGTCAACGTCGGGTCGCCGCCGAGCGCCTCCGCGATGCCCATGGCGACGCCGGAGGTCACCGATTTCGGCGCGAGCGAGACGAGTACCGGCTGCGGGATGTCGAGCAACCGCGCCAGCCCGATGACGACGGCCAAGGTCGTGGCCGAGCCGGCGGCCAGGGCCGTGAGCATGGGCAGCAGCGCGCGCATCACGGTGGCCCGCCGCTCGTAGAGCGGCATCGCCAGCACCACGGTGGCGGGTCCGAGCAGGAAGTGCACGAACTGCGCGCCCTCGAAATAGCTCGGGTAAGGCGTGGCGGTCGCCGCCAGGACCCCGCCGACCAACGCCACCGTGATGAGCACCGGATTGGCGATCGGATGCCGGCCGGTGGCGGCGGCGATCCGGTCCGCCAGCACGTAGGCCGTCAGCGTGACGGTCAGCCACAGCAACGGTGTCTTGGCGAGATAGACCCAGAGGGAGAAGTCGCCGCTCACGCGTCAGGGCTCGCGGTCGGACCCGCGCCGCTCCACCAGGGCGGCCACGGCGCGAAAGACGAGGACGGTGACCAGGAGCGACAAAGCCGTCGAGACGACCAGCACGATGGCGAGCTTGAGGCCCTGTGCCCGCAGCAGGTCGAGACGACCGACGACACCGACGCCCGCCGGGACGAACATGAGCGACAGATTCATCAGCAGGCCGCGGGCCGTGGATTCGAGCGTTCCGTCGGTGAGCGGCTTCGGCAGATAACGGGGCAAGCCGAGCCGGGCATTGTCGCGCACAAGCAGGAACGCGAACATCAGCCCCATGCCGATGACCGGGCCCGGAACCGGCACGCCTGCGCCGCGCGCGAGGACCTCGCCCAGGAGCTGAGCGAGCAGGATCAGCGCCAGACTCGCGATCATCGCCGTCCCCGAGGCTTCAGGCGATTCCGGCGCCGTGCTGTCCGCTGCGCCGCGCGGCCGCGATGGCGCCGTCGTCGAAGCCGAGCAAACGGCCGAGCCGCTCGACCAGCGCTTCCTCGAATTCGTCGACATGGCCGTCTGCGGCTGCGACCGACCAAGCCATGGCGAGCAGTTCCTGCCGCTCGGTCCTGTCGGCCTCGTGGGGAATCATTTCCACGAGGCTCACAACGTCACGCGTCTCCGCGTCGATCGCGGCCGCCCGGTCGATGAGCGCGCGGGCCGCGTCCGGACCATCCGCATAATGACCCTGCACGAGGCGGGACAGGCGCTCACTCTCGGACGGAGCCAGGATCCCGTCCACCCGGGCCACGTGGACGAGGAGGGCCGTCGCGGCCAAATGCGTGTCGTCGACGGTTTCGTGGCTGCCGACGCCCAGGGCCTCGGTCGCGTAGGCGCGCAGGCGTGCGATCAAGGACATGTCGGCTCCGGCGGATCTTGCACCGCACAGTTCGGACGGGCGGCTGCCTCCGTCAAGGACGCGTCCGCATGTCGCCGCTCAGCGTGGCAGAGCTGCATCGCTGAGGCCACGGTCCGGGGAACGCGCCGCTTCCGTCGCTCCGGCGACCAGCGACCCCAGGATCGCATCGGCCGCCCGGACGACGGCCGGTCCAGCCTCGGCGGGTGTGCCGGCCCGGAAAGGTGGCTCCGGAGCGTACTCGGCGACGAGCTGCGCAGTTCGGGCGTACTCCGCACCGCGCAGCCGCGCCGCGAGCGCCAGCCCGAGATCGAGCCCCGCCGAGATCCCGGCTCCCGTAACGCGGTTCCGATCAAACACGACGCGCTCGGCCACAGGCTCGGCGCCGAGGAGCGGCAGGGCCGCATCGCGCAGACACCAGTGCGAGGTGGCCCGGTAACCGCGCAGCAGCCCGGCGGCGCCGAGGATCAGCGAACCGGTGCAGACGCTGGTGAGCCACATCGTCCGCGCGGCGCGCTCGCGCAGGAAGGCGAGCAAGGCCGGATTGCGCATCTGTGCCGGCGTGCCATCGCCGCCAGGGACGAACAGGACATCGAGCGCCTGCGGACACGTCTCGAAGCTGTGCGTCGCCACGAGCGCAAGTCCGGTGTCGGTCGCGACCGGGCCGGCCTTTTCAGCGACGAGGTAGAGGCTGTCCTGAGCCAGGCCGGCGAGCAGCGTCTGCGGCCCGACGAGGTCGAGGGCGGTCATGTCCGGGAAGAGCAGCATGGCGATCCGGACCGGTCGATCCGGCGCAATCGACCCGGGCGCGTCTGATCCTGCGGCGAGCGGCGGCCAGGACGCCGCGGCCGCCGCTGCGGCGGCCATGAGCGCGCGCCGGCTCGGACCCGATGACGCTCTCATGGATGCCGCCGGCCCTTCAGACCGGCCATCCGGCATCGCGGTAGGCACTGTCCCAGAACATCCATTCAAGCCGGGTCGCCTGCGTGAAGGCCCGGTGCATACGCTCCCGCGTGCCTACCGAAGCCGTCAGCGCCGCGTGGTCGGTGGCCGCGATCATTCCCGCCACCGCTTCCGCGAACTCCTCGCCCGCATAGGTGTCGATCCAGGCCCGATAGGGATTGCCGGCCGCCGCGCGGGCGAAGATGTCGTCGCCGACGGCCTTGTAGATCCAGAAGCAGGGCAGCAAAGCCGCGCAGACGACCTCGAAGGGCTCGGCGTAAGCCGTCGCCAGCAGGTAGGACACGTAGTGATCGCAGGCCGGCGTCAGCGGGGCCGCCGCAAAGCTCTCGGGACCGATCCCGTAATCGCGGAAGAAGCCGCCGTGGAGCGCGCGCTCCACCACGATCGCGTCCTGCGCGGCTCGGGAGAACTGCACGATCCCGTCCGGTTCCGGCGCCTTCGCGGCGGCGAGGCTCAGGGCTCGGCCGAAGCCGATCAGGTAATGCGCATCCTGGACGATGTAGTGCTGGAAGGTGGCGCGCGGCAGCGTCCCGGCAGCGAGGTCCGCGTTGAACGGCATCGACCCGATGGTGGTGCAGGCGGCGGCGTTGCGCGTCCAGGCTTCACCGGAGAAGGAGCCCGGTCCGCCGTCTCCCTTCATCATGAGGGCCATCGCGGCTAGCCCTGCCGCTGCGCGTGAGTGACGGCGACGTGGATCAGCTCGGCGAGGGTCCGCACGCCGAGCTTCTGGCGCATCTGCGAGCAGGCGTTGGTGACGGTCTTGTAGCTCACCGACAGGTCGGCCGCGATGGCCCCGTAGGAGCGCCCCTGGGCGAGGCGGGCCAGGATCTGCTGCTCGCGGGGCGTGAGCTGCGATTCCGGGGTTCGGCGGGCGTCGGCGCGCAGCATCGCCACCTCGGTGGCGAGCCGGCGGTCCAGATAGACCTCGCCGTTCCGCACCTTGCCGAAGGCCTCGAACAGCTCGGCCGAGGCATGGTCCTTCAGGACGTAGCCGAGGGCCCCGGCCTCGAGGGCGCGCGCGACGATGACCGGATCATTGTGCATGCTGAACACAAGGATCCGCGTCTCCGGCGCCACCGCGCGGATCCTCCGGATCAGGCCGAGACCGGCCATGCCGCTGCCCTGGAAGGTCAGATCGCAAATCACGATCGGCGGCCGGAGGCGGTGGAAGATGCGGTAGCCGCCGACCACCGTGGTCGCTTCCGCGATGGTCTCGACGCCGGCATCTTCCAGCACGCGTCGACAGCCCTGCAGGACGATCGGGTGATCGTCGATCACCAGGACCGGCAGACGGGTGGCTGCGACGTCGATCTGGGAAGCGATGGCGTTCATGCGCTCGGCGCGTTGTTCTCGTCGCCCTGCTCCGGCGGAACGGGGATCGTGATCCGGACGATTGCTCCGGGGCCGCCATTGTCAAGGGCGAAGCTGCCGCCGAGGGCCTCGACGCGCTCCCGCATCCCCGACAGACCGAGCCCGGTCCCGTGTTCCGCCGGGATCCCAGAGCCGTTGTCGCGGATCGTGGCCTGCACCCGACCGTCCGTCTCGCCGGCCTCGGCCTCGACCTGCGACGCGCCCCCGTGGCGCACGGCGTTGGTGGCGCTCTCCTGCACGCAGCGGAACACGGTGAGATCCACGAGGTCGCCGTAGCCGCGCGCCAAGCCGTCGAACCTGCCAACGAAGGCGATGGCGGGGTGGCGCTGGGCGAATCCGCGCAGGAGCAGGTCGAGGCAGGTGGCCAGGGGCGCCTGGCCGAGCCCGTGCGGCCGCAGGCGGTTCAGGAGTTCCCGGTTCACCGTCTGGACCTGAGCCACGATGGTGCTGATCTCATCGGCCCGGGCCGCGAGCTTCTCGCGGCTGGGCTCGGCGGGACCGGAGGCGATCCGGGCGATCGAGGCGGCATTGGCTTCGAGGGCGAACAGGCAGGGGCCGAACTCGTCATGCAGTTCGAGGGCGGTGCGGCGCCGCTCGTCATCCTGTGCGGTCAGCAGCTGTCGATTGAGCCGATTGTTGGCCGCACGAACCTCGCCCAGCGCCTCCGCCACCTTGTTGAAGCGGTCTGCAATGACCGCCAGCTCGCGGGCCCCAGGGGGCTCCAGCCGCGCCGTGTAATCGTGGTGCTCCAGCTGCGTCAGGCCAACGCCGAGCCGCCGCAGCGGCGCCAGGATGCGGCCGAGGGCGACGTAGAGCGCGATCAGCATTGCCGCGTTGATCGCCAGGGTGGTCAGCGACAGCGCGCGGGCATAGCCCCAGATCTCGTCGATCTCGTCGAGCGGCTGCGTGGTGATCTGCGCGGTGCCGAGCTGCTGGCCGTTCACCGCGATCGGCAGGGTGTGCCGCTCGATCGGCGGCATGATCAGGTCGGCGAACCAGCGCGGCGCCTCGCGCTCGGACCGGTGAGGCAGGGCCGGCTGCCCGACCTGGTCCCCGTCCGCGTCACGCACGGCGACGCGGACGTGGCGGAGCACCTTGAAGCGGAGATCCAGGGTCTGAAGCAGCGTGTCGGGGTTGCTGGTGTCCGAGAGGCGGATCGTGTCCGCGACCAGGGATTCGACGGTGGCCAGCGAGGCGCGGGTCTCGACCCGCACGGCCGTGCGGGCGTTGAGCACGATCACACCGCAGGAGATCAGGGCCGCCAGCGCATCGATCAACAGCACGACGGCGACCAGCCGCGCGCGCGTGGACCAGCCGGCCCAAGGCCAGCGCCCGATCCGGGACCCGAAAGGCGCGGACGCGTTGTTCAACGACAGGTTTCTCGGTCCGGTATCCACCGGGTGACGCATAGCGGGCGCATCGCCGAAGTCCATGCCAAGCGGTCTCGTGGAACCGCGCCCGGACAGGCTGCGCGGTGTCGGAAACGCCGCGATCACGGCGATGACAGATTCTTAAGCCGATCACGTATATCTTGTGGATAGCCGAGCCACGACTGGGCCTGCTGCCAATTCGAGCCGACATTTTTGCGCCGTATTGCGCTTTCACTGTCGATGGCAGCAACGAATCTCTTCCGTTTCATCGGAAGACGCTGGCCGGTCGCGGGGGAGCCCGGTCGCGCGCATTGTGCATCGTGTCAGAGACCCCGGACCATGATCGATCTCGCCCTGGATCCCTCTGAGACCCGAGAGACTCGGGAGCCGGAGTTGCGTCCGAAGCGTGGCGTTAACCTGCGCGTCATCCTGTTCGGTCTCGCCGGGACCGGGGCCCTCTGCGGCTTCGGCGTCGCCGCCTCGACCTTGATGGCCGGCCTCGCCGCACCGGCGCCCGTGACGTTCAAGGTGTCCGGAAAAGCGGCCGACTGGCCCGACTTGAAGGATGGCCTTCCCGCTCTGGCAGGATCCGGCAAGGTGGCTTCGGCGCCGAAGCCGGCGGCCGAGCCTGCATCGCCCGCTCTGCGGATGGCCGCCCTGCCCGAGGCCTTCACGCCGGCAGCGGTGCCAGCCCGGGACGCGGCCGCGCCGCCGGCGAAGGTTGTCGCCGCCGCGGAACCGCCGGCCCGCCGCATCCCGATCCCGACCCCGATCGCGCCGGTTACGGCCGGACGCCAGGCCGTGACGCTGCCGCCGAGCCGGACGGCGGCGCTCATCGCTCCGCGGTCCTCGGAGACCGTCAAGGCGCGCGACGTGATCGAGCCCGCGGCTGCGCCTGTCCAGAAGCCGGTCGCCGCGTCCGCGCCGGTGGCCGAGAAGAGCGAGAAGCCGGTGCGCAAGGCGGTGGCGGCGCAGAAGCCGCCCGCGTCGCCCAAGGTGGCCGGCACCGCGAAGGCGCCGGCATCCGCCACGGTGGCACAGGCCGAGGCTTCGGAACCGGAGGAGACCGAGGTTCTCGGCATCAAGCTGCCGTCCCTCGCGCCGGCGGGACGCAAGCTCAAGGAGAGCGTCGACGCCCTCGGCGCAGCGGTGAAGAACGTCTTCTGAGCGGGCTGCGGCCCCGCGCGGCGGCCCGTCCATCAAGGCCCCCGCTCGCGCCCCGCGGCCAACGCAGGGGCGGTGACTGTCAGGCGGCGATCCGGACCGACCGATTCGCTCCCACGCCGTGCGCCGCCTTCAAGAGCCGCGCATTCGCCGCGGCGCCGCATGCGCGGCGATGCAGCAAGGCGGCCGACGCCGTTTCTCAGCCCCGGCCCGAATGGCGCCCAGGCTTGTGGTCAGGCTTCGGCCCGGTACGCTCGACCTTGCGCTGATGCTTTCCAGCCCGCGGGCTCGCGAAGCCCTTCGGACTGCCAGGCCGTCCGCTGCGTTCGCCGGAATCGCCATCGCCCATCAGCGCCTCGACCTGGATTTCCGGCGATCCGTTGCGGGCGAAGGCTTCGGCGAAGCGTGCCGCCGCATTGCCGCGCACCTCGAACTTGGTCTCGCGGTCGAAGATCTTGATCGCGCCGATCTCCTGGCGGCCGATGCTGCCCCGACGGGTGAGCATCGGCAGCAGCCGGCGCGGGTCGGCGTTGTCGCGGCGGCCGAGATTGAGCCGGAACCACACGGCCGGGCCCATGGCGGCGATCTTCTCGGGATCCATCGGGTCGTAGGGCGGTCGCTCGCCCCGCGGCGCGCGGCCCTCACCCGGATCGCTGACCTCCTCGGGCGCCGGCAGGCGGGTGCGGTAGACGCGGGCCAGGAGCGCAGCCAGTTCCTCCGGGCTCTTGCCGGCGAGCAGCGTCTCGGCCAGCGCCACATCCTCCTCGGCCGGCGGCTCGGAGAAGAGAGGGTCTGAGAGCATGCGCTCGCCGTCGAGGCGCCGGATCTCGTCGGCCGAGGGCGGACCGGACCATTCGGGGCTCACCTTGGCGATGGCGAACATCTGCTCGGCCCGTCGCCGACGCGAGTTCGGGATCAGGAGCACGGAGGTGCCTTTGCGGCCGGCACGGCCGGTCCGGCCGCTGCGATGCTGCAGCACCTCGGCGTCGTGCGGCAGATCCGCGTGGATCACGAGGCTCAAGGACGGCAGGTCGATGCCGCGGGCGGCCACGTCGGTGGCGACGCAGACCCGGGCGCGGCCGTCGCGCAGGGCCTGGAGCGCGGCGTTACGCTCGCCCTGGCCGAGCTCGCCCGAGAGTGCCACCACGGAGAAGCCGCGCTCGGTCAGGTTCGCCTGGAGGTGGCGGACGGCGTTGCGGGTATTGCAGAAGACCATCGCGGTCTTGGCGTCCGCCTCGCGCAGGAGGTTCAGCACCACGTGCTCGGTCTCGCGCGGCATGATTCGGACCGCCCGATAGGCGATGTCCGCATGTCCGCGGGTCTCGCTCTTGATCGCGAGTCGGAGCGCGTCGCGCTGATAGCGCTCGGCCAGCGCCTCGATGCCCTTCGGCAGCGTCGCGGAGAACAGGTAGGTCGCCCGCTCCGCCGGCGTCGCCGAGAGGATGAACTCGATATCTTCGCGGAAGCCAAGATCCAGCATCTCGTCGGCCTCGTCGAGAACGACGGCTCGCAACGCGGTGGGATCGAGGTTGCGCCGCTCCAAGTGATCGCGAAGGCGGCCGGGCGTCCCGACGACGATATGCGTGCCGTCGGCGAGCATCCGGCTTTCCCGGCGCGGATCCATGCCGCCCACGCAGGCGGTGATCCGGCCGCCGGCCGGGCCGTAGAGCCAGAACAGCTCGCGCTGGACCTGGAGCGCGAGTTCCCGGGTCGGAGCGATCACCAGGGCGAGCGGCGCCGCCGGCGGCGGGAGCATGTCGCCGTCGCCGATCAGCAGGCTCGCCATGGCGAGACCGTACGCCACGGTCTTGCCGGAGCCGGTCTGCGCGGAGACGAGGAGATCGCGGGAGCCGGCAGCCGCCTCCAGCACTGCGGCCTGAACCGGGGTCGGATCGGCATAGCCACGATCGGCAAGGGCCCGCGCGAGGGGGGCGGGCAGGGTCGGAAAAGGCAAGCTCGGGAAGCTCTCAACGGCCGCGCCGCACCCGGCAGCGCGCCATCGCGCGGCGGAGGAATCAGGCACCGGACTCTATTCGGGTGGTGGTAACGTAATGCCTCGCGGGCCAACTGACCACTCCCGCCGCAACATGGGGCGGTTGCGCGGGCTCGTTCCGAGATGCGGATGTCCTGATCTCGGCCGACCGCGCCCGCCAGGACTCACCGGAGCGCCGCCCGTCTTCGCGATCGACGCGAAGCAGCCGAGGGCTGCGCGAGTTCGGCCAGCGCGGCGCCGCCTCGATTGCTTCGCTCCGCTCGCAAGGACGGTAAGAAGCCGACACCGTCGCGGCGACCTGCTAAGGCACGGTCAAGTATCGTACGTAGCGGCGTCGGCGCCAATGGACGGGAGTCACCTTTCATCATGATGGCAGCCCTGCGGGTGGCGACAGCCTGGGCCACGGTCCTTGCCTTCGCGTGGTTCGGCAAGGACTGGCTCGGCGACCTGTCGCAGCCGCTCTTCGCGGGCGGATTGTTCGCGTGGCTGCTGGTGGTGATCGTGTGGGCGGCGTTCGGCGTCGTGCATGAGGCCGAGGAACTGGCTCACCGGCTCGGAGAGCCACTGGGCACCCTGGTGCTCACCCTCGCCATCGTCATCATCGAGGTGGCGCTGATCTCGGCCGTGATGCTCTCGGCCAAGGATGCACCGACGCTCGGCCGCGACACGATGTTCGCCGTGCTGATGATCGTGCTGAACGGCGTGGTCGGACTCGGCCTCCTGGTCGGCGGCTTGCGCCACCACCAGCAGCGCTACAACCTCAAGGGGGCCTCGGCCTTCATGTCGGTGATCATCCCGCTCACCACCATCGCGCTGATCATCCCAAACTTCACCAGCTCCACCAGTGACGGGACGCTGACGACCCTGCAGGCGGTGACGTTCTCGGTGTTCACGCTGGCGCTCTACGGCGTGTTCCTGCTGATCCAGACCGGCCGGCACAGCGAGTTCTTCATCGACGCCGAGGCCCGGGATGCGGACGCGCATCCCGGTGAGGCCTCTTCCATCTCGGGCGGCAGTGTCGCCAAGCATGTCGGCCTGCTGCTCGCCAATGTTATGCCGATCGTCATCCTGGCCAAGAGCCTCGCGGTCATCCTCGACCATGGCATCGCAGCGCTCGGCGCGCCCTCGGCACTGGGCGGCGTGCTGATCGCCGCCATCGTGTTCACCCCGGAGGGCATCTCGGCGCTCAAGGCGGTGGCCCGCAACGAGCTGCAGCGGGCGATCAATCTGTGCCTTGGCGCGGCGACCTCAACGGTCGGCCTCACCGTACCGGCCATCCTGACCATCGGCCTGCTCACGGGCCAGACCGTGGTGCTCGGCCTCAAGCCCACCGAGATGACTCTGCTCGCCGTGACGCTGATCCTCAGCGCTCAGACCTTCTCGGGGTCGCGCACGACCGTTCTCGAAGGCGCGGTGCACCTCGTGCTGTTCTTCGTCTACCTCGTCCTGATCTTCAGCCCGTGATCCACGCAGGCTACCGGATCGACGCGTCATCCCGGGGCCGCGCAGCGGAACCTGGGATCCAGAGCCGCCGCCGCGCGACGGACTAAGACCGACGGAGGTTCTGGATTCCGGGCTCGCCTGCGGCGCCCCGGAATGACGGCGCTGGTCATCCGCTGGAGAGCGCCGAAGCGCCGGAGATTCCGCGTGAGGCCGCTCCTGCCCAGATCGCTTCGCTCAGGCGCCGAAGCGCTCCGTTCGGATCAGGCCCGGGGCAACGCCGGCTGCCACGATCAGGGCCGACGCCGCGGCGACGAACCGGTTGGAGCCGCAGAGGAACACCTTCCCTGGCGGGCCAGTCCGCGCCAGCGCGTCCGCGACCAAGGCCGCGTCGATCCGCCTGCCGCCAGGTTCGCGGGTGATCGCGAGGTGCAGGGAGACGCCGGGATCCGTCGCGGCGAACCGCTCCAGCTCGGCGACCGCGATCGCCTCCGCGCGGGTGCGGGCCGAGTAGATCAGCGCCGCCGGGATCGCGCGCCAGCCCTGGGCTCGACGCCGCAGCATCGCGAGCAGCGGCACCACACCGGAGCCGCCGGCCGCCAGGAGCAGCGGGCCGCCATCGGGTCCGTCCCACGAGAACGAACCGCCGATCGGCCCGCGCAATTCCACGCGGTCGCCGACGTCGGCGCAATCCGAGAACCAGCCCGAGACCTCGCCGTCCGGCAGGCCCTCGATCATCAGCTCGAGGGTCCCGCTGCCGTCCGGTGCGGAGGCGATCGAGTAGCTGCGCTGGGCTTGGTAGCCGTCCTCGGCGGTGAGGCGGACATCGACATGCTGCCCGGCCCGGTACTGCTCGGCCAGGCCGCAGCGCAGCCGGACGCTCTTCACATGGGGCGTGACCGGCGCGATCGCGGTGATCTCAGCCTGATGCCAGCGGAAGACGACGGGCTCAGTCACCGATGTAGCGCTGCTCACGCCAGGGATCCCCGTACATGTGGTAGCCGCGCAGCTCCCAGAAGCCGGCGGTGTCGATGTTCGTGAAGCGCAAGCCTCTCACCCACTTGGCGCTCTTCCAGAAATAGAGATGGGGTACGAATAGCCGCGCCGGGCCGCCGTGATCCGGGTGGATCGGCTCACCCGCGTAGCGGGTGGCCACGAGCGCGCGGCCGCCCACGAGATCCGCCACCGGAACGTTCGTGGTGTAGTCGTCGTAGGATTCCGCCAGCAGGAAGCCGGTCGGCGCCGCGACCCCGGCATCCGCCAGCAGATCGTCGAAGCTCACACCCTCCCAGTCGGTATCGAACTTAGACCACTTGGTGACGCAGTGGATGTCGCCGTGCCACGTCGTCCGCGGGAGCGCCTCGAATTCGTCCCAGCTCCAGGACTTGATCGGCCGCGATCCCTCGCGGAGCGTGAACCGCCACGTGGCGAGGTCCACCACCGGGTTGGGGCCGATCTGCAGGATTGGGAAGTCATCGGTGAGATACTGGCCCGGCGGCAGGCGTGCCCCGGTCTCGCGCGGCTGCCTGCGCCCGACGAAGCCCCGTGTCACCATGCCGGCCTCCGCGCCCCTCGCTGTCGCCCCGGGTTTGGTGCGGCGGCACACCTCACGTCAAGCCGCCAAGTCCCGTCACGTGCGGCCGAACAAACGCCCCAAAGCTCGGATGTGCTAGCGGGACTGTGCCGACGTTCGGCACGAATCGCCTGCTTTCAGGGGGAAGTCATGAAGTACCTTCTCGCGACGAGCCTTATCGTCGGGAGCCTCGCCACCCTCGCGCCCGCCGCCCAGGCACGCGACGGTATCGGTGCCGGCGGCGCGGCCGCGCTCGGCGTGCTCGGCGGCCTTGCGGTCGGCGGCGCCATCGCGTCCGCCAACAACGGCTATTACCCGGGCCGCCCGGTCTATCGCGCCCCGGCGCCGGTCTACGTCGAGGAGGATTACGGCCCGGTCTGCCACTTCGAGCGCCGCCGGACCGTCGATCCCTACGGCGACGTCTACATCCGCCGCGTCCGCGTCTGCGAGTAAGCGGCCTCCGGGACGGGCTCGACGGCGAGCGCCGGCTTCAGGCGCTCGGCACAGGCGATCCCGCAGAGGACCAGCGCGAGGGCGGCGGCTTCCGTCGCCCCGAACGGCTCGCCGACCAGCAGGACGGCGAGGACCGCGCCGAAGATCGGCACGAGGTTCACGAACAGGCCGGCGCGGTTCGGGCCGATCAGCTCGACGCCGCGCATGAAGAACAGCTGCGCCAGCAGAGACGGCCCCAGGCCGACGAACGCCACCATGGCCCAGCCCTCGCGGCTGGGCCAGACGGCATGACCGGTTGCCCACTCGACGGCGAGCGGCGGCAGGGATGTCACGAAGGCGGCCACCGCCATGGCGGCGAAGAAGGCCAGCGCCGAGACCTTCGGCCGGGTCGGCAGGAAGATCGTATAGCCCGCGTAGAGCAGGCAGGCTCCAAAGACGAGCACGTCGCCGCGATTGAACGCCAGGTGCGTGATCACCGACCAGTCGCCATGGGTCGCGGCCAGGCCGGCGCCGAGGAGCGTCAGGACCACGCCCGCGACTTGGCCGCCAGTGACCGGCACGCGATAGGCCAAGCGGTTCAGGAGGATCACCAGAACCGGGATCGCGCCCTGGAAGAGCGCGAGGTTGATCGCGCCGGTATGCACGCCGGCCGCGTAGAACAGGCAGTTGAAGGCCGTATAGCCCAGCCCGCCCATCAGCAGGATGCGCAGCCAGTGCGGGCGCAGAAGCGGCCAGTCGGCGGCGAGCCTGCGGGCAGCGAACGGCGTCAGCGCCGCGCAGGCCACCGCCCAGCGCAGGGTCGTGATCACTTGAGGGGAGACGTGGCCCGGCGCCCAGCGGCTGGTGACGGCGTTGCCCGCCCAGAGGAGCGCCGTGGCTGTGAGCAGGAGGTAGGCGGGCGCGGCCGACGGAGCCCGGGCCGCGCGCTCGCTCCTCAACGGCGGCGGAACTGGCCGCCGCGCACCTGAGGACGCGGCCCGGAGGAACGCTCGTCCTTGTGGCGGAACACGAGGCGCCCCTTTTCAAGGTCGTAGGGCGACATCTCGACGGTCACACGATCGCCGGCCAGCGTCTTGATGCGGTTCTTCTTCATCTTGCCGGCCGTGTAGGCCACGATCTCGTGGCCCTGGTCGAGCTGCACGCGGTAGCGCGCATCCGGCAGGATCTCGATCACGAGACCGTCGAACTGCATCAATTCTTCTTTCGCCATGCACCTTCTCCAGTCGGACCGTCCGGCAGCAGGCGTTCCGGCAATGCGTTTTCGGCTGTCATCGAGGTCGGGAAACGCCGCAGGGCGCGGAGCCGATCCGATGGACCGACCGCGCCAGCTCAGCAGCACCGCCCGCATGTAGTCGCCGCGGGAACAGGCCGCAAGTCACGGATGCCGAACCCGTTCCGTCTTCGACATGAATTACGCCGCCTTACGGCTCAACGTCGTTGCCGGCATAGTCGATGCGCCCCTCCGGCGAGCGCCGCCAGATTCGCAGCGCCACGGAGTTGCCGGTGCGATCGCCCCGGGCATCGAAGTTCACGGGACCGAGCACGGTGCGCACAGGCTGCGGGCCGCGGAGGGTTTCGGCCACCTTTCGGCCCTCCGCGATCCGGCCCGTCTTCGGGTCTGCGGCGTGGGACTGCTCGGTCGCCCGGGCCAGAAGTTCCACCGCCGCGTAGGCGCCGGCCGCGACGCTCTCCGCCTCGGGCCCCCGCGACGCCGGCTTGCCGCCGCGGGGATCGGGCAGGCGCGGCGGGTCCGGGAGCAGCGTCATCACCGTGCCCTCTGCGGCAGCGCCGGCGGCGGCCGGGAAGCTCGGGTCGAGGATCCCGTCGCTGGCCACCAGGGCCGCGCCCAAACCCGCTTCTCGCATCGCTCGCAGCAGCGCGGCGGCCTCGGGCGCGAGCCCACCGAAATAGACGGCGTCGAGCCGGGCAGCCTTCAGGCGGGCGACGAGGTCGGAAAGATCGCGCGTGCCCCGCGCGAAACCGTCGAACAGCACCTCCGGCGCGCCACTCTCCTTCAGCCGCGCCGAGACCGCATCGGCCAGGCCGCGCCCGAAGGTCGAGCGATCGTTGAGGATGCCGACGCGGCGCCCGGCATAGGCCTTCGCGAGGTATGCCGCCGCGGCCCGGCCCTGCTGCGCGTCGCTCGGCGCCAGCCGGAACAGGCTCCAGAGGCCGCGGCTGGTCAGCGGCGTATAGGCCGCGCCGGTGGTCATCGCGATGGCGCCGGCATCCTCGTAGACCGGTGCGGCGGCCGCGACCGCACCGGATTCGAACGGCCCGATCACGAGACGCACCCCGTCGGCGGAGAATTTCCGGGCCACCGCCACGGCCTGCTTGGCGTCGCCGGCGTCGTCGGCCGGGACGAGAACCCAGCGCGGGCGGCCGCCGGCGGCCCGGTTCAGGTCGGCTACCGCCTGCTCCGCCCCCTGCCGGAGCCCCTGGCCGAAGGCGGCGTCTGGGCCGGTCAGCGGGGCCGAAAGCCCGATCCGCACCGCATTCTGTGCGGCGGCGGGGGCGACGGCGAGAAAGGCCGCGAGAGTGAGGGCGAGAGAGCGCAACATGCCGGCACTCTACGGCGGAGTCCGCTGCCACCGGAAGGCCCGTCTCCAAGGGAGCTCGGACACTGGACGAGTGACAACGATCGCCGTCGCTTGCCGGATTCTGTTTAACTTGGGCCCGTCGGGACGCAGATAAGCGCGGAAGCGCTGGCGCGCGCGGTCGATGTGCGGAATAAGGCCCTCGGACCGATCCTCGCCGGTCGACTGAACCGCCCTTCGCGGCCGTATTCGAAGACCCTCTGGGACGATTGACGATCATGACCTCGCTGTTCGCCGGCATCCAGGACGCGCCGCTCGACCCGATCATGCGCCTGTTCGAGGCTTTCAACGCCGATCCGAGCCCGAAAAAGCTCAACCTCGTCGTCGGCGTCTACACGGATGCGGACGGCAAGGTGCCGCGCCTGCGCGCCGTGCAGACGGCCGAGAAGCGCTGGATCGAGAAGGGCCTGCCGAAGACCTACCGGCCGATCGAGGGCACCAAGCCGTTCCGTGACGCGGTCCAGGAGCTTCTGTTCGGGAAGGGTGCGCCGATCCTGTCGCAGAACCGCGTCGCGACGCTCCAGAGCATCGGCGGCACCGGCGCGCTGAAGACCGGCGCCGACGTGCTGGCCAAGCTGTACCCCGGCGCCACCGTCGCGGTGAGCAACCCGAGCTGGGAGAACCACAAGGCCCTGTTCAGCCAGGCCGGCTTCACCGTGGCCGACTATCCCTACTTCTCGGCTGAGACCGGCGGCGCCGATTACCCGGCCATGAAGGCCTATCTCCAGGATCTGGCGAAGGGCTCGATCGTGGTGCTGCACGCCTGCTGCCACAACCCGACGGGCGCGGATCTCAGCCTCGACGAGTGGCGTGACCTCGTGCCCCTGATGGCCGAGCGCGGCCTGATCCCGTTCCTCGACATCGCCTATCAGGGTTTCGGGAATGGCCTCGACGCCGATGCCGAGCCGGTGCGGCTGTTCGCCGAGTCGGGGCAGGAATTCCTGGTCGCCTCGTCGTTCTCGAAGTCGTTCTCGCTCTACGGCGAGCGCGTCGGCGCACTGACGATCGTGGCCGAGAACCCGGCCGCGAAGGCGAAGGTGGAGGCGTTCGCCAAGCGGCTGGTTCGGGCGAGCTACTCGAACCCCCACACCCACGGCGCGGCGATTGTCGAGATCGTCCTCACCGATCCGGAGCTGCGCGCCGATTGGGAACGGGAACTCGCGGAGATGCGCGACCGGATCCGCACCATGCGCGAGCGAATGGCCGACAGCCTGCAGCAGCGTCATCCCGAGCGCGGCTTCGACGCCATCAAGACGCAGAAGGGCATGTTTTCCTACACGGGCCTGAGTCCCGCGGAGGCCACCCGGCTTCGCGAGGAGCACGAGGTCTACGCGTTGGAGACCGGCCGGATCTGCGTGGCTGCGGTCAACACCCACAACATCGATCACGTCATCGACGCGATCGACGCCGTGGTGAAGGGCTGACGTCGTGGTGGCTCTCAAGCGCGTCTGCCGGTTCAACGTCTGGATCAATCCGGTCTTCGATGCGCGGCTGAGGGCCGAGCCCGATATCGACCTGCAGATCGGCGATCTGCAGGGTCCGGACAGCGCGCTCAAGGCGCTGCTCGAGCAGGCCCATATCTTCCACGTCTCGCCGGCGCGGGACGAGTTGCCGCGCCGCTGGCACGTCACCGACGAACTGCTCGCGTCCTGCCCGAACCTGCTCGCAGTCTCGTCGGGCGGCGCGGGCTTCGACACGGTCGATGCCGCCGCCTGCACCCGGGCCGGCGTCGCGGTGGTCAATCAGGTCGGCGGCAATGCCCAGTCGGTCGCGGAGCTCGCGATCGGTCTGATGCTCGCCGTTTCGCGCAAGATCTGCGTCTCCGACCGGCTGCTCCGGACGGCGCGGGGCTTCTCGCGGGAATCACTGATGGGCCACGAGATCGGCGGCGCGACCCTCGGCCTCGTCGGGATCGGGCATACCGGCAAAGCGGTGGCCAAGCTCGCCCGCGGCTTCGACATGCGGGTTCTCGCCTATGACCCGCTGCTCTCCGCCGAGGAGATCCGGGCGCGCGGGGCGGAGCCGGTGGAGCGGGCACAGTTGCTCGCCGAGTCCGACATCGTGTCCCTGCACTGCCCGCTCGACGACACCACGCGCGGGAGTTTCGACGCGGCGGCCTTCGCGGCGATGAAGCCGGGGGCGCTGTTCATCACCACCGCGCGGGGCGGCGTGCACGACGAGGCCGCGCTGGCCGAGGCTCTGACCTCCGGGCACCTCGCGGGGGCGGGCCTCGATGTCTGGGCGCCGGAACCGCCGCCCCTCGAGTCGGCGCTCCTCAAGCTCGAGAGCGTGGTGGCGACCTACCACACCGCCGGCGTCACCCATGAGGCGCGCCGCAACGTGGCCGCGTGGGGTGCCGAACAGATCATCGGCATCCTGAACGGCGTGACCCCGCCGCGGCTGGTCAACCCGGAGGTCTGGCCGGCCGTGCTGGAGCGCCGGGCACGGTTGCTGGGCTGAGCCCCTCACCTTTGCGGGCGCAGCGAAGCAACCCAGTCGGCGCCTCGGCGACCAATGCCGCGCTACCCTGGATTGCTTCCCTGCGCTCGCAAAGACGGCGCGGGTTTTGCCGCTACGTCGCCGCCCGCATCCAGCCCAGCCCAGCCTCGGTGCCGGCCGCCGGATGGTACTCGCAGCCGACGAAGCCGGCATAGCCGACTTCCTCCAGCGCCGCGAAGATCGGGTCGAACGCGATCGTGCCGGTCCCAGGCTCGTGACGGCCGGGATCATCGGCGATCTGGACATGGGCGATGAGCGGCGCATGTGCGCGGATCAAAGCCGCCGGGTCGTGGCCCAGGCAGACGCAGTGGTACGCGTCGAACAGCAGCTTGACGTTGTCGCGCCCGATCGCCCGAATTGCCTGGACCGCAACCAGCGGATCGTCGATCACGTAATTGGCGATCGAGCCGGGCCCGATCGGCTCGACGATCACCGTCATCCCGCGCGCCTTGGCGGCATCGGCCGCGAAGGCGAGGTTGTCGAGGTAGGTCTCCCAGAGACGCGCCTGCTCGATACCGGCCGGCCGGACGCCCGCCATCGGGTGGACCATGCGGCAGCCGAGCTGCGCGACGTAGTCGAGCGTCGGCTCGATCGTGGAGCGGTAGTACTCGACCTTGTCGGGCAGCGCTGCGAAGCCCTTCTCGCCCTTGGAGGCGTCGCCAGCCGGGAAGCCGGTCTGGACCAGCGGCACCCCCGCCCGTTCGAGCCAGCCCGCCACCTCCCGCACCGGCGTCGCGAACAGGTTCGGATGCTCGACGGCGCGGAATCCCGCTTGCGCCGCGGCGGCGAAGCGCTCCGCGAGCGGCAGCTCCGTGAACAGGAAGCCGCAATGGCCGCTGAGGCGGTCCTTGAAGGCACCGAGCTTCATGGGTCAGGCGCTCCTGCCGGTCTCGATCATCGCGCGCATCCGGTCGACCGCGGCGTGGGGCGCCGTCAGGACCGGGACGTTCACCACCTTCCGCACCGCCTCGGCCGCCCGGGAGGTCGAGAAATGCGCGAGCATGATCGCATCGCAATCGCCCAGTTCCGGCGCGCGGTCTGCGACCAGCCGGTTATGGGTCTCGGCGTCGCCGGCCCGCAGTCGCGCCATCGCGTCGTCCACCAGCACCGTGCGCAAGGTGGCCGGCCGCTCCGCCTGCCCGACGAATTCGTCGAACTCGTCGGTCATCGTGCCGACGGACGGGCCGAAGGTGGCCAGCATGCCGATGCGCTCGCCCTGCGCGATCGCCGCGCGGAACATCGCCTCGTTGGGCTTCAGCACCGGGATCGGCACGGTCTCGATCAGCCGGTCGATGGCCGGACCGAAAGCCGAGCAGGTGATCAGGATACCGTCCGCGCCCATGTCGTGGCCGTAGCGGCCAAACCGCACGAAGCGCTCGATCATGCCCTCCGAGATCTCACCCGGCTCCTTGGCGCGGTCCAGCGACAGGCCGTCGTCGAGGAGATTGACGGTCTCGGCCTCCGGCCAGTTTTCCGCGAAGGCCGCCTGGATCGGCGCCATGGCGACCGGCGTAGCGTGCAGGAGAACGATGCGGGGAGCCATGCTGTGTCTCAGGTTGGGCGCCTCGGCCGCGGGCCGAAGCGGCATCAATCGACTTGTAAGCGATTTCAAACAGGGAGCAAGATAGCGCTACCTGTGTTCGGAAGCCTAGCGCCGGGGGGGCGCCGTGCTGGCGCGAAGGATCAGTTCGGCATCGATCTCGGTAAGCCGCACCACGGGGCGGCCCTGGATGCGGGCGATCAGGTGATCGCCGGCAGCGTGGCCAATCTCGGCGGAGTGGATCCGGATCGTCGTCAGGGGCGGATCCAGGAAGGGCGCGAAGTCGGAATCGTTGTGGCCGACCACCGACAGATCGCCCGGGATGGCGAGGCCGCGGGCGCGGGCCTCGATCATCGCGCCGAAGGCGATCTGGTCGGTGCCGCAGATGATCGCGGTGGGCGGCGGACCGCTCGCGAGCATCTGGCGGAAGCCATCGCGGCCGCCGCCGATCCCGTAGGAGATCTCGATGTCGTGCTCCGGCGTGAGCCGCAGTCCGCGGGCCGCGAGCGCCTGCGCGATGCCGTTCACCCGCGCGCCGCCGCGGTCGTTGTCCTTGCGCAGGCCCGAAATCACACCGATCCGGCGATGGCCGAGATCCATCAGGTAGTTGGCCGCCCGGGCCGCCGAAGCGGCGTTGTCGAACCCGACGCAGGGGCGCTCCCGCGACAGGCTGAAGGTCTGCACCATCGGGATACCGGTGCTCGCGATGCGGGCGTAGAGATCCGGGTGGTGAATGTCGCCGACCAGCATCAGCCCGTCGACGCCCCGCTCCAGCAGGAAGGTCGCCTCCCGCAATTCGTCCTCCAAGTCGTAGCCGGCATTGGCGGCGACCAGGGTGTAGCCCGCCTGCCGCAGCCGGTCCTGGAAACTCGACAGAACGCGTACGAAGGCCTCGTTCTCGATGTTGGGGACCACCGCACCCACTGCCATGAACCGGCGGGTCGAGAGCGCCCGGGCCGCACCGTTGGCGACGAAGCCGAGATCCTGCGCGGCGCGGATGACCGCCTCGCGCTTGTCGGCCCGGACTCCCGCGGAGCCGTTGAGCACCCGGGACACGGTGGCGGTCGAGACGCCCGCGCGGCGGGCCACGTCCCGCGCCACCGGGCTACGCCACGGTGGCTCGAGAATCTCACCCGGCAGATCCAGCACTGAAATCGACCGCCCCCCTGTCACCCGGCTTCGGCTGTCTCGCGACGCCTCATCCGCGCCTCGGCGTCGGTGCCGACTCGAACAGGCAGTATATTGACACCCCTCGCGCCACCTGACTATCTGAAAGCGCTTTCAAAAGCCGTCTGCTGGACGGTCTACAGGGAGGAGCGGATGGCGACGCTCGACCGGCCGGTCTCCGGCCCGGGTGCACTGGAACGCGAGGCGCCGACGGTGGGTGGGGCAGATGCCACGGCCCCGGGCATCGCCGCGCCCCAGGCGCTCGTGACCAGCCTCAAACGCAGCGATGCGGTCACGCCCTACCGGTTCCGCGACCTGCTGGCGCTGGACGATTTCGAGCGCCACGCGCGGCGGCTGCTGCCGCCGATGATCTTCCAGTACGTGTCCGGCGGGGTCGAGACCGGCTCGGCGCTGGCGCATAGCCGGGGCGCCTATGCCGATTACGCCCTGGTGCCGCGGCTGATGCGCGATACCTCGGCCCGCGACACCGCCACCGAGCTGTTCGGCCAGACCTACGCGGCCCCCTTCGGGATCGGGCCGCTCGGCGGAGCCGCCTTCATCGCCTATCGGGGTGATCTCGTCCTGGCCGAGGCGGCCAAGCGCATGAATGTCCCGATGTGCCTGAGCGCCTCGTCGCTGATCAAGCTGGAGGATGTCCACGACCAGAACCCGCAGGCCTGGTTCCAGGGCTACCTGCCGGGCGACCAGACCCGGATCGACCGCCTGCTCAACCGCGTGGAAGCCACCGGCTACCGCACCTTCGTGGTGACCGCCGACACGCCGACGCTCGGCAACCGCGAGCACAACACCCGCAGCGGCTTCTCCATGCCGATCAAGGTCACGCCGAAGGTCGCGTGGCAGAGCGCGACCCATCCGCGCTGGCTGCTCGGCACCGTGGCCCGGACCTTCCTCAAGCACGGCGCGCCGCATTTCGAGAACACCGAGGCCGAGCGCGGGCCACCGATGATGTCGCAAGGGGCTGTGCGCAACACCATCGCCCGCGACCAGCTCTCCTGGAAGAACCTGGAGGCGATCCGCAAACGCTGGTCCGGCAACCTTCTGGTGAAGGGGCTGCTCGCCCCGGAGGATGTCCAGATGGCCCGGGAATGCGGCGCCGACGGCGTGATCCTCTCGACCCATGGCGGTCGACAGCTGGACTACGCCATCGCGCCCCTCGACGTGCTGCCGGAGATCGCCGCGCGGAAGGGCGGCCTGAAGATCATCGTCGATAGCGGCATCCGCCGAGGCACCGATGTGATGAAGGCGCTGGCGCTGGGCGCCGACTTTGTTCTGCTCGGCCGGCCCTTCATGTTCGCCGCAGCGTTGGGCGGCGTGGCGGGCGTCGAGCACGCGATGCGGATCCTCAAGGAGGAGCTGAACCGCGACATGGCGCTGATCGGGGTGAACCGCCTGTCGGAGCTCAATCCTGATTTTCTGCGCCGCGTCCCGCGGCGGGGCTGACCCGGAGATCGCCATGTCCGATGCCGCGCTCCGCCCTGCCCCGCTCGGCCTCGCTTTCGTCGGCTGCTTCACCAGCGAGCGCCGCCGCGCGCGCGGACGGGGCATCGACGTGTATCGCACCGGCGCCGGCCTGGAGGGCTGGACCCATCTCGGGCGGATGGAGGGGCTGACGAACCCATCCTTCCTCGTGACCGATCCGGCGCGTGCCATGCTCTACACCGTTCAGGGGGACGGCGAGGCGGCGAGCGCCTTCGCGGCCGGGCCCGACGGAACCCTGCTCGCCCTCGGCAGCGCCGCCACCGGCGGCAGCAACAGCGTGCATCAGGCCCTCGACCCGAGCGGGCGCTTCCTGATCGTCGCCAATTACGCCAGCGGATCGGTGGCCCTGCTGCCGGTGCGCGCCGACGGCGGGCTGGAACCGGCGAGCCACGTCCTGCCGCTCTCAGGTACACCCGGCCCGCATCGGACGGAGCAGGCCTGCGCCCACCCGCATCACGTGGTCCTCGCGCCGGGCGGAAGGCACGTGCTCGTTCCCGACAAGGGTCTCGACCGCATCTTCGTCCTGCGAATTGAGGGCGAAGGCCTCGCAATCGTGTCGGAGGTTGCGATGCGGCCGGGGGCCGGTCCGCGCCACGTCGTCTTTCACCCGGGTCGACCCCTCGCCTTCCTGGTCAACGAGTTGGACTCGAGCGTCGCGACCTGCCGCTGGGACGCCGCGTCCGGGACACTCATCCCCCGGCATCTCGTGCCGACCCTGCCCCCGGACTTCTTTGGCGCGAGCACGGCGGCGGCGATCGTGGTGACGCCCTGCGGGCGCTTCGTCTACGCCTCGAACCGAGGCCAGGATGGGATCGCCCGTTTCCGCGTGGAGAAGTCCGCCGAGCGCCTCGACCCCACCGGCTGGACGCCCTCGGGCGGCCGGGACCCGCGCTTCATGACGCTCACTCCCGACGGCAAGCACCTGCTCGTCGCCAACGAGCAGGGCGACAGCCTCGTCGAGTTTGCGATCGATCCCGCCAGCGGCGATCTCGCCCAGACAGGGTCACGGCAGAGCCTGAGCCCCTGCACGATCGCGTTCCTGTGACGACGACCTCCGGATGCCGGGTCGTCCTCCCGAGCGGAGCGAAGCGATCACAGTGCGTCTCAAGAAATCATTCGATCAAACAAAAATAAGAACATGAACACCTCGGAGGAAACCAAATGTTCGCTAAGCGGTATAGATTCCTGATCGCGTCCCTGCTCTTCATAGCCGGGATCATCAACTACATGGACCGCGCCGCGCTCGGCGTCGCGGCGCCGTTCGTCAAGCAGGACCTCAACCTGTCGCCCTCCGAGCTGGGGGTGATCTTCAGCACGTTCTTCTTCGGCTACGCGATCTTCGCCTTCGTGGGCGGCCAGCTCGCCGACCGCTACGGCCCGCGCAGCGTCTACAGCTGGGCCGCCGCCGCGTGGTCGATCCTGTGCATGCTCACCGGCGCGGTGACCGGCTTCGCCCAGATGTTCGTGGTCCGCGCCCTGTTCGGCTTCGCCGAGGGGCCGATGAACTCGACCACGAACCGCACCATCACCACGTGGTTCCCCCGCGAGGAAACCGCCCGGACGATCGGCTTCACCTTCTCGGGCCAGACCGTGGGCAGCGCCATCGCGGCCCCCGTGGTCGGCCTGCTGGCGATCCAGTACGGCTGGCGGGTGGCGTTCGTCGCCATCGGCGCCGTCGGGCTGCTCTGGGTCGTGGCGTGGCGTCTCCTGATGACCGACCGGCCGCAGGACAACCCGCGGGTCAGCCCGGAGGAGATCGCCCTCGTCGAGCGCAGCCGGGCCGTGACCCATCTCGCGCCATCGGACCACGCGCGCTCCCTGCGGGAGTACCTGTTCCTGCCCAGCACCCTGTCGCTGGGACTGGGCATGTTCGCGGTGAACTACACCCTCTACATCTTCCTCTCGTGGCTTCCGAGCTACCTGACCGATGCCCTGCACATGCCGGTGCAGCAGATGGCGCTCGTGGCCTCGATCCCGTGGGCCTGCGGCTTCGTCGGCTATGTCGGCGGCGGCATCGTCGCCGACCACCTCTACAAGCGCATGGGCGACAAGCTGGCCGCCCGGAAGCTCACCACGATCGTGCCGCTCGCCATCGCGGGCGTCGCGCTGATCACCGTCAACGCCGCGCCGAGCCCCGCCGCGGCGGTCGCGCTGATCGCGCTGGCGGTGTTGATGCTGACGAGCTCGGTGCAATCCTGCTGGGCGACGATCCACGAGCTGGTTCCGGAGGCGCGGGTCGGCGGCGTGAGCGGCTTCATCCACCTGCTCAGCAACATCTCGGGCATCGTCGGGCCGACCGCGACCGGGCTCGCCGTGCAGTATCTCGGCGGCTACGCCAGCGCCTTCGTCATCGCCGCCCTGATCGCCGCGGCGGGCGTGATCGCCATGGCGATCTTCGTGCGCCGCCCGCGCCTGCCGGAGGCGGCTCATCCCCTGAATGCCGCCAAGACCGCCTGAACCAATGCCCCCCTGATCCCGGAGTGCAGACCATGAGCGCGCGCGCCGACATAGTCCCGCAGAAACCCGTCCTTTTGACCGGAGCCTCCGGCGCCCTCGGGCGCGTCCTGACCCGGGCCCTCGCAGAGCACGGCTGGCCCCTCCGGCTCACCGATCGCGTGCCCTTCCCGGACCCGCTGCCCGAGGGATCGCGCTTCCAGCTGGCCGATTTGGAGGACGGGCCGGCGATCCTGCGGCTCGCAGAGGGCTGCGGCACGATCCTCCATTTCGGCGGGATCTCGGTGGAGCATCCGTTCGAGACGGTGATCGGCCCGAATATCCGCGGCCTCTACCACGTCTACGAGGCCGCACGCCGCGAGGGCGCCCGGATGGTCTTCGCTTCCTCGAACCACGCCATCGGCTTCCACGAGCGAACCGAGATGCTGGATGACGACTGCGCCCTGGCGCCGGACGGCTATTACGGCCTGTCCAAGGCCTATGGCGAGATGATGGGCGGCCTGTATCGCAACAAGCACGGCGTCGAGAGCGCCTTCCTGCGCATCGGCTCCTGCTTCCCCGAGCCGACCGACGCGCGGATGCTCGCCACGTGGCTCTCCTACGGCGACATGACCCGCCTGGTCATGCGCGCCACCCTGGCCCAGACCCTCGGCCCCGCCGGAACGGTCGTGATCTGGGGCGCTTCCAAGAACAGCCGCATGACCTGGTGGCGCAGGGACGGCCGCGAGACCATCGGCTGGGCGCCGCAGGACAGCGCTGATTCCTACGCGGCGGCGCTGGAGGGAAAGACCAGCGGCAACCCGGTGGCCGAGCGCTACCAGGGCGGCGGCTTCACCGCCCGCGACTATTCCCGCGACGAGCCTGCGCGGTGATGGCGGAACGGTCGACCGGCTCTCAGATGAAACGATGAGACACGATATGGCAGACGAGCAGACCGCGACCCGATTGAAATGTGCCCTCGTGGTGCGGGGCGCCTTCGACGCGTACGTGGTGCCGGCCTTCGAGTCGGCCGGTGGCCGGGCGGCGATCCATTGGGCGCCGACCGCGGTCATCATGAAGGAGATCGAGGACGGTGCGACCGCCGACGCGGTCCTTGTCCTGTCGGATGCCATGGACCGCCTGATCGCGGCGGGCCGGGTCGAGGCGGAGACCCGGGTCGACGCGGTGCGTTCCCGTTACGGCATCGCCGTGAAGGCCGGGGCACAGCACCCGGACATCTCGACCGTGGAGGCGCTTAAGCGCACGCTGGTCGAGGCGCGCTCCGTCGCCTACTCGCGCACCGGCGCGAGCGGGATCTACTTCGCGGGGCTCCTGCCGCGGCTCGGGCTGGCCGAGGCCGTGAACGCCCGTGCGACGATCATCCCGCAAGGTTTCACGGCCGAGAAGCTGGTCTCCGGCGAGGCCGATATTGCGGTCCAGCAGATCAGCGAGCTGATGGTCGTGCCGGGCATCGAGGTCGTCGGCCCCCTCCCCGATCCGGTGCAGGAGATGACGACCTTCTCGGCCGCAATCATGCGCGGCGCGACCGACCGGGCGGGCGCCGAACGTTTCCTGGCCGGCCTGACGACACCGCAGGCCGCCGAGGCCTACCGGACCAGCGGCCTCGAACCGGCCTTCTGACCGGCGTGGCGGTCCCGATCGCGCCGTCATCGTAAGGTGCGGGCGCGTTTCCGCCCTCTCGACGCTCTCCTCCCGCTGCTGGGGGCGCGATCCTCGAACCTTCCTTCGAAGCGCGCCCGGCGGGCACCTGAGGGGGGTCTGAGCTGGGTAAGGCGGCCCGATCGGATCCCAGCCTGCCGGGCCAAGAACAGAACCATGGACCCAGAGGAAACGATGCCCCCGAACGAACAGGACCGGATTGTCCGGCAGGTCTTCTTCAGGCTGATGCCGCTGCTCTTCATCGGCTACGTGATGGCCTATGTCGACCGGATCAATGTCGGCTTCGCGGCTCTGCGGATGAACGCCGACCTCGGCATCGGCCCGGCCGTGTTCGGCCTCGGCGCCGGGATCTTCTTCATCGGCTATTTCCTCTTCGAGGTGCCGAGCAACCTGATCCTGGAAAAGGTCGGGGCGCGGCGCTGGATCGCCCGGATCATGATCACCTGGGGCCTGCTCTCGGCGGCGATGATGTTCGTGCAGGGCGCGACGAGCTTCCTCGTCCTGCGCTTCCTGCTCGGCGCGGCCGAAGCCGGCTTCTACCCGGGGGTGATCCTCTACCTCACCTACTGGTTCCCGAAGGCCTACCGCGCGCGGATCTTCGGCGCCTTCGCGGTTGGAATTCCGGTCTCCCTGGCGATCGGCGCGCCGCTCTCCACCTCGATCATGCAGCTCGACGGAGTCCTGGGCCTCAAGGGCTGGCAATGGCTGTTCCTGCTCGAGGGTGTGCCCACCACCCTGTTCGGCTTCGTCTTCCTCGCCCTGATCCCCGACCGGCCGAAGGACGCGGCGTGGCTCGCGCCGGCGGACCGGACGGCTCTGCAGGCGGTGATCGACGCCGAGCAGGGGGCGGTCGCGGCCAGCCACGGAACCAGCCTGCGCGCGGCCGTCACCGACCCGCGGCTGATGGCCCTGTCGTTCATCTACTTCGCCAATACGGGCGCCAATCTCGGATTGGCGTTCTTCCTGCCGCAGATCCTCAAGAGCACCGGCCTGTCGGACATGCAGACCGGCCTGATGACCGCGGTTCCTTACGTGGTCGGGGTGATCGGCGGCCTGACCATCGGCTGGATCTCCGACCGCACCAACGACCGCCGGGTGACGCTGGCGAGTGCTTTGATGCTCACCGCGGCGGGCCTGGCGCTCGCGGGGCTCGCCACCGGCTCGCTGTGGGCGGTGGCCTTCATGGCGGTGGCGGCAGCCGGTCTCTACGGCGGCAAAGCGCCATTCTGGGCGCTGCCGCCGGTTTTCCTCTCCGGCAGCGCGGCGGCCGGCGGCATCGCGCTGATCAACTGCATCGGCAATCTCGGCGGCTTCGTTGCGCCGTCCATCGTCGGCTGGATCCGCGAGAGCAGCGGCAGCTTCGAGGCCGGGCTTTACTTCCTGGCGGCCCTGGCCTTCTCGGCGGTGATCGTGACCCTTCTGGTCGTCAATGCCCGCTTCGGCGACGCCCGCCGGCCGGCGGCGCTTCCCGTCCCGGCAGTGGCGCCGCGCACCTGACGCGACCCGGGTGGGGATCGCCCTCAGATCCCCACCCGCAGCGCCGAAGTCGCCCGAGGGTTCGCCATCCCGGGTTCGCGACCGCAAAAAAGTCCTTATGCTCGTGCTGTCCGGACACCTCATCCCGTCGGACCGGATCGCGCCCTCCATGCTGAAGACAGCCTTCGTTGCCGCCCGCGACCGCCAGCGGCTGTCCGAGATCGCGACGATCCTGATCGGCTTCGGCGTCACGCGGGTCGTCGACCGCCTCGGCCTGCGCTATCTGCCGCTGCTGCCGCGCCGCCAGCCCCGGCTCGACGTCACCCGCCTGTCCGAGCCCGAGCGCCTGCGGCGGGCGATCGAGGCGCTGGGTCCGACCTTCATCAAGTTCGGGCAGGTTCTGGCGAGCCGGCCCGACCTCCTGTCGCCCGCCTGGACCGAGGAGCTGCAGAAGCTTCACAGCCAGGTCGTGCCGGTGTCGTGGGAGCAGATCGGGCCGCAGCTCGAGCAGGATATCGGCGGATCACCGCTCGAAGTCTTCGCCGAATTCGACACCAACCCGATCGCCTCGGCGTCGATCGCCCAGGTCTACAGGGCGCGGTTGCACTCGGGCGAGGATGTGATCGTCAAGGTGCTGCGACCGAACCTGCGCAAGATCATCGAGGCGGATTTGCGCCTGATGGCGCACGGCGCCCGCATCGTCGAGAACGAGTGGCCCGACATGGCCCGCTACCAGCCGCGGGAGCAGATGCGCCACCTCGCGGAGGGCCTCAACGGCGAGCTCGACCTCCTCAACGAGGCGCGCAACTGCGAATTGCTGGCCCAGATCTTCGAGGATCGCGACGACATCGTCTTCCCGAAGATCCACTGGGAATACTGCTCCGAGCGGGTGCTGGTGCAAGACTTCATCCACGGCATCCCGCCGAACGACGAGGCGGCCCTCCGCGCGGCCGGTGTCGACAAGAAGCTGCTCGCCCAGAAGGGCACCGACGCGTTCCTGCAGATGGCGCTGATCGAGGGCGTATTCCACGCCGATCCGCATCCCGGAAACATGCTGGCGATGCCCGGCAACAAGATCGGCTTCATCGATTTCGGCATCATCGGCCGGCTGTCGCAGCGGCGGCGCTCGCAGCTCCTCGTACTAATCGGCGCCATGCTCAAGCAGGATGCCGACGGCCTGATGGCCGTGCTCCTCGACTGGACCGGCACCAGCAACCCGGACCTCACCCGCCTCCAGGTCTCGGCCCAGTCCTTCGTGGAGAGCCACTCGTCGATCCCGCTGAATCTCGGGCTGGTGCTCACCGACTTCATGAACATGGCCCGCGAGAACGACCTCGCCATGCCGACCGACCTTGCCATCCTGTTCAAGGGGCTGGTCACAGCCGACGGCGTGATGCGCCACCTCGATCCAAATTTCGACCTGTTCGCCGCGGCCGGCCCAACGGTCCGGGCGAGCATGCAGACGCAGTTCTCGCTCTCCGCGCTCAAGCAGAAGGCCGAGGCCCTGGGGGTCGGCCTCTACGGTGCCGCCTCGGAGCTTCCGACCCTGATCCACCTGATGCTGGTGCGCCTGAAGCAGGGCCGCGTCACCGTCGAGATCGAGGTCAAGGGGCTCGACAAGGTCACCCGCGGCATCGAGCGCGCCGCCGCCCGCGTCGCCGTCGCGCTGGTGGTCGCGGCCTTCGCCACGCAGCTCGCGCCCCGGCTGATCGACCTCGGCACGCCGGTCTTCGTGTCGATTGGATTAATTATTTTCGTACTCGGGATCGGCTGGCTCGTGCTGCTGATGCGTAACAAGTAGGCGACTTGATCGCCAATCTTGTTACAAACGTAAGGTGTGGCCCTGCGGCGAATACCGGGCTCATTTGATTATCTTGCGCGTCATGTTAGCGTAACACATCCAACGATTCGCCGGGTCGCGGGCGAAGAGTGTACCAGAAGCGGCAGAACCGCCGGCACCTCTGAGCTTCCGACAATCCGTCGCCGCGCCTGCGGTCGGGGGAAGGCTGGCGGCGCGCCGCGCAGAGGCGCCCGCCGGGACCATAGGGGGCGGGCGATGGATGCGGGCCTCGTGTTGCCGTGGACCGACGGGGCGACGCACCGCCTCGGCGCGCTTGAAGCAGAAAACATCCGCCTGCGGAACCTGCTGACGCAGGCGACCGCGCAGGCCGACCGGGAGCGCCAGCGCAGCCGGCGGCTCGGCCGCATCATCGAAGCCGCGAGCCGGGTAGAGGCCGGCCGCCTCGCTGCCGGGTGCGAAGCGCCCCCGCCGGGTCCGACCCGGCGCCCGGTCTCCGACCCCGACCTCGTGCCGGCCAACGACGTCCGGGCGGAACGGTCCGCACGTCATCAGGCGACCAACGATTACCTGGAGCTGCTCGACTGCGACGGCCGCCTGATCACGGCCAGCGACGAGGGCCCGGCCCTCTTCGGCGTTCGGGACGAGGCGGACGCGGTCGGTCGCCTCTGGATGGAGATCTGGACCCGGCCGGAGGATCGCGAGGCTGCGGCGGTTGCCCTGGAACGGGCACGCGCGGGCCGGCCGAGCCGCTTCCAGGCGGAGCTGGAGACCGGCGGCACGGTGCGATGGTGGGATGTCGCCGTCACCCCGCTCGGCGCAACGCCCGACCGGCCTGAGCGCATCCTCGCGGTGTCGCGCGACATCACCGAGCTGAAGCTGACCGAGGCTCGTCAGGCCCTGCTGATGCAGGAGCTGGCGCATCGGATGAAGAACACCATGGCCCTGGTCCAAGCCGTCGCGGCGCAGACCATGCGCAACGCGGCGTCCCTTGAAGCGGCCGGCGAGGCCCTGTCGGCGCGGCTGCTGGCACTCGCCAAGGCGCACGATGTGCTCCTGCAGGGCTCCTTCGCCCGCGCCTCCCTGACCGACCTGGTGGACGGGGCGATCTCCCTGCACGGCGACGGTGTCTCGGGACGGTTCGCGATTGCGGGTCCCGAACTGACCCTGAGCCCGCGCCACGGCCTGACCCTGGCGCTCATGCTGCACGAACTCGGGACCAACGCAGCCAAGTACGGTGCGCTTTCGGTCGCGGCTGGCCGCGTCGGCATCACCTGGGACGTGACCCAGACGGAGCGCGGACCGGCGTTACAATTCCGGTGGGAAGAGACCGGAGGACCGCCGGTGGAGCCGCCGACCCGCACCGGATTCGGCACCCGCCTGATCGCCCGAAGTCTCGCCCACGGCTTCGGCGGGACGGCGACGCTGCTGTACCCACGTGCCGGGGCCGTCCTGACCTTCGAGGCGCCCCTCGACGCCGTGGCGGCTGCCTGACTGGGGATCGGCGTCACGCCGTTCCGGGCCGCATGTCCCGGACCCGACGCCGACAGGACGATGCCTCGGTTCCGTCAGCCGGTGGCCCGCCGGGTCGACGGCTCCACCGCCGGCCGCATGTCCCGAAGAGCCGTGACCGTCCGGTCGCGCAGCTTCCTGAGGTCGATCAGCGATCCCGTCAGGTCGTCGCCCGCCTTGGCGGCCTCCTCAAGGCCGCGGCACGCCAGTGACAGGGGTGTGCAACCGAGCATGCCCGACATGGACACCATGGTATGCGCCTCCCGCCCGTAATCGGCCGGACCGCGATCCGAACCCTCGAACGCGGTGGCAAGGCTCACGACGAATCGGTCAAGGAGCCGGACGAGTTTCTCCCGGCCGATCGCGGCTGTCAGCTCGTCGAGCGCATCCCGATTCACGAGCGCGTGAGACACCGTCCGCCTCCGGTTACGGGCGCGATACGAGGACGGTCCAACCTCGTTCTCTCGCCCAGGGAACGCGGTCACGCGGACATTCTCAACTCCGCCAGTGCCACGTATTCAAAAAGAAGCGCACACTTCAAGCGGCACCTGCGCAAAACCTCGCTGAATTGCAAGCACCGACGCGAGGCATTTCGACCGCCAGACCCGAATTCCCATCGCTATTCTCATCGTAAAGTTGCACTCATCTCCTTGAAGAAGCCACCGCTTGTCCACGACTCCCGCCTGCGGGCTGGTGGCCGCTGCGGTGACCAGTGCTAAGCCTTCGAACGGGCGGCGCGAAACCGTCGAGGAGCCCGCAGCTTGCCCGACCGGACAGCATCGTGACAGCCTACAGCCTGCGCGCCCGGCTGCTTGCCCTGTGGGTGCTCCTGCTGACCTCGGCAGCCGCGACCGCCTACCTGATGTATGGCGTCTACAACCAGTCGACCGGCGTGCAGGTGGCTCAGACCGAGATCGCGGTGGCGCGGGCCTGTCGCGCGATCATCGACCGGTACGCCCTGCTGGTCCACGACCGCGGCGGCAGGATTGCTGAAGGTGACCTCGCCGAAATGGTCGAGGCGGCGCTCGGTCGTTTCGGGGGGGTCGAAGGCGGCATCTGGAGCGCGTCGGACGGTTCGGTCGCCTATGCCTATCCCACCTACGAAGGGACCGGGCCGAAGACGGACGTCCCGGCGGCCGAGCGCGATACGATCGCGGCCGTGAACGCCGAGGCGCTGCGCGTCGACCACGCGGTCCCACAACGCCGGCCGAGCCGTACGCAGGTGATGCTGCTGCAGGGTTGTCCGCTGCATGGGCCCGAGCCCGGGCTGACCGCCTGGGCCATGGGACGCGCCCGCGTCAACGACGGCCCCACCTACACGCGTTTCGTGGCCGGGCTCGGCTTCCTGGCCGCCACGGTGCTCGGGTCGGCGGCCTTGCTCGGACGGTTCCTGTACGGGTTCTCCGGCCGGATCGCGCGGCTTGAAGCCGCACTCGCGACGCAACCGGACGGCGAGGATCTGCCTCGGCTCGACCGGACCGGCGAGCGCGAACTCGACCGTCTGGTCGACGCCCTCAATGCGGCGGGCGGGCGCCTGCGGGAGGCGCGGGCGCGGGTCGTGGCCGCCGAGCGTCTGGCCACGGCCGGCCGGCTCGCGGCCAGCATCGCCCACGAGATCCGTAACCCGATCGCCGCGATGCGATTGAAGGCCGAGAACGCCCTGGCCAGCGGCGATCCGAACCGCGCCACGCTGGCCCTCGAAGCGATGCTCGGCCAGATCGCGCGGGTGGACACGCTGTTGCGCGACCTCCTCAACCTGACCCAGGCGCGGCCGCTTCACCGGATACCGACCGCGATCGCCCCGCTGCTCACCGAATGCGCGCGCCTGCACGAGGATCTCGCGACCGCCGGCAACGTCCGGATCGAGACGGTGCTGGACGGTCTGCCCGGGTCGGACCACCCGCATATCGACCGAGCCCAGGTTGCGCGCGCCCTCGACAACCTGCTGCTTAACGCGCTCCAGCACACGCCCGCCGGCGGTCGTGTCCGCCTCGCCGCCGCGCGGGACACGGTTGATGGAACGATGCGTCTGCGGCTTCGCGTCAGCGATACCGGTCCTGGGGTCGATCCCGCGATCCGCACCAGCCTATTCGAGCCGTTCGTCACCGGCCGCCCCGACGGGACCGGCCTCGGACTCGCGATCGTGCACGAGATCGCGCTGGCGCATCGCGGCGCAGCCGGGTTGGTCGACAACGCGCCCGAGACCACCTTCTGTCTGGAGCTGCCATGGCGACCATCCTGATCGTCGACGACGACCGCGCCCTCCGGGAAGGCCTCACCGAGACCGTGGCCGATCTCGGACACACGCCCGTGCCGGCGGCATCCGGCTCGGAGGCGCTCGCGCGGCTGCGGGAAACCCCGGTGGCGGCCGTGCTCCTCGACCTGCGCATGCCCGGCGACCTCGACGGCATGGCCACGCTGGAGCAGATCTGCGCGTTGCCGGACCGGCCGCCCGTGACCGTCCTGACCGCCTTCGCGAGCCCGGCCAACACGATCGAGGCGATGCGCCTCGGCGCCCACGACCATCTCACCAAGCCGATCGGCCGCTCGGATCTCGCCGCTGCCCTCGACGCGATGCTGGCGCATGCCCGGCCGGACACCGCCGCTCAAGCCGCGCATGCCGGTCATCCGGGCCTCGTCGGATCGAGCGAAAGCATGCGGCGGGTCCAGAAGACCATCGGTCTCGTTGCCGACACGGCGTCGACCGTGCTGATCCGTGGCGAGACCGGCACCGGCAAGGAGGAGGTGGCACGCGCCCTCCACGCTTTCTCGCGGCGGCGGGCGCGGCCGTTCATCCCGGTGAATTGTGCGGCCGTCCCGGGCGACCAGCTGGAGAGCGAGCTGTTCGGCCACGTCCGGGGCGCCTTCGCTGGGGCAGCCGCGGACCGTGCCGGCGCCTTTCACCAGGCCGAGGGCGGCACGCTGTTCCTGGACGAGATCGGCGACATGCCGGCTGCCATGCAGGCCAAGATCCTGCGCGTCATCCAGGATTGCGTTGTGACGCCGCTCGGCGGCCGTTCCGCACGGGTCGATGTCCGTCTCGTCGCCGCCACGCATCGCGATCTGCCGGCCCTCGTGGCCGAGGGCGGGTTCCGGGCCGACCTGTACTACCGTCTCGATGTCGTGCCGATCGACCTCCCCCCGCTGCGCGAGCGCCTTGCCGACATCGTGCCGCTCGCCGAGCATTTCCTGGCCCGGTCGGGCAAGCGCCTGAGCGGCGGCGCGGCATCCCGCCTCCTGGCCTATGATTGGCCGGGCAACGTGCGCGAGTTGCGCAACGTCGTGGAGCGGGCGGCGGTGCTGGTGCGCGGCGGTGTGATCGCGGCCGACGACATCGATCTGCCGGCGGGCAGACCCGAGCGGAAAGCCGGTGACGGATTACCCCAGGACTGGCTCTCCGGCGATCTGCCCGGCGCGGTGGCACGCCTGGAGCGGACCATGATCGCGGCGGCCTTGCGCGAGGCCGATGGCAATCGGGCTCGGGCCGCACGCCGTCTCGGCATCCAGCGTCAGCTCCTGTACGCCAAGATCGAGCGCTACGGGCTCGGCGCGCCGGGCACCGATCTGTCGGGAGACACGACAGGACCTGTCGGGAATCCCGACGCATCGGATCTGCCTGAGCCGGGCTAAGCCGCTCACGGAACACGGAATCTCGAGCCGGCGGCGTGCCACCTGCCTCCTGCGGGAACCGATTGCCTGCGCGCGCGTCGAGCCACGCGGCGGGCCGGCCGGATCGTAGGTGCTGGGCCCCGCCGCCGGTCGGGGGATCGAGGCACGATGGACAGGATCGAGGGGGGCCGGCAGGCCCGGGACGCGCACACCCGGGCACCCGCCAGCAAAGCCCTGCGCGGCCTCGACGCGCTGAACTTTTTCCTGGCTGACGTGCGTGACGGCCTCGGCCCCTACCTCGCCATCTATCTCATCGCGGTGCGCGGCCCCGACCAGGGCTGGAACGAAGCGACGACCGGCCTCGTCATGACGATCGCCGGGATCCTCGGCCTCGTCGCGCAGACGCCGGCGGGTGCGCTGATCGACGCGACCAACCACAAGCGCGCGGTGGTGATCGGCGGCGCCATTGCGGTGACGGCGAGCTGCCTCGTCCTGCCGTTCATCGCGAACTTCTACCTCGTGGCCGCGACGCAATCGATCGCCCACGTGGCCGGGACGATCTTCCCGCCGGCGCTGGCCGCGATCACGCTGGGCCTAGTCGGCCCGAAGATGTTCGCCAAGCGGATCGGCCGCAACGAGGGCTTCAACCATGCCGGCAATGCGGTCTCGGCCGCTCTGGCGGGCGGGCTGGCCTATTTCTTCGGCCCGGTCGTGGTGTTCTGGCTGATGGGCGTGCTGGCGGCCCTCTCGATCGGCGCCATGCTGATGGTGCCGGCCGACGCCATCGACAACGATCTCGCCCGCGGCATGACCGAAGGCGAAGCGCAGGCGCAGGCGCAGGAAACGCCCTCGGGCCTCGCCACCCTGCTGCAGAACCGCGCGCTGCTGCTGTTCGCGGTGCTCTGCGCGATCTTCCATCTCGCCAACGCGGCGATGCTCACCTCCGTGGGCCAGCTCCTCACGCATTTGTCGGGCAAGGACCATGCGACCTCGCTGATCGCCGTCTGCATCGTGGCGGCACAGTGCGTGATGGTGCCGGTGGCGATCTTCGTGGGCGCCAAGGCCGACGTGATCGGCCGCAAGCCGATCTTCCTGGCGGCGTTCGGGGTCCTGGCGCTGCGCGGCGTGCTCTACACGATGTCGAACAACCCGTTCTGGCTGGTCGGCGTCCAGCTCCTCGACGGGATCGGCGCGGGCGTCTACGGCGCGCTGTTCCCGATCGTGGTGGCCGACCTGACCCGCGGCGGCGGCCGCTTCAACGCGGCCCAGGGCGCCGTCGCGACCGCACAGGGGATCGGCGCGTCCTTGAGCGCGACGCTTGCCGGCGTGATCATCGTGTCCGCGGGCTATTCCACCGCCTTCCTGGCGCTCGCGGCCATCGCGGCCTTTGGCTTCGTGCTCTACCTCATGCTGATGCCCGAGACCCGCGGCGGCAGCGCGAGCGAGCCGGAGAGCGACGGGAATCTAACGCCGGCGGTGCCAGCGAGCGCGTGAGCGGTCACGAGTCGGCGACTCCGTCTTTGCGTGCGCAGCGAATCAACCTCGGGCAGCGCGCCCTCGGAAGAGTGGCGTGCCTGGATCGTTTCGCGCCCCGCCGGCGGCGTCGAAGAGGCAGCGGCCTAGGCTGACAGCAACCCTCTCGCCGCAAGGCGGCGTCAGAGGGTGGCGGCCAGGATCGGATCCGGCGGCATCGCCGCCACCGTCGCTTCCGGCGGAGCCTTTCGCGAGACGTAGTAGAGATCGATGGCGTGCCAGAACGCGCCCTGCTCCTCGACCGAGCGGCGCGAGAGTGAGCTCTCGAGGATCGACATCGCGGCCCGCGCGGGCTCGCTCCGCTCGAGTTCCTCGAGCAGGCCGGCGAGATGCAGCATGGGCTTACCTCCGAACGAACAGTAACTCCGTAAAACGCCCGAGCCACCCGTTCGATCCAGAGGCCGCGCGCCGGCGCGTCCCGCACGATCCTTGCCTCGCGCGGAACCGCGGCTACCATCGTGTCGCCCGAGTCTGACTCGCTTTCCTTCAACCATCGAGGATCACCGATGTTCTCAAGCCGAAGCGGCGCGGCCCTGACCGCGCGCGGCGCTTTCTTCGCGCTGGCCCTGGCCGGCACGCTCGGGGCGGGTCCGCTCCGCGCCCGCGAAATGCCCGAGGCCGGCACGGCGGCGGCGACGAAGAAGCCGAACGTCGTGATCCTCGCCACCGGCGGCACGATCGCGGGCGCCGGGGCGGATGCCGCCAACAGCGCCACCTACACGGCCGCGAAGGTTCCGGTCGACAAGCTGATCGCCGCCGTGCCCCAGATGAGTGCCGTCGCCAACGTGCGCGGCGAGCAGGTCTTCCAGATCGCCTCGGAGAGCTTCACGGATGCGCAGCTCGTCCAGCTCGGGAAGCGCGTGTCCCAGCTGCTGAAACAGGATGACGTCGACGGCGTGGTCATCACCCACGGCACCGACACGCTGGAGGAGACGTCCTTCTTCCTCGACCTCGTGGTGAAGAGCGACAAGCCGATCGTGGTGGTCGGCTCGATGCGGCCCTCCACGGCGATCTCGGCGGACGGTGCCCTCAACCTGCTGGACGCCGTGACGGTGGCCGCCAGCAAGGAGGCAATCGGCCAGGGCGTGACCGTGACGATGAACGACACCATCCAGTCGGGTCGCGACGTGACCAAGCGGACCAACGTCGTGCCCAGCGCCTTCTACAGCCAGTGGGGGCCGCTCGGCATGGTGATCGAGGGCAAGACCTACTTCTTCCGCTCCCTGTCGAAGCGCCACAACTCGACCTCGGAGTTCGACATCGACCAGATCGACAGCCTGCCGTTGGTGGGCATCGTCTACGGCTCGGGCAATATGATCCCGGGCGTCTACGACGCGGAGGTCCAGGCCGGCGCCAAGGCGATCGTCAATGCCGGCACCGGCAACGGCTCGGTGGCCGGCTATCTCGTCGACACGCTCAAGGACATCCGGTCCAAGGGCACTCTCATCATCCGCTCCTCGCGGGTGCCGGACGGGCTCGTCCTGCGCAACGCCGAGCAGCCGGACGACAAATATGACTGGGTGGTCGCCCACGACCTGAACCCCGCCAAGGCCAAGATCCTGGCCGCCGTGGCGCTGACCAAGACCAACGACACCAAAGAGCTTCAGCGGATCTTCTGGGAGTACTGAGGCGCATCGAGGCGACGCGCCTTCGCCGAGGAAGCGACTTCCGACCCGCGGGCACCCTCGCCCTCTCGGGACGCGATGTTCGCAGATCGTCGGCCGAGACGCGCGCTTCTCCGCCTTGTGGGGAGGCGTTGGAGGTGGTCGAGGAGGCATCGGGACGCGCAATCCTGCACCACCCGCCACCCCCGCCCTCTCCCCGCAAGGGGGCGGGAAAAAGGGCTTTGTCTTCCGAGTGTCGAGTATCGGACTTAGCCGGGTCGACCCAGAAGTCCTCTCGTGGGCGAAGGAGGCCGCATCCGCCGGGTTACATCCCGCGGCGCACCCTTTAGATACCGGTCAGCACCGCGGTCGCGCGGGCCGAGCCGAATCGCGGCACCGGCCCCGGCCGTCGGCACCGAGCCTGGAGGAACGAGCATGACCGAGCTTCATCCCGAGGTCGCGGCGGTCACCGAGCGCGTGGTGGCGCGCTCCCGCGAGACCCGGCGCGCCTATCTCGACCTGATCGCCCGCGAGCGCGAGGCGGGGGTCCGGCGCGGCAAGCTCGCCTGCGGCAACCTCGCCCACGGCTTCGCGGCCTCCGGCGAGGACAAGGCGGCGATCCGCGACGAGCGGACCGTGATGAATATCGGCATCGTCACCGCCTACAACGACATGCTCTCGGCGCATCAGCCCTACGGACGCTACCCAGATCAGATCAAGCTGTTCGCCCGGGAGCGCGGCGCGACCGCCCAGGTGGCGGGCGGAACGCCGGCCATGTGCGATGGCGTCACGCAGGGGCAGACCGGGATGGAGCTGTCGCTGTTCTCCCGCGACACCATCGCCCTCTCGACCGCCGTGGGCTTGAGCCACGGCATGTTCGATGGCGCGGCGCTTCTCGGCATCTGCGACAAGATCGTGCCGGGCCTGCTGATCGGCGCGCTCCGCTTCGGCCACCTGCCGACCATCCTGATCCCGGCCGGGCCGATGCCGTCGGGCCTCGCCAACAAGGAGAAGCAGCGAATCCGCCAACTCTACGCCGAGGGCAAGATCGGCCGCGCGGAACTGCTCGAATCCGAGTCGGCCTCCTACCATTCGGCCGGCACCTGCACGTTCTACGGCACGGCCAACTCGAACCAGATGATGATGGACATGATGGGCCTGCACATGCCGGGCGCGTCCTTCATCAATCCCGGCACGAAGCTGCGGCAGGCCGTGACCCGCGCGGCGGTCCACCGGCTCACCGAGATCGGCGCAGCCGGAAACGATTATCGACCGCTCGGCCTGTGCGTCGACGAGAAGGCGATCGTGAACGCCGCCGTCGGGCTGCTGGCTACGGGGGGCTCGACCAACCACGCGATCCACCTGCCGGCCATCGCCCGCGCCGCCGGCATCGTGATCGACTGGGAGGATATCGACCGGCTCTCGAGCGCGGTGCCGCTGATCGCCCGCGTCTACCCGAACGGCGCCGGCGACGTGAACCATTTCCACGCCGCGGGCGGCATGAGCTTTGTGATGGCGGCGCTGCTCGATGGCGGCCTGCTGCACGACGACATCCTGACAGTGGCGGGCCAGTCGCTGCGCGATCACGCCCGCGACCCGAAGCTCGCCGGGGAGGAGCTGGTCTTCGAGGACGCCGTGCCGGAGAGCCTCGACGACACCATGCTCCGCCGTCCCGAGAACCCGTTCCAGCCGGATGGCGGCATGCGGCTGGTGAAGGGCAATCTCGGCCGGGCGACCTTCAAGACCAGCGCCGTGGAGGCGCAGCGCCGGACCATCGAGGCGCCGGCGCGGGTCTTCTCGGACCAGGACGAGGTGCTCAAGGCATTCAAGGCCGGCGAGCTGGAGCGGGATGTCGTGGTGGTGGTCCGGTTCCAGGGCCCGAAGGCGAACGGCATGCCGGAGCTGCACAAGCTCACCCCGCCGCTCGGCGTACTGCAGGACCGCGGCCACAAGGTCGCGCTGGTCACCGATGGACGCATGTCGGGGGCGTCGGGCAAGGTTCCGGCCGCGATCCACGTGAGCCCCGAGGCCCTGGGCGGCGGCCCGATCGGCCGGATCCGCGACGGCGACATCGTCCGGCTCAGCGCCGCTGAGGGGCTGCTGGAGGTGCTGGTCGACGACAACGAACTCGCCGCGCGCGGGGACGCCGTGGCTCCGGCACCCGCGCAGGGCACCGGTCGCGAGCTGTTCGCGTTCATGCGCCATGGGGCCGACACGGCCGAGCGGGGCGCTTCGGCGATGCTCGCCGCCGCCGGCCTCTGAAACCCGACAGGAGGTGCCGACCATGAACGATCTGACCAGCATCGACGCGCTGATGCGCTCCGTGCCCGTCATTCCGGTCCTGGTGATCGACGACGTGGCTCAGGCCCGGCCCATCGCCGAGGCCCTGGTGAAGGGCGGGCTGACCGCCCTGGAGGTCACCCTGCGCACGCCGGCCGCCCTCGAGGTGATCCGGGAAATGACCCGGGTCGAGGGCGCGGTGGTCGGGGCCGGGACGGTGCTCAATCCCCGCGACCTGGAGAACGCGCTCGGGGCGGGGGCCGAGTTCATCGTCTCGCCCGGCCTGACCGAGCCGCTGACCGACGCCGCCAAGGCCAACGGCGTGCCCTACCTGCCGGGTGTCGCAACGGCGGCCGACATCATGCGCGGCCTGGATCACGGGCTCGACCGGTTCAAATTCTTCCCGGCTGAGGCGGCGGGCGGGATCAAGGCGTTGAAGGCGCACGCGGCGGTGTTCGGCGCGGTGCGGTTCTGCCCGACCGGCGGGATCACCGAGGCGACCGCCCC
>Ga0255028_100037_pt1 | contig 39043 bp, 31 predicted proteins | sample DRGLUT_MetaT_FD_178168 | JGI IMG/M metagenome (GOLD analysis project Ga0255028, IMG submission 178168) | Metatranscriptome of freshwater microbial communities from Pennsylvania, United States - DR:GLUT (Metagenome Metatranscriptome) | ecosystem: Environmental > Aquatic > Freshwater > Creek...
ACCGTCACACCGTCCTTGGTGATGCGCGGGGCGCCGAAGCTCTTCTCGATCACGACGTTGCGGCCCTTCGGGCCCAGCGTCACCTTCACCGCGTCGGCGAGGATGTCGACGCCGCGCAGCATCTTATCGCGGGCGTCGGCGGAGAAACGAACGTCTTTCGCTGCCATGGTTTGCCTCTTGTCTCGTGGTTGAACCCCAAGGCCTCAGGCGGCCTCAAAGGGCGGGGACGGATGATCCGATCAGGCGGCGACGACGCCCATGATGTCGGATTCCTTCATGATCAGCAGGTCCTGACCATCGATCTTGACCTCGGTGCCGGACCACTTGCCGAACAGGACGCGGTCGCCGGCCTTGACGTCGAGCGCGTTGACGCGGCCGGACTCGTCGCGGGCGCCGGGACCGACGGCGACGACTTCGCCCTCCTGCGGCTTCTCCTTGGCGGTGTCCGGGATGATGATGCCGCCCTTGGTCTTCTCTTCGCCTTCGATGCGACGGACGACCACGCGGTCGTGCAGCGGACGGAACTTCATGAGCTGCCCTCTTGCTTCAGGTCTGGAGTTGGCGTTGATGCGGCCGGCGGGACCGCTCGCGAACTCGACTGTTAGCACTCTGTCTCGGCGAGTGCCAAAGACGGCGGCGAGATAGGCCCGCTGCGGTTTCGAGTCAAGACTGTCGCACCCCCGCGCGACGGGGCGATGACGCGCCGGCGGCTGTCTTTCACCGACATGGATAACGCGCTCTCATGCTGAGCCTGCATGGTTCCGAAGGCCCGGTGGCGCTGCAACCCGGCAGCCCGATCCCGCGCGACACGGTGTGGCTGGACCTGAACGATCCGAGCCCCGAGGAAGCCGCGGCGGTCGAAGCCGCGACCGGCCTGCGCGTGCCGTCCCGGGCGGCGCTCTCGGAAGTCGAGACGTCGAGCCGCCTGCGCCGGGTCAAGGGGGGGCTTTCGCTGTCGACGCCGATGATCACCTTCGAGCAGAGCGCGTCGCAGCTGAAGCCGCTGGGCTTCCTGCTGACCAAGGATCACCTCGTCACGATCCGCTTCCACGACCTGCGGGCGTTCGATTCCTCGGCGAAGCGCATCGTGGACGGCGACGGCAGCACGACCCCGAGCGAGGTCTTCCTCGTCGTCTTGGAGGAACTGGTCGACAGCCTCGCGGACGCGCTCGAAGACATGGCATCGGAACTCGACTCGCTCTCGACCCGCATCTTCGACTTCGACGTCCGCGGCGCCGACCGCCGCCGGCTGGAGAGCCCGCCGCCCCGCCGCCGCGACCTCGCGCTGCGCCGGATCCTGCGCGGCATCAGCAATCGCGGGAAGGTGCTGGGCAAGATCCGCGCGAGCCTGCTCGGCTTGGAGCGGATCGTGCCGTTCGTGTCGGCCGCCTGCGACGGGCTCGGCCTGCCCGAGGATGGACGCTTCGATACGATCCGGCGCGACATCGAATCGCTCGACGAGTTCGAGACCCGGCTCGCCGAGAACGTGCAATTCCTCCTCGACGCGGCGCTCGGCCTGATCAACATCGAGCAGAACAACGTCTTCCGGGTGCTGACCGTGGTCTCGGTGGTCGGCGTCCCGCCGACGCTGATCGCCTCGATGTACGGCATGAACTTCAAGCACATGCCGGAACTCGACTGGGCCTACGGCTACCCTTACGCGCTCGGGTTGATCCTCTTCAGCGCCATTGCCCCGATCGTCTATTTCCGACTCCGGGGCTGGTTCTGACATCCCGCCGGAAACCGCATCCAGGGCGATGTCCTGCGGACCAACCTCGGTTGACCGCCATCGACACCTTCCCCGATCGATCGTCCGCCAGATCCGCGCCCGGATTGCCGGGCTCCTCACCGGCCAATCGGCCGACCTGTCGAAGCGCGCGACCGTGCTCAGGACGTCCGCCTGAGAAAGTGCTCAGTCCCGGGCGAGTTGCGCCCGACCGATTGCGAAGACCCGCCCGTCTCCGAGAAGGTGCGCGGTGAACCCGTTCGGAAACAAGCTCTCGATCGCCTTGTCGCGGACGTTCAGGCCGCCCGCATAAGCCCCGAAGGCCGGCATCACGAGGCGCGACCCGTCGGTGGCGAAGCAGCGGCGGCGGACTGCGCGGCCCCGCATGGCGACCTTGCCGCAGGGATGAAGATGGCCGGCGATCTCGCCGGCCACGGGCTCCGGGCTCGGCTCGTGGCGCAGGACGAGGCCACCGATGGTCAGCGACTCGGCGTAGCGGCCGCCGACGCCCTCGCTGACCGCCGCATCGTGGTTTCCGGCGATCCAGACCCAGTCCCGGCCCTCCTGCAGCGCCGCCACCAGGGCGCGGTCACCCGGCTCCATCCGCTCGGGCCCGCGGGCATCGTGGAAGGAATCGCCGAGCGCGACCACGCGGGCGGGATCGTGGCGCACCACGGCCTCGTGCAGGCAGGCCAGGGTCTCGCGGGTATCGTAGGGCGGCAGGAACTGACCCGAGCGGGCCGCGTAGGACGAGCCCTTCTCCAGGTGGAGGTCGGAGACGATCAGCGTCCGGTGCTCCGGCAGCCACAGGCCGCCGCACAGGTCGAGCATCAGGGTCTCGCCCGCGAGCATCAGGGTCGGGTGCTTGGAAGTCTTCTCGAGTCTCAGGCCGGCCGCCAAGATCGCATCCTCGGAATCGTCGGGGGAGGGCGGATCGATGGTCAGGACAGAGCCTCTTGAAGAAGCTCCGCCTCGGCCTCGGCCAGGATCTCGTCGGCGCCCTCGCCGTAGACCCGCTCGCGCCCGATCTCGAGCATCACGGATACGGAGAGCGGCGAGACCCGGTCGAGAGACCTGTGGATGATTCGCCCCTGGATGCGCTCTAGCATCATGCCGAGGCGCCTCACGTCGAGGAGTCCGGTTGCCGCATCCTGCCGCGCCGCGCGGAGCAGCAGGTGGTCGGGCTGGTGCTTGCGCAGCACGTCGTAGATCAGGTCGGTCGAGATCGTGACCTGACGGCCCGATTTTTTTAGACCCGGGTGATGGCGCTCGATCAGACCGGCGATCACCGCGCACTGGCGAAACGTGCGCTTCATCATCGCCGATTCGTCGAGCCACGCCTCCAGGTCGTCGCCCAGCATGTCGACCGCGAACAGGTCGCCGATGAAGTCCGGATCGAGGGTCGCGCGCTCGGACACGTCGCGGGTCGTCCAGATCGCGATGCCGTAATCGTTGGCCGCGAAGCCCAGCGGCCGCAGGCCGTCACGCTCCAGCCGGCGGGTCAGCAGCATGCCGAGCGTCTGGTGGGCCAGGCGCCCCTCGAACGGGAAGGCCGTCAGGTAGTAGCGCTTGCCGCGCGGGAACGTCTCGACCAGCAGGTCGCGCTCGCCCGGCAGGACCGAGCGGCGGCGCTGCTGCAGCAGGTATTCGCCGATCTGCTGCGGCAGGCGCTCCCACGCGAACGGGTCGGCGATCAGCGCCCGGACCCGCTCGGCCAGGAAGGTCGAGAGCGGGAACTTCGCGCCCGCGTAGGACGGGATCGCCGGGTCGGTCCCGGGCGGTGCGCGGGTCACGAGGCACTCGTCCTCGGCCAGTCCCTCGAACCGCAGGGTCTCGCCGGCGAACAGGAAGGTGTCGCCGACGGTGAGCGTCTCGGCGAACTCGTCCTCGATCTCGCCGAGCACCCGGCCGGTCTTCGGCAGGACCGTGCCGGGCTTGCCGCGCACAGTCCGGCCGAGGCGCACCCGCACCCGGGCCGCCTCCACGATGGTGCCGACATTCATCCGGTAGGCCTGGGCGGTGCGGGCGTCGCGCACGCGCCAGAGCCCATCCGGTCCGCGCAGGATCTTGGCGAAGCGCTCGTAGGCGCGCAGCGCGTAGCCGCCGGTGGCAACGTAATCAACCACCTGCTCGAACGACTCCCAGGTCAGGCCGGCATAGGGCGCCGCCGAGACGATCTCGTCGTAGAGGTCGAGGGGATCAAAGGCGTCGGCGCAGGCCATGCCGAGCACGTGCTGCGCGAGCACGTCGAGGGCGCCCAGCCGGGCGTCGGGCGTGTCCTGCGCGGCCTCCTCGACGGCGTCGAGCGCCGCCTGGCACTCCAGCATCTCGAAGCGGTTGCCGGGGACGAGATAGGCCTTCGAGGGCTCGTCCATCCGGTGGTTGGCCCGGCCGATCCGCTGCATGATCCGGCTCGCGCCCTTCGGCGCGCCGACATTGACCACGAGGTCGACGTCGCCCCAATCGATGCCGAGGTCGAGGGTCGCGGTGCAGACGATCGCGCGCAGCTGGCCCGCCGCCATGGCGGCCTCGACCCTGCGCCGCTGCTGGGCGTCGAGGGAGCCATGGTGGATCGCGATCGGCAGCGCGTCCTCGTTGAGCCGCCACAATTCCTGGAAGGTGTACTCGGCCTGGAGGCGCGTGTTGACGAAGACCAGCGTGGTCCGATGCTCCTTGATGAGCTCGTAGATCGCCGGCATCGAATGCCAGGCGGTGTGGCCGGAGATTGGCAGAGCCCGGCCGAGGTCGAGCATGCGCAGGTCCGCCTTCGCGCCGCCGGCCACGGTGACGAGGTCGGCCATGGAGGGCACCGCACGCTCTCCCTCCTCGGCGGAAGAGGGCGGCCCGGTCGTTAGGCCGGGTCGGGCCGGGACGAAGTCCCGCAAGCGGGGAGCGCGGGTTTCGGAAGGGGCGCGGCCTTCATGAAGTTCACTGCCGCGATCTGCACCGCCGCTCCCCTCTCCCGACCCGCTTCGCGGGCCACTCACCCCCGCAAAGGGGGGAGGGGGAAGCGGGCCTTGCGGCACCAGATACTTCCGCAATTCGTCCGGCTCGCGCACCGTCGCCGACAGCCCGATCGCCGCGAGCCCGGGGCTCAGCCGGTGCAGCCGCGCCAGCGCCAAGGACAGCAGGTCGCCGCGCTTCGAGGTCACCAGCGCGTGCAGCTCGTCGAGGATGACGCAGCGCAATCCCGAAAAGAGCGCCGCCGCCTCGCGATGAGCGATCAGCAGCGCCAGCTGCTCGGGCGTGGTCAACAGGATGTCGGGCGGCCGGCTGATCTGGCGGGTGCGCTTGTGCGCGGGCGTGTCGCCGGTGCGCGTCTCCACCCGCACGGGCAGCGCCATCTCGGCGATGGGCGCGTCGAGGTTGCGGGCGATGTCGACCGCCAGCGCCTTCAGCGGCGAGACGTAGAGCGTGTGGAGCCCCGTGGGCTTCAGCTTCTGCGGCCCGCGCTCCGCGAGGGCGACGAGGCTCGGCAGGAACCCGGCGAGCGTCTTGCCGGCGCCCGTCGGCGCTACCAGCAGGGCCGAACGGCGGTCCCCGGCGATCCGCAACAGGTCGAGCTGGTGCTGCCGGGGCGCCCAGCCGCGCGCCGCGAACCAGGCCCGGAACGTCTCCGGCAGGATCTCGGACGGATCGCTCAGGCGAGCGCCATCAGGAAGCGGTCGATCAGTTCCAGCGCCCGTTCGCTCATCGGGCTCGGATAGCGCGCGAAGACGTGGCAGCCGCCGGGATAGATCGCCGTATGGCCGCCATTCCCCGCCGCGGCCCAGCGCGCCGACATGTACAGCGTGTCATCGAGGAGTGGATCGGCGGTGCCGATGGTGAACAGAGCGGGCGGCAGGCCCTTCAGATCGGCGTAGATCGGCGACACGTCCGGGCGGCGCCGGTCGATCCCCTCAAGGACGTAGTCGTCGGCGAACTTGGTCAGGTCGCGGGTGTTCACGACCAGACGCTCCTCGCCCCAGTTCCGCACCGAAGGGGTCAGGCCCAGGTCGAAGAAGCCCGCGTTGAGGTTGGCGCCGCGGAACGCCCGTGGCAGGTTGTGCTTGTCGCGCAGCCGCAGCAGCACCATCACGGCGAGATGGGCGCCGACCGACTCGCCGCCGATCGTCAGGGCGTGGATGCCGAACTCGGCCTTGCCGGGCCCAGCGAGCCAGAGGGCCGCGGCCTCGCAGTCGAGCAGGGCCGCCGGGTAGGGATGCTCCGGCGCGAGGCGGTAATCCACCGACAGGGCGACGAAGCCGCAGGTATCGGCGATCCGCTCGAGCCACGGATCCTGCTCGTCGGCCGAGCCCCAGACCCAGCCGCCGCGATGAATGTGCAGATAGGCGCCGCGCAGCTTCGCGCCCGGCTTGGGATGGATCACGCGGAGCCGGAGCGGCCCCCCCGGACCGTCGATGGTCAGCCATTCCGCGCGGGCGCTGTGCGGCATTGCCGGCGCCGCCTTGGTGCCGGCGCGGCGGCGCTCCCGCACCTCGGCGATCGGCAGCGACCAGGGATCCGGCAAGGCGGCATGCGCCGCGACGATCTCGGCATTGATCCGGATCGTCTCGGGATCGATCGTCGCCGGGTCGAACAGGGCGTGGTCGATCATAATGCGTTTGGTCCCGTCGGTCCTCGGAGCCTCTCACGAAACTCCCGCGCCTGAGGGGCTCTCCTGAGCCCAAGCAGCGCAGCGGACGTTTCGCGAGGTGCCTCATCCATCGCCAATCCCCACATCTTGGCGGGACCGACGCCGCTTGCCATCTGGGCTTAGCGGGAGAACCCCGCCAACGCTCGATCCGCGCTCGGGTTTCGCCGCGGTGTGGTGTACCGGTCACGGTTCTGCCCGCTTCGTCGCCGATCCGGAAGGCCTGAGGTTCACGAGGACGCAATGCTCGTCGATCATAACCGGCGCCCGCAGGGCTTCGAGCAGGGTGCGCCGAATTCGGACGGCGCCTACGGGGCGAGCGCCTATCGGCCGCGCGGGTCGGCGCTGCGCCGCTTCCTCGGCGGCTCGCCCGTCGGGGTATTTGTCCGCCTGCTGTTCCTATCGGTGCTGGTCGGCGCCTTCATGTCGATGCTCGGCCTGACGCCCGGGCGTCTGTTCTGGCATCTGTACGATTCGGCCAGGGCGCTGATCGAGGTCGGCCTTGCCTCGCTTCACGATTTCGGCGGCTGGATCGTCGCCGGGGCGATCGTGGTCGTGCCGCTGTGGCTGATCGCACGGCTCTTCGCGGTCTCGCGCTGAGGGCCCGGCCAACAGGCCGTTGCTCCGAACCACGCCGTGATCGTGCGTGTCGGCGACGATCCGGAGCCACTCACACAGCGTGGCTGCCCCGTCATCCGGTGGCCGCGGCAGCGGAGCCCGGGATCCAGACCCGACGATGCTCCAGGATCTGAAGCGACAGCACGTCTGGTTTCCGGGCTCGCCCGTGGCGCCCCGGAATGACGGCCATCATATCGGCGAGCCGACGAGATCCGTAGGCCTGCGCACAGCGGCACGTCCGGCGTTGGTGCATCTCGCGGTTGCGGTCTTGAGGGTTTTCGATCGCGTCACGATTGCTAGGCTTGCGGTATGACACACGCTCTGGTCAGTCCCGGCCGGCCGACGCACCGCCGCGTGCTGGCTCTGGCGCTCCCGATGACGCTGGCGAACGTCACCACGCCGATGCTCGGCTTCGTCGGCGCGGCGGTGATCGGCCGGCTCGGCGATGCCGCGCTCCTCGGCGCCGTGGCCCTCGGTGCGGTGATCTTCGATGCGATCTTCTGGTCCTTCGGCACCCTGCGCATGGCGACCGCGGGCCTGACCGCCCAGGCGGTGGGTGCCCGCGACGATGCGGAGGTCGACCGGATCCTGGCCCGGACGCTGGCGGCGGGTGGTCTGATCGGCCTGATCCTGATGGCGCTGCAATGGCCGCTGGCACAGGTCGCCTTCGCGATCAGCGGCGCCAGCGACACCGTCGTCGCCGGCTTGGCGGTCTACTTCCACATCCGCATCCTGTCCGCGCCCTTCGTGCTGGCGAATTACGGCGTGCTCGGATCGGTGCTGGGCCGCGGGCGCACCGATCTCGGCCTGCTGCTGCAGGTGGCGATCAACCTGGCCAATATCGCGCTGACCCTCGTCCTCGTCCTGGGCTTCGGCCTCGGGCTGATGGGGGCGGCCTTGGCGACCGTCTGCGCCGAGGCGACAGGGCTCGGCCTCGGTCTGGTCGTCCTGGCGCGCCTCGGGTCGAAGCCGTTCCGTGTGCCGGTGCGCGACCTGCGCGATGCCGCGGCGCTCCGGCGGACGCTCAGCGTCAACATCGACGTGATCTTGCGGACGCTGGCGCTGATCACCGGCATCGTGCTGTTCTCGGCCCTCGGGGCCCGGCAGGGCGACGTGGTGCTCGCCGCCAACTCGGTCCTGTGGAATCTCTTCCTGATCGGCGGCTTCTTCCTCGATGGCTTTGCCACGGCGGCCGAGACCCTGTGCGGCCAGGCGGTCGGCGCCCGGGATGCCGCGGCCTTCCGAGGCGCCGCGTCCCTGTGCCTGCGCTGGTGCCTCGGCTTCGGGCTCGCCGTCAGCCTGCTCTCGCTCGCGGGCGGCCACGGCTTCATCGATTTCGTCACCACCAGCGGGCCGGTGCGCGAGACCGCGCGGGCCTATCTGCTGTTCGCCGCGCTGGCACCCCTCGCCGCCGCAGCGCCCTTCGCCTTCGACGGAATCTATATCGGCGCGACGTGGACGCGGGCGATGCGTGACCTGATGCTGTGCGCGCTGGCCGCCTATTGCGCGATGCTGGCGATCGTCCAGGTTCTGGGCCTCGGCAATACCGGGCTGTGGCTCGCCTTCGTGGTGTTCCTCGGCGCCCGGGGCCTGGGCCAGGCGATCGCCTTTCCGGCCCTGGCCCGCAGGACGTTCGGGGAGGGAAGCGCGTCGCCTCTCGAACGGGCAGCCTGAGTCGCGGCGGTCCTAGTGCGGATCCTTCCAGCCCGTGCGCGTCGGAGCGGGCCGCGCGACGGGGCCCGTCGCACGCGGCATCTCGGCCTCCGCGCGGCGCGCGTAGGACCGCCGCGTGCCGGCGTAGCCGTAGCGACGGCCGCGCCGGACATGACGGCGCCCCCGCTCCGTCGAATTGCCCACGAAGCCGCCGACCACCGCGCCCGCGACCGCGCCGATCGGCCCGCCGACAAGGGCGCCCGCGACGGCGCCCGAGCCGACGCCCATCGTGGTCCGGCTCTGCGCCCAAGCCGTTCCCGGTGCGCCGAGGGCGCCGACCAGTGCAAGGACAACCAAGGTCTTGTGCATGCCTGTAAATCCGACGTCTCAGAACTGACTTGGGTCGGCCTTTAAACGTCGGAACGTGACCAAACCGCGGCTGCCATTCGTGATGACCGGCCCCGGTGTCAAACCGTGAGCGGACTCACCGGTCCCGACCAATGGGGTGTGGAATGGCCGTGCGCGTGCTTTAGGGTGCACCGCAACGACGGCCGGCCGCCGGGCGGCCGCATGCGGGAGAAGCCCATGGCAACGACGACAGACCTGCGCCTGCGCCGGAGCGTATTGTACATGCCCGGCTCCAACCAGCGGGCCCTCGACAAGGCGAAGTCGCTCCCGGTCGACAGCATCATCCTCGACCTCGAGGACGCGGTCGGGCCGGAGGAGAAGGAGATCGCCCGCGAGCAGGTCTGCGCCGCGGTCAAGAGCGGGGCCTATGGCGACCGCGAGCTTATCATTCGCGTCAACGCCCCTCAGACGCCCTGGGGCGAGGCCGATCTGCACGCGGCGATCGAGGCCAAGCCCGACGCGATCCTGATGCCGAAGGTGTCGTCCCCGGCCGTGCTGGAGAGCATCGCCGACCGGCTCGAATCGCTCGATGCGCCGGAGGGCATCGCGATCTGGGCGATGATCGAGACGCCGGCCTCGATCCTGAACATCCAGGAGATCGCCCGCGCCAAGCGCGACCCGCGCAACCGCCTGACCTGCCTCGTGCTCGGCACCAACGACCTCGCCAAGGACACCTGGGCGAAGATCGTTCCCGGCCGCGTGCCGATGCTGCCCTGGATGATGATGGCGCTGGCCGCGGCCCGGGCCGAGGGGCTCGCCATCCTCGACGGCGTCTACAACGACATCGCCGACACGGAGGGGTGCCGCGACGAGTGCCGGCAGGCGCGCGATCTCGGGTTCGACGGCAAGACCCTGATCCACCCCACGCAGCTGGAACCGGCCAACACGTCCTTCGCGCCGACCGACGAGGAGGTGCGCCGGGCCAAGCTGGTGATCGAGGCCTTCGAGCGGCCGGAATACGCCAAGCGCGGCGCGATCAAGCTGGAGGGACGGCTCTACGAGCGGCAGCATCTCGGCGTGAACCGCCGGGCGGTGACCTGGGCCGAGGCGATCAAGGCGAAGGGCTTCTGAGCGCGGCTCCGCCCGATCGTTGCGCACCCGTCCTTGCGAGCGGCGCGAAGCCGTCCGGAACCGCCACGCTCGGCGATGTCCCGCTGCCCCGGCTGACTTCGCTACGATCGTGAGGACGGCGGGGACGGCGGCACCGAGGCTGGTGAATCGGCGGTGGTGTAGCGCGTCCGCTGGGTGCGCCCATCCCGCGCCGTGACGGTGACCAGCCCGGCTTCCTCTAGCCCGACCAGCGCCCGCAGCACGAGGGCGTGCTCCACCTCGAAGGTGCGGGCGAAGGCGCGGCTGTCGCCGGGCAGGCCGAGGTGGAGCGCCGCCAGGAGACCCGTCTCCAGGGACGGCAGCCCGGGATGCGCGGCCGACACCCGGTCGAGGGCGGCGACGAACCCCGCCTCATCGGGCGCGTCGCTCACGCCGCGGCGCGCGCCTGCAGAGTGACCAGCACCGACTTGGAGGTCGGCGTGTCGCTCTTCTCGCCGAAGGTCGAGAGCGGCACCAGCACGTTCAGCTCCGGATAATAGCCGGCCAGCGATCCCCGCGGCATGTCGAACGGCACGAGGCGGAAATCCTCGGCCCGCCGGGTGACGCCGTCGTCGTGCGTGCCGACGATGTCGACGCGCTCGCCGAGCCGGTCGCGGATCTCCGCAAGATCGTCCGGATGGGCGAACACGACGCGGCGCTCGCCATAGACACCCCGGTAGCGGTCATCCAGGCCGTAGATCGTGGTGTTGTACTGGTCGTGGCTGCGGAAGGTCTGCAGCACGTAGGTGTGGCGCGCCTTCTGGGCGGCCTGATGCTCGGTCTCGGCGGGGAGGGCGTCCGCCGAGAAATTGGCGCGTCCCGTGCCGGTGTCGAACACCCGCTCGGCGGCGAGGTTGCGCAGCATGAAGCCGCGCGGCTTGCGCACCCGGGTGTTGTACTCGGAAAATCCCGGGATGGTGGCGGCGATCGCCTCGCGAATCCGGTCGTAATCCGCCGCGAACCCCGCCCAATCGATGGACGACGATCCGACCGTCGCCTGCGCCATGCCGGCGATGATGGCGATCTCCGAGCGCAGCGCCTTCGAGGCCGGCTTGTTGATGCCCCCCGACCCGTGGACCATGCTCATCGAATCCTCGACGGTCACGATCTGGATCTTGCCCTCGTCGTTGCGGTCGATCTCCGTCCGGCCGAGGCAGGGCAGCAGGTAGCCGACCGCGCCCGGCACCAGATGGGCGTGGTTGAGCTTCGTGGCGATGTGCACGGTGAGGCGGCAGGAGGCGAGCGCCTGAGCCACCACGGGGGTGTCGGGGGTGGCCCGCAGGAAGTTGCCGCCGAGCCCGATGAAGGCCTTCGACGTGCCGTCCCGCATGGCGCGGATCGCCGCCAGGACGTTGTGGCCGTGCCGGCGCGGCATGGCGAGACCGAAATGCTGCTCCAGGGCGTCAAGGAAGGAACCGGCCGGGCGCTCGTTGATGCCGACGGTCCGGTCGCCCTGGACGTTGGAATGGCCGCGCACCGGGCACAGGCCCGCGCCGGGCCGGCCGATATGGCCGCGCAGGAACAGCAGGTTGGCGATCTCCCGGATCGTCGCCACCGAGTGACGATGCTGGGTCACGCCCATGGCCCAGGTCGCGATGACCCGCTCGGCGCCGAGATAGACGTCCGCCATCGCGGCGATCTCGTCCGGGGTCAGGCCGGATTGGTCGAGGATCGCGTCCCAGGAGGTCGCATCGACAGCCGCCCGGTAGGCCTCGAGTCCCGCGGTGTGGTGCTCCACGAACGCGCGATCCAGGAGCGAGGGCCGGCCGGCCGCCAGGGCCTCGGCGTCGCGGGCGAACACGATCTTGGCGATGCCCCGGAAGGCCGCCATGTCGCCGCCCGAGCGCGGCTGGAGATAGTGGCTGGCGATCGGGCGGCTCGAACCGCGCAGCATCTCGACCGTGTTCTGCGGGTCGGCGAAGCGCTCCAGGCCGCGCTCGCGCACCGGGTTGAGCACCACGACCTTGGCACCGCGCTCGGCCGCCCGGCGCAGGTCGCCGAGCATGCGCGGATGGTTGGTGCCGGGGTTCTGGCCGACGCAGAAGATCGCGTCCGCCTTCTCGAAATCTTCCAGCAGCACCGTGCCCTTGCCGATGCCGATCGCGTCGATCAGCGCGACGCCGCTGGCCTCGTGGCACATGTTCGAGCAGTCGGGAAAATTGTTGGTCCCGTAGGCGCGGGCGAAGAGCTGATACAGGTAAGCGGCTTCGTTCGAGGCCCGGCCCGAGGTGTAGAACTCGGCCTGATCCGGATGGTCGAGCCCGCGCAAGGTCGCGCCGATCTCCGCGAAGGCCTCGTCCCAGCCCACCGGCAGGTAGCGGTCGCTGGCCGCGTCGTAGCGCATCGGGTGCGTCAGGCGGCCCTGGCCCTCCAGGGCGTAGTCGCTCCAGGTGCGCAGCTCGGTCAGGGTGTGCTTGGCGAAGAAGGACGGCTTCGTGCGCTTGTCGGTGGCCTCCCAGGAGACCGCCTTGACGCCGTTCTCGCAGAACTCGAAGGACGAGCCGTGCTCCGGGTCGCCCCAGGCGCAGCCGGGGCAGTCGAACCCGTCGGGCTGGTTGGCCTTCAACAGGGCGCGGGCCCCGGTGAGCGGCGCGCGGCTGCCGAGCAGGTGCTTGCCGCAGCTCTTCAGAGCGCCCCAGCCGCCGGCCGCGGATGAGCGCTTGGAAGACCCTTCAGATTGGGCCATGAACCGTCCTGGATTGGGTGATGCGAGGTGTCTCGCAGAGGCGAGATAAGCGTCTCCGCGCCGCCCTCACAATGGCGTGCGCGCGCAGGCCCCTCATGCGCGGGACACAGGCTAAGCTCCCGCTCCGCAAAGCCTTTCTAAATTGAGCGGCGAAGACGGATCGCCAAAGGCATGGGCTGGTCAGGTCTTCCCGGACTCCGCCCCGTCGTCGCGAGCGCAGCGAAGCGATCCAGGGCGGCGCGACACGCCGGATCGTTGCGCCGATCGGATTGCTTCGCTCCGCTCACAAAGACAGCTGTGGGCGGCGCCTTGGGACGGGGATCCGTATCACGCGCCGCGGGCCAGATCTGCGGCGTCGCGCCCGACGACCTGCCGGAGCGCGGTGATTCCTTCCTGATTCATGCGCCGGACGAGCCCCGCCTTGATGCGCCCGACCAATCCCGGCCCCTCGTAGACCAGCGCCGAGTAGAGCTGCACGAGGCTGGCGCCGGCGAGGATCTTGGTCCAGGCGGCCTCCGCGGAATCGACGCCGCCGACCCCCACCAGGGGCAGGCTGTCTCCGACCCGCAGGCGGGTCTGCGCCAGCATCCGGGTCGCCGGACCGAACAGGGGGCGGCCGGACAGCCCACCGGTCTCCCGAGCGAGGGCCTGCTCGACCAGGTTCGCGGGTCGCGCGACCGTGGTGTTCGAGACGACGAGGGCCTGCACCCCGCGCCGGAGCGCCGTCGCGCAGACCGCGTCGAGGGCGTCCAGCGCCAAGTCGGGCGCGATCTTCAGGAGGATCGCGGCCGAGGCTCCGGCCACGTCGCGGGCCTCGACCGTCCGGGCGAGCAACTCGTCCAGGAATGCCTCGCCCTGCAGGTCGCGCAGACCCGGCGTGTTCGGCGAGGAAACGTTGACGGTGACGAAATCGACGAGCGGCGCCAGCGCCGCCGTGCAGGCCGCGTAGTCGGCGAGGCGGTCGGCCGAATCCTTGTTGGCGCCGATATTGACGCCGACGATGCCGGGCCGTCCTGCCCGGGCGCGCAATCGGGCGGCCACCACCGCGAGCCCTTCGCTGTTGAGGCCGTAGCGGTTGATCACGGCGCGGTCCGCCGTGAGGCGGAACACCCGCGGCTGCGGGTTGCCCGGCTGCGGCCGCGGCACGACCCCGCCGACCTCGACGAAGCCGAAGCCGAGGCCGAGCAGCGCGTCGGGCACACGGGCACCCTTGTCGAAGCCGGCCGCGAGGCCGACCGGATTGGGGAAGCGGCGGCCGAGCAGGTCGACCGCGAGTCGCGAATCGTCCGCACGCCTGCGGCCGGACGGCAACAGCGCCAGCGCCCGCAGCGTCAGGTCATGCGCGCGCTCGGCATCGAGGCCGTGGAGCAGCGGCCGGACGAGGGGAAAGGCGACGTCGATCATGCCGGCAGAAGCCCGGCCGGAAAGACGTGGCGCCCATCCGTGCCGAGGGGAAGCGCATCCACCGAACGCACTGCCTCGAGCGGCAGCGCAGCGTAGAGATGCGGGAACAGATCCCCACCGCGGGAGAGCTCGTAGCGCAGGTCATCCCCGAGCGACCCGGGCTCGACGGCGACGATGAGCAGATCATCCTGTCCGGCGAAATGGCGGGCGGCGGTTTCGGCGACCTGGGCGGCCGTGGAGAAGTGGATGAAGCCGTCCTGCCGGTCGACCGGCGCCCCCGTGAAACGGCCTGCGGCCTCCGCCTCGCGCCAGAGCGTGCGCGGACAGATCTTGTAGATGAGCGGCATCGAAGCTCCCCGAAAACCGACGCGTCGATAGAGGCGCGGCGCATCCTCGGCAACTCCGGGACGTCCGTCGGATTCGTGGAGCGATTGCATTCTGCTGCCCGTAGTTCTACTTTCCTACGACTAGGCTGACCGTCACAAAGCCGTGTCCGAGGCGGGTGACCCGTACCGGATCGCGAATTGTCCAGTATTTCGGCGCGTACCCGGCGGGCGCTGAGCGTACCCGGCGGGAAGATCGTCCCTTTGCCTCCGAGGCAGCCGAATCTCGGCTGGCGAGACGGAGGCGCCAGCCCGCTCAGGGTGAGTCTCCGAGCCCGCTATGCTGTCGCACGAGCAGATCTGGAACGCCATCGACAGGCTCGCAGAGCGGCACGGCTTCTCGGCCTCCGGGCTCGCCCGGCGGGCGGGGCTGGATGCCACGAGCTTCAACCGCTCGAAACGCGTGGGCGCCGACGGGCGCAAGCGCTGGCCATCCACCGAGTCGGTGTCGAAGGTTCTGGCCGCGACCGGGTCCAGCCTGGACGAGTTCCTGCGGCTGATCGAGGCCCGGGAGGTCCCGGCGCGCACGATGGTCCCGCTGATCGGCCTGACCCAGGCCGGCGCCGGCCGCCTCTTCACCGACGAGGGCATGCCCACCGGGGGGGCCGGCTGGGAGGAGATCGAGTTTCCGGATCTCGGTGAGGAACGGGCCTTCGCCCTCGAGATCCAGGGCGATTCCATGCTGCCCCTGTTCCGCGACGGGGACGTGCTGATCGTCTCGCCCACCGCGAGCGTGCGCAAGGGCGATCGCGTCGTGGTGCGCCTGCATGGCGGCGAGGTGCTCGCCAAGGAGTTGAAGCGGCGCACGGCCCGGACCGTGGAACTGGCCTCGCTCAACCCGGAGCACGAGGACCGGCTGCTGAATCTCGGCGAGGTCGCCTGGATGGCCCGGGTGATGTGGGTGCGCCAGTAGCGGGCCGGTTCCGTGCCCGATCGCGCCCCGCGGCTTGGCCGGAACACGGTTCGTCGCTATCGGTTGGCCGTCGCGGGTCTTCCGCATAACCTCGGTGCGAAGTGAGCATGGCGCAGCCGGGGACGGTCCATGGAGCAGGTCCGGGCGCGACGCTCACAGACGAAGCCCGCACGCTGCTCGATGCCCTGCCGACGGCGAGCCTCCTCTTCGATGCGGCGGGCCGGATCCTCCACGTCAATCCATCCGCCGAACGCCTGACGGGCTTTCCGGCGGCCGACCTCATCGATCGCGGCCTCGACCTGATCCTGGCGCCGCGGGCGAGCGGGCCCGACCCGCTTCAGGACGGTGACCAGGAGTTTCCCGCCGCCTGCGCGGACGGAACGAACTTCTGGGCCTGCCTGACGACGGTGCCGCTGCCCGGCTCGGCCTTCCGCATCGGGCAGATCCTGAACGTCACGGGCCGCCGCGAGGCGGAGGGGGCGCTGGCGCTTTCGCGCCAGCGCGAGGCGCTCGGCCTGCTCACCAACAGCGTGGCGCACGAGTTCAACAACTTCCTGCAGATCCTGATCGGATACATCGACGGCTTGAAGCGCCGCCTCGGCGACCGCGAGGAGCCGTTCATCCAACGCGCGATCTCCCGCTCCGCCGATGCGACCGAGCGGGCCGCGATCCTCACGCGCCAGCTGCTGGCCTATTCACGGCGCATCGCCCCGGATGTGCGCGCGGTCGATCTCGACGCGATCGTGGCGGATCTCGCAGGGCGCCTCGCGCCCGAACTGCCGCCCGGGATCCATCTCGTCGTGTCGGCCACGCCGGGCCTGCCGCGGGCAATCAGCAACCCGACGCAGATCGAATTCGCCCTGCGGCATCTGGTCGCCAATGCCTGCGAGGCCATGCCGTCCGGCGGCACCCTCACGCTCTCGACCTACCGGGTCGACCCCGGCGACCGGGCGATGCAGCAGCCGGACGAGGGTATCGTCGGGATCGCGGTTTCCGATACGGGCCAGGGGATGTCGCCGGAAATGCTCGCGCGGGCCCTGGCGCCGTTCCAGACCAGCCGCGAGGCCGGGCGCGGGGCGGGCCTCGCAATCGTGCACGGCCTGATGAAGCGCCAGAACGGGACCATCACCCTGGACAGCCGGCCCGCTGAGGGCACGCAAGTCCGGCTGTCGTTTCCGGCGGCGCCCGAGCGCACGCTGCATTAAGCACGCTGCGCGCCGGAATCAGCGCGCAGGACTAAAACCCGTCCTGAGCCGTTACCATATCGTCACTGGCGCTCTGCGCCGATCGATTCTCGTCCCTAGAGGCGTGTACATGCTGACCCAGATTTCGCGCCGCCGGCGCGTGGCCGCCCTCCTGGCGCTGGCCACGGCGCTGACCGTCGCGGCGCCCGTCGCTGAAGCCCGTCCGGGCGGCGGCAGCTCCTTCGGATCCCGCGGCTCGCGCACCTATACGGCGCCGTCGGCGACGCCGACCGCGCCCGGCGGCGGCATGACGATGCAGCGCTCGCAGACCGCGCCATCCCCGGGCATGGGCAGCCCCGGCATGCAGGCTCCGGCCGCGACCGGCCGCCGGTTCGGCGGCGGCTTCTTCGCGGGCCTGCTCGGCGTCGGCCTGATCGGTGCCCTGCTCGGCGGCGGCTTCTTCGGGGGCCTCGGCGGCTTGGCCTCGATGATCGGCCTGCTGTTCCAGGTCGGTCTCGTGGTGCTCGTCGTGATGATGGCCCTCCGCTTCTTCCGGCGCCGGAACGAGCCTGCCGGCGCCGGTGCGCCCTACGCACGCTCGTCCCTCGACGATCAGCAGGGATCCCGCGGCCCCATGGGCGGTGCTCAGGGCGGCCCCACGGCCGGCATGTTCGGAGGCGGCCAGCGCCCGCCGCAGACCCGTCCCGTGCAGATCGGCCCGGCCGATTACCAGGCGTTCGAGCGGCTGCTCGGCGACATTCAGGATGCCTATTCCCGCGAGGATCGCGTGACCCTCGGCAACCTCTCCACGCCCGAAATGGTGAGCTACTTCGATGAGGAGTTGCGCAACAACGCGGCCCGCGGCGTGGTGAACAAGATCTCGGACGTGAAGCTGCTCCAGGGCGACCTGGCGGAGGCCTGGGGCGAGGATCGCAACGACTACGCCACGGTGGCGATGCGCTACGCGCTCAAGGACGTGATGATCGAGCGGAACGGCGGCCGCGTCGTCCAGACCGACTCCTCCGAGGCGACGGAGATCTGGACCTTCCTGCGCCAGCCCGGCCGCGGCTGGGTGCTCTCGGCGATCCAGCAGACCCGCTGATCGCGACAGCGCTCCGGCCTCCGGGCCTGAGCCCCGACCGTTCCCTTCACGCCGGCGCCGTCACCGCGGTGCCGGCGTTTCTGTGTCCATCCCACAGATTGGCGAGATCGACGAAGCCGGCCACAGGAATCTCCTCGGCCCGCGCCGTCTCGGACAGCCGCGCCGCGGCCAGCAGGGCGCCGGCATCGGGGGTCAGCGCCTTGAGGCTCTGGCGCAGCATCTTGCGGCGCTGACCGAACGCCGCCCGGGTCACGGCTTCCAGGGCCTTGGCCCGGCAGGGCAGGGGCTGCGCACGCGGCACCAGCCGCACCACGCTCGACGTCACCTTCGGGGGCGGCACGAACGCCGAGGGGCTGACGTCGAACAGGATCTCGGCCTCGGTGCGCCAGCCGCAGAGGACGCCGAGCCGGCCGTAATCCGCCCGGGTCTCGGGCCCGGCGACGATGCGCTCGGCGACCTCGCGCTGAAACATCAGCACGGCCTGATCCCACCAGGGCGGCCAGACCTCGCCGTCGAGCCAGCCCGTGAGCAGGGCGGTGCCGACATTGTACGGCAGGTTGGCGACGATCCGGACCGGCCCCGAGCCCACGACCGGCCGCGGATCGAAGGCCAGCGCGTCGGCATCGATCACATCGAGCCGGCCCGGATAATGGGCGGCGATCTCCGCGAGCGCCGGCAGGGCACGCGGGTCGCGCTCGATCGCCACCACGCGCGCGGCACCCTCGGCCAGCAGCGCCCGGGTCAGGCCGCCCGGCCCCGGACCGACCTCCACCACCGTGACGCCCTCCAGCGGCCCGGCGGCCCGGGCGATCCGGCCGGTGAGGTTCAGATCGTAGAGGAAGTTCTGGCCGAGCGCCTTCTTGGGCTCCAGACCGTGCCGGGCGACGACGTCGCGGAGCGGCGGCAGGCCGTCACTGGCGGTCACGGCACGCGCTCACAGCTCATCCTCGGGGTCGAAGTGTCGGGCGCCGGCCGACCGCGGCCGGCCGGCATAGATGCTGAACGGAATGACCTCGCACCCGTCCGGCACCGCCCCGGTGCGGCCGGCCTCGGTCGCCGCCAGCCTGTCGGCAAGACGCAGAGCCGCGATCAGGCTGTCGGGCCGCGCGACGCCCTTGCCGGCGATGTCGAAGGCGGTGCCGTGATCGGGCGAGGTCCGCACGAACGGCAGCCCGAGGGTGACGTTGACGCCGTCGTCGAACGCGATGGTCTTGATCGGGATCAGGGCCTGATCGTGGGTCGGCGCCAGGGCGACGTCGTAGGATTCGCGGGCTCGGGCATGGAACAGGGTGTCCGCGGGCAGGGGCCCGCGGATGTCGATCCCCTGCGCCCTCAGCCTCGCCACCGCCGGGGCGAGCACGTCGCGGTCCTCATGGCCGATCGTACCGGCCTCGCCGGCATGCGGGTTCAGGCCCGCGAGGACGAGGCGCGGCTCGGGCAGGCCGAACCGGTCCCGCAGGTCCCGGGCCACGATGGCCGCGGTCTCCTCGACGAGTTCCTGGGTGAGGAGGCCCGGCACGTCCCTGAGCGGGACGTGGATCGTCACCGGCACCACCGAGAGCTCCGCGCTCCAGATCATCATCACCGGCCGAGGCGGCGTGCGGCCGGCAGGCACCGACAGGGCAGCCAGAAATTCGGTGTGGCCCGGATAGGCGAAGCCGGTCCGGGTCAGCACGAACTTGGCGATCGGATTGGTCACCACGGCGCTGGCGCGCCCCGCCCTCACGAAGCCGACCGCGGCCGTGATCGACTCGATGGTGGCGCCGGCATTGACGGGATCGGGAACGCCGGGCACGGCGGACACGCGCGCGCCGCTCGGCAGCGGCACCACCGGCAGGGCGCGGGGAAACACCTCGGCCGCCGTCTCGGGATCGACCTCGGCCACGGGGACCGGCCGGTTCAGGTGGTTGGCGAGGCGCTCGATGAAGGCCGGATCGCCCACGAGGAAGAACGGCGGCAGCGGCGCGGCACCGCCGCGCCCGAGCCAGGCGCTGAGCGCCAGCTCCGGACCAATCCCGGCCGGGTCTCCGAGGGTGAGGGCAAGGGGCGGCATGGACGGTCTATAGCGCCCGCGCGGCGCGGGTGCATCCTCGGCGTGGGCCGTTCGTGATGCGGAGGGCGGGGCACGCGGCGCGGGCGCGGTTGGTGCGAAGCCCTGGATCCAGCCCGTCATTCCGGGGCCGCGCTGCGGAGCCCGGAATCCAGAGCCGCAAACGAGCCAGGCAAAGGCAGCGATGGCGCGTCTGGGTGCCGGCCTCGCCTGCGGTGCCCCGGAGCGACGGTGTGCTTCGATCAGGCCGCCGAGGCCGATTCAGGAGACCGGTCGTCCCATCGGCCGGCGGGGCCTTACCGCACCGAGGCGATGCCGTCCGCCGTGGTGGCGGTGCCGACGTTCTGGCGCAGATCCGCCTCGCCCAGCGTCTTCAGCTCGACGCGCAGCAGCACGGTCTGGTTGCGCTCACGCACGCCTGTGGCGGTCGCGATCGGCGAGTTGATGTAGTTCAGCGAGACGGTGGTGCACTCGTCCTGATAGCCGCCGCCGAAGCTCGCGCCCGACAGATAGAACCGACCAGGGTTCTGATAGATCGGCACGGTGCCGATCGGGTTCGCCAGGTAGGACGACAGAGCGTCCGTGTAGGTGTTGCGCACGTCGAGATAGTGCGTCAGGTCGACGAGCAGCGAGCCCGAGAGGAACCAGTTCGGCGTGATGTTGTAGGTCGCGGTGGCGGTGATGCCCTCGCGGTAGTGGCTGTAGCCGAGCAGCGGCTGCGCCTCGTAGTACGAGTAGAAGGCCGACACGGTCAGGGGCAGGAACGGCGCGAACCGCGCCGTGGCGCCGGTCTCGAACCGCGCGACGTGGAAGTCGGCCTGGTTGAACCGCGCCCGGGTGATGAACGTGATGTTCTGGTTCGGCGAGACCTGGAACCGGCCGACGAAGTCGGACCGCTGCGTCTCCAGGCCGGAATCGAGGCCGACATTGGCGATGTCGCCGCGCCGGAACGAGTTGACGCCCGCGAGCTGAATCGACTCGCCGAACAGCACGTTCGCGTACCAGCCGGACGGCGTCACGACGGAGTACTGGCCGCCGAGGTTGGTGCGCACGCCGCCCTCGACCCGGTCGTAGCCCCAGAACTTGTCCCATTCGAACAGCGACGTGTCGTCGAAGACGAGGCTCTGCGCGTCCTCGTTGGGCAGGCGGCCGATCCGGGTTTCCGACGGGCGGGCGATGATCTGGCCGATCGGCTCCAGCGTGTGGACGCCGAGGGCGCCGAAATTGGCGACGAACGGGTAGCGGTAGTCGAGGCCGACCGCCGGCATGACCCGGCCGGCGAAGCCGTCATCGATCTTGGCCACCTGCGGGGCGAGGTCGTTCTGGTAGCCGGAGAAGCTCGGGTTGGTGAAGAACGCGTCGGTGCGCAGATACGCGAACGGCGTGAACTTCTGGCCGAAATCGTCGATGAAGCTGCGGCGCCAGGACAGCTCGGCGGAGGCGCGGGTGTTGGTGCCGGCCAGCCCCTGGATCAGGCAGGTGCCGCGCTGGAAGATCGTGCAGGTCTGGTAGAGCGGGAAGCTGACGCCGTTCACGCTCGGCGAGAACAGGTAGCTCGAGGTGCGGGGCAGGCCCTGGTACTGCGTGCTCTCGCGGGTCAGGCTGGTGATGTTGGCCTGGAAGCGGACCTCGCCACCGATCTCGGACGGACCGTTGATACGCTTGTCGTAATCGATGACCGGCGCGACGATCGGCTGTTGCTTCTGCCAGTCGAAGCTCGACAGGCCCTTGAAGTAATAGCCGCGCGCCTCGAACCACGAGCGGTCGCCCTGACCGATCAGGTAGGCGGTCGAGGTCGCCTCACGGAAATAATCCGTGGTGATGTTCTGGTTGCGGATCCGGTAATTGTCGAGGAACCACTTGTCGGTGACGCCGACGAGGTCCCAGCCGGTGCGCCAGCGCGGGTTGATGTAGAACCGGCCCTGCGATTCCACCGAGCCGCGGAAGTCGCGCTCGCCGGCACCCAGCGGGCTCGGCAGGAAGGCGGAGGGCGTCGTCTGCGAGATGCCCGACAGGCGGATGTTGTAGAAGCCGTTGTCGATCCGCTGGCGGAACTCGCCCTGGCCGAGCAGCCCCTGACGGCTGAGCAAGGTCGGCGTCAGCGTCAGGTCGTAGTTCGGCGCGAGATCGATGAAGTACGGCAGCGACACGCCGTTGCCGAGCGCGGTCGTCGTGATGAAGCGCGGCGTCAGGAAGCCGGTCTTGCGCTTCACGGTCGGGTCCGGCGCCTCGAAATACGGCAGGTAGGCAACCGGAATCCCGGCGAGTTCCAGCGTGGACTCGTCGAAGTAGACCGTATGGGTCTCGTTGTCGTGGACGATCTTCCTCGCCTTGATCTGCCAGAGCGGCGGCGTCTCGGGGTTGTCTTTGCAGGGCTCGCAGGCGGTGTAGCTGCCGGACTCGAAACTCGTCTGCTCGCCGTTCAGCCGCTCGGCCCGCGGTGCGGAAAAGCGGGTCCGCACGGTCTCGAACTTGCGCTGAACGGTCTGCTGGCCGCGGAACGCGTCGACGAAGCCGGTCTTGAAATCGTCGGTGAGCTCCATGCGCTCGCCGGTCACGACCCCGCCATCGGCCTCGGTCAGCCGGACATTGCCCTCGGCGAAGACGCGGCCGGTGTTGCGGTCGTAGCGGACGCGGTCGGCCTGGAGCGTACGGGGGCCGTAATGCAGCTCGGCATTGCCGCGGGCCGTCACCGTGCTGCGATCGTTGTCGTAGATCAGCTCGTCGGCCTCGACGAGGAGCTTGTCGCCGGGCTTGCCGGCCTTCACGGCGGGCAGACCCTGGGCGTGCGCGGACACTCCGCCGGCCAGGGGCACGGCGAGCGCCAGCGCGGCCAGGAGCCCGGCCTTCCGCAGGATGTCGGCGACCTTACGCAACGCGTGTCCCAACCCCTGTGACGTCCACCGCCACGAACCTCAACACCCGTCTCCCTGCCCGCGAAGGATCGCGGATGTCAGCCGTCTTCCTGGTACAGAAGCGTGAGCGTACCGAGAAGACTGCCTACCACGGCGGGGAACCAGGCCGCCACCGGTGCAGCGACGAGTCCGGACGCGCCCAGCCCCTCCATGACCTGTCGGATCACGTAGAGAGCGAAGCCGGCCGCGACGCCACCGAGGACGAGTTTGCCGACACCACCAAAGCGGAAGAACCGTAAGGAAACGGTTGCCGCGACGATAACCATGGCGACGAACAGCACCGGCCTTGCCCACAGCACATCGTACTGAAGGCGGTATCGCGTGGCGTCCAAACCGGCCCGCTCGGTGCGCGCGATGGTTGTGGGAAGTTGCCAGAAAGGCACAGATTCCGGAGGCGTGAAGCGCTGGCGCACCTGCCCGGGGTCCAGGTTCGAGGCGATCAGGTAGGTGTCGAACGACTCAGGGGGTGCGTCCGGTGTGAGAACGCGCACATCGGAGAGCTCCCAGTAGCCGTCGCGGAGCGTCGCGCGCGCCGCGACGAGCTGCTCGGCGAACTTTCCGGCCTCGTCGAAGGTGAAGACCGAGACGCCCGCGAGCGTCGTGGTACCTTCGATCGCGGTTTCGGCGCGCAGGATCGCCTCGCCGTCGGGACCCCGCTGGCGGATCCAGAGATCCTTGCCCGAGCCGGCCTTGGTGGCTTTGGCGAAAATCTTCGCCTCGATCTCGGTCGAGCGCTGCTTCAGCATCGCCGAGACCGGGTTGTAGACCCCGACCGCCACTGCGCCGAGCGCCAACGCTACGAAGACGCCGGGCTGCAGGAACTGCCACGCCGAGATCCCGGCGGCCCGGGCGACCACCAGTTCCAGCTTGCGCGAGAGTTGCAGCAGGGCCGCCATCGACCCGAACAGGACCGCGAAGGGCAGCACGCCTTCCGCCACCGCGGGGGTGCGGTAGAGGGAGAGCTGGGCCATGAGCCCCGTGGAAGCGCCCTGGGTCTCGCCGGCGCGGCGCAGGAGCTCGACGAAATCCAGCGTGTAGACCAGCGCGAAGACGGTGACGAAGACGCCGAGCACCGTGCGGGCGAAGCGGGCGGCGAAGTACCGCCCGAGGGTCGGACCGATCAGCATCATCGGATCAGGCCGCCGGCGCGAGGCGCTGCCCGCGCACCAAGCCCCAGGTTCCTCGGACCAGGGCGGCGTTGAACGCGCGCACCCGCGGGCCGAAGAAGATCAGGAGGCAGGAGAGCGCGATGGCGAGCAGCGGCGCGCCGTAGACGGCCGCCACCGCACCCTGGCTGCGCGCGGCGGCGCTCGCTGCCGCGAAACCCGCGATGCGCAGGCCGACCACCGCGAGGATCGCCCCGGCGACCGCCAAGCCGCGTCCCTGGCGGGTCGTGCGGGGATCGCCCAGAGCCGCGAAGGCGATGAAGACGAGCGCCAGCGGGTAGAGGCATGCGGAGAGCCGGTCGTGCAGCTCGGCCCGGAAGCGGCCTTTCTGGAGCTTATAGTAGCCCTCGGTCGTATCCGGGAACAGGAGCTGCGCCGTCGAGCGCTCGCGCGGCTTGTAGATCGTGTCGGAATCGGGCGGCGCGAACGCGGCGAGGTCGATCGTGTAGCGCTCGAAGGTCAGGATCGAGGAATCGCGCGAGTCCTTCTGCTGCTGGTGGACGCTGCCGTTCTCCAGGATCAGGTAGCTCTGTCCATCGATATCGACCGCGTTGCCCCGGTCGGCGAGATAGACCTTGGTCTTTCCGGCCTCGCGCCGGTCCTGGATGAACAGCCCCTTGAGGGTGCCGCCCGGCCCGCGCTCGCGAAAATGGAAGGTGATGCCGTTGTCGAGCTGAGTGAACTGCCCCTCCTTGACGACATTGGCGATGAAGTCGCCGCGGACCCGGGTGATCACGTCGCGCAGCTCTTGGAAGCTCGCCGGCATGACCACAACCACCAGGAAGCCGACCAGGAAGCTGACGATCAGCGCCAGTGTCAGGAACGGCCGCAGGAGCGAGCGCGGCGGCATCCCGGCCGCCGACATGACGATCAGCTCGGAATCGCCGTTGAGCTTGTTCAGCGCGTAGATCGTGCCGATGAACAGGGCCACCGGGGCGATCACCACGAGCAGCGTCGGCAGCGACAGGCCCGTGACGAACAGGAACACCAGCAGGGTCTGCCCCTTGGCGGTCACGAGGTCGAGCTCGCGCAGCGCCTGCGTGAGCCAGATCGTCCCGGTCAGCCCGACCAGGCAGGCGAGGGTGGCGCCCAGGGCGATGCGAAAGATGTAGCGTTCGATCTGCCTCATCGGCCCGGCAGTCCCGCTCGTCCTCTGGCGTAAGGCCGCAAACCGGATCGGCTGAACCGCTTCGCACGCAGGCTGGCACGCCCGTCATTCCGGGACTGCGCAGCAGGGCCGGAATGACGGCGTCGTCGGTATCCGCCTCATCCAAGCCCAAAACGGTGCGATGCGTTAACCCGCGTCCGTGACCCTACTCTCTCGCGCCCTCGGAAGGGCAGGGACCCGACAAAAGGGGCGATTCCAGGGCTGTCGCGCCGCGTTGCGTTCTCCGCATCAGCGGCTACACAGGGCGGATGACCTGTGCGGCGCGCGGGTGCGTAGTGCAGCTCCGGGATAACGGTCAGGGCGACGGGCATGGCGGACGGTATCGAGATCGGTTTCGGCCCCCTGGAACAGAGCGGCCAGGGTTCCGGCGGATCGGGCGATCTCGTGGTTTTCGTCGGTGACGATCTCGTCCTCGGAGCGGCCGCCCGCGACGTGTTGGGCGCCCCCGGGGCGGATCTCGTCGCCCGCGCCGCGTCCTCGGAGAAGTTCAAGGGCCGGTCGCTGACGGCCCTGAGCCTCCCGGCCCCTTCGGGCGTCAAGGCCGACCGCCTCGTCGTCGTCGGCCTCGGCCCCGAGAAGGACCGTGCCAAGACCGACTGGCCGGTGCTCGGCGGCTTCACCGCCAGCAAGGTGGCGGGACGGACCGCCCGGGTGGTGCTCGACTGGCCGGGCGCGACGGTGACGGCGGCGCAGGCCGGCGAGTTCGCCCTCGGCGCGCGGCTGCGCAACTACACATTCGACCGCTATAAGACCAAGAAGAAGCCCGATGCCGACGAGAAGTCCGGCACGGCGCTGACCCTCCTGCTCGCCGACCAGGGCGCGGCGCGCGCGGGCGAGAACGCCCGGACGCTCTCGGAGAGCGTGATCCTGGCGCGCGACCTCGTGAACGAGCCGCCGAACGTGCTCTTCCCGGAGGAATTCGCCCGGCGGGCCTCGGACCTGTCGAAGCTCGGCGTCGAGATCGAGGTGCTGGAGCCCGCGCGGATGCACGAGCTCGGCATGGGCGCGCTGCTGGCCGTGGCTCAGGGCTCCGTCCGCGAGCCGCGGGTCGTCATCATGCGCTGGAACGGCGGCCCCGCCGGCGAGGCCCCCGTGGCCCTGATCGGCAAGGGCGTGATCTTCGATTCCGGCGGCATCTCCATCAAGCCCGGCGGCGGCATGGAGGACATGAAGGGCGATATGGGCGGCGCGGCCGCCGTCGTCGGCGCGGTTCGCGCGCTCGCGGCCCGCAAGGCGCGCTGCAACGTGGTCGGCGCCATCGGCATCGTCGAGAACATGCCGGACGGCGGCGCCTACCGGCCCTCCGACATCGTGACGTCGATGTCGGGCCAGACCATCGAGGTGATCAACACCGACGCCGAGGGTCGACTCGTTCTGGCCGACGTGATCACCCACATCGTCCGCAGCGCCAAGCCCAAGGCGATCGTCGACCTCGCGACGCTGACCGGGGCCATCATCGTGGCACTCGGCCAGGACATTGCCGGGATGTTCTCGAACGACGACACGCTGGCGGGCAACATCAACGCCGCCGGCGAGGCCACCGGCGAGAAGGTCTGGCGGATGCCGCTGATCCCCGCCTACGACAAGGCGATCGATTCCAAGTTCGCCGACATGAAGAACACCGGCGGCCGTCACGGCGGCGCCGCCACCGCGGCCTCGTTCATCAAGCGCTACGTCGAGGACGTGCCGTGGGCGCATCTCGACATCGCCGGCGTGGCGATGTCGTCGAACGCGAGCGAGATCAACCGCAGCTGGGGCGCGGGCTGGGGCGTCCGGCTGCTCGACCGGCTGATCCAGGATCATTACGAGGCCCGGTAGGATCGCGGGCGGACCGCCATCGGGTCCGTTCCGTAAGCGGGCCAACCGCGCGATTCGGACTCCGCGCCCGGCTCGGGAGCCTGCATGATGCCTGCGCCGTCGCAAGCCGCATTCGAACCGGCCCGCACAAGCGTCGCGGTTCGGCGGCACCGGAGCGGCAGCCTGCTGGAGGCGTCGATCCCGATCCTAGCCATGCTGGTCGCCCTGGCGCTCGTGGCAGGGACCGGCTTCAGCCAGCGCTCGGCGGTCCCTGAGGTCGCCGAGCCCTGGGTCTTCGGGTACTTCGCCGGGCGCTATCCGCTCTTCGCCTTCGCGCTGGTCTACGGTCTGGCGCATCTTGCGACCACGGCGGCGGAGCCCGGCCCGGCCTCCGTGCCGCGCCGTCTCCTGTTTGGCCTCGCGGGCGCGGCGATCCTGCTGCTCGCCGGCCTCTACCCGACCTTCGGGGGCCTCGTCCTGCGCGCCGGCTTCGCCACGGGCGGGATGGCGTTCCTCACGCACCAGCCCCTCTGGCTGGCCTACGGGCTGGGCGCGGGCGTGGCGGCGGCGGTGTTCGGCGGCGTGCTCGGCCTGTTCGTGATCGCGGCGAACCGCGCCCTGAGGCCGCGGCTCCGCAGGGTCGGCTCGGGCCTCCTGGCCTTCCTGGCCCTCTGGTTCGGCGCGGCAATGATCGGTCTCGGCGGCAGCCTGGGACTCGGTCCCTGGCCGCACCGCGCGCTGCGGCCCGACGAGGCCGGTCTGGCAGCGCTCCTCCTGGTCGCCGCCGCCCTGCCGCATGCCGCGCTGGCGACATTGAGCCGGCGTCGTCGAGCCCCCTAGGGCCTCTGCCTTGCGGGCCGGCCTCTGTTCCCGCAGAGTTGGCGAGTTGTGCGTTGGGGGGACTCGGCCGTCCAGAGCCGTGCCCACGGGAGGCATCGCGATGCATGTGGCGAACGTGATCGAGCACGGCGCTCAAGCGCCCAGGTCCGTACCGATGCCGTCCCCACCGAGCGATCGGGCGTCGGATCGGCCCTGGCTGGCCTCGTATCCGGCCGGTGTCCCGGCAGACATCGACGTGGCGAGCCTGGGAACGCTCGTCGATCTCTTCGAGACCAGCGTGGCCGCCTTCGCCGATCGCCCGGCGATGCTGTGTTTCGGCTCGACCATGACCTATGCCACCCTCGGGCAGCAGGCGCGGGACCTCGCGGCCTGGCTGCAGGGGCAGGGTCTGGCAAAGGGCGACCGCGTCGCGATCATGCTGCCGAACGTGCCGGCCTACGCGGTGGCGATCTTCGGCGTCCTCCTCGCCGGCGGCACGGTGGTCAACACCAATCCGCTCTACACGCCCCGCGAATTCGCCCAGCAGATCAACGATTCGGGCGCGCGGATCCTGATCGTCCTGGAAAACTTCGGTGCCACAGTCGCGGCAGCGCTGCCAGACGTGACACTCGAGCGGGTTGCCCTGGTCGGCCCCGGTGACGGACTCGGGCTCAAAGGTCAGGTGATCAACCTGGCGAGCCGCCACGTGCGCAAGGCGGTGCCGCCGTTCCAATTGCCGGACGGCCTGGCGATCCCGTTCACCGGCGTCCTGCGCCGGGGCCGCAGCCTGCCGCCGGCCTCGGCGCGGGTCGAGCCGGAGGATCTGGCGTTCCTGCAATACACCGGCGGCACGACCGGCATCGCCAAGGCCGCGATGCTCAGCCACCGCAACATCATGGCCAATGTCGAGCAGTCGCAGCTCTGGTTCAACTCGAAGGATCCGAGCATCCGGCGCTGCGCGGTGACGGCACTGCCGCTCTACCATATCTTCGCGCTGACCGCGTGCTTCTTCCAGTTCATGCGCAATGGCGGCGCGTGCCTGCTGATCCCGAACCCGCGCGACTGCGACGGCATGGTGAAGACGCTGAGCCGGACCCACTTCACCCACCTGATGGGCGTCAACACGCTGTTCAACGTGCTGATCAACCATCCGAAGATCGGCACGGTGGATTTCTCGCATCTCGACTTCGTGGTCGGTGGCGGCACGGCCGTGCAGCGGGCCGTGGCCGAGCGCTGGAAGGCACTGACCGGCAACACGATCATCGAGGGCTACGGCCTGTCGGAGACCTCACCGGTTGTGTGCGTCAACCCGCACGGGATGCGCGACTTCTCCGGCACGATCGGCTTCCCGCTTCCCTCCACCGAGGTCTCGATCCGCGATGTCGCCGGGCAGGTCGCGCCCGTCGGGCAGCCGGGGGAGATCTGCGTCCGCGGCCCGCAGGTGATGCGCGGCTACTGGAACCGCCCCGAGGAGACGGCCCGCGCGATGACCCCGGACGGGTTCTTCCGCACGGGCGACGTCGCGGTGATGCAGGCCGACGGCCAGTTCCGCATCGTCGACCGGATGAAGGACATGATCCTCGTCTCGGGATTCAACGTCTATCCGAACGAAGTCGAGGACGTCCTGGCCGCCCATCCGGCCGTGCTCGAATGCGCCGTGGTCGGCGCGCCGAGCGAGGAGACCGGCGAGATGGTCGTCGCCCACATCGTCCTGAAGGATCCGTCGGTCTCGACCGACGCCATCCGCGCCCACGCGCGCACGCAGCTCACCGGCTACAAGGTCCCCCGGCGGGTGGTCCTCCACGACACGCTGCCCAAGACCAATGTCGGCAAGGTGCTGCGCCGGATGCTGCGCGACGAGACGCCCCCGGCCTGATCGCCGGATGCCGCCCTGCGTCGCGACGCCGCCCGCGCATCGCGTAACCGCGGCGCGCACGGCGCCGAAAGGTGAGGCTGCGGCGCTTGCGCCCCTGTCGGCCCGGGCCGATCTGTGGGTTGTGCGCACGGGACATCCAAGGAGGCGGCCATGTTGATCAAGCGCAAGCGCGGTTGGGAAATTCCCGAGCATCTGGTTACGCCGGAGGCCGTCTTCCTGAACCGGCGCACGCTGATCGGCGGTGCGGCCGGACTGGCGGCCGGATCGCTCCTGGGTGGCCGGGCTGTCCGCGCCGCCACGGGCGATCAGCCGCTCTACCCGGCGCCGCAGAACCCCGCCTACGCCCTCGACCGGCCGCTGACCCCGGAGCGTTTCAGCGCCGACTACAACAATTTCTACGAATTCGGCACGTCGAAGACCGTGCTGCCGGCCGCGAACGCGCTCAAGACCCAGCCCTGGACGCTGAAGATCGACGGGCTCGTGGAGAAGCCCTTCGAGATCGGCGTCGACGACCTGATCCGGAAGGTCGACCTCGAGGAGCGGCTCTACCGCCACCGTTGCGTCGAGGCGTGGTCTATGGCGGTTCCGTGGACGGGGTTCCCGCTCTCCAAGCTCGTGGCGCTGGCCAAGCCGACCTCGGGAGCGAAGTACATCCGCTTCGAGACCTTCATGGACAAGGCGATGGCGCCCGGTCAGCGCGCCTTCTTCTATCCCTGGCCCTACACGGAAGGCCTGACGCTCGCGGAGGCCGGGAACGACCTCGCCTTCATGGTCACCGGGATCTACGGCAAGCCGTTGCCCAACCAGTTCGGCGCGCCGATCCGCGTCGCCGTCCCGTGGAAGTACGGTTTCAAGTCGGCGAAGTCGCTGGTGAAGGTGTCGTTCACGGCCGACAGGCCGAAGACCTTCTGGGAAGGGCTGCAGGCGTCGGAATACGGTTTCTGGGCCAACGTGAATCCGGCCGTTCCGCATCCGCGCTGGAGCCAGGCATCCGAGCGCGTGCTCGGGACCGACCAGCGCGTGCCGACGCTGATCTACAACGGCTACGGCGAGCAGGTCGCCGGCCTCTACAAGGGGCTGGAGGGCGAGCGGCTGTTCGTGTGATGCGGCTTCCGTCCGAACGCGTCTGTCGCTGCGTTCCGCACGGTCATCACGAGTAAAGCGAAGGGGCCCAGGTCAGCGCGATGTCCGATTTCGTGGCGTCGCCTTGATCGCTTCGCGCCGCTCGCAAAGACGGCGGCGCTGACGTCACCCGCCGGACAGGGATGTGACCCGCGCGCAGCGCTCAGTAGGTCCAGCGCTGCGCCTTCGACACCAGGAAGTCGCGGAACGCCTGGACCCGGGCCACGGAGCGCATTTCCTCCGCATAGACCAGGTAGCTCTCGAGGCTCGGCATCTCGGTATCGCGCAGCACCTGAACAAGCTGCTGGTCGCCGTCGACCGCGTAATCCGGCAGGATCCCGATCCCCGCGCCCGCCTCCATGGCGCGCTGCAGGGCACCGATGTTGTTCACGGTGAGATGGACGTGGCGCCGCTCGCGCCCGTCGCGGCCGGCATCGGCCAGCCAGTGCGCGGCGAGGAGGTATGACGGCTCGTTGCCGCCGAACGACACGAGGCGATGGTCGTCGAGATCCTCGATGGTCTTCGGCTCGCCGAAGCGCTTGACGTAATCCTGGCTTGCGAACGCGTGGTAGTGGACGGTGAACAGCCGCCGCTGGATCAGATCCGGCTGGGCCGGACGCCGCATGCGGATGGCGACATCCGCCTCGCGCATGGCGAGATCGAGCTCCTCGTTGGTGAGGATCAGCTCGATCCGCACGTCCGGGTAGAGGTCGAGGAATTCGCCCACACGCTGCGACAGCCACGACGTCCCGAGTCCCACGGTCGTGGTCACCTTGAGGTCGCCCGTCGGCCGCTCGGAGGTCTCGACGAGGCGCGCCCGCGTGTTTTCCAGGCGGAGCTTCATGTCGCGCGCGGCGCGGAACAGAAGATCGCCCTGCTCGGTGAGGAGCAGGCCCCGCGCATGGCGGTGGAACAGCGGCGCCTTCAGCTCGCGCTCCAGCGCACTGATCTGCCGAGAGACGGCCGACTGGCTGAGCCCGATATCGTCGCCCGCCTTGGTGAAGCTGCCTGCCTCCGCGACGTTGAGGAAGATCCGGATCTTATCCCAATCCAAGGCAAGAACCCCTACCAGCGCAAGCTCGTCGCCCATGCCCGAGGGAGCCGGGCAAGCGGCGTACGAAGCGGATCACCGGGCGAACTGCGCGGTACCGATGGTTTAGAGGCACCCACGGCACCGCGCGGGTATGCAATTGCTGCATCCCGGCGCAGTCAGCACTCCTATGCGCATGGTGCATGATCCGGCGCAAGCACCCGGATCGGGAAGTTGTTGAAAGCGCCGCGTGCCAGCTCCGGTTGCAAGCTGGCCTTCGCATCTCACTCGGCCGCGGCAGCCTGGACCGGGCTCTCGCCGATCTCGAGATTGGCCAGGAACTTCTCGGCCTCGAGAGCGGCCATGCAACCCATGCCGGCGGCCGTGATCGCCTGCCGGTAGACGTCGTCCGTCACGTCGCCCGCCGCGAACACGCCCGGGATCTCGGTCTCTGCGGTGCCGGGCTTCACGGTCAGGTAGCCGCCATGTCGCATGGGCAGCTGCCCCTCGAAGATCGCGGTCGCCGGCTGGTGGCCGATCGCCACGAACACGCCGTCGGCCTTCACCTCGCTGATCTCCCCCGAGCGCGGATCCTTGAGCCGGACATGGGTCACGTTCGGCGCGGGCTTCTGCACGCCGCAGATCTCGGCGATCTCCCGGTGCCAGAGCACCTCGACGTTCGGATGCTTGAACAGGCGCTCCTGCAGGATCCGCTCGGCCCGGAAGCTGTCGCGGCGATGGACCACCGTCACCTTGCTGGCGATGTTGGCGAGGTAGAGCGCCTCCTCGACCGCGGTGTTGCCGCCGCCGACCACGATCACCTCCTTGCCGCGGAAGAAGAACCCGTCGCAGGTGGCGCAAGCGGAGACGCCGCCGCCCTGGAAGGCCGCCTCGGAGGGAATGCCGAGCCACTTGGCCTGGGCGCCGGTGGCGATGATCAGGGCGTCGCAGGAATAGGTCTCGCCGGAATCGGCCTCCAGCTGGAACGGCCGCTGCTTGAGATCGACCTTCGTGATGTACTCGGAGACGATCCGGGTGCCGACATGCTCGGCCTGCAGGCGCATCTGCTCCATGAGCCACGGGCCCTGGATCGCCTCGGCGAAGCCCGGATAATTCTCGACATCCGTCGTGATCATCAGCTGGCCGCCCGGCTGGAAGCCGGAGATCAGCAGCGGCTCGACCATGGCGCGGGCGGCGTAGATCGCCGCCGTGTAGCCCGCGGGTCCCGAGCCGATGATCACGAGCTGGGCGTGGGTGTGGGCCATCTGTCTCGATCTCCTCAGGCTGGTCCGGCCGCCCGGCGCGCAGCATAGGCGTCCGCGAGCGCCTGCGCGATCACCGGCGTCGCGTCGATGGGCTTGTACGTCAGATCTGCCAACTGACCGGTGAACGGCCGCAGCGCTCCGGCGATCGCCAGCCCGGCGAACATCCGCCGATGCCGGATATAGGTGCGCGGCAAATCGAACAGCAGCACCGGTGCGCCGGTGGACACCGCCTCGCTGACCATGTTGGCCGAATCGGAGGTCACGACGATCGCCTCGGCCAGCGCCAGCATGGCCACGTAGGGGTTGTCGCCGGTGCCGTCCCAGAGGAAGCCTCCGGTCTCGGCGGCGAGCGCCTTGACGGCGTCCCGGAGCGGGTTCGGCGTCCGGCGGGAGATGGTCACCATCAGCCGGCAGCCCTGCGCGGCCAGCCCGCGGAGATCCTCCACGAGGCGGATCATATCGGTCTTGCGGTAGCTCAGGTGCCGGCTGTCGCCGCCGACCAGGACCGCGACGCGCGGTCCGTCGAGCCGGGCGAGCCGCGGGTCGGGCCGCGCCCGGGCCGCCTCCAGGCGCGCCGCGGTGACGAGGTGCGGCGCCGTCAGCGTCGTGAAGACGTTGGGACCGCGCAGATCGTCGTAATCCGGCACCCAGATGAAGTCGGCGCTGTCCGCGCCGGTCCGAGGATCCTTCAGGAAGGCCGTGAAGGTCCGACCGCCGGTGGCACGCCGCACCGCGCGCAGGTACGGGACCGACCGGCGCCCGGAGGCGATCAGGATGTCGGGGTAGGGGCCCGACAGGGCGCCGGCGCGGCGGCGCGGCCCCTCGCGCGGATCGATCGGCCCCCAGGGCGCCATCCAGCCGAACGGCCCGGATGCCGGCACCTGCCGGAGCTCGAAGGCAAGGCCCAGGGTCTCGGCGATGCCGACGCACTGGTTCTCGTCGCCGGCCTTGCCGTCCGTGACGATCCAGGCGCGGGCGCGGGCGAGTTCGGGCAGGCGCTCACGCCGCGAGTCCGGACTGCTGACCGGCGCGGTCTGCGCCTCCGACACGTCGATGCTTGCCATGCGCCTCACCGGATACGCCCCACACCACCGACCGGGGCCGGCGGCCGTCTTCTAGTCCCGCGGCAGGTCGCGGGCGAGCCATTGGGCGTAGATGTCGGCGATGGCGGCGAGCCGGCGTGGCTCGAATTGCGGATCGTACCACGCACCGCCGTAGCTCGACGGCGTCGCGGTCATCTGCGGGTAGCGCCCGAGCACCTGCCCCTTGGGCCCGACGAGCAGTGCCTCGCCCTCCATGTAGTCGGTCTGGAAGTTGCCGCCGAAACCCCGCTGGGCGCCGGCGCCGGCAAAGGGCCGCAGCGACAGGCTCGTCACCACGACCACGAGGCGCGGCCCGCGACCGCCGATCCGGCCAGAGAAATTCTTCCGCAGGGCGGCGGTCAGGTCATCGGCCAGCGCCTCGGCCTGCAGACCCGCCCCCTTGTCGCGGAGCGGCCGCACGTCGACCCGGACGTCGGAGAAGACCGATGTCGCGGGAAAATCGCTCGCCGCCGCGGATCCCGCGACGGCACCGAGGAGTAGGCCGGCGAGCCGGCTCCAGGAACGCGGCGGCATGGCTCAGGCGCCGTACTGGACGGCGACGACCTCGTAGGACTTGCCGCCGCCCGGCGTCGTGACCTCGACCGTGTCGCCGACGCCCTTGCCGATCAGCGCGCGGGCGATCGGCGAGGTGATCGAGACGCGGCCGGACCGCACGTCGGCCTCCGGCTCGCCGACGATCTGGTAGGTCTTCTCCTCGTCCGTGTCCTCGTCCACGAGCTTCACGGTGGCGCCGAACTTGATCTTGTCGCCCGAGAGCTTGGTGACATCGATCACTTCGGCCCGCGCGATCATGCTCTCCAGTTCCATGACGCGGCCCTCGTTGTGCGACTGCGCCTCCTTGGCGGCGTGATACTCGGCGTTTTCCGACAGATCGCCCAGGGCGCGCGCTTCCGCGATCGCCTGGATGATGCGCTGGCGCTCCACCTGCTGACGGTGCTTCAGCTCCTCTTCGAGGGCTGCGAGCCCGCGCACCGTGATCGGAACCTTGTCTATCGCCATCGTCTCGCGCCACAATGAAGAGGCCCGGCCGAGAGTGTAGCACTCCCTCCGGGCCACGAAATGAAGTCAGCGGAACCCTGAGGTTCAGGCCGCGAAGTATTCCTGCAACGCACGAACCTTGAGATCGCCTTCTAGATAGGCCTTGATCCCCTCGGCCGCGGCCATCGCGCCGGCTAGAGTGGTGTAATACGGCACCTTATGCAAGAGGGCCGCGCGGCGGAGCGACCGCGAGTCCGACAGGGCGCCGGCTCCTTCCGTCGTGTTCAGGACGAGGTGGATTCCGCCGTTCTTGATGGCGTCGACCACGTGCGGCCGGCCTTCAAGCACCTTGTTGATCCGCTCGGTCGGGACGCCGTTCTCGACGAGATAGCGCTGCGTGCCGCCGGTTGCCACGATGCTGAAGCCGAGATCGGACAACAGCTTCATGGTCGGCAGGATGCGGGCTTTGTCGGCGTCCCGCACCGAGACGAACACGGAGCCGGCCTTCGGTACCTGGGTGCCGGAGCCGAGCTGGCTCTTGGCGAAGGCGACGCCGAAGCTGGCATCGAGCCCGATGACCTCGCCGGTGGAGCGCATCTCCGGCCCGAGGAGCACGTCGACCCCCGGGAAACGCGCGAAGGGGAACACGGCCTCCTTCACGGCGATATGCGGCAGGGTCTTCCGCTTGAGCCCGAAGCTCGCCAGCGGCTCGCCGGCCATGATCCGCGACGCGATCTTGGCGATCGGCTCACCGATCACCTTGGCGACGAACGGCACCGTGCGCGAGGCGCGGGGGTTCACCTCCAGCACGTAGATCGTGCCGTCCTTGATGGCGTACTGGACGTTCATCAGGCCGACGACGTTCAGCGCCAGCGCCATCGCTTTCGTCTGCCTCTCCAGTTCGTCCATGGTCTCGGGCGAAAGCGAGCGCGGCGGCAGCGAGCAGGCCGAATCGCCGGAATGGATGCCGGCCTCCTCGATGTGCTCCATGATGCCGGCGACGAACACGTCCTTGCCGTCGCAGACCGCATCGACGTCGACCTCGACCGCATCCGACAGGTAGCGGTCGAACAGCAGCGGGTTCTTGCCCAGCACCGTGTTGATCTGGCCGGTCTTGTCGTTCGGGTAGCGGGCCTTGACCTCGGAGGGGATCAGGCTCGGCAGCGTGTCGAGGAGGTAGTCGGCGAACTGCGTCTCGTCGCGGATGATCGCCATGGCGCGGCCGCCGAGCACGTAGCTCGGGCGGACCACGAAGGGCAGGCCGAGATCGGCCGCGACCAGCCGGCTCTGCTCCACCGAGTAGGCGATGCCGTTCTTCGGCTGCTTCATCGCGAGCTTGTCGAGGAGCCGCTTGAACTGGTCGCGGTCCTCGGCGAGGTCGATCGCGTCGGGCGAGGTGCCGAGGATCGGCACGCCGGCGGATTCCAGCGCCCGGGCGAGCTTCAGCGGGGTCTGGCCGCCGAACTGCACGATCACCCCGTGGAGGGTGCCGGCCTGCCGCTCGGTCTCGATGATCTCCAGCACGTCCTCGGCGGTCAGCGGCTCGAAATAGAGCCGGTCCGAGGTGTCGTAGTCGGTCGAGACCGTCTCCGGGTTGCAGTTGACCATGATGGTCTCGTAGCCCGCGTCCGAAAGCGCGTAGCAGGCGTGGCAGCAGCAATAATCGAACTCGATGCCCTGGCCGATCCGGTTCGGGCCGCCGCCGAGGATCACGACCTTGTTGCGGTCCGAGGGCTGCGCCTCGTCGACCACCGCGCCCGCGAACGGCGCCACGTAGGTCGAGTACATGTAGGCGGTCGGCGACTTGAACTCGGCCGCGCAGGTGTCGATCCGCTTGTAGACCGGTCGCACGGCGAGCGCCCGCCGGGCCGCGCTGACGGCGGCCTCGTCGGTCTTGGCCAGCACCGCGAGGCGGGCATCAGAGAACCCGGCCGCCTTGAGCTGGCGGAAGGCGCCAGGCGTCGTCGGCAGGCCGTGGGCCTTCACCCGGTTCTCCAGGTCGATGATCGCCTGGAGCTGCTCCAGGAACCACGGGTCGATCTTGCAGGACGCGTAGACCTGCTCGTGGCTGACGCCCAGCCGCAGGGCCTGCGCGACCTTGAGCAGCCGGTCCGGGGTCGGGGTGCCGATGGCGGCCTTGATGGCGTTGTGGTCGTCGCCCTTGCCGAGCCCCTCGATCTCGATGTCGTCGAGGCCGGTCAGGCCGGTCTCAAGCGAGCGGAGGGCCTTCTGGAGCGATTCCGCGAAGCAGCGGCCGATCGCCATGGCCTCGCCGACCGACTTCATGGCGGTGGTCAGCGTCGGCTCGGCGCCCGGAAATTTCTCGAACGCGAAGCGCGGGATCTTGGTGACGACGTAGTCGATCGTCGGCTCGAACGAGGCCGGGGTCGCGCCGCTGGTGATGTCGTTGGCGATCTCGTCCAGCGTGTAGCCGACCGCGAGCTTGGCCGCGACCTTGGCGATCGGGAAGCCGGTCGCCTTCGAGGCCAGCGCCGAGGAGCGCGAGACGCGCGGGTTCATCTCGATCACGATCATGCGCCCGTTCTCGGGGTTGATCGCGAACTGGACGTTCGAGCCGCCGGTCTCGACGCCGATCTCGCGGAGCACCGCCAGCGATGCGTCGCGCATCACCTGGTATTCCTTGTCGGTCAGCGTCAGCGCCGGGGCGACGGTGATCGAATCGCCCGTGTGGACGCCCATCGGGTCGATATTCTCGATGGAGCAGACGATGATGCAGTTGTCGTTCCTGTCGCGGACGACCTCCATCTCGTACTCTTTCCAGCCGAGCACGCTCTCCTCGATCAGCACCTCGTTGGTCGGCGAGGCGTCGATGCCGCGCTCGACGATGTCGAGGAATTCTTCCCGGTTGTACGCAATGCCACCGCCCGTGCCGCCCATGGTGAAGGACGGGCGGATGATCGCCGGCAGGCCGACCTCGGCCAAGGCCATCAGGGCCTGCCCGATGGCGTGCTCGCCGTAGCGCTTGCGCCGATCGCTTTCGCCCGCCATCCAGCCCTTCTCGAAGGCTTTCAGCGCGGCTTGGCGCGCCTCTGGATCCGCGTTGGCGGATTCGATTCGGGCGACCTCGGCGAGGTATTTCTCGCGATCTGCCTTCTTGGCGGCGGAGGCGTTGGCGAGCGCCGATTTCGGGGTGTCGAGCCCGATCTTGGTCATGGCGTCGCGGAACAGGCTCCGGTCCTCGGCCTTGTCGATGGCCTCGGCGGTGGCTCCGATCATCTGCACGCCGTACTTGGCGAGCACGCCCATCTTCTGGAGCGAGAGGGCGCAGTTCAGCGCCGTCTGGCCGCCCATGGTCGGGAGGATCGCGTCGGGGCGCTCCTTCTCGATGATCTTGGCGACGATCTCCGGGGTGATCGGCTCGACATAGGTCGCGTCCGCCATGTCCGGATCGGTCATGATCGTCGCGGGATTCGAATTGACCAGGACGATCCGGTAGCCCTCCTCGCGGAGCGCCTTGCAGGCCTGGGTGCCGGAATAGTCGAATTCGCAGGCCTGTCCGATGATGATCGGACCCGCACCGATGATCAGGATCGAGGAGATGTCGGTGCGCTTGGGCATCGGAGGCCTTGTCAGGCCAAGCGCGCCCGATCGGGCACGGCTCGTTTCAGCCCTGCTCCCGGACGCGCGTGGCGGGATTGTCGTTGAGCCCCGCGTTTACACGGGCCACGGGCGCATTGGAAGGCCGGTGCAACCGCGAAGCCGGGCTACGCGCCCGGCGCATGGCACTTGTGAGAAACCGGCTCAGAATCCGGCGTGAAGTGCGGCCAGCGCACGGTCGATCGACAGGTAGAACATCCCGAAGGCAACCACGGCAGCGGCCGCGAACTCGACGGCGACGTTGGAGAGCGTCTGCGCGCGGCGCAGCGCCTCGCGGCCGAAATAGACGGAGACCCAGGCGAGGGCGAGAACCGCCGGCATGGCAAACAGGTAGGAG
>Ga0255028_100038_pt1 | contig 38449 bp, 32 predicted proteins | sample DRGLUT_MetaT_FD_178168 | JGI IMG/M metagenome (GOLD analysis project Ga0255028, IMG submission 178168) | Metatranscriptome of freshwater microbial communities from Pennsylvania, United States - DR:GLUT (Metagenome Metatranscriptome) | ecosystem: Environmental > Aquatic > Freshwater > Creek...
ATCGGCGGGATCGGCGCCGGTCATCCCCTTCGAGGTGCCGATCCCGGGATTGCCCTTGAGGTCGGCGTCCGTGGGCGTGTCGGTCTTCGGGTGCTTGGACGACATGCAGGCTCCTGTCGGGTGCTGATGTCGGGCCAACGCACCGGGGCGGAGACGGTCTCCCGCGCTCCATGCGGCGGTTCGCCTCCCGGTCCCCGCACGGCCTCAGCCGATCTCCGCCGCCGCGATCCGGCGGACGCCCGCCGCCTCCATCCGCGCCCAGGCCCGCGCGAGCGACCCGTCGACGTCAATCCCGCGCACCGCATCCGCCACAACGAGGACGTCGAAATCCGCGTCGCGGGCGTCGAGCGCGCTCCAGGCAACGCAGAAATCGGTGGCGAGGCCGCACACCGCGACGCGGGTGATGCCGCGCTCCCGGAGCGCCCCCGCGAGGCCGGTGCGGGTGGTGCGGTCGGCCTCCAGAAAGGCCGAGTAGCTGTCGACCCGGGGATCGAGCCCCTTGCGCACCACCAGGCTCGCCCGGTCGGTGGCCAGCCCCGGCGCGAAGGCGGCGCCCGGGCTACCCTGGACGCAGTGGCGCGGCCACAGCACCTGCGGCCCGTAGGGCAGCGTCACGGTCTCGAACGGGGCCCGCCCCGGATGGGTCTCGGCGAAGGAGACGTGATCCGCCGGATGCCAGTCCTGCATCAGCACCACGTGCCGGAAGCGGTGCTGGAGCGCGTTGATCGGGCCGATCACCGCGTCGCCCTCCGGGACGGGGAGCGCCCCGCCCGGCAGGAAGTCGACCTGCACGTCGACGACGAGGAGCAGGTCGGCGCTGCCGGGCGTCACGGCCGGTCCTTACGGCAGCATCACGATCGAGCCGGTGGTCTCCCGGCCCGCGAGGTCGCGATGCACCTGCTGCGCCTCGGCCAGCGGGTAGGTGGCGTTGACGGCGATCTTCACGGCGCCGCTGCCGACCACCTTGAACAGGCGGGCGGCGGCCTCCTCCAGGGTGGCGCGGTTCGACGAGAAGGTCGCCAGCGTCGGGCGCGTCACGTAGAGCGAGCCGCGCGGGGCCAGCAGGCCGAGGTCGAGGCCGGTGATCGCCCCGGAGGCCGAGCCGAAGCTCGCCAGCAGGCCGAGCGGCGCGAGGCTGTCGAGCGAGCCCATCAGGGTCGCCTGCCCGACGCCGTCATAGACAACCGGCACGCCCTTGCCGCCGGTGATCTCGCGGACGCGCTTGGCGACATCCTCCTCGCGGTAGAGGATGACGTGGTCACAGCCATTCCGCTTGGCGAGCTCCGCCTTCTCGGGGCTGCCGGCGGTGCCGATCACGGTGGCGCCGAGGTGCTTGGCCCATTGACAGGCGATCAGGCCGACGCCGCCGGCGGCCGCCTGCCACAGGATCGTGTCGCCGGGCTTCACCGCGTAGGTCCGGTGCAGCAGGTACTCGACGGTCAGGCCCTTGAGCATCATGGCGGCGGCGGTGGTCTCGTCGACGCCGTCGGGGATCGGCACGGCCGCGGAGGCCGGGATCACCGGCTCCTCGGCGTAGCAGCCATCCGCAACCGAGCCGTAGGCGACCCGGTCGCCGGGCTTGAACTGGGTCACGCCCTCACCCACCGCCGTGACGGTGCCGGCGCCCTCCTTGCCGGGGGTGTAGGGCAGGTGCGGGGACTTGTAGGCGCCGGTGCGGAAGTAGATGTCGATGAAGTTGACGCCGATGGCGGCCTGCCTGACGCGGATCTGCCCGGGGCCGGGCTCGGCCAGGGGCACGTCCTCGAAGCGCATCACCTCGGGGCCGCCGTACTCGTAGACCCGGATCGCCTTCGGCATCGTCCTGCTCCCGTTCGCCGCCCCGTCCGGGGCGTTGCAGCCCGAGATAACGGACCGCCCGCCGGAGGCAATTCGTTTTTGGCCCCTCGCGCGCCGGTTGTAACCCGCCCGGCGGCGGCACCGTTCTGGATCCGCCGGTCCCGGACGCCTATCTAGCCCCTCTCCGGAGCTCTCCCGTGTCCCGAGCTCCTGCCCTTCCTCAGCCGAGGTCCGAGATCCATGTCCGGCACCACCCGCACGAGCGCCGACCTCGATCCGCGCCGCCGCCGCCTGCTCTACCGCGCCTGGCACCGGGGCATCCGCGAGATGGACCTGATCATGGGCCGCTTCGCCGATGCCGAGATCGGCGACCTGTCGGAGGCGGAGCTCGACCAGTTCGAGGCGCTGATCGAGGTGCCGGACCGCGACCTGTTCAAGTGGCTGACCGGCGAGGTCGAGACGCCCACGAACTACGACACGTCGGTCTGGCGGCGGGTGCGGGCGTTCCACCGGCACGACGCGCCGATCCATTCCTGAGTGCGACCGGTCGAGAGAGCCCGCGATGGACGAACCCAAGCCCAACTACGATCACCCGGCCCGGTCGATCGCCACCGAGCTGGTGGTGCGGATCATGCTGGAGATGATGGAGCGCTCCGATCCGGCGCTGCGCGGAGAGATCCTGCGGCAGGCGACGGTGCGGGCCGCCGCGATGACCGAGCACATGCCCAACGCGGATTTCTTCCGCGGCCGGGTCGAGGCGGCGCTGGCGGAGATCGTCGGGCCCGACGCCTGAGGGGCACGGCCGGGGCTTCGACCGCTTCCCATCGCAGCTTTCGGCTGTTGCAGCGCGCTCCGTCATCGCGAGCGGAGCGAAGGAACCCCGGGGTTGGCGCGACGTCTGGAGACGTGACGCTGCTGGATTGCTTCGCTGCGCTCGCAAAGACGACCACCGTCCCCTGCCGCAGCAGGACCGCCAGATCGGGTGCGTTCCGCCGTGACCGCGGGACCGCTTTATCGCGGCGGCCCGATCGGCTAACGCCACCCGACCTCTACCCCTGACGCGCCCGGCGGAATTTCCCGCGAAAGACCCGATGGCCAAGCCTCAGCCGAAGCCCCCCGCCCCCGCCGCCAAGCCTCAGGTCGCGCGCTTCGCGCTGCCGAAATCCTCCGCGCTCGCCCGGGCGATCGACGCCCTGAAGCGCGGCGACAGCCCGGTCCTGGCGAACGCCCCGGAGGGGTTCGACGCGCTGGCACTCGCCGACCTCGCCCGCGCCCTGGCGCCGACCGTCGACGCGCCGGCCGTGCTGGTCCACGTGGCGCGGGATTCCGGGCGCTCGGCCTCGTTCCAGGCGGCTCTGGGCTTCGTCGCGCCCGAGATGGACGTGATGAGCCTGCCGGCCTGGGACTGCCAGCCCTACGACCGGGTCTCGCCGACCACGGCCACGGCGGCCGCCCGGATGACCGCGCTCGCTCGCCTCGCTCGGACCCGCTCGGCCGAGGATCGCCCGCGCATCCTCTGCACCACGGTCAACGCCCTGGTGCAGCGGGTGCCGCCCCGCGCCCACATCGCCCGGGAGGCGTTCTCGGCGGCGATCGGCAACGTCGTGGCGATGGACGACGTGGTGGCCTGGGTCGAGGCCAACGGCTTCCTCCGCACCGGGACGGTGCGCGACACGGGCGAATACGCGGTCCGCGGCGGCATCCTCGACCTGTCGCCGCCGGGCTTAGCCGCGCCGATCCGCCTCGACTTCTTCGGCGACACGCTGGAATCGATCCGCGCCTTCGACCCGGAGACCCAGCGCACCACCGGGCAGCTCCGCTCGCTGGACCTGATGCCGATGAGCGAGGTGCAGCTCACCACCGAGACGATCCGGCGCTTCCGCCAGGGCTACATCCAGAGCTTCGGCGCGGCGACCCGCGACGACCGGCTCTACGAGACCGTGAGCGAGGGGCGGCGCTATGCCGGCCTCGAGCACTGGATGCCGCTCTTCTACGACGGCCTCGACACCCTGTTCGACTATCTCGGCGGGGTGCCGCTGGTGTTCGACCCGCAGGTCGAGGACGCCGCCGCCGAGCGGATCGCCCTCGTCCAGGATTACTATCAGGCCCGCGAGGGCGCGATGAAGACGCCGCAGGCGGGCGTCGCCCCCTACAAGCCGCTGCCGCCGCGCGCCCTCTACCTGATGCCGAACGAGCTGAAGGAGCGGATCGCCGCCGCCACGGTGGCGCGGCTGACGCCCTTCGCGCAGCCGGACTCGCCCGAGCGCGCCGTGATCGATTGCGGCGCCAAGGCCGGTCGGAGCTTCGCGCCGGAGCGGGCCGAGGAGAACACCAGCGTGTTCGACGCCGCGGTGGCGCATATCCGCGACCTCCAGGGATCCGGTCATCACGTGATCCTAGGCGCGTGGTCCGACGGCTCCCGCGACCGGCTCTGCGGCGTGCTCACCGATCACGGCCTGAAGAAGCCCGTGGCGATCACCCGGCTCACCGACGTCTACGCACTGAAGCGCGGCACCGATGCGGCGGTGGCGGTCTGGGGTCTGGAATCGGGCTTCGTCGCGGGCGAACTCGCGGTGGTGTCCGAGGGCGACATCCTGGGCGACCGGCTGGTCCGCCAGAAGCGCAAGGCCAAGCGGCCGCAGGACGTGATCCTGGAGGTGCAGGCGCTCCAGCCCGGCGACATCGTGGTCCATGCCGACCACGGCATCGGCCGTTTCGTCGGGCTCAAGACGATCCACGCCGCGGGCGCCCCGCACGATTGCCTGGAGCTGCAATATACCGGCGGCCTGCTGCTGCTGCCGGTGGAGAATATCGAGCTCCTGACCCGCTACGGCTCGGAGGATGCCGAAGTCGCCCTCGACCGGCTCGGCGGCGGCGCGTGGCAGGCCCGCAAGGCCAAGATGAAGCGCCGCATCCTCGAGATGGCGGGCGAGCTGATCAAGGTCGCGGCCCAGCGTTTCGTCCGGAAGGCCCCCGCCCTCAAGGCGCCGGAGGGGCTCTACGGCGAGTTCGCCGCCCGCTTCCCGTTCGAGGAGACCGAGGATCAGGCCAACGCCATCGACGCGGTGCTGGACGACCTCAATGCCGGCCGGCCTATGGACCGGCTGGTCTGCGGCGATGTCGGCTTCGGCAAGACCGAGGTGGCGCTCCGCGCCGCCTTCGCGGCGGCGATCTCGGGCAAGCAGGTGGCGGTGATCGTGCCGACCACGCTGCTCGCCCGGCAGCACTTCCGGACCTTCGCCGAGCGCTTCAAGGGACTGCCGATCCAGATCGCGCAGCTCTCCCGCTTCGCCTCCGCGGGGGAGATGAAGCAGACCCGGGCGGGGCTCATCGCCGGCACGGTCGACATCGTGGTCGGCACCCACGCCCTCTTGGCGAAGAACATCGCCTTCAAGGATCTCGGCCTGATCATCGTGGACGAGGAGCAGCATTTCGGCGTGGCCCACAAGGAGCGGCTGAAGGCGCTCCAGGCCGACGTCCACGTGCTGACGCTCTCGGCGACGCCGATCCCGCGCACGCTCCAGCTCGCCATGACGGGGGTGCGCGAACTGTCGATCATCGCGACGCCGCCGGTCGACCGGCTGGTGGTGCGCACCTTCGTGACGCCCTTCGATCCCCTGACCATCCGGGAGGCCCTGCTGCGCGAGCGCTACCGCGGCGGACAGGCCTTCTACGTGGTGCCCAGGATCGAGGATCTGGCCGAAGTCAAGAAATTCCTCGACGCCGAGATGCCCGAGATCAAGGTCGCGGTGGCCCACGGCCAGATGGCGGCTGGCCAGCTCGAGGACGTGATGACGGCCTTCTACGAGGGCAAGTTCGACGTGCTGCTCTCGACCACGATCGTGGAATCGGGCCTCGACATCCCCACTGCCAACACGCTGATCGTGCACCGGGCCGACATGTTCGGGCTGGCCCAGCTCTACCAGCTGCGCGGCCGGGTCGGGCGCTCCAAGGCCCGGGCCTACGCGCTGTTCACGACCCCGGCGAACCGCCAGCTCACCGCCCAGGCCGAGCAGCGCCTCAAGGTGCTCCAGACCCTCGACACCCTGGGCGCGGGCTTCCAGCTCGCCTCCCACGACCTCGACATCCGCGGCGCCGGCAACCTGCTGGGCGACGCGCAGTCGGGCCACATCAAGGAGGTCGGCTACGAGCTCTACCAGCAGATGCTGGAGGATGCGGTCACCGCGCTCAAGGCCGGCATCGAGGACCTGCCCGAGGAGGCGTGGTCGCCGACCATCGCGCTGGGCGCGCCGGTCACGATCCCGGAGGATTACGTCGAGGATCTGGGGGTGCGGCTGGCGCTCTACCGGCGGCTCGCCACGATCCACGACGATGCCGAGATGGAGAGCTTCGGGGCCGAGATGATCGACCGGTTCGGGCCGCTGCCGCCAGAGGTGGAGCAGCTCCTCAAGATCGGCACGATCAAGATCCTCTGCCTCAAGGCGAACGTCGAGAAGGTCGAGGCCGGGCCGAAGGGCGTGGTGGTCCATTTCCGCGACAAGTCCTACGCCAACCCGCAGGGGCTGGTGGCCTTTGTCGCCGAGCAGGCCTCGTTCGCGAAGGTGCGGCCCGACATGAGCGTGGTGTTCGTGCGCGAGCTGACCACGGTCCCGGCCCGGCTCAAGACCGCCACCGAGGTGCTGCGCAGCCTCGTGAAGATCGCCGAGCGGGGGAAGAAGGCGGCGTGACGGTGGGGACGGTCGCGCGATCGTTGCGCGTCCGGCCCATCTCTGCTCTCTCGTGACGACGGTCAGGAGGTGCGTGGATGGCAAACCCGGCGCAGGTCACCGGCGCGCCCGAGCCGGTGAAGGCCGCCACGGGCGCCTTCCTCAGACCCCTGTTCACCGACCGGCGCGTCGCCGCGGTGCTCGGGCTCGGCTTCGCGCAGGGCATCCCGTTCCTGCTCGTCTACGCGACGCAGTCGGCGTGGCTCGTCCAGGCGAAGGTGCCGCTCGCCACGATCGGGCTGATGAGCGAGCTCACCATCGCCTACAAGCTCAAGTTCCTCTGGGCCCCCTTCCTCGACCGCCACGACGCGCCGGTCATCGGCCGCTGGCTCGGGCGCCGCCGGGGCTGGATCGTCGCCACGCAGATCCTCGTCGCCCTGGCGCTCGCGGGCGTCGCCTTCGGCGACCCGGCGCACTGGCTCGCCTGGACGGTGGCGTTCTCCCTGGCGCTCGGCGTCGCGGGGGCCACCCAGGACGTGGTGATCGACGGCTGGCGCATCACCGCCGCGCCCCCTGAGCAGCAGGCGCTGATGTCGTCGTGGTCGGAGATCGGCTACCGGGTCGGCAATCTCGCGGCGGGCGCCGGCGCCCTCTACCTGTCCGACGCGTACGGTTGGCGCGCCGCCTACCTGTGCATGGCCGCGCTGATGGCCCCCGGGACGGTCGCGGCGCTGCTGGCGCCCGAGCCCCCCGCCCCCGAGACGCCCGCCACCGGCGGCTTCGTCGAGACCGTCTGGGCGCCGATCCGCGACCTCCTCGCCCGGCTCGGTCCGCTGGCCGTGCCGGTGCTGGCGCTGGTCGCGGGCTTCCGGATGCCCGGCTACATCTCGAACGCCATGGCGATCCCGCTGTTCAAGACGCTGGGCTATTCCAACACCGACATCGCCACGGTGACGAAACTGTTCGGCTTCTGGATCGCGCTCGGCGGCACCTTCCTGGCGAGTGCCATCATCCCGCGGATCGGCATGATGGCGAGCCTGCTGATCGGCACCGTGACGGCCTCGGCCTCGCACCTCGCGCTCGCCTATCTCGCGTGGCACGGCGGCCATGGCGGGGCGGCGTTCTGGACCTTCGCGTTCACCGTCGGCATCGACGGCTTCGCCTACGCCTTCGCGTCGATCGTGCTGATCACCTACATGTCCCGGCTCTCGGCCACCGCCCACGCGGCCAGCCAGTACGCCCTGCTGACCTCGCTCTGCGCCCTGCCCGGCAGCCTGCTCGCCGGCTTCTCGGGCTTCGTGATCGAGTGGACCGGGTTCGCGTGGTTCTTCGTCGGAACCTCCCTGATCGGCGTGCCGGTGGCCCTGCTCTGCCTGCTGGTCGCGCGCCGGCACGGGCCGATGGAAGCGCCTGAGGACGCACCCGGATCGGCGACCTGAAGCTGTGTCCCAACACGGGAACGCGCGCGGAAACTGTCTCTTTAGCGGGGATTAACCACGCTGCGGCTTAATGGGGTGGACGGTTGATGTCCTCCCCGGAAGGGCGACCCAAGCCACGTGCGCGAGACAGGCTCTCGCGGGCGAGCGGTGGCGGCTGCCCACGGGGAAGCGCGTACGCGAGTTCCCCGAATGGCCCAGGCTGCGTTGTCCCAAGCCGCGTTCCAAGCCGCGTATCCGAGCCCGGAGCGCCTGCGCAAGGCGCCGCCCCGCATCAGCTACGTCGAGACCGTCTACGATCCGGTTGTCCGCACCCGGGCGCCCTATCCGAGCGCCATGCGGCGTGCCCGCCGCCGCGCCCGGCTGACCGCGCTCATCTCCCTGACCGCCATGACCCTGGCCGGCTGGGCCGTGCTCAGCCACCCGCAAGGGCCGGCCCGGCCCGACGAGCAGACCGTCGCCGCCCCCGAGGCGGCGCCCGCGCTCTCGCCGGCCGCACCGGTCCGGCCGGTTGCCCGCAACGCCGCGTCAGAGCCGAGCATCGCCTGGATGCTCGATCCGAGCCCGGCCCTGGGCTCCGGCACCGCGACCGCCTTCGGTAGCGAGGCTCCGCCCAACCCCGCCTTCCAGGTCGCCGTCGCCGAGCCCTCCCCGGCGGTCCGGGAGATTGCCCGGCAGGTCGCCAGGGCCGAGCAGATCAAGGTCGAGCAGGTCAAGGTGGCGCAGGCCCGGGCGGCCGAGAAGACCGCTGAGGCGCCGGTGCGAATCGCCGCCGCCGAGACCACGCCCGCCGCCCTGGCGCCCGCCTCCGTCCTCGTCCCGCTGCCGGTGGCGCGTCCGGCCGAGCTGCGGCGCCAGCCCGCCGTTCCGCCCACCCGCGTCGCCGCTCGTGCCCTGCCCCGCACCCGCGACGTGTTCCGCGCCGCGATGGCCGAGGAGCCGTCCTTCTTCGAGAAGCTGTTCGGGGCCGGCGGCGCCGCGCCGTCTCAGGACAACCGTCAGGAGCCGCGCCAGGCGCTGGCCTATGCCAGCCCGGACACCCTGCCGCGGGAAGCGCCGCGCACCCGGGTCAGCCCCGCCCCGGACTCCGTCGCCGGCACGGCCGTCTACGACATCAGCGCCCGCACGGTGACGCTGCCCTCCGGCGAGGTTCTGGAGGCGCATTCCGGCCTGGGGGAGGCCATGGACAGCCCGCGCTTCGTCCACCTGCGCATGCGCGGCTCGACGCCGCCCGGCACCTACGACCTGACCGAGCGCGAGCGCCTGTTCCACGGTGTCCGGGCGATCCGCCTCAACCCGGTGGGCGGCAGCGCCGCGATCCACGGCCGCGACGGCCTGCTCGCCCACACCTACATGCTGCGCCAGCCGGGGGCCTCGAACGGCTGCGTCTCGTTCCGCGACTACAACCGCTTCCTGCAGGCCTTCCTGCGGGGCGAGGTCCGGCGCCTCGTGGTCGTGGCCGGCAGCACCACCGGCGACGTCTTCGGCCGGTTCGGAATGAGCGAGCGCGGCGGCCGGCGGGGCTGAGCGCGCGCTTCGCCGAAAGTCCGAGATCACGTCTGCGCGGCGCGGCTTTACGCGCCCGCCCAAGCCTGCCTTAACGGGGCCAGACGCCAGCCCTGACAAGAGGCACCCGATGAAACTGCCCCGCCGCTTCTTCCAGCCCCTCGCCACCGGCGCGCCGGCCCCGTTCCGCGAGCTGCCGGTGCGGCTGGAGCGGATGATCCACTTCGTGCCGCCGCACAACGACAAGGTCCGCGCCCGGGTGCCGGAGCTCGCCGGCACGGTCGACGTGGTGCTGGGCAACCTGGAGGACGCGGTCCCGGCCGATCAGAAGGAGGCGGCGCGCAAGGGGTTCGTGGCCATGGCCCAGGCCACCGATTTCGCCGCCACCGGCACCGGCCTCTGGACCCGGATCAACGCCCTCAACTCGCCCTGGATCTTGGACGACCTGTTCACGATCGTTGCCGAGGTCGGCGACAAGCTCGACGTCGTGATGGTGCCCAAGGTCGAGGGGCCGTGGGACATCCACTACATCGACCAGCTCCTCGCCCAGCTCGAGGCGCGCCACGGCGTGACGAAGCCGATCTTGGTCCACGCGATCCTGGAGACTGCCGAGGGCGTCGCCAATGTCGACGCCATCGCGTCGGCCTCGCCGCGGATGCACGGGATGAGCCTGGGCCCGGCGGATCTCGCGGCGTCGCGCGGCATGAAGACCACCCGGGTCGGCGGCGGCCACCCGGATTACCGGGTGATCGCTGACCCGGCCGGCGATGCCCCCCGCGCCTCGGCGCAGCAGGATCTCTGGCACTACACGATCGGAAAAATGGTCGATGCCTGCATGGCCAACGGCATCAAGGCCTTCTACGGCCCGTTCGGCGACTTCTCCGACGGCGCCGCCTGCGAGGCGCAGTTCCGCAACGCCTTCCTGATGGGCTGCGCCGGCGCCTGGACGCTGCATCCGAGCCAGGTGGCGATCGCCAAGCGGGTCTTCGCGCCCGACCCGGCCGAGGTGGCCTTCGCGGCCCGGATCGTCGAGGCCATGCCGGACGGCACCGGCGCCGTGATGCTCGACGGCAAGATGCAGGACGACGCCACCTGGAAGCAGGCCAAGGTCATCGTGGACCTCGCCAGGCTGGTCGCCGCGAAGGACCCGGAGCTGGCGGCGGTCTACAAGCTGGGGTGAGCGGCTGCCGGGGCCGCGTTGGCGGTCTCCGATTCGGCGTCCGCGCGTCGCGACCTGCCCCCCCTCCCGCACGGGAGAGGGGGCCCGCGTGCCGTTCTGAAGCGATGACGCCGCGGAGCCGGACAATTCGCCGGGGCTAGGCTCGCGCAAGCCGCAGCATCGTATCATCCCCGGATCCGCAACTGCGTCGCCGGAACCGAACGGTGAGCAGATCGATCCCGCGCGCCCGCAGCCTACGGCGCGCGCAAACCAGCGCCGAGGCCAAGCTCTGGCGCGATCTGCGAAACCGCGCCCTGAACGGCTGGACGTTCCGCCGCCAGCACCCGACCGACCGGTTCGTCGTCGACTTTGCCTGCGTGGAGGCCAAACGCATCGTCGAGGTGGACGGGGCAAGGCAATCCACGGATGCCGCGCGCGTCCGAGACGCCATGCGAACGGGGATCCTCGAATCGCTCGGCTTCGCCCTGCTCCGCATCCCGAACGCCGACATCCACGACCATCGCGACGGCCTGCGCGAGACGATCCTGGCGGCCCTCGAACGCCGCGACACGGTCTCGTCCCCCCTCACCCGCCGAACCGCGCCCGGTACTCCTGCGGCGTCGCCGCGACGTGCCGCAGGAAGCTGCGCCGCATCGTCTCCTCGGAGCCGAAGCCGCAGGTCCGGGCGACGCGCTTCACCGGCTGCGCCGTCTCGGCGAGCGCCCGCCGGGCCGCCTCCACCCGCAGGCGCTCCACGGCCTTGGCGGGGGTCTGGCCGGTCGCCTCCAGATAGTGCCGGCTCAGGCTGCGCGCGCTCATCCCGGCCGCCGCGGCGAGCGCCGGCAGCGACAGGTCGCCGGACAGGTTGTCGGCGATGTAGGCGTGGAGCCGCCCGAATCGCTCCTCGCCCGCCTGCAGCGCCAGCGCCGCGCTGAACTGCGCCTGCCCGCCGGGACGCTTGAGGAAGATCACGAGGTGGCGCGCCACCGTCAGGGCGGTCGCGCGGCCGAGATCCTCCTCGACCAGCGCGAGGGTGAGATCGATGCCCGCCGTGACCCCCGCCGAGGACCAGACCGGGCCGTCGCGCACGAAGATCGGATCGGGCTCGATCCGGGCCCGCCGGTAGCGCGCGGCGAGCGCCCCGCAATGCTTCCAGTGAGTCACGGCCCGCCGCCCGTCGAGGAGCCCCGCCGCCCCGAGCAGGAACGCGCCGGTGCAGACCGAAGCGACCCGGCGGGCCCGGCCCGCCCGGGCCCGCACCCAGGCGACCAGGGCGGCATCGTCGCAGGCCGCGATGACGCCGGGGCCGCCCGCGATCACCAGCGTGTCCACCGGCGCGTCGGGATCCGGCAGCGGGTCAGCCACCAGCCGCAGGCCCGCCGAGGCGGTGAGCCCCGGGTCTCCGGCCGCGATCACCCGCGGCGCGTACGGCATCCCGGCGCCACCGTGCTCGTTGGCGGTGGCGAAGACCTGGAGCGGCCCGGCCACGTCGAGGAGCTGCACCGACGGGAAGGCCAGCACCTCGACCGGGCGCGGGGGATTTGGCGAGAAACGAGGGCTCTTTGGCATTTCAGCCAGATCCTGACGCGCTAGGATCGTCCTGTCCACCACGGAGGCCCGGCATGATCCCGCCCGACACCCATCTGCAGATCGGCTCGCTCCTGTTCGAGGGGCTGGACCAGATCGACCTCACCGGCCCGTTCGAGGTCCTGTCCCGGGTGCCCAACAGCACCTACCGGGTCTACGCGCCGGGCCCGGAGCCCGTCCGCGACGTCCGCGGTCTCCGGATCCTGCCGGACGCCACGCTCGCGGAGGCCCCGCAGCTCGACGTGCTGCACGTCCCGGGCGGCCAGGGCCAGGAGGCCCTGATGCGCGACGCGGCCGTGCTCGGCTGGATCCGCGACCAGGCGGCCGGGGCCGGCCACGTCCTCTCGGTCTGCACCGGCGCCCTGATCCTCGGCGCGGCCGGCCTGCTGGTCGGGCGGCGGGCCACGACCTACTGGAACGCCGTGCACCTGCTGCCCCTGTTCGGGGCCGAGCCGGTGGACGAACGGGTGGTGATCGACCGCGACGCGGACGGGCGCACCTGGGTGTTCGCGGCCGGCGTCACGGCCGGGATCGACGGGGCGCTGCGGCTCGCCGCCGAACTGCGCGGCGACGAAGCCGCCCAGGCCATCCAGCTCGGCATGCAGTACGCCCCCGAGCCGCCGTTCGACAGCGGCACACCCCGCACGGCTCCGCCGGCCATCGTGGCGCGGGCGCGCTCGGCCGCCGCCGACATCACCGCCCGGCGCGAAGCCACCGCCCGGGCGATCGCCGCCGAACTCGGAATCCACGCTCCCTAGGAGATCTCCGATGAACCTCACCTACGTTCACGCGTTCGCGGCCGCCCTGCAGGCCAAGGACCGGGACGCCATGCTGGCGCAGATGGCCGAGGGGGTGGTGCTCAACACGCCGCTTGCCGCCGAGCCCGTGTGCGGGAAGGCGGCGATCCGGCCGGTGATCGATGCGCTGATGGCGGCGGTCGACGCTTTCGAGATCCGCGAGATCCTGGAAGGCCCCGCGCATGCCGCTGCGTTCTTCGGCGCGACGGCCGGCCCGCATCGGCTCGACGGCATGGATTACTGGCGCCTCGACGCGGCCGGCCGCATCGCCGAGATCACCGTCCTGTGGCGGCCGCTGCCGGAGGCAATCGCCGTCCGCGATCGTCTGGTCCGCATTGCGGAAACGCAGGGATCCGCGGCTGCCGGGTGACACAATCCGTCTTCGGACCTATCTGTCCGATCTGGACGGGTTGAACCATGTCGGACGTAACACTGAGAACCGCGAAGTTCGCGATCGGCGCCGTGGTGCGCCACCGGATCTACCCGTTTCGTGGCGTCGTGTTCGACGTCGATCCGGTCTTCGACAACACCGAGGAATGGTGGCTGTCGATTCCCGAGGAGGTCCGGCCGCGCAAGGACCAGCCGTTCTACCATCTCCTCGCCGAGAACGCCGAGACCGAGTACGTGGCCTACGTGTCGGAGCAGAACCTCCTGCCCGACACGTCGGGCGAGGCCCTGCGCCATGCCGGCATCGCCGAGATGTTCGAGCGCGACGCCGCCGGCGCCTACCGGATGCGCGACCGCGCCACGAACTGAGCGGGACCGGGTCGTCAAGATCGCGGCAAGGCCGCCGCGACAGCCTCCGTGACGGCGCTGCCATCGCACGAGCCCGCCGGCACGATCCGACGCGGCGCCGCTGGCCGCCGGCGCGAAGGTCCACTGCAGACGGTTCCGGCCGGCCAGGAGGCCCGGATCGCGCACAGCGCGGCGCCGGTGAACGGCTTCGAGCTCCGCGGCCTCGAGGAGTCCGCCCACGCGTGGGCGGCCGAAGGGCTCCTGCGAAGCGGCTGCGCCGCACCTCGGTATGGGGTGCGGGGGATTGCCCCCGCTCGATCCGAATCGTGAACGGCGGCGGCGCGCGATCGGGCGCGGCGCCGAAGCCGTATCGCAGACACGCGAAGGGCCAGGTCTTGCGGCCCGGCCCTTGAGAAGCCCGCCGCGTTGGCGGCGGGCGATCGTGTGATCCGGTTACTTGGCGGCCGGGGCCGCAGCGCCGGCGGCCGGAGCCGCGCCGGCGGCGCCACCCTGCTGCTCGAGCTTCTTGCGCATGTCCTCGGAGCGCTTCTCCAGCTCAGCCTGGAGCTTCTTCTGCTGGTCCTCGAGGACCTTCGGATCGATGGCCGGGCCGTCGAAGGCCTTGCCGAAGCCGGCCAGCGGCACCGCGAAGGTGACCTCGCGCTGGGTCTGGTTCTGGACCGAGACGTTGAGGGTCGTGCCCTTCTTCATCGCGGCGATCACGCCGGCATCGACGCCGCCGGCCTCGGCGAAGCAGCCGTTCGGGAAGCAGACCGCGAAGCGGCCGGCCGTCGGGCTCTGGCTGTCGACGTTGAACCGGATACCCGGCTGCAGCAGCAGGCCGAGCGGCAGCAGGTAGCGCACCACGCGCACCTCCTGCTTCTGGGAAGCGTTCTTCATCTCGTAGACGGCCACCGCCAGGACGGGCTGGCCCTGGTCGGACACGAAGTCGCGGGTTGTGTAGCAGATGTCGGTGCCCGAGCCCTGGTCCTTGCCGCAGACCTTCGTCCAATCGGCCTGGCTCGGCTCGGACTTCACGGTCACGATCTGCGGGCCGGTCTGGGCGGCCGGGGTGTTGGCCGCCGGGGTGCCCGGGGCGGCCGGTGCGGGCGCGGTCGGCGCGGGGGCCGTTGCCGCGGGCTTCTTCGGCTGCGCCAGCGCCGGAGCGGCCGCGAGGCCGAGGCCCGCGAGGCCGAGGAGGGCGGCGCGCGCGAGCGTCGCGGTGCGGGTGAAGGACATCGGCTCTGACCCCTTGGAAGAGACGTGGTGTGGCTTGCTGGATGCGAAGCCGGCCTGGCGGCCGGACCGCCCGGTTGCGCGCCGCCGTGGCGTGCCTCCCGGAGCTCCGGATGAATCGGTCCGGCCATCGGGCGGGACGGGCGCACGGATGCGCGCATCTCCAACCCCGGCGACCGGGCGGCCTGCCTTTCCCCTTGAATAAGGCGAAGGCATGACACCGCGGCCTGGCGGGCGCGTCATAGCCCATCGGGCCGCGGCCGGCCCCCGATAGGCCCGCGCCCTCCCGGCCGCAAGCGCGACGTTGCACGAGCGCGTGATCGGCCCGGCCCGGCGGCGAGGTCTCCCCGGCGGCAGGCCGGGCGCAGCGCCGGCTTCCGGCCATCTTAGCGGTCGGTTAACTATAATCGGCCGACCATGACGTCGGGTCTACAGAAGCGGTGGGAGCGGCGGGTTGAGCGCGTTCGCGGTGGCGGAGAGGGCGGTCGACGCCGCACCGGACGCGTCCGCGCGGTCCGGTGGCCTGTCCGCCTGCCTGTTCGCGGCGGCACGCGCTGGCCCGCAGCGCACGGTCCTGCGTGATTCGGGCGACCGCGTCGCCTGGTGCGGGCGCCCGGCGATCACCTGGACCTACGCGGCCGCCGCCGAGATCGTCGGCAGGCTCGCCCGCGGGATCGGTGCGTGGCGGCTCCCGGCCGGCAGCCGAATCGGATTGTGGTTTTCCGGGGGGGCCGAAGCGGCGCTGGCCCACCTTGCCGTCGAGGCGTCCGGACACCTGCCCTGCGCGATGCCCGCCATCTGGGATTCCGAGCAGCTCTCCGCCGGGATCGAGGCGGCCGGCCTCGTCGCGGTGCTGACGGAGGGCCGGCGCGGGGAGCGGCGGCCGGCCGAAGAGCTCGCCAACGCGGCCATGCGCCATTTCGGCCTGCGCTATCTCGCGGCGTTCGGGCCGGCGGTGCCGGACGGCGTGATCAGCCTCGACGCGCTGGCGCTGGAGCGCGGCATCGTCGAACCGGCCGCGAGCCTGGGTCTCGTGACCTTCGCGGACAGCGACCCGACCCGACCCGTTTACCGCACGGCCGCCGCACTCGCCGCGGCGGTCGAGGCGCATCTCGACGCGCTCCCCCCTGGCGCGGACGAGCGGATCCTGACGCTCCTGCCGGCCCACGACCTGCGCGGCCTCGTGACCGGCCTCGGCGCAGCCCTGGCGGTCGGGGCCGGACTGGAAACCGTGCTGCCCTTCGACGAGACGGGATTCCGCAGTGCTCTGCTGCGGCCGGTGCCGACCCGGCTCGTCGTCCCGGCCCTGATCGAGCCGGCGCTCGCGGCTCTGTCCCTGCCCTGGACGATGCGCACCCTCCACGTGGTGCACCGGGCGCCGACGCCGCTGACCCCGGGGTCCACGTCCGGAGCCACGAGCCCGCAGAGGCTGGATTCCCTGGTCTTCAGCGAGGACGCGGTGCTGACGCGCCCGGGCCTGCGCGACTTGGCCGCGACCCTGGCCTATCCGGAGCGGGCGCCCCTGCCCCGCACCCTGCTGGCCATTGCCCGTGGGGCCGATGGCAGCCTGTCCTGTCGCGGGCCGGCCTGCGCGGCGGCGCCCCTGCCCCACGGCGAGATCCCCGACACCGACGCACAGGCGTGGCGGGCTACGGGCTATCGCCCCGTCCTGTCCGGCGGGACAGCGCTCGGCGTCGAGCGCGCCTGAACGGCGGACGATCGGCGGTTCATCCAGCGCTCAGGCGCCGCAGATAATCTCGCATCTGCACACGGAAGACGGATCCGATCCGCCTGTTCGCGGGTTCTCAGTCGGATTGTCGTGACGGCTATCTTTCCAAGCCGGCCGGGATGGAGTACCGCTCAAGCTTATGGGTGCGCTGCAACAAGTGCTCGTGGTCGACGACGGCGTTCGCGCTGTGGACCGGTCCCTCTCGGGCGAGCTGGCCAGCCTCGGCTATGCGAGCGTCACCGCCTCCATGGAGGCGGCGGACGATGTTCTCGCCGTGATCGCGCGGCCGGCCGCCGTCCTGCTCCAGGCCCCTACCCGCCGTGATCCCGGCTATGCCCGGCGTGCCGCCCGCCTGCGTGGCCATCTGCGCGACCGCGGCATTCCGGTCATCCTCATCGGCGATTCGGGCGAGGCCCGCGCCGGCGGTCCTGTCGATCTGGCGACCCGCCTCGGCGCCTACGTGGCCGCGCAGCCGGATCTCTGAAAAGCCCGTCGCCACCTGTGGCCCTTCCGGGCCGGTGCGGCATCACGCGAGCCGCCGGGCTCGGTGCGAAGCTGCACCATAACCTTTGAAGCCCCGCTGCGCGCTTCAGCCCGCTAGCGCGCCGGGCGCATCAGTTCCGGCGCCCCGAGCCGCGGCAGGACGCCCTCCCGCATCACCAGCCGACGCAGTGGGCCGAGCTGCGCCATCGCCAGCAGGCCGACGCCGCGGAGCGCGTCCACCGGCATCAGGTCGGTGAGCAGGCTCCGGTTGAGCAGATCCACCGCCGCGGTGCGCGCGGCTGTGTCGACCCGGCGGGCCCGCGCATAGGCGTCGAGCGCCGGACGGCTCCCCGGGTCGCGCCCGTCCCGGGCGGTGCCGAGCACCACGTCCCGCAGGGTGGCGGCATCGCGCAGGCCGAGATTCAGACCCTGCGCGCCGATCGGCGGGAAGACGTGAGCAGCCTCGCCGATCAGCGCCAGCCGCCGCGCCACCGGGCGCGCCACCGCCAGGCCGCGCATCGGCACGAGGCCGCGGGGGCCGTCGACCCGCATGGCGCCGAGCATCGCCCGGGCCTGCCGCTCCACCGCTTGGCCCAAGGCCGCGTCGTCGAGGGCGGCCAGCCGGCGGGCCGCGCCCTCCCCGGTCACCCAGACCAGGCTGGAGCGGTGGCCGCCCGGCAGCGGCACCAGGGTGAAGGGGCCGGAGCGCGTGTGCAATTCGGTGGAGACGTCCCGGTGCGGGCGATCATGTGCCAGGATCGTCGTGATGGCGCTCTGCGGATAGGTCCAGTCGCGCACGGGCAGGCCGCTGGCCGCCCGGAGCGGCGAGCGCGCGCCGTCCGCGCCCACCACCAGCCGGGCCTCGACCGCACTGCCCCCCGCCAGGGCGATCCGCGCGGCCGCCTCTCCGGCCGTGGCGCCGGCGGCATCCGCCTCGATCAGGGTAAGATTGTCCTGGGCCCCGGCGCGGGCGCGCAGGCTCTCGACCAGGCGCGCGCTCTCGACGTTCCAGCCGAAGGCGTCGAGGCCGATCTCGGCGGCCTGGAACCGCACCGGCGGCGGACGGAACAGGCTGCCGGTATCGTCGACGATCTGCAGGGTGCAGAGCGGGCTCGCGTGCGGCGCCACCGCCTCCCAGGCGCCGAGGGCCTCCAGGAACCGCACCGACCCGTCGAGCAGCGCCACGGTGCGCCCGTCCGCCACGGGGGCGTGGCGGCCGACCAGAGCTGTCGGAATGCCCTCCCGGGCGATCGCCAGCGCGGCGGCGAGGCCCGCGGCCCCGGCGCCGATGACGGCGACGTCGAAGATCGTGTTGGTGTCCTCGGACATGATCTCCCGCACGATTGAGGCGTCCCGCCCGGAAAAGTCTGGCGCCGGGCTTCTCGAGGTCCCGGTTGATGCCCGTCCCCGTCATCGCGAGCGCAGCGAAGCGACCCAGGGCAGCGGGACGTCAGGAAGCGTGGTGCCGCCCTGGATCGCTTCGCTCCACTCGCAAGGACGGCGGTGTCGAAGCCATCAACCGGGGACGCTGTTTGCGAGCCCGGCGCGCCTCGTATCTGCGCTTTTCGGTGGATCTGCCAAGTCCGGCGGCCGGGCGCCACGGCGCCGCAGCCGGTCAGCCCAGAAACGCCGCCAACTCCGAAAAGACCTCGTCCGGGCGCTCCTCCTGGAGGGTGTGGCCGCAATTCAGCGCCCGGCCCGAAACGTCGGTGGCCTTCTCGCGCCAGGTCTCCAGCACGTCGTAGGTCTGGCCCACCGTGCCCTGCGCCCCCCAGAGCGCCAGCAACGGCGCCGTGACGCGCGCCTCCGAATCGGCCGCGTCGTGCTCCAGGTCGATCCCGGCCGCCGCCCGGTAATCCTCGCAGATCGCGTGGCGGCAGGCGGGGTCGGCATAGCAGCGCAGGTACTCGGCGAAGAGCTCCGGCGGGGTCGAGCCCGGGGTCTTCGACTGGCCCTCGATGTGGTGGCGCAGGAAGTATTCCGGATCGGCGCCGATCAGCGTCTCCGGCAGGGGATCGGGCTGGATGAAGAAGAACCACCAGAAATAGCGGGTGGCGAAGGCCTTGTCGGTGCGCGCGTACATGGTCGCGGTCGGCGCGATGTCGAACAGGGCGATTTTCTCGACCGCCGCGGGGTGGTCCAAGGCGAGGCGGTGGGCGACGCGCCCGCCCCGGTCGTGGCCGACCACGGCGAATCGGTCGTGGCCGAGCGTCCGCATCACCGCGACCGCGTCGGCCGCCATGGCGCGCTTGGCGTAATGGGCGTGCCGCTCGCCGCCCGGCGGTTTCGACGAATCACCGTAGCCGCGCAGGTCCATGGCCACGACGCTGCGGTGCTCCGCGAGGCGTGGCGCCACGTGGAGCCACGTTGACAGGGTCTGCGGATGGCCGTGCAGCATGAGGACCGGGGGGCCGGAGCCGGCCGAGCGGGCGTTGATCGTCACGCCCGGTTCGGTCTCGATCCGGTGCCGCTCGAAGCCCGGCAGGAAGTCGCTGGCCATGGGGTCGGTCTCCCTCGCGCCGCACTGGCGCGGCGGGATGCACCGGATGATAAGGCGCCTCCGGCACCATGTCCGCCGAACCGCCATGACAGATGCACGCGCGACCCAGGACCCGGTCTTGAACGACCCCGAAGCGGCCGAGGCGCCCGAGGGCGCCCCCGTGGCCACCCCTGCCCTGCGCCCAAGCATCCTCGATCCGCTCTTCGCGCCGGCCCGCGCCCTGCCGGGGATCGGCCCGAAGATGGCGCCGCTCATCGAGAAGCTGCTCGGCACCCCCGAACGCGAGGCCCGGGTGGTGGACCTGCTGTTCCACCTCCCCCAGGGCGGCGTGGCGCGCAAGCTCATGGGCTCGATCAGCGAGGCGCCGACCGGCGAGCCGGTGACGATCGGCGTCACCGTGGTGGCGCATCGCCCGGCCCAGATCGGATCGGGAAAGCGCCCGCACCGGGTGCTGGTGGAGGATACCTCCGGCGACATCGCCCTGGTGTTCTTCGGCATGCCCCGCGCCCGCGTGGAGAAGATGCTGCCGCTCGGGTCGCACCGCTACATCACCGGCCGGATCGACCTCTGGGACGGCACCCGCCAGATGGTCCACCCGTCCCGGATCGTCGACGAGGCGGGATTGGCCGAGCTGCCCGCCGTCGAGCCGGTCTACGGGGCGACCGAGGGCCTGACCTCCCGGGCGATCAACAAGCTCGCGGTCGCGGCCCTCGACCGCCTGCCGGTCCTGCCGGAATGGCAGGACCCGGCCTGGCTGGAGCGGAACCGCCTGCCGGCCTTCGCGGACGCGCTCCGCCTCGAGCACCGCCCCGAGGAGGCGCCGCCGAAGGCCGAGGACCCGCTCCAGCCGCCGCCCGCGACGCCGTCCCGCAAGCGGCTGGCCTATGACGAGCTGCTCGCCTCGCAGCTGGCCCTGGCGCTCCTGCGCGCTCGCCAGCGGCGCAAGGCCGGCCGGGTCAATGCCGGCGACGGCACCTTGAGCGCCCGCATCGAGGCCGCTCTCCCCTTCGGGCTGACCGGCGCCCAGGCCCGGGCGGTGGCGGAGATCCGCGCCGACCTCGCCGCCCCGCGCCGGATGCTGCGCCTGCTCCAGGGCGATGTCGGTTCGGGCAAGACCGCGGTGGCCTTGCTCGCCATGGCCTCGGCCGTGGAGGCCGGGCGTCAGGCGGCGCTGATGGCGCCCACCGAGATCCTGGCCCGGCAGCATTCCGAGCGGCTCCAGCCGCTGGCCGGCGGCTTGCGGCTGCGCCTGATGACCGGACGCGACCGGGCCGCGGAGCGCAAGGCGACGCTCGCCGCCCTCGCCGCCGGCGAGATCGACATCCTGGTCGGCACCCATGCGCTGTTCCAGGAGGCGGTGACGTTTCGCGATCTCGGCCTCGCGGTCGTCGACGAGCAGCACCGGTTCGGCGTGCACCAGCGCCTGGCGCTCGGCGCCAAGGGCGAGGCGGTGGACTTCCTGGTCATGACCGCGACGCCGATCCCCCGCACCCTGGCGCTGACCTTCTTCGGCGACATGGACGTCTCGATCCTCGACGAGAAGCCCGCCGGCCGGCAGCCGATCCGCACGATCACGCTGCCGACCGAGCGGATCGACGAGGTCGTGGCCGGCCTCGCCCGGGCGATCGCCGGGGGCGAGCGGGTCTACTGGATCTGCCCGCTGGTGGAGGAATCCGAGTTCATCGACCTCGCCGCCGCCGCGGAGCGCTTCGACGACCTGAAACAGCATTTCGGCGACGCCGTCGGGCTGATCCACGGCAAGATGCCGGGCCCCGAGAAGGATGCCGCAATGGCCCGGTTCGCCGCCGGCAAGACCAAGCTTCTGGTCTCGACCACGGTGGTCGAGGTCGGGGTCGACGTGCCCGAGGCGACGATCATGGTGATCGAGCATGCCGAGCGCTTCGGGCTGGCGCAGCTGCACCAGCTCCGCGGCCGGGTCGGACGCGGCTCCAAGGCCTCGTCCTGCCTGCTGCTCTACCGGGGCCCCCTCGGGCAGGTCTCGCGGGCGCGGCTCGAGATGATGCGCGAGAGCGAGGACGGCTTCCGCATCGCCGAGGCCGACCTGAAGCTGCGCGGCGAGGGCGAGGTGCTCGGCACCCGCCAATCGGGCCTCGCGGCCTTCCGGCTGGCGCGGCTGGAGAGCGACGGTGCCCTGCTGGAGGCGGCCCGGGACGATGCGCGCATGATCGTCGAGCGTGATCCCGGCCTCGGGAGCCCCCGGGGGCAGGCGCTGCGGGTGCTCCTCTACCTGTTCGAGCGCGAGGCCGCGATCCGGCTGATCGGCGCCGGATGAACGGTGCCGTTCAGGAAAGTCCGCCGTTCATGAACGGTTGAGCCTCGGCCTCGCCGCCGATCGGCCGGATCGGTAATCCGATGCGGCGATGTCACAGGTTCTCTGAAAAGGGCAATGATTTCAGAGACTTGGTTGGACGAATCGGAAGCTTGGCGGCGGCGGGACGACGGCACGGCGGATCGGGGACGAGCCTCGTGACCTTGCATCAGCCACAATCTTCCCTTAACTGCAGATGAACGAATGGCCCGGTAAGCCGGGACATCACGGACGAATCTGGAGGACGGACATGTCGAACGGACTGTTCCAAAACCTGCCGGGCTCCCACGAGATGGCCGGTGTTCAAGCCCTGCCGAACGAGCCCTGGCTGTTGCCGATCTCGGATCGAGCCGCCGCGGCGGTGGGCAAATCTGCGGACGAGTTGCAGGCTGCCGTCCGGCAGGCCGCCCGCCCCTTCTGGCTATTCGCCAATGGGCTCTGCGTCGCACTGGGCCTCGCCCTTGCCGTGCAATGCGCCACCGGCTGGACGCCGGCCGCACCCCGGAGCGCCGTGACGGTGGCGCAGGCGACTCCGCCGACCCTCGCGCCGCAGACGGCTTCGCTGCAGCGCTGAGCCCTTCTGACGTTCATGAGTTCAGGGCCGTCCCGTGCGGGGCGGCCTTTTTCGTAGCCGATGCCGAAATGGACGCGCCGACCTTGCGAGCGGCGCAAAGCACCCAGTGGCGCCACGTCCGGGGATGTTCCGTTGGGCCGGGTCGTTACGCTACGCTACGTTGCGCTCGCGATCACGGGCGCGGCGTTTCGATCACACACGGTGCGCTTCAGGCTCGGGTCGTCACGCGTCCTGGGGCTCCCGCTGCGGCGCCGGGCCGCCGGCCTGATGGGTCGCCCGCAGGGAGGCCGCCATGGCGTTGAGGCGCCCTTGCGGATCCTCCGGCTGGATCACCCCCGCCGACATCACCAGCTTGGCCGCGTCGTCGACGCTGATGTGGAGTTCCACCACCTCGGCGCGCGGCAGGTAGAAGAAGAAGCCCGTCGTGGGATTGGGCGCGCAGGGCAGGAACACCCCCACGAGCTCGTCCGCCGCAGCGCCCCGCTCCCGCAGCGCGCCCTCAACCTCGGGCGCCGCCGGGGCCGACAAAAACACCACCGACCACGTGCCCTTCACGGGGAACTCCACCAGGCCCACTGTGCGGAAGGACGTGCCGTTGGCCGAGAACAGCGTCTCGAAGATCTGGCGCAGGCCCTTGTAGAGGCCGGAGATCACCGGGGTCCGGGCCAGCAGCACCTCGCCGAACTCGATCACCGACCGGCCGACGAGGTTCGCCGTGAGAAAGCCCAGCAGCGTCACCGCCAGGAACGCGATGACGAGGCCGAGGCCGGGAATCGAGAACGGCAGGTAATGGTCCGGCAAGTAGCTCGCCGGCACCAGCGGCTTCACGAACGAATCGATCAGCGCGATGAACCACCACGTGATGTAGGCGGTGATGGCCAGCGGGCCGGCCACGATGATGCCGGTGAGGAAGTAGGTCCGCAGCCTCCCCCGCGCGCTGACCCGCGTCTTCGGGGTGGTGCCGGGCGCTGAGGCGTCGGGCTCGGGAACCTGGATCGGCGGGGGACTCGGCGCCACGGGTGCCCTCTCGGCCGCGCCATGTGCGGCGATCCTGCTGCGGAGGGCCATCCCCCCGGACGGCAGAGGTAGCGGTTGCGCTGGCCCGCCTCAAGGGTGTCGGCGCCGCTCCGGACCCGTCGGCCCTCAGGTCTCCGGAGCGGGCCGCCGGGGCGGGCGAGGCAGGGCGAGGGCCGGCATCGCGTCCCGGGGAATCACGGCGCCGCGATGTCCGATCACCGCCCCGGCGAGGCGATGGGCCTCCGCGGCGGCGGCTTCCGGGGTCAGCCCGGCGATGCGCGCGGCGAGGTAGCCCGCCGCGAAGCTGTCCCCCGCGGCCGTCGTGTCGACGACGTGGGCCGCCGGCCCGGCCGGCACGGAGACGTCGCCTGCCTCGTGCAGTACCCGGGCGATCGGTGCGGATCCGCTCGACGCCTTGAGCACGATCTCGGCGCGTCCGCGGTGGCGCAGCACCTCGTCCTCGCCCGTCTCGCCGAACAGCCAGTCCAGATCCTCCGCCGAGGCGAAGATCAGGTCGGCCAGCGCCAGGGCCGCGCGGAAGGCCGCCCAGGCTTCGTCCCGGTCGGGCCAGCCGCGGGGACGGTAATTGGTATCGAAGGCAACCTGCCCACCCCGGGCCCGCAGGTCCGCCAGGGTCTCGAACAGGGCCGCGCGCCCTGTCTCGCCGTAGAGCGACAGGCTGATCCCGGAGAGATGGACGAGATCGTAGGTCTCGAGAACGGCCCGTGTCTCGGCGGCGCCCGGCCCGGTGAACAGGTCCCGGGCCGCCGCGCGCTCGCGCCAGTAGTGGAAGCTGCGCTCACCGTCGGCATCCGTGCGGATGATGTAGAGGCCCGGCATCCGGCCCGGCATCCGTCGGACCTGATCGAGGCCGATCCCCTCGCGGCCCCAGGCCGCCGCCATCTCGTCGCTCCAGATATCGTCACCCAAAGCCGTCACGTAGTCGACCGCGACGCCCAGGCGCGCGAGGTAGAGGGCGGTGTTCAGGGTGTCGCCGCCGAAGCCGCGGACGAGGCTCCCGTCCGGACGCTCCGACAGCTCGACCATGCATTCTCCGATGCAGGCAACCTTCATCCGGTTCCTCCCGACAGGCCGACGCTTTCCGCACCCTGCGGCCCGGCCTGTCAATCGCGCGCCAGACATGCGTGGCCTGATCGGGCTCGGTCGCGCACGCCGAGCCCAGCCGTTCTGTGTCAGAAACATTCGCTGGCGAAAGATGAGCATATCATTCGGATTCACGCAGGTTATTCGGTGTTGAATATATGGTCTATGATATATATTATAGAATTCAGTTGGTTGTTATTGGGCAAAAAGTTATCCGCACGGAGTGATGTGCTGCGGCGGTGCCCATGAGAATCCTGCATACACACTATGCGTCTGGGCGAGAGATCCGAATTATACACAGATTCAGTCTCGAGTTAATTATGAATTAGCTCTGATCTGGCAGGGAACATTGTGCGGGTCTCGATCGATCGGCCGGTGGCCTGCCGTTCGGTAACGGTGCAGTCGCGTACAAGTAAATGAAAGATGCAGATCAACATTTTCAGGTTGAGATTTTACTCAAAGAGCAATGTCGAGATTTCGCTGCGGCGACAGTGACAATCGTCATGAGGTGACCTCCTGTTGCGGGGAAACCATTGCCGTGGGATGCTGCGTGATGTCGATTTTCGCCGATGGTCCAGGCTTCATCGGAGCATTCGAGCGAGACCGGTCCATTCGCGGGCCAATTTGAGCCGGTAAATATGATCAACAGTACGGTTCAGGTAATCGATTATGTTTCATTCTGCCTTAAGCGCTCTGACGTTCTCATCGGGGGAATTCCTCACGATCACCGAAAGTCGCGGTGTGAGCGGCGCGTGGAGCTGGGTTTTCGCAGGCGGCGATCAGCTCTGGTCACCGGGATTCTATCGCCTGCTCGGCCTCGTCCCGAATGCCGCGAAGGCGAGCTACGAACTCCTGCTCACCCTGATCCACCCGGAAGACCGGCCCCTGCTGCCGTCCATCGCCGATGTCCGGCAGGGCCATGTCCCGCGGGAGACGATCGCCCGGGTGATTCGCCCCAACGGCACAGTGCGCACCCTCTCGCTGACGATGGAGATGCGCTTCTCGGCCGAGGGGCGGCCCGTGGCCGTCAACGGCACGGCGCTCGACGTGAGCGATCGCGAGCAACTGGCCCATCTGCGGCATGAGGAGCGGCGACGGCGGGGGGCGCTCTACCTCACCGAGCACATCGCCACCTTCTCGATGGGCCTCGACCTCGTCCGGGAACTGCCCTTCGAAGTTGCGCAGGTCCACGGACTTCCGCTCGAGGAGATCTGCGCCGATCCCTATCTCATGATCGTTCCCGAGGAACGTAAGGCGTTCCAGGTTCTGGCCGGGGAGCAGATCGCGCGGCGCGTCGTCTTCCAGAGCACGGCGCATGAGCGCCTCGCCAATGGCGAACTCTGGCGTTTCCGGATCCTCACCATGCCGGTCTGGGACCCGGACGGGACGTATCTCGGCCGGTGCGGCCTCAAATATCCCGCCGGCGCCAGTTCGCGCGTGCCGGCGGTCCTGCGCGAGGGTCTCGAGCAATCCGTGACCGGCCACCATCTGCGCGCGGCGCGGGCGCTGCTCGACTGGTCGATGATGGACTTGGCTCAGGCGAGCGGCCTCTCGCACTCGACGGTCCGGCGCCTGGAGGAGGGCAGCGAGCATCGGGGAAGCCGGTCCCGTCTCCACGCCGTCGAGGCCCTGCGCCGCGCCGGGATCCGATTTGTCGCCATGGATGACGGAACCTTGGCGGTCGCCAAGGCCTGAATGTGGCTGCCGGAGGATCGCGGGGCCTTCGAGCGAGCCGCAGGATGCGGTGCGCCTGTCATCCTGCCGGGGCCCGAAGCAGGCCGCAGGCCTGTGCGCTGCCGGTCACACGACCCGCTCCGCCCTGCGTAGGCGCTTGTCGGTCTCGACCCCCCCAGCCGATCCCGATGCACGGGCCTCCGTATGCGCGGCCTGCCGAGCCGGACTTTCAGCCTGCAGGGTGCGCTCCGGATCGCCCGGGCGCGGCGCTCCGCCGGCAGCCCGGGCGGGCCGTCGGCGGAAAGCGAAGCGGATCGTGTGTTGGTCAGGCCGCCTTGTGGCCGAGCTGGATGGCCTTGGCGATCTGCGAGCGCTTGGCGGCGTAGCCGGGGGCGACCATCGGGTAATCGGCCGGGAGCCCGTACTTCGCTCGGTAGCGCTCAGGGGTGAGCCCATGCGCGGTGAGGTGGCGCTTCAAGGTCTTGTACGACCGGCCGTCGATGAAGCTGATCAGCCCGTCATGCTGGATCGAGGCCTCGATCTGCGCGGCGGTCGGTCCGGTCCAGCCGGCGCCCGACCCGCCGGCCTGCAGAACCGAGATCGCCGTATGGACCTGATCGATCAGTCCCGACAGGTCGCCGACACCCACCGCGTTCCGCGACACGTAGGCGGCGACCAGGGATGTTGTGCACTTGATCAGATCCGTGTTCGGATTCGCGGATTTTTCGTGCAAATTGATAGTGTCCATAAACCCCCCGAAACAGAGAAGCGAAGCGGAGCCGGTAGATCAGCGAGAAACCGAAAATGTGATCGGTTTTTGTCGCATCGATCTCTGTCTGACTGCTTCGGATCTGCCAACATTGGCACCTAACAATACAAAACGTAGACAATTTGTCTAGCGTTTATCTTAGGATAATCTTTGAACACAATGTGTCCTTGATCGCCAACGTTAGGTTTATCGACTTCGCTGCGGCAGCAAATATTGCGCACCCTCCGGGATCAATCTGCCTCATGTTGGTGATGATTGCGGACAGAACGGCCATGATAGGCAGAAGGACCGCGAATCAGCCCTGGAAATCCGAACCGGAGGCCGAAATTGGCCGCTCGGCATGCGGTTTCCGCGTCCTATAGGTATGCGGGCCGGCGCGGCGTGCATCCCAAACGGTCTTGTTGCGTCTGAACTTCGCGCGGTACTCAATAATCAATCGGGCATCTGGTCTGATCATTGAGCTCCTATTCGATGTTTTCGCGCGTTTGTAAGATTTATATTCCAGCCGTTAACCGGATTATATCGAGGCAATATGCACGACCGGCATGCGGGGTCGATGTAGAAATATTCTATTCCTAATGCAGTTCCGCCGCACCGGCCGTGGCACAACTGCCGGATCGCAGGCGCGGGTGGATGCAGAAAGCCCGAGCGGCGGATCGCACCAAGTCCGTTCCGGCCGGACGGGCACGGTGATCCGAGGCGATATCGGCTTGCGTTAAGGTTATCCGAGCGCGGCCGACCTTCGCAGGCCGGCGCTCGGCGACGCGATTAACAAAGTCATCAGGCAAGTCAGGGATCTTGCGTCCGGAGTGCTCCGCAAAGCTTCCGCGCGCCCTGCGTTCTCTCCCGCCGGACGGAAGCGGCGAACCTTGCGGAGACGCTCTCCGTTACGCGCTTTCGAGGGCGACCGTTCATGTCCGGCCTGTGTTCGCCCCCCCTCCCGCGCGCCCTGTCGTCGGTGGCCTCATCCGGGCCGAGCCGCGCGGTGGCGGATGGCGGGCGGATGGCGCCGCTCTGGATGCTGCTCGTGGGCCGCGCGACCGTCCGGCGGCACTGGTACCTCATCCTGGCGACCGGCCTGCTGTGGTCGCTGCTCGGCATCCTCGTCGTCATCGACTCCCTCGATGGGGCGCTCCATGTCCCGGACCGGTGGTTCGGCCTGATCCTGCTGGCCGAGGGCGTCAGTTCCCTGGCCGTCGGTGTCTCCGCCATGGGTGCCGCCCGCCGGCTGCGCCTCTTCAAGGGGGTGCTGCTGTCGATCATGGCCGTCCTGATCATGATGGCGACGCGGCACAGCACCTTCCTGCTCGCCATGATCTTCGGGATCGCCTTCACGGTCGACGGGGTGGTCCGGATCACGATCGCGAGCCTGCTGACGTTCGCCGGCTGGCGGATCTCGGTGGCGCTGGGCGCCCTCAGCGTCGCCTTCGGAGTGTTCCACCTCCAGCCATGGCCGACGTGGTACGCCGGCACGGTGGGTTACTGCATCGGGATGTTCCTGATCCTGACCGGCGCCAACCTCGCGCTGGTCGGCCTGCGCACGCGGCGTCTGGGCACCGAGGAAGCCGGTCCGCCCGCCCCCACCGCCGAGCCCGGCAGCCTGACGGTCTATGTCTGGACCCCGACCGGACAGGCGACGACCCCCGCCGGCCAGCGGCTGATCCGGCGCTACGTGGCCTCGGTCGACAAGGCGGGGCGGTTCTCCACGGGCCACGCGGCCCTCGGGCAGGGCGACGACCTCTACATCAGCCACTATCCGGCCGTGGAGATCGACCGCTCGCCCGCCAACCTGCGATCCAGCCTGCGCGCCGGCCCCGAGAACGACGTGCCCGGCCGCTTCCTGCCCTCCCACGCGGCGGAGGTCGCCGATTGGTGTCCGGCCACCGTCGCGGTGACGCTCAACGGCATCGATGCGGCCCGGCTACGGGCGTTCTGGGAGGCTTACCGCCAGGACACCACCTACAACTTCATCAGCCGCAACTGCTCGACCACGGCCGCACGGGCCCTCGATGTCGCGGCCGAGGGCGCCTTCGGCCGCGGCGGCCATCCCTGGCGGACGCTCGCCAAGGCGCTGACCACCCCGGAATTCTGGGCGGCGGCGTTCCTGCGCAACGGGGCCCGGTCCATGACCTGGACCCCGGGGCTGGTGCTCGACTACACGCGGGCGCTCAGCGCCCTGATCGATCCCGTCTCACCGGTGCCGTCGATCGCCTGGAAGCGCGTCGGATGGCGACTTGTGCGCAACTGGCGGGCGCACTCCCTGGCCCGGCTGCACCGGATCACCGGCCGCTCCCCTGAGCCGCAGCCCGGCCCGACCGAGGCCTGACCGTCCCGGTGGAGGCGGTCTCCCGGCGCGGCAGGGATCCGCGTCACCGTTCCTGTCGGGCCGTGGCCGCGCGGCCGGCCGCGAGGTCGGCCGAAATCGCCTGCATCACCGATAGCGTGTCGACTTCGTCCTGCTCGGCGCCATGATCGCTGAGCTTCACGATCACCGTGCCGGTCTCTTGGTTGACGTAGATGTACTGGCCGTAGACGCCGATCGCCGAGATGTCGCTGTCGCTGCCGCCGGGGGCGTGCCACCACTGGGCCGAGTACTGCCAGCCGTCGACCGCGCGCCGGGCCGGCGTCAGGATCCGGTCGATCCAGCGGGCCGGGATGATGCGGTTTCCGCCCGCCCGGCCCTGGTCGGCCACCAGCAGGCCGAGGCGGGCGAAGTCGCGGGCGGTCGCGTTGATGCAGCAGAACGCCTTCTCGAGGCCGCCGGGCCGGTCGAGATTCCACGTGGCGTCGGCCTGGGCACCCATCGGCTTCCAGATCCGCTCCGAGAGGATGTCGGCCAGCGGCTTGCCCTCGACCCGGGCTAGGATCAAGCCGAGCAACTCGGTGTCGATGCTGCGGTAGCGGCCCTGGCTGCCGGGCTTGAACGCCAGATGCGCGTTGTCGCGCACGAAGCCCGCGATGTCCCGGGTCAGGTACATCCCGGCGGTGCCGGTTAGGGGGTGGCGGGGATCGTAGTTCTCCGGCACGGCGATCCCGCTCGCCATGTCGAGTAGGTTGCGCACGGTGATCTGGCCGAAGACCGCGCCGTTCTTCAGGTCGGGCAGCAGGGTGGAGACGCGGTCGGTCTCCGCGAGCTGGCCCCGCGCCACCGCGACGCCGACCAGCAGCGAGACGATCGACTTCGCCACCGACCAGGACGGGAACAGCGTCGCCGGCCCGGTGCCGGGGCGCTGCCACTCGTGGACCAGGTCGCCGTCCTGCACCACCAGGAAGGCATTGGTATGGGTCGCCGCCAGCATGTCCATGAGCGGGACCGTGCGGCCCTTCCAGGCGACGTGGTCGAGGATTGGGCGCGGCCGGGACGGCAGGTCGCTCGCCCGCGCGGGAGCCTGAACGACCCGGCTCGGGAACCACGTGCCGATCGCAGAAGGCTCGATGACCGCGAGCGCCGCGAGCGTGACGGGATCGGGGACGTTGATCAGCGCGGCCGCCGTCCAGGCGCTGCCCGCCACGGCGGCGGTGCCGAGGGCCGCGGTCACGGCCCAGCGTCGGCCCCGGCGTGTGGGGGCCGGAGAAACCGGGATCGCCGGGGACGCGGTCATGCTGGGGCTGTGCTGCTCTGAATCGCCGCTGTCGTGGGCCGCCCAGGCGGCAGCGCGCGGCCACGATGATCAGCAAGATGATCAGGAGGCCTTAACGAAAGCCTCAACCGGGCCGTGGCTCTGCCGGCGCCGCGGTCGCGGCAGGAGCCTCCGACAGCGTCGCCCGGTCATGCGGAGAGATAGGGAGCGGCGCCGGTTCTGAAATGTTCAAGGATTCTGTGGCGATGTGATCGGCGGCGACCGCCGATGATCTGGGCCGATCCGGCGCAGACACGGACCGCGGTCGCGACGCGTCGTCTGCTCGGGCATCCGATTCGAAACCGGTTCCGACCCGCCCCCACCGCCCGGTCCGCGAAGCCCGCCCAGCCCGAAAGTTCGCCGTCCCATGAATCCGTACCTGATCCTCGGGCTCGCCATCGGCGCGGAGGTCACCGCCACCCTGGCGCTGAAGGCAGCCGACGGCCTGACGCGGCCGGGGCCGACGCTGATCGTGGCGGTCGGCTACGGCACCGCCCTGTGGCTGATGTCGACCAGCATGGACATGCTGCCGATCGGCGTCGTCTACGCGATCTGGTCAGGCGTCGGCATGATCGGCGCGGCGCTCGGCGGCGCGTGGCTCTACGGCGAGGCGATCAGCCCGACGATGCTGGCGGGCATCGCGGTGATCGCCGTGGGCGTCACCATCCTGGCCGCCGGCCAGGGCCAGCACTGAAGCCGCGCCCCGCCAGAGCCCGTGCGACCGGGCTCCTCGCGGCCAGACAGGCCCTCAGAAGCGGCTCGCGATGGTCAGGCGCACGGCCGTGGGCTCCACCGGGTGGAACACCCGGTCGATCAGCCCCTCGGCCGGCTCGCCGGGCAGCCGCGCGACATACGCGTAGGTGATCTGGTCGGACTTGCTGTTGGTCAGGTTCAGCACCTCCAGCGAGACGCTGAGGCCGTTGTCGAAGGCGTAGCCGATCCGGCCGTTGACGAGCGCGGTCGCCCGCGAGCGGATCGCATTGTCCTCGATCAGCGGCCGGGGCCCGAAATAGCGCAATCGCAACGATCCGAACCAGCCGAGCGGCTCGCCGAACGTCACGCCGGCCGACGCGATGGTGGTGGGCGCCTCCGGGACCCGGTTGCCCACCGGGTCATAGCTGGAGAACCGGGCGTTGGTGATCGTCAGATCGCCCTCCAGCGCGAGCCAGGGCGTCACCGCGTAGCGGTTCGTCCACTCGACCCCGAAGCGCCGGGTCGGGCGGCTCGGCTCCGTGGTGCCGGTATCGCCCTGGAAGACGTTCTCGGACGCGAAGTCGAGCCGGAACAGGGCGAGGCTCGTCTCAAGCCCGCTGAGCGAGCGGTTGCGCAGGCCCACCTCGTAGCCCGTGGACGGCACCAGGAACGGCGAGCGGGTGAGGGTGAACAGGGGGCTCGCGGGATCAACCGTGGCGGTGACGCCGCGCGCGTCGTTCGAGTGGAAGCCGCCGCCGTAATTCACGTAGAGCTCGGTGTCGAACCACGGACCGAGCACGAGCCCGAGCTTCGGATTGACGATCCCGTCGGTCGCCTTGCCCGAATTGGCCGGCGTGTCCGAGCGGATATCGGCGAAGTAGCCGTCGGCGCGCACGCCCACGCTCGTGCGCAGCCACTCGGTCCAGCGCACCCGTGTGTCCAGGTACAGCGCGCCGCTCGATTCCAGCACCCGGTCGTCGAGCACGCCTGAGCGGTACTGCCGGAGGGTGGTGTTGAACAGGCCGACCCGGATCGAATCCGTTCGCGTCTGCGCGCCGATTTCGACCTCCAGCGGCCGGCCGAACAGGTCGCCCTGGAAGATGTGCAGCACCTCGCCGCCGCCGAGGATGCGCTGGTCGAGTTGGTGGAACTGGTCGCCGCTGACGGGATCGTTGAGGAAGTAGGTGAAGTCGTTGAACAGGTTCATCTGATAGCGGATCAGGTAGGCCGAGGCCCGCGTCACGCCGGTCTCGTCGGTCGCGCTAAATCGCCCCGAGAGCGAGAAGCGGCTCGTGTCGCCCCCATCCGTGGGGTTGATCGTCCCGTATCGACCGAGCTGGCCCGAGACGACGGCGCGCTCCGGGATCTGGTTGGTGGCGGTCCAGCGGGCCGCGTAGGCCATGCCGGTGATCGAGAACCCATCCAGCGCCGTACCCTGGCTGTAGCGGGCCACCCCGTTGATTTTGCGCAGCGCGTCCGGAACCACCCAGGGCCCATCGTAGACCTGGGCTTCGCCTGCCAGGAGGAGGTTGCCCTCCCCGAGCGGCACGGTTGTGATCGACAGGGCCCGCTTGTAGCCGAACGAGCCGATCGAGGTCAGGGCGACGTTCTTGGCGGTCGTGTCGAGGTAGTCGATCCGCACCGAGCCCGCGGAGGCGAAGTCGCCGTCGCGCACGAAGTACGGCCCCTTGTGGAACTCCACGGCGCCGACGAGCTCCGGGATCAGGAAGTTGAGGTCGGCGTAGCCCTGCCCGTGGGCGTGGGTGCGCATGTTCACCGGCATGCCGTCGACGCTGATGGCGATGTCGGTGCCGTGGTCGAGGTTGAAGCCGCGCAGGAAGTACTGGTTGGCCTTCCCCTCCCCGCTATGCTGGGTGACGATCAGCCCCGGCACCGCCTCCAGCGCCTCGCCGGGGCGCGTCACCGGCCGGCTGTTGAGCTGCGCGCCCGTGATCACGCCGGCGCTGGCCGAGTCCACGGGGAGCAGCGGGCCTCCGATCCCGGTCGTGCCGCCGACATAGCCGGCACTCGCCGACAATCCGAGCCGTGTGGCGGCCGTCGGCTCGGCGGTCACGGAGATTTCTTCGAGCTGCGTCTCGGCGCCGGAGACGAGGCCGGGCCGGTCCTGGGCTGATGTCGCGGAGGTCAGCGCTGCCAAGGCAGCGAGGGCTGAAAGCGCGGACGGACGGGACACGGGACCTCGGGCGGCGGCAGTGGCACGTCACCGCGAACGAGGCCGTGCCGGCCGCTTCCGCGACCGCCTCCGGCATCCCCGGGACACCCCGCCCGGCGGACTTCGCGTGTGACCACGGCGGACGGCAGGTCTCCTGGCTCGCGGGTCGCCGCCCTCGCGTCGTCTTCCCGGGCGCGACCACCCAGTGACGTGGTGACGCGAAGGCTCACCGCTCACAGTTGCGGGGGCAGCCGCGGTTTTGGGTCGAACCCGCACCGCGTTCCCTTTTGATCCCCGAAGGGAACCGTCGCGGCCACCATCGGTCGGCTGCCCGGAGCACGTCAACGGGCCGGGCCCGGTTCACGAGCGCTGTGGCCTGCGCACGACAGTGCTGTGCCCGCGCCTCGACCGCCGGACCGAGCCGGGGGCCTGAGCCATGCAGGTCCTCCGTCGCCACATCATCGCCGCGAACGTGCGGTCAAGCTTGACCGAAACCAGGTCGGTGAGGGGCGCCGGCCCGAGCAGCGCGGCCGCCGCATGGCGGATCGAGGCTGAAGGAGCATGGAGCGCAGATGCATGCAGGGTAGCGAGAGGACGACGATTGCTCCTGTCCTGGGTGTCATCGCGATGACCTGCGCCCTGGGTGCCTGCAATACTGGCACGCCGGTGCTCACGACAGGGTCGATCCCGGGCCACAAGCCGCCGATGGTCGTCAGCGATGCCGAGCGCGATTGTCTCGGCCGGGCCATGTATTTCGAGTCGAACCGCAGCGACGGGGATGGGCTGATCGCCGTCGGCACCGTCGTCATGAACCGGCTGGAGAACGCGATCTTCCCGGGCGGCATCTGCGCCGTGGTCGGCCAGCCGGGACAGTTCGCCCCGGGTGTCCTGACCAAGCCGATGCAGGACAAGGACCTCCAGAAGGTCGCCGATGCGGCCGACGCCGTCCTGGCTGGCGAGCGGCACCCGAAGGTCGGGAAGGCGATGTACTTCCACACCGCGGGCCGGCACTTCCCCTACAACAACATGCGTTACGTGGCTGTCGCTGGCGGCAACGCCTTCTACGAGAAGCGCAACCCGCGATCGGCCCAGCACGGGACGGCGCAGTTGCCGGCCTCCGTCTCGACCTATGCGGCCGCGTCGGGAGCGCCCGCACCGTAGAGCCGAGCGCGGGGCAACGAGACCGCGTGCGCGCGGATCGACGTCGTCTCACCGGCCCGGCGTCTCCGGGACGTCCGGCCGGGGCGCATCGGGGCTTGTGGTCGTACAAGAGCGTCGCCAGCAATGGCGGCCCGGATCGATGCGCGTGGCAGCGCACTTTCGAAGGCCGAGATCGAACTCAGGCCTAGCCTTGAGGTTGTATGCTCGCATTCAACTGAGCGACCCCGCCGCCATGTCCAACGAGGATGGTTTCGACCGCATGGCGCGCGCGGCGATCCGAGCACATCGGCTGATGTCGTTGCACGGCACGCCGATGATGCAGCTCCTTTCGCGCTTGCTTCTGCTGGAGATCGGCCTGGAGATTGCCGCGAAACGCGAGGCGGGCGCCGCCAATGACAATCCGGAAACGTCCGATGACTCGGCCGATGACTGACGGCTTGGAAGCGGTCCGGCACCTGGGCCGTCGCCGGGTCACGGAGACGCCCGGCTCGCGATGGCTACCGCCGCCGAGGGGCAATCAGATCTGTGACCGGCGGCCGGCCGTAGCAGTTTAGGGCCGAATGCCGCTCCGGCGCCTCGTTCGATCGGACGTCACCGACGCAAAGCCATCGAATGCAGTGCCATATCTGTTGATCGACACTTCTACTCGGGCCTGCGGCATTTACACCCGCGTACAGCGGCCTAGCTTGCCGGTAGAAACTACCCACGAATCATGGGCGCCCCACCGATGATCGCCAAACGGGTAGCGCTCGCTGGCGCGCTCCTCCTGCTGAGCATCGCGCCGGCGGCCTCTCAGTTGCGCCGCCCGATGACCTGTACGGAGGACGTGTCGGTCGGTCTGGATGTGGCGGTCGTCGCGGAGGGCGCGAAGGCGCCGCGCAAGCCCCGAACGTTTTCCCTCGTCTCCAGTGGCGGGCTGCTGACGGTGATCTCCGCTGGCCGCTCCGATTATTACGAGTGCCAACCCGCATCCCCGCGGTTGAATGAGCGCACGCCGCGCAATGCAATCAAGTGCCAGAACGGTGTCTACTTCTTGCTGATTGATCTCAACAAATTGAATTTCGTCGAGGCTCAGCTGAATCCCGAGGATCGCAACGAGGTCAAGGTCAGCTACGGCACGTGCCGCGGGTTATGACGGTCTCGGGTCGCCGTGGATCAGGATCGGGACGGCAGCGGACGGGAGGGGGCTGAGACAGCCGCAACTGCCCGCGCCGATGGAGCGTCGTCCGCAAGTCCCATGGGCCACATCGGAGACCGAGCAGCCCGTCTGCCGCAGCGGCTCCCGTGCCGCCGAACCGTGTCGGCCCGCGCGTATTGTCGTTTCACCCGGCTCTGACGGGGTGACGAACAGGAGCGGTTCTCAGTGTCTTTCGACGCGTGTCACCGTCGCGAAGTCTGGACTCTCTTGGATGCTATCGGGCGACGTTCGACATCGTCTGCGAAGCCAACCTTCTGCGACCCTGCGCCCTTGCGGAGGCGGGGGTTTCATCGCCCGGGGATGACGGCCGCCGCCCCCGACGCGCAACGTTACCGGCAGAACTGCGCGGCGGCTGGGGTCCACCGGCCGAAACCCGTGGCAACCATGTTGGTCATCACCCGGCAGATGTAGACCTTCTGGGCGGCGTTGTTGTGCGAGCCGGCATGGTAGCGCGCCACCGCCAACGTCCAGCTGCCCTCCCGCTTCTTCAGCTCGCGGAGGAATTGCGTGGCGTAATCGACATTCGCGCGCGGATCGATCATGGCCTCGATCGATCCGAACTTTGCGCCATGGTAGTGGTGGTTGATCTGCATGCAGCCGAGGTCGATCAGGCGCACGCCCCTGCGGCGGGCCTCGGTGAAGTGGGCGATCACGTCCTTCGGCCCGGTCGCGAAGTAGGCGGCTCCTTCGATATTCATGGCGTAGGGCTGGAGCGAACCGCGCTTGCCCGTTTCCGTCAGGCCGACAGCGTAGAGCACGCCGAGTGGAACGCCGTACTGCACGGAGGCGCGACCCATCTCGGCCTCGCAGACATTCGCCGCCGCCGGGACTGCGCTACAGATAAACGCCGCCGTCGCGAGGACGTACCGTTTCATCCGTCCGCTCTCCTTCCCGTCTGTCGGCGGGCAGGGGCTGCTCCGCCTGCCGCTGCCTATCCCCTCCTTGGCCGGGTCGGGCACCGCCGTCGGCGAAGGAGGCTTGGCCCTGTGACGGCGCGCCTCCGGCCCAGGTCCCCCCATCGGCCGGGCGGCTCTGACTGACGGTGACCGACGGTTGATAATGAGCCTGCTTGAGCAGGTCGGTCAGCATGGCCGAGTCCCGGTGCAGCAGCGCCGCCGTCTCGGGCCGCGAGGCACGCAGATGCGTCTCGAGCTGACCGTTCGCGAGCCGCAGCTCCACCGTGACGGTCCCGAGTTCCTCCGGCCTGAGCTGGATCCTGAGCGTCCGCAGCGGCCCGTCCGGTGTCGCCTTGACGGCGGGGTCGCCGGCGACGCGTGTCTCCGACCCGATCGAGCCCGCACGGTCGATCTCGTCCTTGATCGCCGCCGCGATCGTCGGCAGCGACGCGGCGGGCAGGCCCGGGCCGGTTCCAGATCGGTCCTGCGCCCCCGGAGCGGGATTGTTGTCCTGCATGCGCCGCTCGGTGGCTTCAAGGATCGTCTTGGCGATCCCGAAGAGCGCCGGGCTGTCCTCGCGAGCTGCGATGTCGTCCTTGTCGAGCCCCGTGGCAGCGGTACGAGCCGCCCCATCGGTGGCGCGGGTCGCCGGCTCGGTTTGGAGACGGGGCACGACGTTCGCCGCCGCTTCGACGTGTTGGACTGGCAAGCCAACCAGACCCGGCTGCGGCTTGTCGGCTACGCCGTCCGCTCCTCCGACCGGGGCCGGCTGAAGCCGAAGGGCGATCGGCTCCGGTACCCCTGTCGGGTCGGATTGAGTCGCGGCATCGGCGGTGCCCGAAAGGGCCGGCGCTGGGGAGGCCGGAAGCGTTGGAAGACGTTGCGCCAGGGCGGTTCGGACCGGCTTGAAGTGAACCGCACGGTCCAGCACCGTGACTTTCGGCCGGCTGCCCAGACCGGATTCGGCGGGCAGGGCTACGCCCGCGGCCTCCGTTCTGCTCACCCCAACCCTGACGTCCGGAGCGGATCCGGAACCTGTGGGCAAGGCTGTTGCGCCGGTACCGGTCGCCATCGGGACGCCCTGTGCCCCGGAACGCGCTGTGTCGGAGGGCGGTACCGGAGCGCGCGTCCCGTCTGCCGTGTCGGATGCCGGCGAGGCCGTCGCGAGGGCTGCGCTCAGGATATTGGCGAGAAGCGCAGTGGCATCGGTTGGACCAGGCGGAAGCGGAAAGACCGCCTCTGAAGCGGCGTCCGCCCCCTCCCCCTCGCCGACCGCGCCAACCGGCTCGTCCGCCTCAGGCGCGTCGGTCTCGGACCGAGGCGTGGCAGCCACTTTCGAGACCGCACGCATCATGGCTCCGAAGCGGCTCGTCGGCTCCGAGGCCAGCGGCTTCTGGAGGTCGCCCTCCGCTTGGGACGATGCGACCTCCCGATCGGGTTTGGGACTGGGCTTCTGAGCCGTCGCGGTGATCGAGGTCACGGGCTTGCCTTACTGAGGAGCAGATCGATCCGGTCGATCGTGGCTTGCGCTTTCGGGATCAGGCTCGCGGGCTCGCCAGCAGAGTCCGAGACGGCCTGCGCCGGCTTCGTGGTGGCGATGTCGGCCTCC
>Ga0255028_100039_pt1 | contig 38056 bp, 39 predicted proteins | sample DRGLUT_MetaT_FD_178168 | JGI IMG/M metagenome (GOLD analysis project Ga0255028, IMG submission 178168) | Metatranscriptome of freshwater microbial communities from Pennsylvania, United States - DR:GLUT (Metagenome Metatranscriptome) | ecosystem: Environmental > Aquatic > Freshwater > Creek...
ACGAACGCGGCGGCGACGAAGCCGATGATGACGGTCTGGCGCATGGAAATCTCCGCTGACTCTTGTGGTGGGATCGAATGATCGCAGCAACGGCGTACCTGGACTGACGGTTCCGCCTAAATTGAACGCAATATTGCTCGTGCTTATACCTTTGCGAATATCGATGGCCCGCAGCTAAATTGGCGTCGATACATCTCGTCGCGGGCCCGATGTGGAGCCTTGCGATTCGCGTTCTGCATCGCTGCGCCTTGGCGGCAATGCCCATGCAACGGTTTCGCGAACCTCGGTCTTACTGAGCGTTCTCACGTGAGAGGAAGTGGCATCACGATGTCGGTACGCTTGGTCACCACCGCAATGTTCCTGGCCGTCGCGGCGTCGTCCGCCCACGCGGCTCCGATGTCGGCCGACGACAAGTCGGCGCTCCAGCAGCAGTGCATGGGCGACTTCACGACCTTCTGCGGGGACATGCCGCCCGACGAGGGGCCCGAGACCCAGGCGTGCTTCGAGAAGAACATGTCGAAGCTCTCGCCGGGGTGCCAAGGCGCCATCCAAGCCTTCAAGGCAGGCAAGAAGCGCTGACCACTTCCGGCGACTGGTCCCTGCCCAGGCCGGGACCGGTCGCCTGACGGACCTTCCACCGGGAGGTTCACTCGCTTGGTGGTCGGAGCTGGCCTTTGAATAACAGGTGCCGCACGTCTTCCGCCGTTTGATTGACGGCGCCGAGGCGCACGATCAATTGCGCTGCACGGCTGCCGCGAAGACCTGCGTGCGTCAGCCGCTTGTCGCGGACATAGGTGTACATGCCGCTGACCGCGAACGCGGTCGCATGGCCGATATGCCGCTTCTGGTCGTCGGCCGTGTCCGCGAACCCCGCAGACTGGAAGAAGCCGCGGCGGGATAGCGGCGTGGCGAAGGTCAGGTCCAGGACGGCGATGCGCTCCCGCTCCAGTGGAACCGTGTGCATCACGTTCGGCGCGGGCGGGGCCGGATCGGCATTGTCGTAGGGTTCGGGGAGATGCAGCCGGACGCGTAGCAATGCCGGGTCGGACGCCAGCATCTCGGCGAGGCGCGTCACGCAGGTGGCGAAGGCTTCGGGGTCCTTGTCGCCAGGACCGAAGTGGACGTGCATCCGGTCGAACACGTCGTCGCCGTTGGGGGTCGCGTTCGGAATCCGGTCCACGAGGGTGCGGGAACCGGAAGGGAGCGCATACGCCACCGTGGCCGCGAACATATTCTGCTCGTCGGAGAAGAGGATGGACGAGGATGCGTTGAACAGCGCTTGGTCGTCCGTGTTCGCGAAGCCGATCTCCACCCCGCCGTCCAGCACGTAGTCGGGGAACGGCGCGATCTCGTCCTGCCGCGGCCAGAGATGCGCGTCCTGCTCGCGGTCGAGGTGATACTGCACGTACCAAGCGAGCCCCGGGACCCGGGAGCAGAGCGGCCCGTGCACGTCACGCCAATAGGTCGCGAACACCTCGTGCGGCACCTGGGGGCGACGCAGCACGGTGGTGTAGGTGTTCACGGCGATCGCGGCATCGCGGGCTGCATGGTCGGCGTCGGCATGGGGGTCGATGGCCATCGCGGGAGGCTGTTCCATAGAATCGGGAAAGTGGACGACTGGCTTGCAAACGCTCGACGAGGCCGTTGGGCGCGTCGTCTGGATGCTGGAATTCGGTGGAGCCGGACCGACGGCTGCTCGACCAGCCCGTCACCGCCGGAGGGTTTGCCCGGGATCGGCATCGGTGTGTCCGGGTGGAGCGCGCCGGGCGAAGTTCGCTTCGTCGTCAAGGCGCGTGAGGCAAATCGACAAGGCATCGCCCATCGGGGATGTTCACGGGGTGCTGAACGGTGACCGTTAACGGCCGGAGGCTGGCAGCCGGCGTCCGTGCACGCTACCGTCGCCGACGACCCTGGAGACCCGACGTCGATGTTCCGCACGGTGCTCGGCGCGCTCACCCTGGCGACGAGCTTGTCCGCCGCCCATGCGCAGCAAACGGCGCGCTCGCCCGATGCGCCGACGACCTTCGTCGAGCCGACGGACGCCGCCCACCGGCACTGCTCCGGCTGATGCCTGAAGACCGGCGCCCTGCAGTGGTTCTGCAGGCCCGATCAGACCTGCTCGCTCGATTGCGCGACCGCTCCACCGAAGACGCACTGCCACGACCTGAAGCCGTAGCCAGTCGGCCTCGCCGGATGGTTCGACTGTGCGATGGACCGTCGGCGGCACGGGCAGCCGATCTTGGCGGTCCGTATCGGGTATGACACCTGTGCCTTGAGCGTCGACTACGGGCTCCGGATGAGATTGGCGGGCCCTCGGAACATGGAATGCATGCAGGACCCGCCGGTTCAAGGTTGGGCCCTTACGGCTTGTTGGCCGGCGCCGGATTGGTCGTCGCCGGAGGAGGCGTAGGGTTCGCCGGCGCAGTCGTAGCAGGAGGCGGGGGAGGCGGAGGCGCAGTGTTTTCGGCTTTCTTCTCGTCCTTGCAGGCTGCGAGCGCGAGCATGCCGACGAGCGGCAGCAGGTACCGAATACGCATGGGCTTTCCTCCGGTTTGGCCATTGCTGGCAGCAAGAAACGTCAATCGACCGCTGTTCGATCCAGCGCGCTGCCGCCCCTTCCATGAAGCCGATGCCGGTTCATTATTGGAATGGTCCCGGGAAGCGAAAACTGTCGGTTTCGACTTGGATGAATGGGCACACGATTTCAGGCGGGTTTGCACATGGTTACGATTGCACCGGTCCAGCGAGCGGTGACTATTCCGCAAGGCTGTGTGCAGGCCCGAATTCGCGTTCGGCGAGGGGCGCGCGCCGGATCAAAAGTCGCCACCATCGCGATCGAGGTAGCTCGCAACCGGGGCTTCAGGGACGAACTACCCTGCCGTGACGCAAGCAAGCGATCACATCGTGGTGCTTTGCGCCGCACCATTTCGCCGACCCCCTATCTCCCAGGGCGACATCGAAGGGACGGTCGAGAATGCGACAGGTGAAGGTCAGGCTGATGGAGCCCGGGCTGCGGCCCCGGCGGACGCGTTTGGAAATCCCCGGTTGGGCGGGCGATCCCGAGCCCCGCACGGACGGCGCGCAGGAATATGCCTGGCACTGCATCCCGTTCTCCGAGGCGGCCAAGGGCGGGATCGAGCTGTTCTACCCCTACGACGCCGAGTTGCGCATAAGCACTCGGGACGGAAAGCTGGTTTTCGAGGGCGACTTCGCCGAGCCCGGCGGGCCAGGACCGCAAAGGCCCCCGTTCCGGAGCTTCGGCGATGCCTACTACACCTACCAGATCCTCATCGACCTGAAGGTGGAGGAAGGCTGGGCGATCAAGACCGAGACCCACCCGCGCTTCTATACCGACCGGACCGGGACCGTGCCGGTCGCGGTGCCGGCCCTGATCCGGCACTGGTGGCCCATGATGTACTTCATGGTGTTCAAGGCCCCGGACGAGGGCCGGACCCACGTGTTCCGGAAGGACGAGCCCTTCATGCAGGTGTCGGTCGTCCCGGCCGAGGCCGATTTCGAGCTCGTACCGATGTCCGAGGAGGAGGCCGCCGAGCGCGAATTGCAGTCGCGGCGCATCTACGCCAGCCGCGAAACGCTGGCGGCGGATTCCCAGTGGACCTCGGCGACCCACACCGTCTTCGACGGCACCTACCGGCGCATCCTGGGTGCCGCCAAGAGCCAGCGCTAGGGACGGGCGGGGTGGAAGCCGTCCACCCCGCCGCAGCGGGCTCAGTACCCGTAGGGCACGTAGTAGCCGTGATGGTGATGGTGGTGATGATGGTGGTGGTACCGCCGGTAGTACCGGTGGTGGTGATGATGATGGTGGTAGAACGGCGGGTAGAAGCCGTGATGGTGGTGATGGTGGTGATGATAGTAATATTGCGCCTGCTGAACCGTGGCCTCGCCCTCGGAGGCGGCCGGTAGCAGTTCGGCCTTCGCCGCGGCCTCGTCGGACTCCTTGAGGAGCGCCACCGCGTCGGGAATGGGCTTGAGCAGGTCGGCGTAGCTCTCGGCCTGCATGGCCGCATCGAGGTTGGCCGGGGCAGGCATCGCGGCCTGCGCCGGGTTGGCCGCCGCGAGTAGGGTGGCGGCCCCGATCAGGCCAGCGACTGTCTTGTCCATCGACGAGATCCTTCCTTGAACGGTGCGGCCCGCCCCCGAGGAAGCGCGGACGGAAGCGCCGCCAGAAACATCACCCGCCAGAAAGCCGTTCCGGTTTGCCCTGGGCCAGGCAATCACTTCTTCGGCATAAGCGTCGAAGTGCTTGCCGCCGCTCGCCATGGCCGATGCTGATATTTCGTGACATGAAATTTAGTCGATTATCTGCGCGTCCTCAGTTGTTGTATCTTGCCCGACTACGGCATTGCATCGTCGGCGCAACCATGCGGCGCGTGCCCGCCGCTTTTCGAGCCGACGGCGTTGGCGGTAGGACCTTCCTGGTCCGACACGCGGTCATGCCCGCAGCCTTCGCCCAGCAATCCGCCGCGGCACCGGACGCGCCGGCATCCCTCGTCGAGCCGACGGACACGGCCCACCGGCACAGCTTCGGCTATTGCCTGAAGACCGGCGTCCTGCAGTGGTTCTGCCGGCCCGAACAGACCAGCTTGCTCGACTGCGGGACCACCCCGCCTAAGATGCACTGCCACGACCCGAAGCCGTCGTCAGACGGCCTTGCCGACCAGGCTCCCGTTGCCGGCCGCGACGGCCATGGCCAGCACGCCCCAGAACGTCACCCGAGCCGTGGCCCTTGCGATAGGGGCGCCGCCCGCTTGAGCGCCGAGCGCCCCGAGCACGGCCAGGAACACCAGCGAGGCCCCCGACACGGTGTTCACCGCGAGGTCGCCGGGAGAGAGCGCTGCGGAGCGCGCGGTGGCGCTGATGGCCGAGTCGGTGATGCGGCGGTATGGCGACGACATCCTCGACGTGGGCTTCTCGGTCGCTGCCCCGGATCCGGCGGCTCGCAATCTACCTCTCGACGCTGGTCCACGAACTCGACCCGGCCTGAGGTTTGCGCCCCGGCCATCGCGCGGGGCGGGCTGGTTCCCCGGACGATGGGCACGACGCTTAGTGGTGCATCGCCAGCATCCAGAGGGCCATGGCGACCATCATCACGTTCTCGGTCAGCGAGACGAAGCCGAGCGGCACTTTGCTCGACCCACCGACGCAGGCGCACTTGATGTCGCGCTTATCGACGTAGACCGCCTTGAACACCGAGACCGCCCCGACCGTGCCGATGAACAGGGCCACCGGGATCGAGATCCAGTTCAGGGCGCCCGCCACCATCAGCACGCCCGCGATGCCCTCCAGGACAGGATAGGCGTAGGCGTAGCGCACCCAGCGGCGCCCGAGCAGGTCGTAGCCCAGGAACATCGACGAGAAGCTCTCGACGTCCTGCAGCTTCAGGAGGGCGAGCACGCACATGCTGAAGGCGATGAACCACTCGGCCGCGCGCATCGTCAACGGCGTCCCGTACACCGCGTGGCTCGCCGCAAGCGCCATCAGCGCGGTCATCGAGAACACCGCGATGACGGGCGTGTAGGTCGTGGCGTTCGGGCCGTTGGCGGCTTTGCCGAAGTGGCGCTGTAGGTCGTCGAAGCCGCCGACGCGCTCGCCGTTGATGAAGGTCTGCGGCGTCGACTTGACCCCGTGCTCGGCCTTGAAGCGGTCGGTCGCCGCCCGGTCGGTCAGGAGGTGGTCCTCGACCTCGAAGCCCTGGCGTTCGAGGAGGTCCTTGGCCTTCAGGCCGTAGGGGCAGGTGTGTTCGGGCGTGACCATCCGGTAGAGTATGGCCTTGCGGGCGGCTGAGGACATCGGGTGTTCCTTCCTGAACTGAGGGCGGTTCAACCGGGGCCGGGACCTATTCGGCGGCTGCGCAGTAGGCCGGGGGCTCGTCCCGGGTCGCCGCAGCGGTGAAAGAGGCGGGGGGCAAGCCCCGTCCCTTCACGAGGGCGTAGACGGCAGGGATGACGACCAGGGTCAGGACGGTCGAGGAGACCATGCCGCCGATCATCGGCACGGCGATGCGCTGCATCACCTCGGAGCCGGAACCCGTGCTCCATAGGATGGGCAGCAAGCCGGCCATGATGGCGGTGACGGTCATCATCTTCGGGCGCACCCGCTCGACGGCGCCGACCATGATGGCCCGGCGCAGGTCCGCGCGGGTGAGCGTGCGCCCCTCCCGCTGGCACCCGGCCCGGACCTCGTCGAGGGCGTGGTCGAGGTAGACCAGCATGATCACGCCGGTCTCGGCGGCGACGCCGGCGAGCGCGATGAAGCCAACCGCGACCGCGACCGACATGTTGAAGCCCATCCACCACATCAGCCAGACCCCGCCCACCAGGGCGAAGGGCAGCGAGAGCATGACGATGAGCGTCTCGGTCAGCCGCCGGAAGTTCAGGTAGAGGAGCAGGAACACGACGAGCAGCGTCAGGGGCACGACGATCCTAAGGCGGGCCTCGGCGCGCTCCAGGTACTCGTACTGCCCGCTCCACTGGAGGGTCGTGCCCTGGGGGAGCCCGACCGCGTCGGCGACCGCGGCCCGGGCATCGGCGACGTAGCCGCCGAGGTCGCGTCCGGTCAGGTCGACGAAGATGTAGACCGCGAGCTGGCCGTTCTCGGTGCGGATCGAGGTCGGCCCCCTGGTCAACGAGACCTTGGCGACCTCGCCGAGCGGCACCGTGCCGCCGGCCGGGAGCGGCACCTGCACCGCTGTGGCGATGGATTGCGGGTCGGAGCGGAGGGCGCGCGGGTAGCGTACGTTGACGGTGTAGCGCTCGCGGCCCTCGACCGTCGTGGTGACGGCCTGCCCGCCGAGCGCCGACGCGATGACGTCCTGCACGTCGCCCACCGCCAGGCCGTAGCGCCCGAGCGCCTCCCGGTCCGGGGCGATGTCGAGGAAGTATCCGCCGATGACCCGCTCGGCGTAGGCGCTCGACGTGCCCGGCACCTTGCGGACGACCGCCTCGACCCGGCGGGCGACGCCCTCCATCTCCTTCAGGTCGGTGCCGAGCACTTTGATCCCGACCGGGGTGCGGATGCCGGTCGAGAGCATGTCGATGCGGGCGCGGATCGGCTGCGTCCAGGCATTCGAGACGCCGGGGAACTGGAGCGCCCGGTCCATGTCGGCCTTGAGGCGCGCCAGCGTCACGCCGGGGCGCCACTCCGATTTCGGCTTGAGGCCGATGATGGTCTCGAACATCTCCATCGGCGCCGGATCCGTCGCCGTGTTGGCGCGGCCGGCCTTGCCGTAGACCGAGGCCACCTCCGGGAAGGTCTTGATGATGCGGTCCTGGGTGGCCAGGAGCTCGGCCGCCTTGGTCACCGAGATCCCCGGCAGGGTCGTCGGCATGTACATCAGAGTGCCCTCGTCGAGGTCAGGCATGAATTCGGAGCCGAGCTGCCGGGCCGGCCACACGGTCGCGACCAGCACGCCCACGGCGAGCAGGACCGTGAGGACCCGGGCCCGCAGCACCCCGGCGATGACCGGCCGGTAAAGCCGGATGAGCAGGCGGTTCACCGGGTTGCGGTGCTCCGGGATGATCCGCCCGCGCACGAACAGCACCATCAGCGCCGGCACCAGGGTCACCGACAGGATTGCGGCGGCCGCCATGGCGAAGGTCTTGGTGAAGGCCAGCGGCCCGAACAGCCGGCCCTCCTGGCTCTCCAGGGTGAAGATCGGCAGGAAGCTGACGGTGATGATCAGGAGCGAGAAGAACAGCGACGGCCCCACCTCCGAGGCCGCCTCGACCAGGATCTCGACCCGTGGCTTGCCCGGCGGCGCCCGCTCCAGGTGCTTGTGGGCGTTCTCGATCATCACGATGGCGGCGTCGATCATGGCGCCGACCGCGATGGCGATGCCGCCGAGCGACATGATGTTGGCGCCGAGCCCCATCGCCCGCATGCCGGCGAAGGCCAAGAGGATGCCGACCGGCAGCATCAGGATGGCGACCAGCGCGCTGCGCACGTGCAGCAGGAAGACGACGCACACGAGGGAGACGACGACGCTCTCCTCGACCAGCGTCCCGCGAAGGGTCTCTATCGCGGAATCGATGAGCTGCGAGCGGTCGTAGACCGGCAGGATCTCGGTACCCTTCGGTAGGCTCCTGGCGACCTCGGCGAGCTTCGCCTTCACCCCCTCGATCACGCTGAGGGCATTCGCGCCGAACCGCTGCAGGACGATGCCGCCGGCGACCTCGCCCTCGCCGTTCATCTCGGTGATGCCGCGGCGCTCGTCCGGCCCGAGCTCGACGCGGGCGACGTCCCGGACCCGCAGCGGGGTGCCGCCCGAGGTCTTCAGGACGATGTTCTCGATATCGGCGACGGTGCGGATGTAGCCGCGGCCGCGCACCATGAACTCGAACTCGGAGAGCTCGACCGTCCGGCCCCCGACATCGGCGTTGCTCGACCGGATCGCATCGCGAAGCTTGCCCAGCGAGATGCCCTGGGCACGCAGCCGGTTCGGGTCGACCACCACGTTGTACTGCTTTACGAAGCCACCCACGCCCGCGACCTCGGCCACGCCCTCGGCCCGCGAGGCGCCGAACCGCACCACCCAGTCCTGGAGCGAGCGCAGCTCCGCGAGGGTCCGCTCCTTCGCCACCACCACGTATTGGTAGACCCAGCCCACGCCGGTCGCGTCGGGGCCGAGCGTCGGCGTCACGCCCGCCGGGAGCTTGCTTCCGGCCGCGTTGAGGTATTCCAGCACCCGCGAGCGGCCCCAATACGGGTCGGTTCCGTCCTCGAAGATCACGTAGACGAAGGACACGCCGAAGAACGAGAAGCCGCGCACGACCTTCGCCCTTGGCACCGTCAGCATGGCGGTGGTGAGCGGATAGGTGACCTGGTCCTCGACCACCTGCGGCGCCTGCCCGGGGTATTCCGTGTAGACGATGGCCTGCACGTCCGAGAGGTCGGGGATGGCGTCGAGCGGCAGCGTGCGCAGCGACAGCACGCCGGCCGCCACGGCGAGCACCGTCCCGATGAGGACCAGCACCAGATTCCTGGCGGACCAGCCGATGAGACGCGCGATCACGGCGTCACCCCCGCGTTCTCGGCTTGCCGTTCGTTCGGCTTCGGGGCGGCCATGCCCTGCAGCGCGGCCTTCAGGTTGCTCTCGGCGTCGATGAGGAAGTTCGCCGCGGTGACCACCGTGTCGCCGGCCGCCACGCCCTCGCGGATCTCGGTGTAGCTTTCGCCCCGGGCGCCGACCTTCACGGCGCGCGGCTCGAAGCGGCCCTCGCCGCGGTCGAGCAGCACGACTTGGCGCTCGCCGGTATCGATCACGGCGTCGTCCGGGACCGCCACCACGGGCTTCGGTGACGCCGTGGCGATCTCCACGTCGGCGTACATCTCCGGCAGGAGGGCGCCATCGGTGTTCGGGACCTCGACGCGCACGCGCGTGGTCCGGGTGTCGGGGTTTACCTGCGGGTAGATGACCCCGACCTTGGCCGAGAAGGTCCGGCCCGGGAGGGACCGCACCCGCAGCGTGACGGGCTGGCCGACCTTGACGCTGCCGAGATCGCGCTCCGGCACGTCGGCGAGCACCCACAGCAGCGAGATGTCGCCGACGCGGAAGAGGGTGTCGCCGGCCGCCGCCTTCATGCCCTCGATGGCCGTGCGCTGGAGGATCACGCCGTCCCGCGGCGACGACCACGTGATGGCCATCGGCACCTTCCGGGTGCGCTCCATCTCGTCGATGACCGCCTCGGAGACGTTCAGGTTCTGCAGCCGGCGCCGGGCCCCGTCGAAGCCGGGGTTGGCGATAAGCTGGGCGGCGGCTGCGTTGATGTCGGGCGAGTAGACGTGGACCAGCGCCTCGCCCTTGCGCACCCGGTCGCCGGTGGTGACGTTCTCGACGTGGTCGACGTAGGCGTCCGAGCGGGTCGCCACGACGGTGACGCGCCGCTCGTCGAGGGTGACGGTGCCGGGCACGCGCACGCTGCGCCCGACGACGCGGCGATCGACCGTTGCGGTCCGCACGCCGGTCCGCTGGATCTTGCCGGGCGCGACGGTCACGACGCTGCCGCCCTCGTCCTCGCCCTCGTAGACGGGGATATAGTCCATCCCCATCGAGTCCTTCTTGGGCGCCGGCGAGGTGTCCGGCAGCCCCATGGGGTTGCGGTAGTACAGGACGCGCCGATTGCCCGGGCCGGGCTCGGCCGCCCCGGCCGCCATACCGCCCTTGCCCATGTCGTGGCCGGCCATACCGTGGCCGCCCATGTCTTGAGCCGCCAAGCCGGCGGGCATGGCCGTGGCCTCGGCGTCCTCCACGTCGAAGCGCACGTCCTCGCTGGCGTGGACTGCCCGGAACTCCCGACCGTCCCCCGTGACCATCGGCGCGAGCGAGTAGACCGGCTTCCCGTCCGGGTCCCGGTAGTAGACGACCGGGCCGGACGGGGCGGCGGGCCGGGCCGCCGACGGCACCAGGCGCGAGAGGCCGTCCCGCGCCCTGTCCACGAGCGCGGTCGGCAGGCTCCCCGCCAACCGACCCGCAAGGTCGGACACGGCGGGACCGTCGTGTCCGGTCCAATACCCGGCGGCCCCCGCCGCGAGCGCGGAGAGGGCTCCGGCAAGCCATGCGGACCGGTTCATTTCCCGGCCTGGATGATCAGCTTGTCCTCGACCGTGCCGGTCTCGCCCTGGACCTTCGCGGCCAGCGACAGGCGCCAGCGGCCCTGCATGCCGAGATGGGCCTTGAAGCGATAGATGCCGGGCTCGGTCGAGGGCACCTGCTCGACCTTGGTGGCCATCTCCTCCATGGCGTCGGGGGCCATGTCGAGCCGCTTGGCGAAGACCACGGCGTCGGTCACCGGCTTGCCGCTGCGCTTGTCCACCAGCCGGACGGCGAGGACGGCATCGCCGACCTTGGCCTCCTGCTGGACGAGTTGGAACTGGTAGTCCTTGGTGTCCGCGAATGCGGATGCGGTGAGGGCCGGCACCGACAGCACGGCACCGAGCAGCGCCGCCGTGAGCGGGCGCGCGAGGGTGTTCTTGGTCACGGGTGTCATCTCCTGGACGCGATGGGTGCCGGCGCGCAGGCGCGCGGCATCGTGCCGGCGCTCACGCCGGCGGCATCGGGTTCAGGCTCGGGGAGGCTCGGGTAGCGGCGTCCCGTGCACGCTCGCGAACGGGGGTGGCGCGGGCCAGGCCACGGCCGCCCGCGTTCCGACGGGCGCCGGGAGGACGACCGCCGTGGGCAGGAGCGAAGCGACGGAGGCGAGGCACAGCGCCATCAGCGGGCAGCCCTTGGCGCAGTCCGGCCTGGCCGCCTTCTCGTGCGGACAGCAGGGCATGTCGTCCATGGCCATTTCCGCCATGTCGACGTGACCGGAGGCGTCGTCGGCCATGCCCATGTCGGGCATGGCGTGGCCGTGATGGTCGTGGACGGCGGCCGGCATCGCGTCGTGCATGCCCGCGGTGGCCGCAGGAGCGGTCACCGGCATCAGGGCGAGACTGAGGACCGCTAGGAGCGGCAACAGTCGCCGGAGGGCGAGCCAGAACGTCACGAATTCAGGATGCCAAATTCCGGGCCGGCGCGAAAGTCCGGACGACGGTCTCAGGAACGGCGAACGCGCCGGTTGGTTGCGCTTGGCTCAGGCGGCCTCGGCCGGATAGCCGGCCTCTGCAATGGCCCGTGCGATCCGGTCGGCCGGTCCCATGGTTCCCGACACGGTGACCAGCTTCGACCCGAGGTCGACCTCGACGCCTGCGTTCGGCTCGATGGCCTGCACGGCGCGGGTCACGGACTTGGTGCAGCCGCCACCCCCCATCTTCTCGACCTTGAAGCGGACCATGACGCTCTCTCTTGGATGACGTCCCGATCAGATGGAGCTTCCAACCGTGGGAAGGTCAAGGGCGTCGTCGAGCTCGGTTCGAGCGTCCCGATGCGGAAACCGGGCCCGGTGGGCGCCGGACATCCGACTGGGTCGTGCATCCGCGGCCCATCCATACCTAGGCCAGCTTCAGCCGCAGCAGCCGTAGGGCATTCCCGGTCACCAGCACGGTGGCGCCCGTGTCGGCCAGGATGGCCGGCCAAAGGCCGGTGACGCCGGCGATGGTGGTGACCAGGAACACCACCTTGAGGCCGAGCGCGATGGCGATGTTCGCCCGGATGTTGGCCAGCGTCCGGCGCGCGAGCTCGACCATGCGCGCCACGTCGGCGACGCGCCCGTGCAGCACCGCGGCGTCGGCCGTCTCCAGCGCCACGTCGGTGCCGCCGCCCATCGCGATGCCGACGTCGGCGGCCGCGAGCGCGGGCGCGTCGTTGATGCCGTCGCCGACCTTCGCCACGACCGCACCGCCGGCCCGGAGCCCGCGCACGATACCCTGCTTGTCCTCCGGCAGGAGCTCCGCCCGCGCCTCGATGCCGAGGGCGTCGGCCACGGCCCGGGCCGTGCGAGCGTTGTCGCCGGTCAGCATGAGGCTGCCGATGCCCTCCGCTGCGAGGCGGTCGATGCCCGCCTTCGCATCGGCCCGAGGTCCGTCCCGCATCGCGATCAGGCCGGCCGCCGCCCCGTTCGCAAGGAGCACGGACACCGTCTTACCCTCGCCTTGGAGGACGGAGACCCGCGCCGCCTCCCCGGGCGCGAACGGCGCGCGGGCGGCCACCTCGCGCGGAGAGCCGAGGAACAGGTCGATGCCGCCGACCTTGCCGGCGATGCCCTTGCCGCCAAGGGCCTGCGCCTCGAAGGCCGGGGGGACCGGCGCCCCGACCTCGGCGGCCTTGGCCAGGACGGCCTTGGCCAGCGGATGGGAGGAGCCGGCCTCCAGCGCCGCGGCGAGCGACAGCACGTCCCGCTCGGACCGTCCGCACGCCACCACGTCGGTCACGGCCGGCTTGCCCTCGGTCAGGGTGCCGGTCTTGTCGAACGCGACCGTCGTCACGGCGGCGAGGCGCTCCAGGACGGCGCCGCCCTTGATCAGGAGACCGCGTCGCGCGCCGGCCGAGAGCCCGGCGGCGATGGCGGCCGGCGTCGAGATCACCAGCGCGCAGGGGCAGCCGATCAGCAGGATGGCCAGCCCCTTGTAGATCCATTCGCCCCAGGGGGCCCCGGCGAGAAGCGGTGGCGCCACGGCCACGAGGGCCGCCACCGCGACGACGGCCGGCGTGTAGACCTTGGCGAACCGGTCGATCATCCGCTCGGTCGGCGCCTTCGCCTCCTGCGCCTCCTCGACGAGCCGGACGACCCGGGCGATGGTGTTGTCGCGCGCGGCCGCGGTCACCCGCACCCGGACGACGCCGTCCCCGTTCACCGTGCCTGCGAAGACCGCGTCGCCCGCCACCTTGGGCCTCGGTACGCTCTCACCGGTCACGGGCGCCTCGTCGACCGCGGTCTCGCCATCGAGGACCGTCCCGTCCGCCGGGACCCGGTCGCCGGGGCGAACCAGCACGGTCGCCCCGACGCGGAGGCTCGCCGCCGGAACCCGCGCGGTCGCGCCATCCCGCTCCAGCAGGGCGGTGTCCGGCACGAGGCCTGTGAGCCCGCGGATGCCGGCCCGGGCACGGCCTGCGGCCACGCCCTCCAGGACCTCGCCGACCAGGAACAGGAAAACGACGGTGGCCGCCTCCTCGGTCGCCCCGATGGCGGTGGCGCCGACCGCGGCTATCGTCATCAGCGTCTCGATGGAGAACAGCGTGCCGTAACGGGCCGCCGACAGGGCCCTCCGGGCGACCGGCACCAGCCCGACCGCCAGGGCGGCGAGGAAGGGCCAGCACCCGGTCGCGGGCGCGACTTGGCCGACGAGGTAGGCCAGCACCAGGGCCGCGCCGCAGGCGAATGCCAGCAGCGCCTTTGGCGCTCGCCACCAGGGGAGATCCACGGCCTGTTTCCCCGGTGTGGCGGCGTCCGGGTCCTCCGCGCCGTAGCCGAGACCGCGTAGCGTCGCGGCGATGGCCCCGGCGCTCGTCCCCGAGCCATGCCGGACCGTGAGGGTCTCCGTCGCCACCGACACGTCCACCGATTCGATGCCGGGGAGCCGCCGGATCGCCGTCTCGACCTTGGCCGCGCAGGAGGCGCAGTCCATGCCCGAGACCCGGAGGCGCGTCGGGGTCGCTTCGATCCGCTCCAGGGTCGCGGCGTCGCGCATGAGGGGTGCCTTCCGTATCGCCTGGGGCGACCCTAATTCCTCTAGCGACTAGAGGAGCAAGCGGCATGAGGCCCATCGCCATCGGGGAGCTGTCGCGCCGCACGGCGGTGAAGGTCCCCACCATCCGGTTCTACGAGGGGCGAGGGCTGCTCCCGAGGCCGGAGCGCACGGACGGCAACCGACGCAGCTACGGCGAGGCCGACGTGCGCCGCCTACGCTTCATCCGGCACGCGCGGGCGCTCGGCTTCGAGATCGAGGACATCCAGGCCCTGCTAGACCTCGCCGGCCAGCCCGACCGCCCCTGTGGCGAGGCCGACGCCATCGCCCGCAAGCACCTCGCTGACATCGACGACCGGATCGCGCGGCTCACCGGGCTCCGACAGGAGGTCCAGGCCATGGTCGAGCAGTGCTCGGGCGGGCACGTGCGGGAATGCCGGATCATCGAGGTCCTGGCCGACCACGGCGAGTGCTTGCACGAGCGGCACTGAACGCCGGGGCGCGACACCACCCTCGGGGCGGGACTTCCGACGTTCGGCCCGAGTGTCAACTCGACCGCCAGAGCCCGGCGACGAGGGCGAGGTTGGTCAGCGCCAGGATCATGAGCGACCACCACAGTACGTCCGGGCCGGAATGGGTCATCACGAACGCGCCGGCAGGCGGCGCAAGCGCCTGCGCGACCAGCCCCGGCCGCGCCAGTCGGCCGACGACCAGCGGGTAGCGCACGGGACCGAACAGGGCCAGGGGCACCGTCCCGCGTGCGATCGAATAGATGCCGTTGCCGCCGCCGTAGAGCACCAGCCAGACCCCGACGCCGGGCAGGCCCAGGGCGAGCAGCATCAAGCCGAGGGCGACCAGAACCAGGGCTGCGGTCAGGGTCCAGAGCGGGTGGTGGCGGCCCTTGAACGACATCTCCACGATGCGGGCGCCGACCTGCGCCGGGCCGATCAGTGCCCCGTAGGAGACCGCCGACGCCAGCGCGACGCCCCGCGCCTGCAGGAGTGTCAGCAGGTGCACCGACACCAGCGACATGATCGCGCCGCCGAGGATCAGCACCCCGGCGAACAGAAGGAACGCCCGCCGCTCCGCACCGGACAGCGGTCCGGCGCTGGCCTGTTGGCGCTCCGCCGCCATCGGCACCGCCGACACCTTCGGGATCAGCAGCAACACCAGCGGCAGCGTCACCCCGATGTGCAGGCCGGCATAGGCCAGGCAGGCGCCGCGCCATCCGACATGGGCGACTAGGAACGCAGAGAGCGGCCAGCACACGGTGCTGGCGAACCCGCCCCACAAGGTCAACGTCGTGATCGCCGGCCGCGCCTCCGCGCCGTAGAGGCGGCCGAGGGTGGCGAACGCGGGATCGTACAGCCCGCAGCCCATGCCCAGGCCGAGCAGCAGCCAGCCGGCGAGGTAGACCGGCAAGGCCGGGGCCATGGCCAGCGTAATCAGCCCGGCCGCGAGCAACAGCGCTGCGAGCGCCAGGACGGGCCGTCCGCCCCGCCGGTGGATCGCCGCCCCGACATGCGGCGATGCGAACGCTGCGACCAACAGGCCGAGCGACAGGCCGCCGACCACCCAGGCCAAGGGCCAGCCGGTGTCCTCGGCGACCGGTCCGGCGAGCACCGCCGGCAGGTAGAACGACGACCCCCACGTGAGGATCTGCACCACGCCGAGGGCGGAGATCACCGGCCATCGACGGGCCTCGGCCACGGGCGGGCTACCGCGGGCCGAGCAGTGGCAGCCACGCCGCCAGCGCCAGCAGCGTGACCAGCAGCACGGGCGGGGTGATGACCAAGCCGACCTTCATGTACTGGCCCCAGGTGATCCTCTGGCCCTTGCTGTCGAGGACGTGCAGCCAGAGCAGCGTGGCGAGGCTGCCGATGGGCGTGAGCTTGGGCCCGAGGTCGCAGCCGATCACGTTGGCGTAGACCATCAGCTCGCGGGTCAGCGGCGACAGGTCCGGCGCCTGCTGGATCGAGAGCGCGCCGATCAGGACGCTCGGCATGTTGTTCATTGCCGACGACAGGATGGCCGCCGCGAAGCCGGTGCCGACCGTGGCGAACCACGGGCCGTGCCCAGCGAGCCAGACCAGGCCCTTCGCAAGCGCGTCGGTCAGGCCGGCGTTCCGGAGGCCGTAGACCACCAGGTACATGCCAAGGCTGAACAGGACGATCTGCCAGGGCGCCTCGGTCAGCACCTTGCTGATCCGGATGGTCCCGCCCTGGTTCGCGAGCAGGAGGAGCACCGCCGCGCCGGCACACGTCACGGCCGACACCGGCACCCCGAAGGGCGCGGTGACGAAATAGGCCAGGAGAAGCACGCCCAGAAGCGGGAACGCCGCCCGGAACACCAGTGGGTCACGGATCGCCTCGGCCGGGCGCTCCAAGGCGTCCACCGGATAGGTCGCCGGCACGTCGCGCCGGAAGTAGGCCCACAGCACCACCAGCGTCGCCGCAAGGGACACGAGGTCCACCGGCCCCATCACGGCCGCATACCGGCCGAAGGTGACGGCGAAGAAGTTCGCGGAGACGATGTTGACGAGGTTGGAGATCACGAGCGGCAGGGAGGTCGAGTCCGCCACGAACCCGCAGGCGACGATGAAGGCGAGCGCCGCCGCCGGCGTGAAGTCGAGCCGGCGCAGGATCGCCAGCACAATTGGGGTCAGCAGCAACGCGGCGCCGTCGTTGGCGAACACGGCCGCGATGGCTGTGCCGAGGAGCACGACCAGTGGGAAGAGCCGTCGGCCCCGGCCGCCGCCCCAGCGGGCGATGTGCAGGGCCGCCCAATGGAAGAACCCGGCCTCGTCGAGAAGCAACGAGATGATGATGAGCGCCACGAAGGTGAAGGTGGCGTCCCAGACGATATGCCAGACCACCGGGACGTCGCCGGGGTGGATCACGCCCGTGGCGAGGGCGACGCCTGCGCCGGCCAGCGCACTCCACCCGATCCCGAGGCCCTTGGGCTGCCAGATGACGAACACGAGTGTGACGAGGAACAGGGCGAGCGCGAGCATCCGGGCGTTTTCTTCTTATGGATCGGTGTGAGGCTCAGGCGGTGGCGACGCGGCGGCCGCGCTCGTCCACGACTCGCTCGCCGTCCTCCTTCACGAGCTCGCCCTGCTGCCCGGGCAGCAGGTCCAGCACCGCCTCCGAGGGCCGGCACAGGCGCACGCCCTTCGGGCTGACCACGAGCGGACGGTTGAGCAGCACCGGATGCGCCGCGACCGCGTCGAGGAGTTGCCCGTCGGTCAGCGCCGGATCCCCCAGGCCGAGCTCGGCGAAGGGCGTGCCCTTCTCACGCAACGCCTCACGCACCGTGATGCCGGCGCGGGCGAGCATCCGCTCGATGAGCGTCCTGTTCGGCGGAGTCTTGAGATACTCGACCACGTGCGGCTCGATGCCGGCGTTGCGGATCATCGCCAGGGCGTTGCGGGACGTGCCGCAATCCGGGTTGTGATAGATCACGACGTCGAACGGCTCAGGCATGGGCAGTCTCTCCGGTAGTGCAGTCGCAAACAGCGAGCGCGGCGACCGCCGGGGCGCAGACCTCCGGATGGCCCTGGCAGCAGTCGCGCATGAGGAACTGGACGAGGTCCGACAGCGCCGGGTAGGCGGCGCTGTAGATGATCGAGCGGCCCTCGCGGCGGGACGTGACCAGCCCCGCGTGGCTCAGTTCCTTGAGGTGATGGGACACGGTGGCCGCGGACACGCCGACCGCGTCGGCCAGGACGCCGGAGGCCAGCCCCCCGGGCCCGGCGGTCACCAGCGCCCGCACCAGACGGAGGCGGTGCTCCTGCCCGAGGGCCAGGAAGGCAGCGAGGGCTTGCGTCTCGTCCATCATCTCTACAATTATCAAATTACCGTTTGAACGTACAGGAATGCAGATCCTTGGACAAGCCCGCACAGCCCTTCACAGACGGCCTGCCGAACCTGAGCGAGGCGCAGTTCGAGGCGCCGACCGCGGAGCGGGTCTCGGCGACGGCGCCGCTCACCCATGCGCCGCGCTTCCTGATCCTCTACGGCTCGTTGCGGGAACGCTCGTTCAGCCGCTTCCTCGCCTTCGAGGCGGCGCGCCTGCTGGAGGCGATGGGCGGCGAGGTGCGCATCTTCCACGCGGACGGGCTGCCCCTGCCCGACGACGCCACCGCCGACCACCCGAAGGTGCAGGAGCTCCGGCAACTGTCGATCTGGTCCGAGGGCCACGTCTGGGTCAGCCCCGAGCGCCACGGCACCATGACCGGCGTCATCAAGAGCCAGATCGACTGGCTACCCCTGTCGGAGGGGTCGGTGCGCCCGACGCAGGGCCGAACCCTCGCGGTGATGCAAGTCTCCGGCGGCTCGCAGAGCTTCAACGCCGTCAACGGCCTGCGCGTCCTCGGGCGCTGGATGCGGATGATCACCATCCCGAACCAGTCGTCGGTGCCGATGGCCTATAAGGAGTTCGATGACGCCGGCCGCATGAAGCCGGGGCCGCTGTACGACCGGGTCGTGGACGTGTGCGAGGAGCTGATGAAGTTCACGCTGCTGACGCGGGGCCGAGCCGAGTACCTGGTTGACCGCTACTCAGAGCGGAAGGAGCGCGAGCCCGAGCGCCTCAAGGGCGTCGCTGCCGACATCGGGTTCGTGAAGCGGTAGGTGGGCCCGGCCGTGTGGCGACGCCTCGTCCCGCCATGCGCGACAGCGCCGGCCAGTCGAGGAATTCTCCGGTTCCGAGACGCAACCCACAAACCACAAACCACCCAGAGGATCGCACGTTAGGTTGTGCGATCCCAAGACGATGCGCGGAACTTTGGTGAAATGGGCAGGTGACTTTGATGTTCGGCCTGCCAGCACCTCTCAGTGATAAAAGCGGATTATAGGGTCGATTATCACTGAGGGCTGGCGAGACCCTGACGCATGGCGAGGGCCGGGCTCCGCAGGGGCCCGGCCCTTTCTCGGCATGTGCGCCCTCGCACGCCGCCGTCGTCTCCGTTGCGCCGCACCTTGGCATCGCCGCGCCGCAGCGCCACCTCGGCGCCGGAACGAACCGGATGCGGCCCCCACGTCGCACCAGCACGAGGTAATTCATGCCATCCCTGCTCGACCCGATCCGCATCGGCGCCATCGAGGCGAAGAACCGGATCTTCATGGCCCCGCTCACCCGGGGCCGCGGCACCCGCGAGCACGTGCCGACCCCGATCATGGCCGAGTATTACGCCCAGCGTGCCGGCGCCGGCCTGATCCTCACCGAGGCCACCGGCATCAGCCAGGAGGGCCTGGGCTGGCCGTTCGCGCCGGGCATCTGGTCCGACGCCCAGGTCGATGCGTGGCGGCCGATCGTGAAGGCGGTCCACGACAAGGGCGGCAGGATCGTCTGCCAGATCTGGCACATGGGCCGGATGGTCCACCCGGATTTCCTCGGCGGCGCCAAGCCGGTCTCATCGTCCGCCACCACGGCGCCCGACCAGGCCCATACCTATGCCGGCAAGAAGCCCTACGGTGAGGCCCGCGCCCTGGAGGTCGCCGAGATCCCGCGCCTGCTCGCGGATTACGAGCGCGCCACCGCCAACGCGCTGGCCGCCGGCTTTGACGGCGTGCAGATTCACGCAGCGAACGGCTACCTGATCGACGAATTTCTGCGCGACGGCACCAACCACCGCACCGACCAGTACGGCGGCTCCATCGAGAACCGGGTGCGGCTTCTGCGCGAGGTCACCGAGGTTGTGGCCAAGGTCGCAGGGCCCGAGCGCACCGGCGTGCGCCTCTCGCCGAACGGCGCGATCCAGGGCTGCAACGATTCGAACCCCGAGCCGCTGTTCGTGGCCGCTGCGCAGGCGCTGGCCGATGTCGGCATCGCCTTCCTGGAGATGCGCGAGCCGGGCCCGGACGGCACCTTCGGCAAGGCCGACCATCCGCCGATCGCCCCGGCGATGCGGCGCGTGTTCCGCAACCCGATGATCCTCAACGCCGATTACGACGGGATCAGCGGCCAGAAGGTGCTGGATGCCGGCGCGGCCGACGCCATCGCGTTCGGTCGGACCTACATCGCCAATCCGGACCTCGTCGAGCGGATCGCCAAGGGTGCGCCGCTCAACAAGGACAACGCCGCGACGTGGTACAGCCAGGGCCCCGAGGGCTATGTCGACTACCCGACCCTGAGCGAGGCCCGCGCCGCCTGAGACGCCTTCGGCCCCGATCCGCTGCCGCGCCCACAAAAAGCGTGGCGGCAATGTGCGGCGGTGCCTAGGCAGGCGCCGTCCGCGCACCTATTTGGGGAGCTGGATCATGGATGTGCCGGCTCCTCACGCGCTCGCGGCTTCCGAACCGACCGACCGGCGCTGGAGCGCCGCGGCCCGGATCGCGGAGCTGCGCGACCTCGCCATCCTCGATTCGGAGCCTGAGCCGCTCTACGACGACCTCGTGCGCGTCGCCGCCTATGTCTGCCGCGCGCCGGTTGCCCTCGTCAGCCTGGTGGATGCGGAGCGGCAATGGTTCAAGTCGGAGGTGGGTCTCGGCAAGCGCGAGCTGCCGATCAGCTGCTCGGTCTGCGCCCACACGATCGAGGCCGGTGACGTCCTCATCATCCCGGACCTGACCGCCGACCCGCGGACCACCGAGAACCCGCTCGTGACCGGGGGGCCGGCCTTTCGATTCTACGCAGGCGCGGTGATCCGCGGCCAACACGGCATTCCGCTCGGCGCCCTGTGCGTGCTCGACCGGGCCCCACGGCCGGACGGGCTCGACTCGGAGCAGACCGCGACCCTGCTGGCGCTGGCGCGGCAAATCTCGAGCCTGCTGGAGCACCGCCGGACGCTGGCGCAGGTCGCCGCCCGCGAGGCGGAGATCGCCGCGAGCGAGCGTCGCTTCCGGGTGATGACCGCGGCGATGCCCCAGATGGTCTGGACCACGCTGCCGGACGGGTTCCACGACTATTACAACGACCGCTGGTACGAGTTCACCGGCGTGCCCTACGGCTCCACCGACGGCGAGGGTTGGAACGACGTGTTCCATCCGGAGGATCAGGAGCGGGCCTGGACCCGGTGGCGCCACTCGCTGGAGACCGGCGAGCCCTATGAGATCGAGTACCGCCTGCGCCATCGCGGCGGCGACTACCGCTGGACGCTGGGCCGCGCCATGCCGATCCGCGACGCGGAGGGGCGGATCGAGCGCTGGTTCGGGACCTGCACCGACATCGACGACCTGAAGCGTGCCGAAGCCGAGGCGCGCAAGCTCGCCGCCATCGTGGAGACCTCGAAGGACTTCATCGGCCTCTGCACCCTGGAGGGCGAGATCACCCATCTCAACGAGGCGGCCCTGGCCCTGGTCGGCCTGCCCGACCTCGCCGCCGCGCGCCGGCACAGGATTCCGGATCTCTTCACGGACGACAGCCGCCGCGTGCTGGCCGAGACCGTGATGCCGGCGGTCCGCCGGAACGGCTTCTGGGAGGGCGAGCTGGCCTTCCGCCACTTCGGAACGGTCGAGCCGGTGGCGGTCCTGTACAACATCTTCCCCGTGCGCGATCCGACCGGGGCCGAGGTCGGCTATGCCACCGTCACCCGCGACCTGCGCGAGGCCAAGCGCGCCGAGGAGGCCCGCGACCTGCTGATCCGCGAGCTGTCGCACCGGATCAAGAACATCTTCGCGGTGGTCGGCGGGCTGGCCGCGCTGACCGCGCGCAGCGATCCGGCCGCCAAGCCTTTCGCGGCCGCCTTCCGGGAGCGACTCGGCGCCCTGGCGCGGGCGCACGAATATGTCCGGCCGCACTCCCCCGACAGCGCCCCCGCGGTGGCGGGCCAGACGGTCCTGGGGCTCATGCGCCTGATCATGGCCGCCTATGAGGAAGGCGGCCGGGCTCGGGTGGCGATCTTCGGCGACGATGCCGAGATCGGCGAGCGCACCGCCACCGCCCTCGCGCTGATCATGCACGAGCAGGCGACCAACGCGATGAAGTATGGCGGCCTCTCCACCAAGGAGGGCGGGGTCTCGCTGATGGGGCGCCACGAAGCGGACCGCTACACGCTGACATGGCAGGAGGCGGGCGGCCCCCCGGTCGTCGGCGCTCCGTCCCGCAAGGGCTTCGGCACGGTCTTGGCCGAGCGCAGCGTTGCCGGCCAGCTCGACGGCGTGCTGGAGCACGACTGGGCGCCGGGCGGGCTGCAGCTGCGCCTCAGCGTCCCGATCGAGAACCTGCGGACCTGAGATGGCCCGGGAGCCCGCGCGTGGGCCTGGCCTCATCGTCCTCGATTTCGACGGCACCCTCGCCGACAGCTTCGACTGGTTCTGCTCGGTCCTGAACGGCGTGGCCGACCGCTACCGCTTCCGCCGCGTCGAGGCGCACGAGGTCGACGGGCTGCGGCGGCAGGGCGCCCGTGCGATCGTCGCCCATCTCGGCATCCCCCGCTGGAAGCTGCCGCTCATCGCCCGCCACATGCATGCCCTGGCCGCGCGCGACGCCGCGCGGATCGCGCTGTTTCCCGGCGTCACGGCGATGCTCGCCGAGATCGCCGAGGCGGGCGTGCCGCTGGCGATCCTGTCGTCGAACCGCCTGGAGACCGTCCGCCGCGTGCTCGGGCCGGACAACGCCGCCCGCATCGACGCCTATGCCTGCGGCGCTTCGATCTTCGGCAAGGCGCGCCGGCTGAGGGCGCTGCTCGCGCGGACCGGGATCGCGGCGGACCGGGCGCTCTGCATCGGTGACGAGATCCGGGATCTGGAGGCGGCGCGAGCCCTCGGCTGCCCGTTCGGCGCCGTGGCCTGGGGCTACACCGATCCGCGGGCGCTCGCGGCGCTCGGACCCGAATACGTGTTTTCAGAACCCGCGGAGATCGCCCGCCTCGCGGCGGGCGCCGCCGGTCACAGGCCGCGGTTCGCGCCCGGCACGACGCTGGCGCCGTTGCCGCTGCCGAACGGCTCGTAGCGGGTCAGGCCGCGGAACAGCTGGCTGAGGAAGGCCCGGTCGGCGCCGCTCGTCGGCGTGGTGCGCTCGATGAAGTCGAACACCCGCCCGTCCTGGAGGCCGTAGAGCGCCACGCGCTCGACCTTGAAGCTGGGGCTGAAGTAGACCGCCGTGACCTTCTGGTCCTCGACCTGCTCGCCCATGAACATGATCGTCCGGCGGGTGTTCTGGGAGATGTAGTACCAGGACTTGTTGCCCACCGTGGAGACCGTCGACGGCGTGCCGAGAATCTGCAGCACCTGCTCGGGGCTCATGCCGGGCTTGATCGTGGCGAGTGCGGCCTGATCGACCTGATAGCCGTGGCGCAGCTCCTCGCCGATGCAGCCGGACAGGCCGGCTCCCGCAAGGCCGAGCAGGGCGAGGCGCGCGAAGGACTGGACGAGACGGCGCCGCATCGGGCCCCCAGAAAGCGTGTGGACGGACGGGACGCAACCGAGGCCGCCGGCACGGGATTCCGACGGCGCTTGCGCCCTGGGCGTGGGTTGCCGTACCGCGGGGTTATGGCTTTGACAAGGCAAGCTTGGCCACAGGCAGCCGACATCCGTGCCGGGTGCGGCGCCGTCCGATTTTTCACCCAGGGGTGCCCATGATCGCCGGGTTGTTCCGCCGCGCGAACGCGCGCCGCCGCGCCGTCGAGGGGCTGCACCTTGCCCTGAGCATGGCCGCGCGCCAGCCGGGCCTCTACACGCGCCTCGGCGTCCCCGACACCGTCGAGGGCCGGTTCGAGGCCCTGTGCCTCCACGCGATCCTGGTCCTGCGCCGGTTGGGCCGGCTGCCGGCGCCGGCCGCCGAGGTGGCGCAGGATCTCGTCAATTCGGTCTTCACCCAGCTCGACGCGTCCCTGCGCGAACTGGGCGTCGGCGACATGGGCGTGTCCAAGCGGATGAAGAAGCTCGGCGCCGCCTTCTACGGCCGGGCCACGGGCTACGACGCCGCCCTCGACGCGGGCGACACGGCGGCGCTGCGCGCGGCACTCGTCCGCAACGTGCTCGGCGGGGAGGGCGACGGGACGGGCCTCGCCGCCTACGTCCAGGCGGTCGACGCGGCCCTGGCGGCGGTTGACCTCGACGGGTTGCTCGGCGATGGGCCGCCCTTCCCGGCGCCGGACGGCTTCGCATCCCCTTTCGCGCCCATTGAGGACAGAGCATGACACCGCGCATGACCCGGGACAGCAGCCAGGCCAGCGGCCCGCTCTCGCGCTGGGTGAATGTCGAGCGCCTGCCCCAGGGGCACGGCACCGCCATCGTGGAGGCGAGCCCGGCCGAGTGCGCGGCCCTCGCGGCCGATTTCGGGATCCCCGCCATCCGCGACCTGGTCGGGCGGTTCGAGATCGCGGGGTCGACCAGCCGGCTCACGGTGACGGGCCGCGTGGAGGCCGTGGTGACGCAGGTCTGCACCGTCAGCCTCGAACCGTTCGAGTCGCCGGTGCGCGAGCCGGTCGAGGTGGTGTTCACCGATACCGACCGGCTCGCCGGCACCGATGCCGGGGACGCCGACATCCCCGACCCGCTCGTCGGCGGCCGCATCGATTTCGGCGCGCTCACCGCGGAGTTCCTGGCGCTGGGGCTGGACGCCTATCCCCGCAAGCCCGGCATCAGCTTCGAGCCCGTGGTCGTGGGCGAGGACGCGGGACCCCTGGCCGGGCTGCGTAAGCTTCGCGACGGCGAGGGCTGAGCGCCGACGCCTGCGCACCGCGCGGCTTCGATCGCCTGACCGCTGCACGGCCCCGGAAGGACGGGGGATATTTCGCACGTCCTGGCAGTCCCGCGCCCCGAGCGATCAAGCCTCCGCTTTGCGATGAGCCGGCGCGTGCCGCCCGAATTCATTTGCCCGCGGGCTCGGTATCGCTATGGTCCGCCGCGCCCGACAGGGCTATCTCGTCCCTGTCCGCCCCTTTTCCCGCCGAGACTTCGCGACCCGCCTGAACGACATGTCTCAACGCGTGTGCATCTCGCTCGACGCCATGGGCGGCGACCACGGGCCCTCCACGGTCGTGCCCGGCGCGGCCCTCGCCCGCGAGCGCCATCCCGGCACCACCTTCCTGATGTTCGGCGACGAGGCGGTGATCGCGCCGCTGGTCGCCAAGGAGCCCCGGCTCAAGGATTGTGTCGAGATCCGCCATACCACGGTGTCCGTGGCCATGGATGACAAGCCGAGTCAGGCGGTGCGCCAGGGCCGGGGCAAGTCGTCCATGTGGCAGGCGATCCAGGCTGTGCGCGACGGTCAGGCGGATGCCTGCGTCTCGGCCGGCAACACCGGCGCCCTGATGGCGATGTCGAAGATCTGCCTGAAGACCATGTCGGGGATCGAGCGCCCTGCCATCGCGTGCCTGTGGCCGACCCTGCGCGGTGAGAGCGTCGTGCTGGATGTCGGCGCCACCATCGGCACGGATGCCGAGCACCTCGTCGAGATGGCCGTGATGGGCTCGGCCATGGCCCGCATCGTGTTCGACCTCGACCGGCCGACTGTCGGCCTGCTCAACGTCGGCACCGAGGAGATGAAGGGCAACGAGGCCGTCAAGGAAGCCGCCCGGATCCTGCGCGAGATGGAGAGCCCCGGGCTCAGCTATCACGGCTTCGTCGAGGGCACGGATCTCGGCCGGGGCACGGTCGACGTGGTCGTGACCGAGGGCTTCACCGGCAACATCGCCCTCAAGACCGCCGAGGGCACGGCCAAGCAGATCGGCAGCTATCTGCGCGCGGCCATGACGCGGACGCTGGCGGCCAAGATCGGCGCCCTCTTCGCAAGGCAGGCCTTCCGGGCGCTCCGCGACAAGATGAACCCGAGCCGGGCCAATGGCGGTGTGTTCCTCGGCCTGGAAGGCATCGTCATCAAGAGCCACGGCTCCGAGAACGCGCAGGGCTTCGCGGCCGCCATCGATCTGGCGCACGACATGGCGCGTCACGACATGATCCGCACGATCCGCGAGAGACTCGACCAGACGGCGGCCCTGGCGCCAGCCTGAACGGGCCGGTGCCGGCCTGAACAGCCGGTGCCGGCCTTAGAGGCCCCTTGGGCGGACAGGATGGAAATCGGGCGCCTGCGGCGACACACCTGACGGGTGTGAACCCGCGCTGCCCGGGAAGGACAATGATGGCGACCCTCCGTACAGACCCCGAGCCGAATCGGCGCGTCCCGGACCTGCGCTCGGTGGTGGTCGGAACCGGATCGTGCCTGCCCGCGCGTGTCGTGACCAACGCCGCCCTGGCCGAGCTGGTGGACACGTCGGACGAGTGGATCGTCCAGCGGACCGGCATCCGCCAGCGGCACATCGCGGCGGCCGACGAGACGACCTCGGTGCTCGGCACCCGGGCTGCCCAAGCCGCCCTCGACGATGCCGGCCTGACGGCGGCCGACATCGACCTCGTCATCTGCGCGACCTCGACCCCGGACCATACCTTCCCCTCCACCGCGACCCAGATCCAGGCCGCGCTCGGTATCCACCAGGGCGCCGCCTTCGATCTTCAGGCCGTCTGCGCCGGCTTCGTGTTCGCGGTCTCGACCGCCGACAAGTTCCTGGTGACCGGGGCGGCCCGCCGGGCGCTGGTGATCGGCGCCGAGACCTTCTCGCGAATCGTCGATTGGGAGGACCGCACCACCTGCGTCCTGTTCGGCGACGGGGCCGGGGCGATCGTGCTGGAGGCGCGGGAGGACGCGGATGGCCGCGGGGTCCTCAGCAGCAGCCTGCGCTCGGACGGGCGGTACCGCGAGAAGCTCTACGTCGATGGCGGACCCGGCTCGACCGGCACCACCGGGCGCCTGCGCATGGAGGGCCGCGACGTGTTCCGGTTCGCCGTCGGGCAGGTCACCGACGTGATCGTCGCGGCCTTCGCGCAGGCCGGCGTCACCGCGGACGACCTCGACTGGTTCGTGCCTCACCAGGCCAATCGCCGGATCATCGAGGCCTCGGCCGACAAGCTCGCCATCGCGCGGGAGAAGATCGTCCTGACGGTGGACCGCCACGGCAACACCTCGGCGGCCTCGATCCCGCTGGCCCTCGACGTGGCGCGCCGGGACGGCCGCATCCGCGCGGGTGACCTGGTGATGATCGAGGCGATCGGCGGCGGGTTCAGCTGGGGGGCCGCGCTGATCCGCTGGTGACGCGTCCGGAGACACACCGAAACAATTCGGTGTGTCGGTGCGGTTGACCGGGGGCGGAGCGCCGATTAGCGTGCCGGATCATAGGGATACGCCTTCAGCGTTCGGTGCGGCCATAGATGCTGCGCCATGCGCCATGGGGCGAGCGATGCGGGCGAGGGGACACGGCATGGCAGGCAAGACGGTGACGCGCGCCGACTTGAGCGAGGCCGTCTACCATCAGGTGGGCCTGTCCCGGACCGAGTCGGCCGCCCTCGTCGAGACCGTGCTGTCGGAGATCTGCACCTGCCTGGCGAGCGGCGAGACGGTGAAGCTGTCCTCCTTCGGCTCCTTCGTGGTGCGCAGCAAGGGCAAGCGCGTCGGCCGCAATCCCAAGACCGGTGTGGAAGTCGCGATCGAGCCCCGCCAGGTGATGGTGTTCAAGCCGTCGAACGTCCTGAAGGCGAAGATCAACGGCCTCAACGGCGCGGACCAGCACGACGACGATTGAGGCGGAGCGGGTCCGCGCAGGGCGGGTCGTGGACGCGGTGCTGTCCCGGAACGCAGTGGGATTCCTGCGCCGGTCAGGCTTGAGTACGGCTCCGCGACCCGGCAAGATCGTGCCGCCTCCAGCCGATCCGTAAGACCGCCATGCCGCCAGCCCTCGCCGAACAGACCGACGAACCGCCGGCCGGGACCGGCGAGAAGAGCGCCCACGCGTTCCGCACCATCAGCGAGGTCGCCGAGGAACTCGACGTGCCTCAGCACGTGCTGCGTTTCTGGGAAACCCGCTTCGGACAGATCCGCCCCGTGAAGCGGGCCGGGGGGCGGCGCTACTACCGGCCCCAGGATGTCGAGCTCGTTGCCGGCATCCGCCATCTCCTGCACGTGCGGCGCTACACCATCGCGGGGGCGCAGCGGGTGATCAAGGAGAACGGCATCCGTTTCGTCCAGGCGGTGGGTCGCGGCGAGGCCGTGGCCGCCGAGCCCCTGTTCCAGGAGGGCGAGGCCGAGGCGGCCGCCATGAACGAGCCGATCGGGATCTCCGACCGCGCCGCCCTCGCGGACGTCTTGGAGGAGCTGCGCGTCTGCCGCGCCCTGCTCGACGGCTTGCGTGAGATGCCCGGCGCGGAAGCCTGACCGACACTGCGGAGACCCCTGGGCGCTTCGGAGCCGATCATACACGCGGCAGGCGAACTTTTCGGCAACAACTCGCGTTGTCGCCCGCATGGCCGCGCCCAAACCCAAGCTGTCGCCCAGCCAGGAGCTGATGGCCCGCATCATGCGGATCGTCCGCACCTGTCCGGAAGCGGCGTCCGAAGTCCTGGAGCTGATGTTCCTCGTCAGCCAGATCGAGGCCGCCACCAACGTCGACCGGCACTACCGCGACGCGAAGCGCGTGATCAGCCGCCTGCGCAACCCGCTCTGGGAGATGGGACCCACCGATCGGGAGAAGCTGCTCTCGGCCGCGGAGGCGATCCGCCGCGTGTGCCGTCTCGCCGAGGACGAGATTCCCGCCACGCCGATCGCGGATGCCGGCGAGCGCGCCCAGGTCGAGGCGCGGCTCGCCACCGCCCTGGCCGGGGAACTCGACGCCGCGCAGATCGCCCGGGTCACGGGGATCGTCGCCGCGGCGCTGCAGAATTAAGCCGCCGGGATAGCCCTCGACGCTCGTGCGCGGCGTCCCCACATGGTCTCGACCGATGAACGGGGCACCGGGCGGCGTTTCCGGAGACAGGCCCCGGATCGGCACCGGAGAGACGCTGCCATGATCGCCCTTCGTCCGTTCGCTGCGCTCCTCGTGGGCAGTCTGGCCCTCGCCGGGCCGGCGCTGGCCCAGTCCCCGGCGAACCGAACCAAGACGGTCGCGCCCGGCAAGTCGGTGCGGCTTGAGATCGCGCCCAACCTCAAGAAGGATTGTTCTCCTGGGCCGATGCCCGAGTTCAAGGTTTCCGGGCCGCCGAAGAACGGCTCGATCATCACCAAGGTCGGCAAGCTGAAGACGCCGGCGAGCTATCGCTGCCCCAACAAGGAGGCGGCGGTGCAGGCCCTGTTCTACCAGCCCAACAGCGGGTTCACCGGGTCCGACGAAGTGACGTTCGAGGTGAAGAGCTCCGACGGGCAAGTCCAGACGCAGACCGTGAAGATCACGGTCGGAGCAGCCGCCGCCAAATCGGGCGACGAGTCCAAGAAAGAGGGCACTGATTTGTGAGCCGAGTCGGCGGTTCGCGGGCCGGGTCCTGTTTTGCCGCTTCCAGCACGCGGCGCGAGACGGCGCGGAGACTCGTCTGCGTCGCGCTCAGCACCCGTGGGTGTTGCAAGCAATCGACATGCCGAGCACCATGCTCGCCGCACTGCGACAAAAGCGGGCCTGTCGGTTGCATCCAAGCCGAGACAGGATGAAGCTGTCACGGTCTGAGAGGGTTATCGAATGCCCATGCATGCGACGAACGACCTTTTCCAGAGCTTCGTCCGAGGGTACGAGGCCCGCCGCGACACGGAGATGACGCTCTCCGAGTACCTCGAGGCCTGTCGCGACGAGCCCCTGATGTACGCCTCGGCCGCCGAGCGCATCCTGGCGGCGATCGGCGAACCCGAATTTGTGGACACATCCAAGGATTCGCGCCTCGGCCGGATCTTCATGAACCGGACGATCCGCACCTACCCGGCCTTCCGCGAGTTCTACGGCATGGAGGAGACGATCGAGCGGATCGTCTCGTTCTTCCGCCATGCCGCGCAGGGCCTGGAGGAGCGCAAGCAGATCCTCTACCTGCTCGGGCCTGTCGGCGGCGGTAAGTCGTCGCTGGCCGAGCGGCTGAAGCTCCTGATGGAGGTTCACCCCGTCTACGTCCTCAAGGCTGGGGACGAGGTCTCGCCGGTCTTCGAGAGCCCGCTGGGCCTGTTCGACCCCGAGACGATGGGCGAGGAGATCCAGAAGCGCTACGGCGTCCCGCGCCGGCGGCTGACCGGTCTGATGAGCCCCTGGGCGCTGAAGCGCCTCGACGAGTTCAACGGCGACATCTCGCGCTTCAAGGTGATCAAGGTCCGGCCCTCGCGCCTGCGCCAGATCGCCATCGCCAAGACCGAGCCGGGCGACGAGAACAACCAGGACATCTCCTCGCTGGTCGGCAAGGTCGATATCCGCCGGCTGGAGACGTTGTCGCAGGCGGATCCCGACGCCTACTCGTATTCGGGCGGCCTGAACCGGGCGAACCAGGGCATCCTGGAGTTCGTCGAGATGTTCAAGGCGCCGATCAAGATGCTGCACCCGCTGCTCACCGCGACGCAGGAGGGCAATTACGTCGGCACCGAGAATATCGGCGCGATCCCGTTCACCGGGGTGATCCTGGCCCACTCGAACGAGGCCGAGTGGCAGACGTTCAAGACCAACAAGAACAACGAGGCCTTCATCGACCGGATCTACGTGATCAAGGTCCCGTATTGCCTGCGCGTCACCGAAGAGCAGCACATCTACGAGAAGCTGATCTCCGGCTCGGAACTGTCGGACGCGGCCTGCGCGCCCGGCACGCTGGAGATGCTGGCGCGATTCTCGGTGCTCTCGCGCCTGCGGGAACACGCCAATTCCAACGCCTTCTCGAAGATGCGGGTCTATGACGGCGAGAGCCTGCGCGAGGTCGATCCCCGCGCCCGCTCGATGCAGGAATACAAGGATACGGCCGGCGTCGACGAGGGCATGGACGGGATCTCGACCCGCTTCGCCTTCAAGGTGCTCGCCGCGACCTTCAACCACGACACCACCGAGGTCTCGGCCGACCCGGTGCACCTGATGTACGTGCTGGAGCAGTCGCTGCGCCGCGAGCAGCTCCCGCCCGAGACCGAGAAGAAGTACCTGGAATTCATCAAGACCGAGCTGGCCCCGCGCTACGCGGAGTTCATCGGCCACGAGATCCAGAAGGCCTACCTCGAATCGTACCACGATTATGGGCAGAACCTGTTCGACCGGTACATCGACTACGCCGATGCCTGGATCGAGGATCAGGACTTCAAGGACGCCGAGACCGGCCAGCTCATGAACCGTGAGCTCCTGAACCAGGAGCTGACCAAGATCGAGAAGCCCGCCGGGATCGCCAACCCGAAGGATTTCCGCAACGAGGTGGTGAAGTTCGCCCTGCGCTCCCGGGCCCAGCACGGCGGCCGCAACCCGAGCTGGACCAGTTACGAGAAGCTGCGCGAGGTGATCGAGCGGCGGATGTTCTCCCAGGTGGAGGAGCTGCTGCCGGTGATCTCCTTCGGCTCCAAGAAGGACGGCGAGACCGAGAAGAAGCACGGCGAATTCGTCGATCGCATGGTCGCGCGCGGCTATACCGAGCGGCAGGTCCGCCGCCTGGTCGAATGGTACATGCGGGTGAAGCAGGCCGGCTGAGGCGTAGGGCGCCCGGCCGGGTCCAATCCGGCCGGGCCAGAATCGACCCTCCGCTGCCACAGTTTCGGACGACCGGCCGGTGAGGATCTCAGGCCCGTTGCGGAAGAGGGATCCCTTCCTCCGGACGCAACATGGTACGATACGGGTCCGGACCCGGCCGGCACACGCGGACGAGGGTTTTCGCAGCGGATGCACATCGTCGACCGACGTTTGAACCCGGGCGGCAAGAGCCTCCCCAACCGCCAGCGCTTCCTGCGCCGTGTGAAGGACGTGGCCCAGCGCGCCGTGCGGGAATCCGCCCGCGAGAAGGACATCAAGGATCTCGGCAAGGACGGCCGCGTCAGCGTGCCGGCGGACGGCGTGCGCGAGCCGCGCTTCTCTCGCCAGCCCGGCACCGGCCTGCAGGATCACATCCTGCCCGGCAACAAGACCTACGTGGAGGGCGACACGATCGAGCGGCCGCCGGGTGGCGGCGGCGGTCGCGGCTCCGGCGAGGGCGGGGAGGGCGGCGAGAACAGCGAGGACGCATTCCGCTTCGTGCTCACCCGCGAGGAGTTTCTGGAGCTGTTCCTCGAGGATCTGGAACTGCCGGACCTCGCCAAGCGGCGCCTCGCCATCGTCGAGACCGAGGGACTGCGCCGGGCGGGCTACACGGTGACCGGCTCGCCGGCGAACCTTGCGCTCACCCGGACCCTACGCAACTCGATGTCGCGGCGGATCGCCCTCAAGCGCCCGAAGCCCGAGGAGGTCGCGGCCCTGGAGGCGCGGCTCGATGCGCTCCCGGAGAGCGACCCTGAGCGGGCGGAGGTGGAGCAGGCGCTGCTGAAGTTGCGCGAGCGCGCGAAGCGCATTCCCTATGTCGATCCGATCGACCTGCGGTTTCGCCGGTTCGAGCCCTATCCGCGGCCAATCGCTCAGGCCGTGATGTTCTGCCTGATGGACGTGTCCGGCTCGATGACCGAGCACATGAAAGACTTGGCCAAGCGGTTCTACATCCTGCTGCACATCTTCCTGACGCGGCGCTACCGCCACGTCGAGATCGTGTTCATCCGCCACACCGATCGGGCGACCGAGGTGGACGAGGAGACGTTCTTCGGCTCCCGCGAGACTGGCGGCACGCTGGTTTCGTCCGCGCTGGTCGAGATGAAGCGCATCATCGCCGAGCGCTACGACCCCAACGACTGGAACATCTACGCGGCCCAGGCCTCGGATGGCGACAACGTCTCCTCGGATGCGCCGACCTCGACAGAGCTGCTGCGCTCGCACATTCTGCCGGCCTGCCAGCACTTCGCCTATCTGGAGGTCGGGGACGAAAACGGCCCGCGCGCCGGCTTCGTGGAGCACCGCACCACCTTGTGGCGGACCTACGAGGCGATCGCCAAGGCCGGCGGCCCGATCGCCATGCGCAAGGTCAACCACCGCCGGGAGATCTACCCGGTCTTCCGCGAGCTGTTCGGGCGCAAGGATGCCCGGGCGGAGGCGGAGGGGTGATGATGACCCGCGCCGCCTCTTCCTCCCCCCTCTGCGGGGCGAGGGAATTCCCGTCCCGTGGGGACACGGGATACGCTCTGGTTGATCGGGAGGCCGCATGACGCTCGTCAAGGCACGCACGCCTCAGATCATTTCGGGCACCCAAAAACCCCTCTTCACCGGCAACGACTGGGATTTCGACACGATCCGCCGCATCCACGACGCCTGCGAGGCCGTGGCTGGGCCACAGCTCGGCCTGTCCTGGTACCCGAACCAGATCGAGATCATCACGGCCGAGCAGATGCTCGACGCCTACGCGTCGATCGGCATGCCGCTGTTCTACAAGCACTGGTCGTTCGGCAAGCATTTCGCCCAGCACGAGGCCGGCTACCGCCGCGGCCTGATGGGGCTGGCCTACGAGATCGTCATCAATTCCGACCCGTGCATCTCCTACGTGATGGAGGAGAACACGGCGACCATGCAGACGCTGGTCATCGCGCACGCCGCCTTCGGCCACAACCACTTCTTCAAGAACAACTATCTGTTCCGGCAGTGGACCGATGCCGAGGGCATCCTCGATTATCTCGACTTCGCCAAGGGCTTCATCAGCCGCTGCGAGGAGCGCTACGGCCACCAGGCCGTGGAGCAGGTGCTCGACGCCGCGCACGCGCTGATGAGCCAGGGCGTCCACCGCTACCCGCGCAAGAAGCGCCCCGACCTCGCCTCCGAGCAGCGGCGCGAGCGCGAGCGGATCGAGCACGGCGAGCAGATCTACAACGACCTCTGGCGGACCCTGCCGCAGAAGATCGGCACGGCGCGTCCGGACGTGGCCGCCGAGCGGCGCAAGGCGCTGCTCGAACTGCCGCAGGAAAACATCCTGTACTTCCTGGAGAAGGCCGCGCCGCGTCTGCGCCCCTGGCAGCGGGAGATCCTGCGCATCGTCCGCCTGGTCGCCCAGTATTTCTACCCGCAGCGCCAGACCAAGGTGATGAACGAGGGCTGCGCCACCTATTGCCACTACCGGATCATGAACGCCCTGTCGGAATCCGGGCAAATCACCGAGGCGGCCTATCTGGAGTTCCTCCAGTCGCACACCAATGTCATCCGGCAGCCGAACTACGACGACCGCTCCTACGGCGGCCACAACCCCTACGCGATCGGTTTCGCGATGATGCAGGACATCGCCCGCATCGTGGAGCAGCCGAGCGACGAGGACCGGGAGTGGTTCCCCGACATCGCCGGAACCGGCGACGCCATGGCGGTCCTGCGCGACTGCTGGGAGAATTACCGCGACGAGAGCTTCATCCAGCAATTCCTGTCGCCCAAGCTGATGCGCGACCTGCGGCTGTTCCACGTGGTCGACGATCCCGAGGAGCCGGAATTGCGGGTCGAGGCGATCCACGACGAGCGCGGCTACCGCAAGCTGCGCCGTGCCTTCGCGCGCCAGTACGATGTGGCGTGGCTCGACCCGGACATCGAGGTGGTGGACGTGGACCTGGAGGGCGACCGGCGCCTGATCCTGCACCACAAGGCGATCAACAAGATCACCTTGCAGAAGGACGACGCCAAGCGGGTCCTGCAGCACCTCGCCGACCTCTGGGGCTACGACGTGGTGCTCAAGGAGGTCGAACCGGCCACCGGCACGGTGCTGGGCGAGATCACCGCCAGCGCGCGGCCGATCTTTTTCTGACCGGGGCCGCGGCAGGGCTGATCCGATCCGAACATCTCAGGACGAGGGAGACGGAGGGATGGGGCCGCGGATTGCCTCACGGTAACGCCCATGCTGCAAGGGGCCATGACCGCCACGATCCTCACGCTCGCTGAGACCATCGCCTTTCTCGACCGCGAATTCCCGCAGATGCAGGCGGGCGGCCGCGCCTACCATCTTGAGGCGGTTGGTCCGCTCTCGGCGCGGATGCGGCTCGAAGCCCAAGAGCGCTTCCTCCGGCCCGGCGCGACCGTATCGGGGCCGGCCATGATGGCACTCGCCGACTACGCCCTCTACGCGGCGATCCTCGCCAATATCGGCCCGGTGGCGCTCGCCGTGACGACGAGCCTGAGCTTCAACTTCCTGCGCAAGCCCATCTCGGGGGATCTCGTGGCGGAGTGCCGGTTGCTCAAGCTCGGGCGCCGCTTGGCCGTGGGCGAGGTGCTGATCAAAGCCGCCGCGAGCCCGGACCTCGTCTGCCACGCCACCGGGACCTACTCGATCCCGCCCCGCTGAGGCGGTATCCCGCGTCGTCTTTGCGAGCGGAGCGACGCGATCCAGCAGCGCCACGTTCGCCGATGTTGCGCTGCCCTGGGTTGCGTCGCTTCGCTCGCAAAGACGGGAGTCCGATCAGCCGGCGCGCGCCTCGCTGAGCCGGGCCGCGTAGCGGGCGATCAGATCGACCTCCAGGTTGAGCCGGTCGCCTTCGCGCCGCTCGCCCCAGGTGGTGACCTGAAGGGTGTGGGGGATCAGCAGCACCGAGAACAGGTCGCCCTGGACCGAATTCACCGTGAGCGAGGTCCCGTCCAGGCAGACCGAGCCCTTCTCGGCGATGAACTTCGCCAGAGCCGCCGGCGCCCGCAAGGTGAAGCGCTCGCTGGCGCCCCAGGCATCCGCCGTGACGCTCTCGCGCGCCACGATCTCGGCGAGGCCGTCGACATGGCCGGTAACCAGATGGCCGCCGAGTTCGTCGCCGATCCTCAGGGAGCGTTCGAGGTTGATCCGCGTGCCCGTGACCCAGGAGCCCACACTGGTGCGCGCCAGGGTCTCGGCGGCGGCGTCGACCGCGAAGACGCAGCCGCCCTCTTCCGGCTCCACCGAGACCGCCGTGAGGCATGGGCCCGCGCAGGCGATCGAGGCACCGAGCGCGATCGTCGCCGGGTCGTAGGATGCGCGGATCGCGATCCGGCGCAGGTCGCCCTCGCCTGCGACCGAGACGACCGTGCCGATGGCGCTGACCAACCCCGTGAACATCGCTTACGTCCTGTTGCGTTCGTAGGTCACGGCCGCATCCGGCCCGAGCCTGAGCCGCTCGGCCTCGCGGAACCGATCGCCTGCCAAGGCCTCCGCCAGGAACGGGCCCAGTGCCGGAAGGCCGCCGGCTGCGCCGAGTTCCACCGGTCCGGTGACAAGCGTGCAGGCCTCGATCAGATCGGCCCGCGCCAGCGCGTCCGCAAGGCGGGGGCCGCCCTCGCTGCACAGGCGCGTCAGTCCGCGCTCGCCCAGATGCGCCAGGGCGGCCGTCAGGTCGATCCCGCCGGTCGCGTCCGCCGGCACCGTGGCGACCTCGACCCCCAGCGCCTCCAGGGCGCGCTTGGCATGGGCCGGGGCGGAGCGGGTTGTCAGCACCAGGGTCGGCGTGTCGCGGGCCGTCCGGGCGAGCACGCTGGCCGGGGAGAGCCGCAGATGCGTGTCGAGGACGATCCGCAGGGGCGAGCGCGCCGCCAGCCCCGGCAGTCGTACGGTCAGCGACGGGTCGTCGGCCCGGGCGGTGCCGATGCCGATCAGGATCCCGTCCGCATGCGCCCGCCAGAGATGGACCGCCCCGTCCGCCACCGGCCCGGTGATCCGCAGGCGCTCGGGACCGGCGGCCGCACAGAAGCCGTCGCGGGTCCGGGCGAGCTTCAGGTGCAGGGCCGGCCGGCCGCGCGTCACCCGGGTGATATGGCCGACATGGTCGCGCGCCGCCGCATCCCGCAGCAGCCCGGTCTCGACCGTGACGCCGCCGGCCCGCAGCAGGGCGTGGCCGCGGCCCGCCACCCGTGGGTCCGGATCCTCGATCGCGCTGACCACCCGGGCGATCCCCGAGGCCAGGATCGCGTCGGTGCAGGGCGGCGTGCGGCCGTAATGCGAGCAGGGCTCCAGGGTGACGTAGAGGGTCGCACCGCGGGCGGCGTCGCCCGCGGCGGCGAGCGCCAGCGGCTCGCCGTGCGGGCGCCCGCCGGGTGCCGTCGCCCCCGTCCCCAGGATCCGCCCCGTTCCGGGCTCGACCACGACGGCGCCGACCGACGGGTTCGGCCAAGTGGTCCCGAGCCCGCGCCGACCCAGCGCCAGGGCGAGGCGCATGAAATGCGTGTCGTCGCTCATGAGCGTCCGGCGCGGCGGCGTCCCGATGTCTCTGGCTCCGGCTCGACCTCCGGTTCGGGCGCGCCCGCCGGCACCGGGGTGCCGTCGCTCAGCGTGCCGAGCAGGTCCTCGAAGTCCTTGGCCTCGCGGAAGTTCTTGTAGACCGAGGCGAAGCGCACGTAGGCGACATCGTCGAGGCCCTTGAGCCCCGCCATCACCAGCTCACCGATCGCCTCGGAGGTCACCTCCGGCTCGCCCGCGCTCTCGAGCTGCCGGGTGATGCCGTTGACCAGCCGCTCGATCCGATCGGGATCGACGGCGCGCTTGCGCAAAGCCACGTCGATGGAGCGCTGGAGCTTGTCCCGGTCGAAGGGCACGCGCTTGCCGGAGCGCTTGAGCACCACGACCTCGCGCAGCTGCACCCGCTCGAAGGTGGTGAAGCGGCCGGCGCAGTCGGGACAGACCCGGCGGCGCCGGATCGCGGCGCCGTCCTCGGAGGGCCGCGAGTCCTTCACCTGGGTCTCGGAGCCGCCGCAATAAGGACACCGCATGGGTTTCGCGCTCGGGCATGGAAACGGCCGCGGACCGGTCGGGTCCGCGGCCGTTTCCTAATCCACTCGGGGGCGGGCCGGAAGGTCAGCCCCGCTTGGGCTTCAGCCGTAGATCGGGAACCGGTCCGTCAGCGCATGGACGCGGCGCTTGACGTCGGCCTCGACCGCGCTGTCACCCGCCTCGCCCTTGGCGACGAGACCGTCCAGCACCTCGACGATGAACCCGCCGATCTGCTTGAACTCGGCGACGCCGAAGCCGCGCGACGTGCCGGCCGGGGTGCCGAGCCGGATGCCTGAGGTGATGGTCGGCTTCTGCGTGTCGAAGGGCACGCCGTTCTTGTTGCAAGTGATGTCGGCCCGCGACAGAGCGGCTTCCGCCGCCTTGCCGGTCAGGCCCTTCCGCTGCAGGTCGACCAGCATCAGGTGGTTGTCGGTGCCGCCCGAGGTGATGTCGTAGCCGCCCGACATGAGCGTATCGGCGAGCGCCTTGGCGTTCTCCACCAC